>Ga0307302_10001218_pt1 | contig 11324 bp, 9 predicted proteins | sample ER_DNA_183_FD_194490 | JGI IMG/M metagenome (GOLD analysis project Ga0307302, IMG submission 194490) | Bulk soil microbial communities from the East River watershed near Crested Butte, Colorado, United States - ER_DNA_183 | ecosystem: Environmental > Terrestrial > Soil > Floodplain | place: USA... | reverse complement strand
TCACTGCCCGACGATCCGCGCCCCGATCCGGTCCCGGGTCCCGCTCGTGGTGACCGTCCACGATCTCGCGGTGCTTCGCTACCCGGAGACCTTCAACCGCTGGACACGATCCTGGAGCCGGCTGACCCTCCCGCACGTCGTCCGCGGAGCCCGGCGGATCGTCGCTGTCTCGGACTTCACCCGCGGCGAGCTGGTCGAGCTGCTCGGAGTCGACGAGGGGCGTGTACGGGTCGTCCGAAACGGCGTTGGAATCCCCTTCTCCCCGGACGGGCCGCGCGCAGAAGGCGAGTACATTCTCGCGGTGTCCACGCTCGAGCCTCGCAAGAACCTGGCGCGGCTTGTGGAGGGCTTCCGCCGGGCTGGATTGGGGCTGGAGCTGCGCGTTGCCGGCGCGCCCGGCTGGGGCGACGTCGCGGTCGAGGGTGAGCAGGTGCGTCTCCTGGGCGAGGTCGGGGACGTCGAGCTCGCGGCGCTCTATCGCGGCGCCGCCTGCGTCGCCTACGTCTCTCTCTACGAGGGCTTCGGCCTACCTGTGCTCGAGGCGCTCGCCTGCGGCGCTCCGGTCGTGACGGCACGCGGTGGTGCCTGCGAGGAGGTGGCGGCGGGCGCCGCAGAGCTCGTCGACCCGCTCGACCCGGACGACATCGCGGCGGGGTTCCGGCGCGCGGCCGGGCGCCGTGACGAGCTGCGCGCGCTCGGCCTCGCCCGCGCACGCGAGCTCACGTGGGAGCGAACCGCGCGGGAGACGCTCGCCGTCTACGAGGAGGCCGCGGCGTGACCGTCCCTCGCCTCCGGCTCGCTCCCGCGGGGGAAACCATGTTTCCCCCGCGAGCCCCCTTCTTACAGTCCAACGTGGAGGAACCTTCCGGTTCCCCCACACCCCGTCCACGCGCTCATAGTCCAAAGGTCGGCCTATGAGCGTGCCCCTCGTCGTGATCGACGCCGACGTGCTCGGCCGCAGACGCACGGGTGACGAGACCTACGTGGCCAACCTCCTCCGAGAGCTCGGCGCCCTCGCACCCCCGGATCTCCGCCTCGCCGCCGTAACGCGCCGGCCCGATCTAGTCCCGGACGGGATCGAGCCGATCGAGCTGCCGGCCCGAAGCCAGGTGCTGCGGATGGCCGTCGCTCTGCCGCGCCGCCTGCGGAAGCTCCGGCCGGCGCTCGGACACTTCCAGTACGCCATCCCCTTCGGTTTACAAGCCCCGGCCGTCGTGACGATCCACGACCTCTCCTTCGAGCGGGACCGGGCAATGATGGGGCTCAGGGACGGGATCATCTTCCGCACGGTCGTTCCCAGGGCCGCCCGCCGGGCGGAGCGTGTTCTGACGGTCTCGGAGCGCACCAGGCGCGACCTGATCGACCACTACGGGCTCCCCGAGAACAAGATCGTGGTGACGCCGAACGGCGTCGACCCGGCGTTCGGGCCGGACGGGCCGAAGGCCGACGGCAGCGCCTACGCGCTCTTCGTCGGCGCGCTCCAGCCCCGGAAAGACCCGGTTTCGGCGGTCGAGGCGATTGCGCTGCTCGACGGCAGCTTGCGGCTCGTCGTCGCCGGACCCGACAAGGGCGGCGCCACGGCTCTGCGCGAGGCGGTCGCGAGGCTGGGTCTCGAGGACAGGGTCGAGCTACTCGGCTACGTGGAGCAGGATCGCCTTGCCGCCCTCTACCGCGGCGCGGCCTGCCTCGTCTTCCCCTCCCGGTACGAGGGCTTCGGCCTGCCCGTGATCGAGGCGATGGCGTGCGGCACTCCAGTCGTGGCGGCGCGGACAAGTGCCCTGCCCGAGGTGGCGGGGGACGCAGCCGTCCTGGTCGAGCCCGGCAACCCGGCGGCGCTCGCTCAGGGCATCGAGGACGTGCTAGTCGATCGCGAAAGGCTCGCCGCCGCCAGCCTCGAGCGGGCTCTGAACTTCAGCTGGCGGAAGTCTGCCGAGCGCACGCTGGCCGTCTACCGTGAGCTCCTGTGAGCGTCGCAGCGGTCGTCGTCTTCACCCCGGGCGACCCGGACCCGGGCCCGTGCCTCGAGACGCTCGCACCGCAGGCCGGCGAGACCGTCCTCGTCGCGAACCCACCCGGCCCCCCTCCCAAAGTTCCGGCCGGAGTCCGCATCCTCTGGAACGAGGAGCGCCTCGGCTTCGGCGCGAACATCAATCGAGGCATCGCCGCGACTGGAGCCGACCTCGTCGCGGTGTCGAACCCCGACACGCGAGCCTCCCCTGACGCACTCGGCGTCCTGGCGGAGTTCGCGGGCTCCCATCCGCGTTGCGGGATCGCCGGCCCGCAGATGTTCTACTCCGACGGAACCTGGCAGCCCACCAGACGTCGGTTTCCGACCGTTTCGGGCACCCTCGTCCGCCGGACCCCGCTCCGATCGCTCTTCCCGCCGCTCGAGCGGCAGCGGGCCCACTACTACCTGGACGAGCGGCCGACCGAGCCGGTGGAGGCCGACTGGCTCCTGGGCGCCTTTCTCTTCCTCCGGCGCGAAATGATGGAGGAGCTCGGGGGCTTCGACGAGGGCTTTCACCTCTACGGCGAGGACATCGACCTCGCCTACCGGGCCGCCAAGGCCGGCTGGGAGCGCTGGTACGTCCCGGCAGCGCAGGTCACGCACGACTACGCAGCGGCCATCGACCGCACGTTCTGGGACCGGCGCACGCTCTGGCACCTTCGGTCGATGCTGCGCTTCATACGCAAGCACCCCGAACGGCTGCGGGCCCTGTGACCGCTACGGACAGCGGCAAGCCGCGCGTCCGGATCGTGATCGTCAACCGGGACGGTGGCAACCTTCTTCTCGACTGCCTACGCAGCGTTGAGCACCTTGATTGGCCGGCGGAGCAGCTCGAGATCGTGGTCGTCGACAACGGCTCGAGCGACGGGAGCCCGGACCGGGTGCAACACGAGCATCCTGAGACAAAGGTGATCGGGGCCGGCCGCAACCTGGGTTACGCGGCCGGGAACAACCTCGCGCTTTCTGACCTGGGCGAGGCGGACTTCGTTGCGCTCCTCAACAACGACACGGTCGTTGACCCCGGTTGGCTCCGACCGCTTGTCCGGTCGCTAGAGGCGGATGAGGGACTAGGCGCCTCCTGCCCCAAGATCCTCTTCGCCCAGTCCTTCGCCGAAGTTGCGATCGAGGTGGCGAGCGCGCAGGGCGCTCCCAAGCCCAATCGCGTACACATCACCGCCGTCGAGGTGGACCGCGCCGACCGCTGGCGGGACGCACAGTTTGTCGAAGGTTTCGAGGATGGCGACGGCTCAGCAAGATCTCCTCGGATGTATGGGAATGCGATCCTCAGGGTTCCGCTCGCGGGAGACGGACGACCATCCCTCGTACGCATGCGGCTCCAGGCTGACTCAACCGCCCGGCTCGTCGTCAAGGCGGCGAAGGTCATCTCCCTCGACCTCGGCACCACCCCTGTCTGGGTCGAGGCTGAGCTTCCCCAACATGGCGTGGACGTCGTCAACAATGCAGGCTCGGCACTCGTTCGGGGTGGCTTCGGTGCCGACCGCGGTTTCCTCGAAGTCGACGCCGGCCAGTACGATCAGCCGGCGGACGTCTTCGCTTGGTGCGGCTGCAGCGTCCTCCTCCGCCGCGAGTACCTCGAGGACGTCGGCCTCTTCGACCCCGCTCTCTTCCTGTACTACGAGGACTTCGACCTCGCCTGGCGCTGGCGCGCGCGTGGTTGGCGCTACGCGTACATACCCGACTCCGTTGTGCGCCACGTGCATGCTGCGAGCTCCGTCCAGGGCTCTGCGCTCTTCGAGCACTTTGTCGAGCGCAACAGGCTGGTCGTACACGTCAAAAACGCCCCTTGGCCCTACGCGGTCCGGACTGTGCTCGGCTCTCTGCGGCGGACTGCCCGCGAGGCTCGGTGCGAGCTAGCCGAACCGCTTCTTCACGGCAAGAGACCGTTGTGGACGAGCGTGGGACGAAGATCTCGCGCGTTCACGGGGTTCCTGATTCTTCTGCCGCGGGCGCTGCGCGAGCGGCAACGTTTGCGGAGGGTACAGCGTGTGCCCGACAGCGAGTTGATGGCCTGGCTGACGCACGGCTGACTCGGACCAGGAGGCTGGTACGGTTTCGCGCGTGACCGTGGAGACGGATTTCGCGCGGCGGCTGCCCGAGTCCAGCGACAAGGCACCCGAGGAGCCTCGACTCGAACAGGCAGCCGTCACGTGCGGCGGCCTCTGGAAGACGTTCCGGATGCCAGTCGACCGCCCGTATACCTTGAAGCAGCGCGTCATCCATCCACGCCGCTCTCGCGCAGCCGGCACCTTGCACGCGCTTCGAGACGTGACGTTTCAGATCGCGCCGGGCGAGTTCTTCGGGGTGATCGGAAGGAACGGGTCCGGGAAGAGCACGCTGCTCAAGTGCCTGGCCGGCGTTTATCGTCCCACGCGCGGGGAGCTCGCCGTCGCGGGACGCGTTTCGCCCTTCATCGAGCTCGGGGTCGGCTTCAACACCGAGCTAACGGCTTTCGACAACGTGATGGTGAACGCATCGCTGCTCGGGATCCCGCCGCGCGAAGCGCGGGCGAGCTTCGACGAGATCATCCGCTTCGCAGAGCTCGAGGACTTCGTCGAGCTGAAGCTGAAGAACTACTCATCAGGGATGTACGTGCGCCTTGGTTTCGCGGCTGCGATACAAGCCAAGACCGACGTCCTCCTCGTCGACGAGGTACTCGCCGTCGGGGACATGAGGTTCCAGCAGAAGTGCTTCGATACGTTCCGGCGGTTCAAGCGTGAGGGCAGGACGGTCGTCTTCGTGACGCACGACCTGGCCGCGATCGAACGCTTCTGCGATCGTGCACTGCTGCTCGAGGCAGGCGAGGCGATCGCAATCGGCGACCCCGAGGAGATCATCCACATCTACCGTCAGCACGACCTCGGCACGCGCCGTAGCGACGTCGAAGCTGAGCCAAAGCCCCGTTGGGGCGACGGGGCAGCCGAAATCGTCGCAGCCTGGTTCGAAGACGACTACGGGCAGCGAAGGAACGTCTTGACGCAGGCTGAGCCTGCTACGTTCCGTGCTCGGGTTCGGTTTGAACAGACGCTTGTAAACCCTATCTTCGGGGTCATCCTCGAGAACGAGCGAGGGCATCATGTGTTCGTCACGAACACGATGTTCGACAGGATCGCGACGGGGGTAATCGCCGCGGGCACGGAGGTCATCTACTCGGTCAGGCTAGTCGTCCAACTGGCGGACGGGGCGTATAGCGCCTCTCCGGCGGTTGCATACGAGGATGCCTTTCGGTTTGCCGACTGGCGGGAGCGACTCGTCGATTTCGAGGTGCGTGCAGAGCGACCAACCGGCGGCATCGCCGACTTCGTGCATGAGACGAGCCTCGATCACATCCCTACCCGTCATGCTGTCGAGGACGGGGTGAAAGGTCGGCTGGAGTGAGCACCGCCGCCCGTTACATACCAACTCGCGTGGCGGCAGCCTCCTCCCCGCGAGCAAGGCATTTTCTCTACGTCGTGGCTGCCCTGGCGCGCACGGAGTTCAAGCTGCGGTACGCCGGCTCGGTCCTCGGATACTTGTGGACACTGCTTCGACCGCTGATGCTCTTCGGCATCCTCTACACGGTTTTCACACAAGTCTTCCGTTTCGGTGGCGGCATCCCGCACTACCCGGTGATGCTTCTCATGGCGATCATTCTCTTCAGCTTCTTCGCGGATGCCACGAACGGCGCGCTCCAGAGTCTCGTTCAGCGCGATAACCTCCTGCGCAAGGTTGCATTTCCACGCGCCGCGATTCCTGTCGCGGTTTGCCTGACGGCCGCCGCCAACCTCCTGCTTGGACTCGTGGTCGTTTTTACTCTTGCGATCATCGACGGCGTGGAGGTTCGAGCTGAGTGGCTCGCGTTCGCCCCGATTCTCGCGGTCATCCTGGGATTGGCGACTACCGTCTCACTCCTTCTCGCTGTCCTCTATGTCCGCTACCGCGACGTCCAGGCGATGTGGGAGGTGATCCTCCAGCTTCTCTTTTGGGGGACACCCATCATCTACACGATTGAGACCGTCCCGGAACGGGTGCGCGAGGTCCTGATGCTCAATCCGCTGGCGGTGGCGATTCAGCAGGTGCGGCACTTGATCGACGATCGCGCGCCGAGCGCGGCCGATGCGATCGGTAGGCCGATTCTTCTCCTGGTGCCTGCATTCATCACGCTTGGCGTCGCCGCACTCGGCCTTTTCACGTTTTCACGTCTCGCACCTACAGTGGCTGAGGACCTGTGACGGCCGCTGAGGGAAAGCCCCTCGGGGCGGAAGAGCGCGCGCGCCGTGCGGAAGAGGCGCTCGAGGAGGCACTCGAGGAGAGAAATCGCCTCTGGGCAGAGCTCCAGTCACGGACAGCGCATGATCGCGAGCTCGAGTACTACCGCCGCGAAGTCGAGAGGATGAAGAGTTCACTCTCCTGGCGCATCACGGCTCCACTGCGGATCGCCCGCTGGATCATGGGCGAGCGTCGAAGGATCGTGAGACGCATGCAGCGCCTCCTCGCTGACCGCTCCACGTGAACCCTGACCGCTCTGTCGTAACCGTTGCGATACCCGTTCTCAACGGGGCGCGCTATCTGGCGGAGGTCCTGGCGGCGGTCCGCGCCCAGAAGGTCGAACGCGTGATCGAGATTCTCGTGGTCGACTCAGGCTCGACGGACGGCTCACTCGAGATCGCCCGGCTCTCTGGCGCCCGTGTTGTCGAGATCCCGAAGGAGGAGTTCTCGCACGGCGGCACGAGAAACCGCATGATGAAGCTGGCGCGTGGCGATCACATCGCCTTCCTCACGCAGGACGCGACGCCGGCCGACGATCGCTGGTTGGCCTCTTTGCTCGAGGGCTTCGAGCAGGCCGACGACGTTGCTGCCGTCTACGGCCCCCACGACCCCCGTCCAGACGCAACACACGTCACGAAATGCGAGATGGAGCGACACTTCGAGCAGTGGGGGAACGGAGGCCGCGAGATCGACGTGCAACGGCTCGACCGCTCGCCTGCCGGCCTCGCGTGGTACAGAAGCTTCCCGGGCAAGCTGACTTTCCTGTCCGACGTGAACTGCTGCGTTGCGCGCTTTGCCTGGGAAAACGTCCCCTTTCGCGACGTGCGCTACGCCGAGGACCAGCTGCTCGGCCGCGAGCTGATCGAAGCCGGTTTCGCCAAGGTGTTTCACCCGGAGGCGCGGGTCATCCACTCGCATGACTACCGCCCCGTCACGTTCCTTAGGCGGTACTTCGACGAGTTTCGGGGTCTAAGGGAGGTGCTCGGGCACCGGGAACCCTTCGGCCCCAAGCGGACGCTTTGGACAATCCGCGGGCTAGCCGGTGCCGACAAGCGCTGGCTTCTGCGCCGCGGCGTCCGGGGGACCGCGCTCATCCGTCCTCTTGCTTATTCGCTGCGACATCACACCATCCGAATGACGGGAGCGATTGTTGGCTCGCGGGCAGACCGGGTACCTGCGCGTCTACGGAAGGTTTTGTCGCTCGAGGGCCGCTCGACCTTCACTCCTGTCGAGGTGCCACGAAGCGTTCTCCTCCCAGAGCCAGCGTCGGGGCCGGGCAGGCCGATTCAACCGGTCGAGGCGTGGCCGTGGGAGTTCGTTCGCCGCGGTCATCCTCGCCGACCGATAACTGTCGTGCCCCATGCAGGCCGAAGCGGTGGCCCGCTGACAATCGCCTGGGTCATACCCCCGTGGACGGTTGGCTCCGGCGGCCATATGACGATCTTCCGGCTCGTTCGGGAGCTGGAGCGCCGAGGGCACTCCTGCGCGCTCTTCCTCTTTGATCCGGGGGGCCCGGCTCGCGACCCGGCACGTCTTCACCGTCAGATCCGCGACAAGTTCATCCCGGTAGAGGCCCGAGTCTTCGTCGGCCTTGACGACTTCGTGCCCGTCGACGTCGCCATCGCGACCAACTGGTGGACGGCCTACCCTGTCCGCGATCTGCCCGGCTGTCGCGAGAAGGTGTACCTGGTCCAAGACGACGAGCCGCAATTCCATGCCACCTCCGCGGAACGTATCTGGGCGGAAGAGACGTACCGCATGGGCTACCGCTGCATCGCATGTGGAAAATGGATGGCTGACGTCCTCAGCGAACGGGACGGTCTCGAGGCCCGCTTCTTCGAGTGCGGAACGGACACCGAGACGTATTCGTTTGCAGGAACCGAAGGCCGAGAGCCGGAGCTCGTCGTCGTCTACGGGCGCAGCGAGACAGGGCGGCGCGCAGTCCAGCTCGCACTCGCTGCGCTGGCCACGCTGAGAGAACGCCGCCCGACGCTTCGCGTGGCCTTGTTCGGCTCCTACCTCGATCCCGTGGTGCCGTTCCCCTGCACCGACCTCGGCGTCGTGCCTCCGGCTGAGCTCGCCATCCTCTATCGGAAGGCGCGAGCCGGGATCGCATTTTCGCTAACAAACCGCTCGCTCGTCGGCCAGGAGATGATGGCCAGCGGACTTCCGCTCATCGAGCTCGACGGTGAGAACGTGTCATCTGCGCTCGGCGAATCTGGCCATCTGGCAATGCTTGCGAAGCCCGACCCAATCTCGATCGCTGACGCCGTTGAGGAGGTCTTGGATCGGCCGGAAGATGCCGCAGCAATGGCATGCCGCGCTCGTGCTTTCGTCCAGGAACACTCTTGGGAGCGTGCGGGAGACCAGGTCGAGCACGCTCTGCACGAGTTCCTCGCGAACCCGTCAATCTCCGCTTCGCGCGCGTCCGCCCAAATGTCCGTTGCAATGGACACAGCGATCCCTCTCCGCGGAGGTGAGCGAGGCAGCGAGCAGGAGCGGAACGACGAAGATGAGCGCTCCACCCAGGACCCAGAGGGTCCAGGCGCCGACCCAGCCCGGGTGGAAAAGGGCGGCTCGGCCGGCCAGGTCGGGAAATAGAGCCAGGAGCGACGACGGCCGCTGGCGTCGAAAGACGAGCGTCAGGTCCGCATCTACCGGATGACCGTCGACCCGCGCCTCGCTGCCTCGGGCGGCGATGGCGATGCCGCCATAGAGTGCGGCCCGACGCCCGCCATCGTTCCGCACGCAGACGGCGATGCGCCGTCCGGCGGAGACCGGATCGACAGGCACTGACTGCGTCGAGTTGTCGAGGTATCCAGCCGGCAGCAGACCTGATGCGAGGATCGCGCCCGTCGCGGCGTCGCGCACGTCGACGGCAAGCTTCGGCCCGGGAAGGACGTACGTCCCGATCATCATCTCGACCGCGTCGAACTGAGCCGGCACGTCGATCGGCTCCTGGCAAGCCTCCTGCCCAGGCTCGAGTGCAACTGCCAATTGTGTGGGTGCGACGCCGATGGTGAAGGCGAGCGAGCGCGAGTCGGACGCGGCGACGGCAGTGGCGCCAGCGATCCCCGCGCCCGCAAGCACAAGGAACACGTACAGAGCCCTACGCATAAAACCGTGCAGCCACGAGCCCGAGCGAAAACAGTTGTAGCGTGAACAAACTGCCCAGAACGACCGCGAGTCCGACGCCACGCCACCTCGGAGCAAGGAGCGTCAGAGCTGCCGCCAAGCAGAGGCCGGCGATGGGAAGCAACGGCAGTACGTAACGGCCTTGATTGAAGGGCGCGCCAGTCTGGACGATCTGCCCATACTCGACCCAGTGGAGGCCGCCGATGAGACCCACCGCGGCTAGCCCGCAGAAGGCGATTACCGCAAGAGGAGCGCGCCTGCCCTTCTTGAAGACCGCGACTGCCGCCGCCGCGGCGACGAGCGCAGAGGCGGCCGCGAGCAACGCATAGACCCACTCAGGGAAGCGGACCTCAAGCCAGCCGAACGCAGCCCAGCCGGTCTTGAGCCAGACGTCATACGCCGGGATGCTCGAGGCCGCGGGGAACGCCATCTGAAATGGGAGCTTGGGAAGGTAGTACTGCCAGACGTAGCTTCCGAACTGGCGAAGATCGACGCCCTCCGCGCCAAGCTCCGTGGCGGCGGCCTGGTTCACGACCGGCCGATCCAGGGCTCTGGCGGCCACGAGCCAGCCGCCGATGGGGATCGCGAGCGTCAACGCAGCGATGGCCGCCAGGGCGGCCGCACGGCGCCGGGCGGGATATGCGCGGCGGAGCGCGACGGCGAGAACCAGCAGAACGGCCGGGACGAGTGCGTAACTCGTTGCCTTGACGAGCACGGCAAGGCCGGTGGCGCCGAAGAGCGCGGCTGCCAGGCCGGGACTTAGACCTCGCCTCAGCGCTCGCGCACCCAGCCAGAAGACGAGTGCCCAGAGCGCGAACAGCATCGCGTCGGGATTGACGGAGGCCGACAGAAACGTCGCCATCGGTTGGAAACCGACAAGCGCCGCTCCGGCTAGCTGTAGTCGGCGGTCGCCGGGCACGACCTCGCCCACGAGGAGCCAGGTCGCCGCGGTCGTGACGAGCAGGAGCAACCCGGACCAGAGGCGCATCGCATAGAGACGGTCGAAGACATCCCCGTTCCACGACACCCAGTATGCAAGCGAGGCGTAGGCGTAATAGAGCGGCGGATTCCCGCCAGCCGGGTTCTGCCCGCCTCCGTCGCCCCGTGCGTCTTGCGCAAGTGCTCGGTCATCCAGCTTCCACCGCTCGTAGGCTGAGCGGCTCCATTCCGGCTTCGTGGCGAGAACCTGGGCCGTCTGATCGGCATTGGAGCGGTCCGCCGCAAGGCGTTGCTCGCTCGACTGCGGCTCGCCCGATCCCGTCGGGAGCTCGAAGTTCTCCGCCAGCGATTGCACATATGCAAAGTGGTAGTTCTCGTCGGGCACCTGCCAGGGCGGCAGCAGGAGGGCCCAGGACACGGTGACCACCCCGACCGCGAGCAGAAGGCCGAGCAGCGGTCCTGGGAGCGACCTCGGGAGGCGTCCAGGTCGCATCCAGCCGATTCTAGGCTAGGGTCTGGCGGGTGGTCGGGATCAGCCTGCTCACGCTCGTTCCGGGGGTCGTCGGCGGGTCGGAGACATACGCACGTGAGCTGATTCGGGCCCTTGCCCGGGTGGGCGAGCTCGACTACCGGGTCTTCGTGCCCGAGATTGCCGCAGACGCCGCCGACGGGCTCCCCCAGACGACGGTGACGGCGTACCGTGCGCGCCGTTCGCTCCCCGGAAGACTCACGGCAATGACGCTTGCCGCCGCTCATCCCGGCCCCGTACGCCGCCAGCTCGACCTCGACCACCTGAGCGGCCTCCACTTCCCCCTCACGGTCATGGTGCCGTCCGTGCGCCGGCCTCCTGCGGCGACGACCATCCTGGACCTCCAGCACGAGCTCTTCCCGCGCTTCTTTTCGCGCCCCGAGCTCGCGTACCGACGGCTTGCCTACCGGCGCAGTGTCCGCGCCAGTCGCTTGATCGTCGCAATCA
>Ga0307302_10001215_pt1 | contig 11345 bp, 8 predicted proteins | sample ER_DNA_183_FD_194490 | JGI IMG/M metagenome (GOLD analysis project Ga0307302, IMG submission 194490) | Bulk soil microbial communities from the East River watershed near Crested Butte, Colorado, United States - ER_DNA_183 | ecosystem: Environmental > Terrestrial > Soil > Floodplain | place: USA... | reverse complement strand
GGAGGAACACCGGTGGCGAAGGCGGATCTCTGGGCCTTACCTGACGCTGAGGCGCGAAAGCTAGGGGAGCGAACAGGATTAGATACCCTGGTAGTCCTAGCCGTAAACGTTGGGTGCTAGGTGTGGGTGGACATCGACCCCATCCGTGCCGAAGCTAACGCATTAAGCACCCCGCCTGGGGAGTACGGCCGCAAGGCTAAAACTCAAAGGAATTGACGGGGGCCCGCACAAGCGGCGGAGCATGCGGCTTAATTCGATGCGACGCGAAGAACCTTACCTGGGCTTGACATGCAGGGCAAAGCCGGTGAAAGCCGGCGCTCTACGGAGCCTGCACAGGTGGTGCATGGCTGTCGTCAGCTCGTGCCGTGAGGTGTTGCCTTAAGTGGCGCAACGAGCGCAACCCTTGTCCTTAGTTGCCAGCGGGTAAAGCCGGGAACTCTAGGGAGACTGCCGGTGCCAAACCGGAGGAAGGTGGGGATGACGTCAAGTCATCATGCCCCTTATGTCCAGGGCTGCACGCATGCTACAATGCGCGGTACAAAGGGCTGCGATCCCGTAAGGGGGAGCGAATCCCAAAAAGCCGCGCTCAGTTCGGATCGGGGTCTGCAACCCGACCCCGTGAAGTCGGAGTCGCTAGTAATCGCAGATCAGCAATGCTGCGGTGAATACGTTCCCGGGCCTTGTACACACCGCCCGTCACACCACGAAAGTGGGCAACACCCGAAGCCGGTGGCCCAACCCTTTGGGAGGGAGCCGTCGAAGGTGGGGCTCGCGATTGGGGTGAAGTCGTAACAAGGTAGCCGTACCGGAAGGTGCGGCTGGATCACCTCCTTTCTAAGGAGCCACTTGGCACTCCGGTCTGGTCGAGCGTTCGTCTCGACGGCCGGCAGACTCCAGGTCGGTGCACTGGCTACTCGGCAGGTGAGCTCGCTCGAACCGTTCGCAAGTACGTCCTTTCGACGCAACGTGGAGGGAAGTGGAACGCGATCGGTACGGGCGGGGGAGTCCGCCGGGCACACTGTTCAGCTCTGGGGGTGCGAGCCTCCGAGCACCTTGAGAACTCGATAGCGAGCGCGAGCATCTACAGTCAAGTTACTAAGGGCTTACGGTGGATGCCTTGGCGCCAGGAGCCGATGAAGGACGCGTCTGGCTGCGAAAAGCTTCGGGGAGCCGCCGAGAAGGCCTTGATCCGAAGGTGTCCGAATGGGGAAACCCGGCCGGGGTCATGCCCGGTCACCCAGGTCTGAATCCATAGGGCCTGAGGAGGGAACCGCCCAAAGTGAAACATCTCAGTAGGGCGAGGAAGAGAAAGCAACCGCGACTCCCCTAGTAGCGGCGAGCGAACGGGGATCAGCCTAAACCGACCCGGTGTGATAGCCCGGTGGCGTTGCCGGATCGGTGTCGTGGGACCTGCATGAGCACACACCGGTGTGTTCGAGGAGTGACAAAATCGGCACGTAGACGAAGGCCATGGAACGGGCCGCCATAGGAGGTAACAGCCCTGTAGTCGAAACGCGACCGATCTCCTAGCAGTGTTCCCGAGTAGTGCGGGACCCGAGAAATCCCGCGCGAATCCGGGGGGCCCACCCCCTAAGGCTAAGCACTCCCTGGCGACCGATAGTGAACTAGTACCGTGAGGGAAAGGTGAAAAGCACCCCGGGAGGGGAGTGAAAGAGCACCTGAAACCGTGAGCCTACAAGCTGTCGGAGCCTTCGCTGGGCAACCAGCGGGGGTGACGGCGTGCCTTTTGAAGAATGAGCCGGCGAGTTAGCGGTGTGCGGCAAGGTTAAGTCTCCTGACGAAGCCGAAGCGAAAGCGAGTCTGAAACAGGCGTACAGTCGCACGCCCTAGACCCGAAGCCGAGTGATCTACCCATGGGCAGGTTGAAGCGAGGGTAAGACCTCGTGGAGGACCGAACCCACCAGGGTTGAAAACCTGGGGGATGACCTGTGGGTAGGGGTGAAAGGCCAATCAAACTCGGTGATAGCTGGTTCTCCCCGAAATGCCTTTAGGGGCAGCCTCGGGTGTTCAGTCGTGGAGGTAGAGCACTGATTGGGCTAGGGGGCCCACAAGCTTACCGACCTCAGTCAAACTCCGAATGCCACGACTCCAGAACCCGGGAGTGAGGCTGCGGGGGCTAAGCTCCGTAGCCGAGAGGGAAACAACCCAGATCGCCAGCTAAGGTCCCTAAGTTCGTGCTAAGTGGGAAAGGATGTGGGATCGCCCAGACAACCAGGAGGTTGGCTTAGAAGCAGCCACCCTTGAAAGAGTGCGTAACAGCTCACTGGTCAAGTGGTCCTGCGCCGATGATGTAACGGGGCTCAAGCACGACACCGAAGCTGCGGGATCCTTCGTATGGCTCGGCCATGGGGGGCGACCTCCATGGTCCAGGCCGAGGGATCGGTAGGGGAGCGTTCTGACGCGAGTGAAGCGGCGGGGTAACCCAGCGGTGGACGCGTCAGAAGTGAGAATGCCGGCATGAGTAGCGAAAGACGGGGGAGGAGCCCGTCCGCCGAATGCCCAAGGGTTCCTGGGGAAGGTTCATCCGCCCAGGGTTAGTCGGGACCTAAGGCGAGGCCGAGAGGCGTAGCCGATGGACGACTGGTTGATATTCCAGTACCACCTCATCCGCGCCAAGCCCGAATCCGAGGTACTAAGGGAACCCCTTCGGGGGCTACCGACCAACTCGGTACTAGGGCAGCGAAGGGGGGACGCAGGAGGGTAGGTCGACCCACGCGATGGTCGTCGTGGGGCAAGTGCGTAGGGGGGTTCCCCAGGCAAATCCGGGGAGCCATCAACCCTGAGGCACGATGCCGAGCCGCTCTAGGTGAAGCGACTGATCCCATGCTGCCGAGAAAAGCCTCTAGCGAGTGGTTGAGGTGCCCGTACCCCAAACCGACTCAGGTGGGCAAGTAGAGAATACTCAGGCGATCGAGAGAACCCTGGTTAAGGAACTCGGCAAATTGCCTCCGTAACTTCGGGAGAAGGAGGACCACGGTAGGGTGACGGCCTTCGCGGCCCGAGCTCGATGTGGTGGCACAAACCAGGCCCAAGCGACTGTTTACTAAAAACACAGGTCCGTGCGAAGTCGTAAGACGATGTATACGGACTGACACCTGCCCGGTGCTGGAACGTTACGGGGAGGGGTCAGCTCCCTTCGGGGGGCGAAGCTCCGAACCTAAGCGCCAGTAAACGGCGGCCGTAACTATAACGGTCCTAAGGTAGCGAAATTCCTTGTCGGGTAAGTTCCGACCTGCACGAATGGTGCAACGACTTGGGCACTGTCTCAACCGGGGACTCGGCGAAATTGCAGTACGAGTAAAGATGCTCGTTACCCGCGACAGGACGGAAAGACCCCGGGACCTTTACTGCAGCTTGGTGTTGGGTTCTGGCAGATGTTGCGTAGGATAGGCGGGAGGCTTCGAAGCCCGGGCTCCGGCTCGGGTGGAGCCAACCTTGAAATACCGCCCTTCATCTGTTGGGACTCTAACCTCGGTCCGTGATCCGGATCGGGGACAGCGCCTGGTGGGCAGTTTGACTGGGGCGGTTGCCTCCTAAAGCGTAACGGAGGCGCCCAAAGGTTCCCTCAGCCTGGTTGGCAATCAGGCGTCGAGTGCAAGGGCACAAGGGAGCTTGACTGCGAGACCGACGGGTCGAGCAGGTGCGAAAGCAGGGCCTAGTGATCTGACGACTCCTTGTGGAAGGGTCGTCACTCAACGGCTAAAAGGTACCCCGGGGATAACAGGCTGATCGCTCCCAAGAGTCCATATCGACGGAGCGGTTTGGCACCTCGATGTCGGCTCGTCTCATCCTGGGGCTGGAGCAGGTCCCAAGGGTCGGGCTGTTCGCCCGTTAAAGAGGCACGCGAGCTGGGTTTAGAACGTCGTGAGACAGTTCGGTCCCTATCCGTCGTGGGCGTAGGAGACTTGCGGGGAGCTGCCCCTAGTACGAGAGGACCGGGGCGGACGAACCTCTGGTGTGCCAGTTGTCGCGCCAGCGGCACGGCTGGTTAGCCACGTTCGGAAGAGATAAGCGCTGAAAGCATCTAAGTGCGAAACTCGCCCCTAGATGAGGTCTCCCACTGGGCAACCAGGTAAGGCCCCTCGCAGACTACGAGGTTGATAGGCCGGAGGTGTACGCGTGGCAACACGTTGAGCCGACCGGTACTAATAGGCCGAGGACTTGACTTTGCTCGCGCTCGCTATCGCAGTTCCCGAGCTCTGCTCGGGGGCTCGCGCTCCCACCAGCTTCCCGATCGAACGGATCGGGAGACGCCGTTTCGGTGGTCATAGCGGAGGGGAAACACCCGGTCCCATCCCGAACCCGGAAGTTAAGCCCTCCAGCGCCGATGGTACTGCCCGGGCAACCGGGTGGGAGAGTAGGTCGCCGCCGGACACCTTCGGAAGAGCCGCCCTGCGGGGCGGCTCTTCTCGTTGGGGCCACTTCGGTGCGGCCCGGTACGCTCTCCGGCATGCCGAAGGCGATGCGTCCACGACCGGGTCCCAAGGGGCAACCGAAGGGTCGCCGCTCCGGGCTGCCGCCGGACGTCGTCTCCGAGCTGCGGCACATGTCCCGGACCGGGAAGGCGGACATGGCCATCGCCCGGCTCGAACGCGCCGTCGCGCTCCTCGATCGCGGCGACGCCCGGGGAGCGGCCGCCGAGGCGGCCAAGGCCAAAGAGCTCGCCCCGCGGGCGCCGGGCGTCCGCGAGGTCCTTGGGCTCGCGCTGTACGAGCTCGAGCGGTACTCGGAGGCATTGTCCGAGATGCAGGCGTACCGACGGATGTCCGGGCGCGCCGACCAGAACCACATCATCGCCGACTCCCTGCGTTCGCTCGGCCGGCCCGACCGCGCCGTGCCGCTCGCGGAGGAGGCGCTCGCGTCCAAGGGGGTGGCGCTCGCCGCGAAGGCCGAGGCGGTGATCGTGGCCTCGAGCGCGCTCGCGGATCAGGGCAAATTCGACCAGGCGCTCGGGATGCTGCGCCGGATCCGGACGCGCGATGACGTGGCGGGGCCCGAGGTGATCCGCGTCTGGTACGTGACGGGGAACATCCTCGAGCAGGCCGGCCGGCGTGCCGACGCGCTCCGCGAGTTCCGCAAGATCCTCCGGCACGACCCGAGCGCGTTCGACGCCGCGGAGCGCGCGGCTCAGCTCGCCTGACCCGAGCCCTCTGCCTCTCGCCGCCGCCGCCAGTAGCCGAGGATCCCCATCGAGTTCAAGCGGATGCTGGACATCATCTCCATCGCCTGCAGGTCGAGCTCGGCCTCGGCGCCCGTCGGCGCGTCGGTGCGAGCGACATCCTTCAGCACGCGCATGACCTCGTCGAGCGCGTCGTCCCGGTTCGGATCGAGGCCGCGATCGAGCGCCCGGCCCACGGCCTCGGTCCACGTTCGGAATCGCTCGGTCGCCAGATCGCAGATCCGCTCGACCTCGTGGACCGGGCCGAAGTGCGAGAACAGGACGATCGCGCCGAGTGCACGCTCGCGGATGCGTTCGATCGAACCGATCGCGAGCTCGAGGTCGTAGTCCGGGGGCGGCGTGGCCGGGCGGAGCGAACGCGCGTCGGGCGGGTGGATGCCGAGCGCGTCGCCGGTGAAGACGGCGCCGGTCGAGGAGTCCGCGAGCGCCAGGTGATGCTTGGCGTGGCCCGGGGTGGTGAGGGCCTCGAGGTGCCGCCCGCCGAGCTCGATGCGATCGCCGTCGCCGAGCGCGCGGATACGTTGGGCCGCAACGGGTTCGACGGGCCCGAACAGTGTCGCGGTGGTCTCGGGGCCGTAGATCGACGTCACGCTCGCGACGAGGCGCGTGGGGTCGGCGAGGTGTCGGGCGCCGCGTTCGTGCACCCAGACGGTGGCGTTCGGGAAGCGTTCGGCGATCCGCCCGACCCCGCCCGCGTGGTCCAGGTGGATATGCGTCACGGCGACGTGCGCGAGGTCGGCGGCTCCGATCCCGAGCAGTTCCAACCCCGCGACCACGGGCTCGAAGGAGGTGCTCGGCCCGGTTTCGACGATCGCGGGCTCGTCGGCGTCGAGGAGATAGGCGGCCGTGGAGCGTTCGCGGCCGCCGTAGAACGTGTCGATCGCCGTGATCCCTCGCGCGACCTCGAACACGATCGGCTCCACGCCGCGAGTCTACGTGGCGTGTCGTCGGGCGATGCTACGGTCCGACGCGAAGGGGGGAGTTGGATGGTGACGGTCAACGTCGTGGTGCTCGCTGGCACCGTGGCCGCCGATCCGGTCGAACGCCGGATGCCATCGGGTGACGAGGTCACCGAGCTCCGACTCTCCGTTCCGGAAGCGGGCAAGCGTCTCCTCCCTCTCCCCGTCTCGGTCTGGCACAAGGACGTGGGCAAGCGCGCCCTGAAGCCCATCGCCAAGGGAGATGACGTGCTGGTGTACGGCCAGCTCATCCGTCGCTTCTACCGGAGCGGAGCCGGGGCTCGCAGCCTCACAGAGGTCGTGGCCGCGGGTATCAAGAAGCTCGAGCCGGTCGAGGCGGCCGACTGAGGTCGAGGGTCACCCGGTCGCGTCGAGGTCGAGCGGCCGGAGCACGAGGCCCGTGCGCGGCTTTGGCCAGAAGAACGTCGACTTGCGGGGCAGCCGTTCGCCACGATCGATCACGTCGCGGATCCGCGCGGCGTCGGTCGGCGGCAGGAAGAACGCGGCGACGGCCTCCCGACTGCGAACGGCGTCCTCGGCCTCCACCGCGTCGGGCGTGAATCGGAGCTGTGCGTTGACGTGCTCCAGGACTCGCTCGTGGAGCGCGCACACCGCGGGAGGCGTGCCGGCGAGCTCCGCGATGCGGTGGACGAGGAGGCCGTCCTCGAGCGACGCGGAGCCGACGACGAGCTTCTCGTCGCTCACGGTCTCGAGGACCTCGGCGAGATCGCGGACCCGGGTGCCGATCGCCTCGTGCGGGCCACCGGTCTGGATCCGGTGGAACGGGAGCACGGGGGGCTCCTGGATCGCGGCGTCCGCGATGAACATCATCACGCGGTCCCACGGACCCGGGCCGTGCTCTGCGCGCATCTCGTCCCGGTACCGCAACGCCATCGAGTACCGGTGATGGCCGTCGGCGATCATCAGGGATTCGGGCGCGAGCCACGTCGCGATCTCCGGGTTCGGCTCGCTCACCCAGAGCGTGTGCTCGACGCCGGCCTCGTCGGTGGTGGACGCGGCGGGTTCCCGCGCCATCGCGTCGTCCAGGAACCCGGCGAACGGTTCGCTCGGACCCCGGAACACGGCGTGGATGCTCGACAGGTTCGTCCGGACCGCGCGCATCAACCGGAGGCGGTCCTCGATCGGCCCCGGCATCGTGCGCTCGTGTGGCACGATCGAGCCGCCCCGGTCCTCGAGCTCCACCGCGCAGACCATGCCCCTGATCGCGCGGCGCCGGCCGTGCAGCGAGAACCGCATCTCGTACGGGTAGAACGACGGGCGCTCGGTCGGGACCAGCGCACCCCGCTCGCGCCACGTCTCGAGCTCGGACGCCGCCCGCCTATACTTGTCGACCGTTCCGCCGTCGCCGGCGTCGTCCTGTCCGAGGACGAGGCGGATCACGTTGTACGGGCTCGCGTCCAGGTAGTGCCGCCGCTCATCGTCGGAGATGACGTCGTAGGGCGGGGTCGTGACCAGGTCGTGCGAGCCGACGACCGAGCCGTCGAACAGCAGGCCGACGAAGGGCGAGACGAGGGACATGCACCATGTATAGCAGCAGCCCTCAGAGCGACCCGCCCCGGGAGGATGCCTACGAGCTCTTCTCGCGCGGCATGGGGTTCCTCCGCGACGGGCATCCGCACCAGGCCGCCATGCTCCTCGGACGCGCCAAGCTGATCGAGCCCGACAAGGCGTCGATCCGTGAGGCCCTCGGACGGGCGCTCTACATGTCCGGCCGGACCGTTCGCGCCCGGCGCGAGTTCGCAAAGGTCGTGCAGATCGAGCCGGCGAGCGACTACGCGCACTTCGCGCTGGCACTCGCGTGCGAACGCACGGGGCAGCGCACGAGGGCGATCGGGCACCTGAAGCTCGCGATCGCGATGCGCCCGGGGACGCGGGACTACGAGCGCGCCCTCGAACGCCTCGCGGGCTGATGCTCGCCGAACGGTACGGCTGCATCCTGTTCGATCTCGACGGCGTCCTGTACCGGGGGGAGGACGCGGTGCCCCAGGCGCCGCCCACGATGGCCGAGCTCCGGCGACGCGGCGTCCGCCCCGTCTTCCTGACCAACAACTCCTCCCGAACGCCGCGCCAGGTGGCCGACAAGCTGCGCGCGATCGGGATCGAGGCGGACCCGGCCGAGGTCGTGACCTCCGCGCTCGCGACCGCCGAGCTCCTCGCGGAGCGGGGAGGCGGACGTGCGTTCGTGATCGGCCAGGACGGCGTTCGCGAGGCGTTGACCGACGCCGGCATCCGGGTCCTCGAGGGCGAGCCGGAGGAGGCCGACCTGGTCGTGGTCGGCTTCGACGGCGGCGCCACGTACAGGTCGCTCAAGCGAGCGTCGCTCCTGGTCCAGCGGGGGGCGCGCCTTGTGGCGACGAACGCGGACGCCTCCTACCCTGCCGCCGACGGCCTGTGGCCGGGGGCAGGCGCGCTCCTGTCCGTCATCACGACGACGACGGGTGCCGAGCCGGAGATCGTGGGCAAGCCGTTCCACCCGCTGTTCGAGGCCGGTCGCCGGCGGGGGGGAGGTGGCCGGCCGCTCGTCGTCGGGGACCGGCTCGACACGGACATCGAGGGGGCGGCCCGGCTCGGGTGGGACACGATGCTCGTGCTCACCGGCGTCTCGGGACGCGAGGACGTGGAGCGCACGGGTATCCGACCCACGGTGATCGCGGAGGACGTCTCCGCGCTGCTCGAGGCCCCTAGGGAGGCGGGCGGCCGCGGCGCTATCCTGGGTCGCGGCGCCGGGAGGGACGCCGAACGTGACCGAACACCCGGGATCGAGAACGCCAGGATCGAAGACGAAGGAGTGATCGAGATGGCAGTTGGGCTGGAACAGGTCCGCGAGTACATGGAGGCGGCGATCGGGAAACTGTCGCCCGCCAAGGCCCAGGAGCTCGCGAAGTCGTTGACCAAGGGCCAGGGCCGCGACCAGGTGAGCAAGGCCGCGAAGGACCTGCTGGCGTGGTCGAACAAGAACAAGGAACGCCTCACCTCGATGGTGCAGACCGAGGTCAAGTCGCAGCTGAAGACGATCGGCGTCGCGTCCCGCGACGAGGTGGATGCGCTGCGAAAGCGCGTGCGCGAGCTGGAGCGCGAGCAGGGCAAGAGGTCCACGCGCAAGCGGTCGACGGCCAAGCGGTCCACCGCGAAGCGCGCCACCGCGAAGCGCGCCACGTCCAGCCCTCCCGGCGAGCAGGCCTGACGCCCGAGCCGTGGCGCGCCGGCGACTCGACGCCGAGCTCGTGCGCCGCGGCCTCGTCGCCACCCGCAGCGAGGCGCAGAGCGCGGTGCGCGACGGGTTGGTCCTGGTCTCGGGCCGGTCGGCCAGCAAGCCCTCCACCCTGGTCGATGCCGCCGCGCCGCTCGAGCTCGTGGGGGAGCCGCGACGCTTCGCGTCCCGCGCCGGCGAGAAGCTGGAGGCCGCGCTCGAGCGATTCGCGATCGACGTGCAGGGTCGCGACGGCCTGGACGCCGGGGCGTCGACCGGCGGCTTCACGGACTGCCTGCTCCGTCGAGGCGCGGCGCACGTGGTGGCGGTCGACGTCGGTTACGGGCAGCTCGCCTGGTTGCTCCGGACCGACCAACGCGTCACGATCCTCGATCGGACCAACGTGCGCGACCTGAGTCCCGAGGACCTGCCCTACGCTCCGGGGATCGTTGTCGCCGACCTCTCGTTCATCTCGCTCCGCCTCGCGATCCCGGCGCTCGCCCGGGTCTGCTCGGGGGACGCCGATCTGGTCCTGTTGGTCAAGCCGCAGTTCGAGGTCGGTCGCGAGCGGGTGGGTTCGGGGGGCGTCGTCCGCGACCCGGACGCCTGGCGCGACGCGATCCTCGGCGTCGCGGACGCCGGCTCCGAGCATGGCCTCTCGCCGATCGCCGTGATGGCCTCGCCGCTGCCCGGGGCCGCCGGCAACATCGAGTTCCCCCTGCACGCAAGGGTGGGCCCGGCGGCGGCCGTCGTCCGCGACGTGGAGGGCGCACTCGAGGAGGCCCACGCGATCGCCGGGGTGTCCTCGTGACGCCCTCGTCGACGGGAGCGCGCGGGTGAAGGCCGCGGGGTTCGTCGTCCACCCGGCCCGCCCGGCCGCTGCCGAGGCCGCCCGCGCGATCGGCGCGTGGCTCGAGGAGCGCGGGGTCCAGACCCGCACGATCGCCGGCGACGACGCCGAGGACGAAGAGGCGGCGCGGGCGTTCGCCCGCGGCCTCGACGTCGTGCTGTCGGTCGGCGGTGACGGCACGTTCCTGCGGGCGGCGAGGGTCGCTTCGGTGTCGGGCATCCCCGTGCTGGGCGTCAAGGTCGGCCGGATGGGCTTCCTCACCGAGGTCGAGCCCGACCAGGCCGCGGCGGTGCTCGAACGGATGCTGGACGGCTCGGCCCGGATCGAGGAGCGGCTCGCGGTCGTGGCGGAGGGCTCGTCGTTCGAGCCGCAGTGGGCGCTCAACGAGGTCATCGTGGAGAAGAGCGCGCGGCACCGGCTGATCCGGCTCGCGGTGTTCGTGGACGACGCGTACGTGACCACCTTCTCCGCAGACGGGGTGATCTCGGCGACGCCGACGGGTTCGACCGCGTACTCGTTCAGCGCCGGGGGTCCGATCGTCTCGCCGTCCGTCCCGTGCATCGTCGTGACGCCGGTCGCGGCCCACATGGTGTTCGACCGGTCGCTGGTGCTCGCGCCCGATCAACGCGTGCGCCTCGAGGTGCTGGGGGAGGAGCCGGGGTTGCTCTCGGCGGACGGCCGGCACAGCCTCGAACTCCCGGTCGGCTCCACGGTCCGGATCGAACGCGCCCCGACGCCCGCGCGGTTCGTTCGGCGTGAGGACGCGCCGTCGTTCCACGACCTCGTCCGCGACAAGTTCGACCTCCCCGGGAACGTCGGCGGAGCGGTCTAGGATCGCTGCGTGCTCCGCGAGCTCCACATCAGCGGTCTCGGCGTGATCGACGACCTCGACCTCGAGCTGCATCCGGGACTGAACGTCCTCACCGGCGAGACCGGGACCGGCAAGACGATGGTGACGGTCGGGCTGCAGCTCGTGCTCGGCCGGCGCGGGGGTGCGTCGCTCGTTCGCGCGGGGGCGCCCGCGGCGAAGGTGCAAGCGCGGTTCGCCGCGCCGGCCGCGGCGGTGAGCGCGGGCTGGGCCGAGGACGGCGAGGTCCTGCTCGCGCGGACGGTCACGGCCGAGGG
>Ga0307302_10001212_pt1 | contig 11351 bp, 10 predicted proteins | sample ER_DNA_183_FD_194490 | JGI IMG/M metagenome (GOLD analysis project Ga0307302, IMG submission 194490) | Bulk soil microbial communities from the East River watershed near Crested Butte, Colorado, United States - ER_DNA_183 | ecosystem: Environmental > Terrestrial > Soil > Floodplain | place... | reverse complement strand
GAGCAGGCGCGGGATCTCGGCCGGGTCGTCCTGGAGGTCTCCGTCGATCGTGACCACCGTTTCGCCCTGAGCCTGGGCGAACCCGGCGGCGAGCGCGGCGGCCTTGCCGAAGTTTCGCCGCAGGCGGACGACGCGGGTGTTGTCCGTGTGGGCGTGCAGGCGCGTGAGGGCGGCGAACGTCCCGTCAGTCGATCCGTCGTCCACGAACACGGCTTCCCACGGCTCGCCGAGCGGGTCGAGCGCGGCCTGCACCTCGTCGTAGAGGAGGGCGACGCTGCGCTCTTCATCGTGCACCGGGACGACGACAGAGATCATCGGCAGGGGATTATTCCGACACCGTGCCCGAGCTGATCGATTTTGAGGAGGCCCAGCGCCTCATTTTGGAGCTTGTGAGCCCGTTGCCGGCTGAGCCGGTGGCGATCGCCGACGCCTATGGCCGCGTCGCGGCCGAGGACGTGCCGTCTCCCGTGAACCTGCCGCCGTTCGACAGCTCGGCGATGGACGGGTTCGCCGTTCGCGCCGAGGACACCCCCGGTTCGCTGCCGGTCGTGTTCCATGTCGCGGCCGGGTCGCCTGCGCCTCGGCCTCTCGGGCCGGGTGAGGCGATGGGCATCGGCACCGGCGGCGCCCTTCCGGCCGGAGCGAATGCCGTCATCCCCATCGAGTATGTTGTCCATCGTGACAACAACGTTGAGATTGCCGAGGCGGTCGCTACTGGGGCAAACGTTCGCCCAGTGGGTGGCGACCTTGGCCGGGACGAGGTGGTCGTCTCCGGCGGCACGGTGCTTGGGCCTGCGCAGGTTGGTGCGCTCGCAGCCGCAGGCGTTGCCCAGGTGGCGTGTGCGCGCCGCCCGCGGGCCGCCGTGCTCGCCACCGGCAGCGAGCTTCGCGCCCCCGGGGAGCCGCTGGGTCCAGGACAGATCTACGAGGCGAACGGGCCGATCCTCGATGCACAGCTGCGATCGGCCGGCGCCGACGTCGAGCGGATGCTTCCGGTCGCGGACGACGAGCGTGCGCACCGCGAGGCGATCGCCCGCGGGCTCGAAGCCGACGTGCTCCTCACGACCGGAGGGGTCTCAGTGGGGGTGCACGACCTCGTGCGGCAGGTCGAGTCCGAGCTCGGCGTGCGCGAGGTGTTCTGGGGTGTGTCGGTGAAACCCGGAAAGCCGATCTCGTTCGGCGTGCGCGAGGGCCGGCTGGTGTTCGGGTTGCCCGGGAACCCGGTGTCCGCGCTCGTCGGCTTCGAGCTGTTCGTCAGACCGGCGGTGCTTGCCCTCCAGGGCGCGGCTCGGCCTGGGCCCGACTGGGAGTCTGGCCGCCTGGCCGAGAGCGTGCGGGCGAATCCGGGCCGCGACGAGCTCATCCGGGCGCGAGCGAAGGTCGGCGACGAAGGGATCGAGCTCGAGCCCCTGGCCGGAAGGGAGTCGCACATGATCGCCAGGGCCGCGGGGGCGAACGCACTCGTGCTGGTTCAGCGCAGCGCAGGCGACGTGGCGGCGGGCTCGACCGTGCGCTATCTGCGCCTGAGCTGAGTCAGCCGCCGGCCGCGCGGCGACCGGCCCAGTGGCGCCGCCGGTCGCGCGCGGCAGCGGCGACCTGGCCGAGGATTGCGCGGAGCGGACCTGCAGACGGCCGCTCCGACACGTCGGGATACGGCGCGTAGCGGCCTCCGGCGAGCGCCGTCAGCTGAGTGCCGACCGCGACCCAGACGCAGACGATCAGCACCGAGGCCAGCGGCACGTAGCCCACCGCGGCGAGCTCCGCGAGGTACCAGGGAGCGTTGAGCCCCAGGTCGAGGCGGATGGCGAACGACCCGAGGAGGAGGGCCGGGCCTGCGAGGCCGGCGACGAGCGCTCCAACCCGCACGGCACCAGGTGCTCCGTGCAGCTGAGGGAGCCAAATCCAAGCGTGGAGGGAGGGCAGGACGAAGATCAGCGCGTAGGGGTTGGTCGCCACGACGAGCAACGACACGATTCCGAGGCCGAGCAGCGCTGCGGTGTGGCCCGCCAGCTGCTCCTCGGCGCTCACAGGCCGGCGCGGGGCGAGCCCTGGCCTCACGAGCAGCCAGGCCGCGACGAGAAAACACGTGAAAACGGCCAGACCGAGGAGCGGCCAGTCGGTTCCGGGCGAGTCTTCGGGGGAGAGCGGCCTCGCAGCGCCCTTGCCCCAAACGCCGAGGAAGGCGAAGAGCTCGAACAGCAGGCCCGCGAACAGCCAGAACACCAGCCGGGTGCGAAAGCTCCGCAGCGCCGGCGTCAGCGGAATACGGCGCCGGCGCAGGCGGGCGAACAAGTCGACGATCGCCGCCAGACTCGGCAGCAGCGCGGCGCAGAGGATGAAGACGATCGCCCAGCCCTTCACCGAGCGCGCACCCAGGTACACGTAGCTCGACGTGCCCTGCGCGAGCTCCACCTCTTCGTCCAGCGAGCCCAGGAGTGTTTGCGCCGAGCGCCCGATCTCGCCCAGCCGCTGCTGGTTGAGTCGGTTCGGAGTGTCACCGAACGGCGAGGGCGGCCTCGTGCCCGCCGAGGTGATCGTCAGCGCCGCTTTGCCCCGGCCGACGAAGGGCGCGTGCTCGTAGAGGCTGAAGGGGAACGCAAGGTCGATCAGCTGTCCGAGCCCGGAGGTTCGTGCCGGCTCGCGGCCGCTCTGCTCCAGGATCCGGATCGCAGCCGTGCGCACGAACGCGAGCGACGGCGATCGTGAGCGCTCACCGGCGATCTCGATCCGCGGCGGGCCCTCGCCGGCGATCGCATCCAGGTTGACGACGGCCACCACACGGTCGCGCCAGGGCCGAATGCGCGAGAAGCGTTCCGCGCCGAGGGCTCCGAATGCTCCACCGTCGGTCGAGAGGAAAACGATCGTGTGGTTGGGGCGCGGCGGCAAGGGCGGGGCGGCAGGTGTCGCGTAGGCGCGCGCAAGTTCGAGCAGAGCTGCCGTTCCCGATGCGTTGTCGTTGGCGCCGGGCCCGGTGCCCGTGTTGTCACGGTGCGCCATGATCACGATCGCGTCGCTCGACTGGCCGGGACGCCTCGCGATCACGTTTTGCAGCTCGACGCCCCCGCGGCCGGGTATTTCCACGTGAAACCGGTCCGTTTGAGTCTGCAGGCCGAGCTCTCCGAGCCGGTTCGCGACCCAGCCGGCAGCTTCCTGCGCTTTCGGGGCCTCCGGAGAACGGTCGGGGAAGCTGGTCGCGAAGTCCTGTGCGTCAGCCGTCGCGTTGGCCGTTTCGAAGGCCGGCGGCAATGCGGGCGGTCGGAGTGGTTGTGGCCGCGAGACCGTGAACGCCGCGATCAGCAGCGGGATTCCCACGAGCAGCCACGTGCCGCGGTACATGCGGCCGTTGATCGGGCGCTCGACTGACCCGCGGCGCACACGGCGCCGCTCTGCGAAGCGGGGGCGCGTCGCCATGCCCTGGCTATAGTAGGTACGGCCGTAGCGCCGGGCGCTCACGTCTGCCATGCCCGATTCCTCGACCATTCTCCTCGTCGACGACGAGGATTCCATTCAGAAGCTCCTCACGTACCCGCTCGAGCGGGACGGGTTTCGCGTGATCCCTGCGCGCGATGGTGAGGAGGCGCTCGAGCGTTTCGCAGCGGAGAAGGTCGATTTGGTCGTGCTCGACGTGATGCTTCCGAAGCTCGACGGCATTGAAGTCTGTAAGCGGCTGCGCGCCGAAAGCACTGTCCCGATCATCATGCTCACCGCGCGGGACGACGAGTTCGACAAGGTCCTCGGCCTCGAGCTCGGCGCCGATGACTACATCACGAAGCCCTTCTCGATCCGCGAGTTCAGGAGCCGCGTGCGCGCCTTGCTCAGGCGGGCGGGGACCTCGCAGCGCACGTACGGGATGGACGGCTCGATCGACGTCGCCGGCCTGCGGATCGACCCGGAGCGGCGCGCCGTCCACCTGAACGGCGATCGCATCGAGGTGACGTACGTGGAATTCGAGCTTCTGCGGACGCTCGCGGCCTCGCCGGGGCGGGTGTTCAGCCGCCGGGCGCTGCTCGAGTCCGTCTGGGGAGACGCCTCCTACCGTGAGCCACGCACGATCGACGTCCACGTCCGCCACCTCCGGGAGAAGCTGGAGCGCGACCCGAGCGAGCCGGACCTGATCCTGACCGTTCGAGGCGCCGGGTACCGCTTCCGCGAGCCGTGAGCCGCCTTCGCCTGCAGAGCGTAGGCGCGAGGCTGAGCCTGGCGCTGCTCGTGGTCGTCGCGGGAGCACTCGCGGTCGTCTACCTGATCGTCGTCCCTTCGCTCGAGGAGCGGCTGATCAACTCACGCATTCGACAGGTCGAGCGGGTGGCGCAGCAGGCCACGGACTCGTGGCGGTTCGAGGTGCCTGGAAACCCCCAAGGCTTCGCGGTGGGATTTGCCTCCGTCAGCAACACTCGCGTCACGATCTTTTACTCGGACGGCCCCCCGCTGAGCCTCTCTGTCCAGGGTGACGGCCCGACCGGATTGCCTGTCGGCGACATCGCGCACGACCCGCTCGCACTCGACGTGGCTAGGACGTTCAACAACGAGAGCCGCGTCGTCAATCGGGCAGGACGCGAGTACGCGGAGGCGGCGCAGGTGATCGCGCCGGGAATCATCGTTCTCGTCTCGACCCCTCTCGATGAGTCGCTCGCGACCGTCGAGCTCGTCAAGCGACGGATCGTTTCGGCCGGCGTGATCGCCCTCGCCGCAGCGTTGCTGGTCGGCTACCTGGCGGCGTCCGTCTTCGCCCGCCGTATCCGGCGACTCGAGCGCGCGGCCGACCGGATCGCGGGAGGGCGATTCGACGAGCCCGTCGTCGACAACTCCAAGGACCAGCTCGGTCAGCTGGCTCGCGCCTTCGACCGCATGCGTGAGCGCCTCGCTCAACTGGAGCGGGCTCGACGCGAGTTCATCGCCAACGCGTCGCACGAGCTGCGCACGCCGCTCTTCTCCCTCGGAGGACATCTGGAGCTCCTCACCGACGAGGAGCTCGACGAGCCCACGAGACGCGAGTTCCTCGTCCGCATGCGTGAGCAGGTCGAGCGCCTGACGAAGCTCGCTGAGGAACTCCTCGATCTCTCCCGGCTGGATGCGGGCCATCTGAACCTCGAGCGCGCTCCAGTCGATCTCGGGCGGGTCGCCGAGCTGCTGCTCGAGGAGTTCGAGCCGGTCGCCCGCAGCAGTGAGCACACGCTCGAGCTCTCCGTCAACGGCGAGGTTCCTGCCCTCGGTGACGAGCAGCGCGTCCTCCAGATCGGCCGCGCCCTGGTCGAGAACGCCCTGCGGCACACGCCGCCGGGGACCGTCGTGCGCATCAAGACGGCCCGGAACGACGGACAGGCCGCACTCGCCGTCGAGGACAACGGGCCGGGCATTCCGGCTGAGCACGTGCCGCATGTCTTCGAGCGGTTCTACCGCTCGGACGGGACACTGGCGTCGGGGAGTGGGCTCGGCCTCGCCATCGCCCGCGAGCTGGCCGAGGTGATGGAGGGCGAGATCGACCTGGAGTCGAAGCCGGGCCGTACCGTCTTTCGTGTCTGGCTACCCACGGCGTCGTTGTCAGGCTAGACAACGCAGAGCCGGCAATAGGCGGGCCGCCGCGCCGCTACAGTGAGACGGCTATGCGGCCAGGGGTCATCGCAGCCATCTCGCTCGTCTCGGCAGTGGTCGGGGCGATCGTGGTTCTCTTGACCGGAACTGCGACCGGGATCGTGGACACCGACGGCACGGAAACGGTGTTCCTGCCCACGGACACAGGCGATCTCACGTTCGACGGCGCTTCGCGCAATCAGCCCGCCGCCAGGCCGCTGTCCGGCAACGGGTTCGACCCGGCGCGCATCTACGGCGCCCGCTCGGCCGGGGTCGTCACTATTCACGCGCTCTTCGATGGGAACGCCGACGAGCGGCATACATCGCAGGGCTCAGGGTTCGTCGTCTCGTCGCAGGGAATCATCCTCACGAGCGCCCACGTCGTAACGACTGCCGGGGAGCCCACGAACACGAACAAGAGCCCGAAGGGCGCCGACCAGGTCTTCGTCGGCTTCAAGGACGGCGATCGCGTCCGGGCCCGGATCGTCGGCTGGGACACGTTCGACGACGTGGGCGTGCTGCGGATCGACCCCGTTGCGCATGCCTTGACGGCTGTCCCACTGGGCGACTCCTCGAGCGTGGTCGTCGGCGAGCCTGTCGCCGCCATGGGTAGCCCGTTCGGCAACGAGGACTCGCTTGCCGTCGGCGTCGTCTCGGCCAACGCGCGGACGATCGCCGCCTTGACCTCCGCCTATCGCGTCACCGACGCGATCCAGACCGACGCTCCGATCACCCACGGCAACTCCGGCGGTCCTCTCTTCGACGCGCGCGGGCGCGTGATCGGCATCAACGCCCAGATCAACAGCGAGTCCGGCGAGTCGGAAGGCGTCGGGTTCGCGATCCCGATCAACGCCGCAAAGCGCTCGATGCGCCAGCTTCTGGCGAGTGGCCGTGTCGCCTACGGCTACGTCGGTGTGACCACCGAGGATTTGACCCCGAGCATTGCGCGCCACCTCGGCTACGAGGTCCAACAGGGAGCAATCGTCGTCGAAGTTCGAGACGGCTCGCCGGGCGACCACGCCGGGCTGCGCGGCGGGAAGAGTGAAGAGACCTTCAATGGGCAGCGGATCAGCAAGGGCGGCGACGTGATCGTCGCCATCGACGGCCGGGAAGTGCGCAGCGCGGATGACGTCGTCCGCTCGGTCGCATACCGCCTGCCCGGTCGGGCGACCCGCATGACTGTCGTGCGGGACGGCCGGCGGGTGGACGTCCGCGTGAAGCTCGGCGAGCGGCCGGCAACGCCTGACACCGGCCGTTAGCAGGAGGGCCAGACCCTCCTATGCGGTTAGAACCCGCGTACCCTGGGCACAACAACATGGACCGAGCTTATGTCTGAGCTAGCCGGACAAACTGCGGGTTTCGGCGGCGGTGGCCGGTCCGTGAGGCTGCGGATCCCCGCGAAGCCGGAGTACATCACTCTCGTGCGCCTCGCACTGAGCGGTCTTGCGCACCTCAGGCCGCTCGACGCGGAGACGCTCGGGGACCTCAAGCTCGCCGTCACCGAGGCGTGCTCGAACTCCGTCCGTCACGGCTACGGCAACGGACGGGAGGGAACGGTGGAGGTCTCCTACGAGCTGCAGCCGGACAGGCTCGTCGTGGAGGTGGTGGACGACGGCCCCGGTTTCGATCCCGACCGGCCGCCCGTGCATGGCGGGGACCTCAGCGAGGGCGGCCTCGGCATCGCGATCATCAAGTCCGTCGCAGACGAGTTCGAGGCTGGTGAGCGCCCCGGAGGCGGCGGCTCCAGGCTTCGCTTTGTCAAGTTCCTCGGCAACTAGCCGATTCTCCTGATTATCTTGCGCTACCCCTCCTGGGACGCCCCCTGATGCTCCAACTCGTCAACGTCGGACACAAGTCTCTCGCCGACTATGCGTCACTGGCGACGCGCGGCCTGATCGAGGAGATCCACCGACTCGCCGAGCCGATGCGTGGCAAGCGCGTCGTGCACCTGTCCGCCACGGCCTTCGGAGGCGGCGTCGCCGAGATCAACTATGCGCTGATCCCCTTGATGGCCAATGCAGGGCTCGACGTCGAGTGGCGGATCATCAAGGGCGCAGACGAGTTCTTCGCAGTCACGAAGACGATCCACAACGCGCTCCAGGGCGATGAGCGAAGCCTGACCGACGCTCAGAAGCAGATCTTCCGCCGCTTCAACGCCGAGAATGCGGAGGAGTTCGAGGACGACTACGACTTCGTGATCGTCCACGACCCGCAGCCGGCGTCGATGGTCGACTACTTCTCCGGATCACGGGCACGCTGGATCTGGCGCTGTCACATCGATCTCTCGACGCCGAATCGCGACGTCATCGACTTCCTCGCGCCCTCGCTCGAGCGCTACGACGCGGCGATCTTCCACCGCAAGGAGTACGTGCCCGACGAAGTCGCCCTGCAGGAAGCCTTCATCTGGCCGCCCGCGATCGACCCGCTGACCCACAAAAACATGGCCCTCTCGGCCGACGACGCCGCGTATGTGGTCGACCAGTTCGGGATTCACGTCGATCGCCCGCTGCTGACCCAGATCTCGCGCTTCGATCCGTGGAAGGACCCGTTGGGCGTGATCGATGCCTACCGCATCGTCAAGGAGCAGCACCCCGAGGTTCAGCTCGCGCTCGTCGGCTCGATGGCACACGACGACCCCGAGGGCTGGGATTTCTACAACCGCACGGTCGCGCATGCCGACGGCGACCCCGACATCTTCATCCTCTCGAATCTCAACAACATCGGCTCGGTCGAGGTCAACGCCTTCCAGGTGCATTCGGCCGCCGTGCTCCAGAAGTCGATCAAGGAGGGCTTCGGGCTGACCGTCACCGAGGCGCTCTGGAAGGCGCGCCCGACGATCGGAGGCCGGGCGGGTGGCATCGTCGACCAGATCCAGAATGGTGTCAACGGGTGGCTCGTCGACTCCCCCGAGGAGGCCGCCCAAGCGTGTCTCGAGATCATGGCCGACCCGGTGGCGGCGAGCCAGCTCGGCCGGGCGGGCAAGGAGCTCGTGCGGACGCGGTTCCTCATGACCCGGTTGCTGCGCGACTGGCTCGCGCTCTTCAACCGCATGGAGGGCAACGACACCGGCGAAACGGCGCTGGTGACGGCCGTGGCCGCCTCCTAAGTAGGGTCTTAGGCGGTGTCAGACCGCCGCAAGCTGATCGTCGTCTCGAACCGTGGCCCGGTCTCGTTCGTGCGCGACGAGGATGGAAAGCGCGTCGCGCGAAGGGGCGGAGGGGGCCTCGTGACGGCGCTCCGCAGTCTCGTTGCCCATCACGACGTCACCTGGATCGCGAGCGCGATGACCGAGGAAGACCGCGCGGTGGCCGGCGAAGCGGACGGCGAGGCAATCGATGAGGCTGCCCGCGACGGATCGGCCTACCGCCTGCGGTTGATCGCGCACGACCCGGCGGCGTACGACTGGTTCTACAACGTCGTTGCGAACCCCACGCTCTGGTTTCTCCAGCACTACCTCTGGGCGCTGGCCTACGCGCCCGACATCGATCGTGGCCTTCACCACGCGTGGGAGGACGGCTACGTGCCGGTCAACGCCGCCTTCGCCGAGGCCGTCCTCGCAGAGCTGGAGGTGGAGCCGGACTCGGCGGTGCTCTTCCACGACTATCACCTGTACCTCGCGCCGCGGCTCGTCCGTGAGGAGCGCCCCGACACCCCGCTCGCCCACTTCGTGCACATCCCCTGGCCGGAGCCGGACCTCTGGCGCGTCCTGCCCGATCCGATCAGGAGCGCCATCCACGACGGGCTGCTCGCGAACGACGTCGTGGGCTTTCACGCCGACCGCTGGCGGCTGAACTTCATGCGCTCCTGCAGGGACCTCGTGGATTGCGAATGCGATTTCGAGTCGAACGTCTGCACGTTCGACGGCGGCCGGACTCATGCCGTGGCCCGGCCGATCTCGGTCGACGCCGCCGAGTTCGTCGAGCTCGCAGGGAGCGACAACATCCGCCTCCTCGAGGCTGAGCTCGTCGAGAGGCGGCCGGAGTTCCTGGTGCTTCGCGTCGACCGCACGGACCCGTCGAAGAACGTCGTCCGTGGGTTCAAGGCCTTTGAGTACTACCTCGATGCTCATCCGGAGATGCACGGGCGCGTCTCGATGCTCGCGCTCCTCGACCCGTCCCGTCAGGACATCCCCGAGTACGCGGAATACCTCGGCGCGATCCAGCGGGCTGCGCGGCATGTGAACGACCGCTTTCAGCGCGAGGGCTGGACGCCGATCGACCTCCGCATCGAGGACAACTTCGCGATGTCCGTCGCGGGGTACAAGCAGTACGACGTACTGCTCGTCAATGCCATCTACGACGGGCTCAACCTCGTCGCCAAGGAAGGCCCGCTAATCAACGAGCGCGACGGCGTGCTGATCCTCTCCGAGAACGCGGGCGCGCACGAGGAGCTCAGCGACTGGGCGCTGTCCGTGAACCCCTTCGACGTCGAGGCCCAGGCCGAGGCGATCCACGAAGCGATTCAAATGGCGCCCGAGGAGCGGCGCGCTCGGCACTCGGGGATCCGCGACTACGTGCGCGAGCACGACGTCGGCGCCTGGCTCGAGACCCAGCTGGCAGACCTCGATCGCTGGTCTGCACGTGCCGCCCAGCCGTGAACGAGCTCTCGCACGTGGACGCCGAGGGCCGCCTGCAGATGGTCGATGTCGGCGAGAAGGAGGTGTCACGCAGGCGCGCGGTCGCGCGCGCCACGTTGACGGTCAAGCCGGAGACGGCGGGCCGGCTGCGGAACCTGCCCAAAGGCGATGCCCTGGCCGCGGCGCAGATCGCCGGGATCATGGCCGCCAAGCGGACGAGCGAGCTCATCCCGCTCTGCCACCCCCTGCCGCTCACGCACGTGGACGTCTCCCTGGAAGTCGGCGAGTCGGCGGTCGAGATCATGGCGTCGGCCGAGACGACGGCGCAGACCGGGGTCGAGATGGAAGCCCTGGTCGGGGCGACCGTCGCAGCGCTGACCGTCTACGACATGGCGAAGGCGATCGACGATTCGATGGCAGTCACCGCTGTGCAACTGTTGGAGAAGACGAAGGAGCCAGCGTGAAAGCGGCCGTCCTCACCGTCTCCGACGGCGTGGACATTGGCACCCGGGAGGACAAAAGCGGCGACCTGCTCGAAGAGCTGCTCGCCGGAGAAGGGTTCGAGGTCGCACGAAAGGTCGTGCCAGACGAGCGGGCCGCAATCGCCGAGGCGATTGAAGAGCTCGCGCGCGAGAGCCGCGTCGTGCTGACGACCGGCGGCACCGGCGTCGGGCCGCGCGACGTGACTCCTGAGGCGACTGCGTCCGTGCTCGAGCGGTCCGCTCCCGGAATCGCCGAGGCGATTCGCGCCGACTCGATTGCGAAGACCCCGCACGGCCTGCTCTCGCGCGGTCTGGCGGGCGTGCTCGGCCAGGCGCTCGTCGTCAACCTGCCCGGCTCGACCGGTGGCGTCCGCGATGGGTTCGCCGTCCTGCAGCCTGCCCTCGAGCACGCGCTGCATCTCCTGGCGGGCGAAGAGACTGCGCACCGCCAGACATGATTCGCGCGCGGGACCTGAAGAAGCGCTTCGGGGACAAGCGCGTCCTCCTCGGCCTCGACCTCGACGTTCCGGAGGGAGAGTTCCTGCTGGTCACGGGCCCGAACGGCGTGGGCAAGACGACGCTGCTCAGACTCCTGGCGGGCCTCGCCGCGCCGAGCGAGGGAGAGCTCGAGGTCGTCGCCGAGCGGGGTGAGATCGGCTTCCTGGCCCATGAGCCGCTCGTCTACCGCGAGTTGACCGCCCTCGAAAACCTCGATCTCTACG
>Ga0307302_10001210_pt1 | contig 11363 bp, 11 predicted proteins | sample ER_DNA_183_FD_194490 | JGI IMG/M metagenome (GOLD analysis project Ga0307302, IMG submission 194490) | Bulk soil microbial communities from the East River watershed near Crested Butte, Colorado, United States - ER_DNA_183 | ecosystem: Environmental > Terrestrial > Soil > Floodplain | place... | reverse complement strand
ACGGTCGCGTTGCTCAGCGACCAGCCGGCCGGTAGGGAGCGCAGGCAGGGCACCAGCGACGCCGACGGCACCGACTGGGCCTCCAGCCACTGCGGCTCCAGATCGGTGCAGGCAAGGTTGCCGACATACAGCGGCGTCGCGCCTGCCTCGTTGTGGGTGACGTTCTCGACGATATTCGACCCGACCAGTAGCCCGAGCAACGCCACCAGCGCCAGGAGACCGATGCGGCGGACGCTCCAGCGCTGGATCCGGATCGGCCGCGGTGGGTGTGGCAGCAGGCCGACGAACTCGGCGTGCAGGTCGCGGCCCCGCTCGCGCAGCATCCGGCGCAGCTGGGACGGCAGGGCCAGGCCCCGGGCGGCCGCGAACCCTTCGGTGATCTCCTCGGTGTTGAACTGGAGCTGGGCCCGACGGTAGACCTGCTCGGGGCTGGAGCGCAGGGCCAGACACAGCATCATGTTGGCCAGGTCGACGGCCTGGCGCCAGGGAGTGGGGCGAGCCTCGATGAAGGCGACGTCGATCAGCTGCATGCGGCCGTCGCGGACCAGCAGGTTGGCCGGCTTGATGTCGCGGTGGGCCAGGCCGGCGTCCCACAGCCGGCGCACCATCGCCAGGCCATCGTCGATAATCTGCTCATCGACCTCGGCCTCGCCCAGCTCGACCGCGCCGTCGAAGAACTCGGTGACCAGCAGATACTCCCGTTCAGGGGTCAGCTCCACGAACCCATAAGGTGCCGGGCTGGGCAGCCCGGCGTCGCGGCACACCCGCAGGGCGTAGTCCTCCTGCTGGACCAGCCGCCGCACGGTGTTGAACGGCTTCTCGTCCTCCAACCGCCCATACAGCAGCTCCCGGCCGAGCTTGTACCAGCGGTCGGCCCGCAGGTGGCTCTTGGCATACAGCTTGCCGAACAGGTAGCTGGGCGGGTCGCCCTTGACGGTGATCCGCAGGGGAGTGGAGCCGGCCGACCCGGCCAGCCCGAACGGCTTGACCTCGGTGACGACCAGGCCGAGCTGGTCCTCCAGCCCCTGCCGGATCGCCGCCCCTCGCGGGCCGCCGACGTCCAGGTGGGCGGCGCGGCCGCGTCGGTAGGCGACCGGGAACACCTCGTTGGGGGCGAACAGCCGGAAGGCAACCAGCGGAAGGGTCACCCCGATGGCCGCCGCCACCAGCACATCGGTTGGGGCGTCGGCGCCAAGGGCGACGCGGCCGAGCGCGGTCAGCGTCACCAGCCCGGCCGCGACCCATTTGCCGGTGTTGCGCCAGCGGCCCTCCGGCACCATCGAGTACAGGATCCCCACCAGCAGCGCCGCGAACAGCGTGACCTGAAGCGACGGCATCCCCCAGCCGCCCCAGCTCGCCCCGATGACCACCCCGAACGGTCGTGGCCGCTGGGCGATCGGGGGCAGCCAGGCCTGGACGACCAGGGTCAGCAGCTGCGCCAGGACCAGCACCACGATCAGGTGCCGGAACCGCCGCAGCACCAGCAGCGCCACCAGCAGCCCCGCCAGCAGGCCGTTGATGACCCACCAGGAGCTGATCACCGCCAGCGCCCGCCAGGCCCCCACCAGCCCCGGCGCCTGAAGCCCGGTCAGCCACCGGACCACTGCGTCGTCGACGACGGTCACGTTCACGGCCAGGCCGCGCATCCCGCCAGCGAAGACCACGATCGTCAGCGCCATCAGCACGCCCCCGACGATCAGCCACCGCACCCCGCTGGTCTGCAGGTGATAGGGCAGCGGCGGCGCCTCCCCGGTCGGCCGGCGGCGGCGCGGCAACCGCAGCGTCTCAGCCGGGGCGGGCTGCCGCCGCGGGACGCTGGTGCGAGTCGACCGGTCAGTGGATACGTCCATGATTCCCTCTCAACCCAGCAGTCAGGTCCGCAAGGCACTGCGCGCGAGACGGCCGTCCTGGTTGTGCTGGAAGCCGAGGCTCAGGTGTGGTCGCTGGAGGAGTCGCGCGCGTGCTCCAACCCATCGACCAGCACATGCAGCCCGGCGGTGAACCGCTCGTCACGGTTGTCGATCCATACGTGTTCGCCCAGGGCGACCAGGGCGGGGAATCGGTCGGGGGGCAGAGAGCGGAAGAACTGGTGCAGCTGGGCTCTGGTTGCTGGGTCGCGGACACGTTGCTCGTTGACGGAGGTGGACGTGTCACTGACCGCGAAGCCGACGGTGTAGTCGACCAGCAGGAAGAAGGCCAGACCGGCGTCGCGCTCGCCGAACCCGGCGGCCTGCAGCGGCTCAAGGAACGCCTCGGCCAGGGCCAGGGAGTGAGGTCCGAGCGGGTCGCGTGACTTGAGGATCCTGGCCACCCCGGGATGCTGCTCGAGCACCTGGCGCAGCCGATGGGCCAGGACCTTGAGCTGGTCGGTCCAGCCCAGGGCGTGATCCAGGTGGACGTCGACCTCGGCCAGGACGTTGTCCAGCACCAGGTCCTGGAGCTGTTGCTTGTTGCGGACGTGATGGTAGACGGCGCCGGGGACGACCCCGAGGCGGGCGGCCAGACTTCGCATGGTGAGGGCCTGGATGCCGTCCTGGGCGATCACCGCCAAGGCCTCGGCGACCACCCGCTCGCGGGTGAGCCGGGGACGACGGTCCTGGTCGTCGGTGGGCGGGTCGAACCACAGCGAGCGCGCCCTCCCGTCGGTCGCCGCTGCGGCAGACGCCGCCGTTGCTCGACTGTGGGAGGCAGGCAGTTGCCGCTGTGCCACACGGACTCCTTGAACGTCGATCTTGACAGTTGAACAGAGGTCAGTTTACGTTGAACACTGTTACCAATCAAGTGAACCCTGATCACCCCAGTGACGGGGGAGAAGAGGAGACCTGCCAGATGAAGATCCTGTTGCTGGTGGCCGCGGCCCTCGGGCTGGGTGCCCTGCTGGCCGGGAACGTGCTGCCTGACGTCACCCGGTACCTGCGAATCAGAAGGATGTAGGGAAAGCCGACGGCTCTGTCCGCAGGACATCGCTGGGAAGGGCAGAAGCCCATGTTCATTCGGGTCATCCAGGGTCGGGCGACCAACCCGCCCGGGATCCGCAGGGATCTGGGACGCTGGCAGCGTCAGCTCGCCGCCGATGCCGACGGCTGGCTTGGTTCCACGACGGGGATCACCGATGACGGCTGGAGCGTGACCGTGGTCCGCTTCGCCTCCGAGGCCCAGGCTCGTCGCAACAGTGATCGGCCTGAGCAGCGTGAGTGGTGGCGCGATGCATCCCAGCACCTTGCTCGGGTCGTCGTCCACGACGCCTCCAAGATCCACCTCGACCAGGATGGCGGCGCTGAGGAGGCCGGCTTCGTGCGGGTTATCCAGGGCCACAGTGACGACCTGACGCGCATGGTCCGCGCAGCACGTCCTGGCCAGGAGAACCCGGCCGGGGACGGGCCGCAGGTTCTCGGCATGACGGTGGCCGAGCACGCTGACCGGCCAGGTGACTTCACCCAGATCGTCTACTTCAGCTCCGAGCAGGACGCCCGGCGCCTCGAACAGGAGCCCCCGATCGAGCCAGCGGAGCCGGCCCAGGAGAACCACCGAGGCCTGATGGCCGACTTGCGCTCCTTCGACCTGCGGGACCCACAGATGCTCAGCCCCTCTGACGTACCGACCTACTAGGGAACAGGCCGCCGGCCCACATCATCGCCGCCCCCTCGCCAGGGCCCGCCCTGAACGCCGACCTTGACAGTTGAACAGTGTTCAGATTACTATGAACGCAGTTCAACTCGGCAAGTGAGCGCTGGTCAGTCACCGTCTGCGTCCTCCCCGAGCCAACGGGCTGCGGCCCCAGAGACGAGGGAGACCAGATGACCACGATGATGCGATGGGACCCGTTCCAGGACCTGCGCAGCGCGCAGGACGAGATGGCCCAGATGAGCCCGATGCTTGCCCACGCGCTGGGCCTGCACACCCAGCAGGGCAATGAACGGGCCATGACCTCGGCCTGGGCGCCAGCACTCGACATCTCCGAGCGCAAGGACGCCTACCTGGTCACCGTCGAGCTGCCCGGCCTCAAGCCCGAGGACCTCGACATCACCATGGAGGATGGCCTTTTGACCATCCAGGGCGAGCGGCATTTCGCCAACGACTCCTCCGAGCAGAAGTTCCACCGGGTCGAGCGCCGCTACGGCGCCTTTCGCCGGTCGATCACCCTCCCCGCCCATGTGATGGCCGAGGGGATCGAGGCCTCGTTCGAGGACGGCGTGCTCCAGATCCTGGTGCCCAAGGCCGAGGAGGCCAAGGCCAAGCGCGTCCAGGTCCGCCCCGGCCGGACGGAGATCTCTGCGGCAAGCAGCGAAGGCGCAAGCAGCCAGGACGCAACGCCTAGCTAAATCGAACCGGGGGCCGGAGCCGGAGTGGGCTGGCTCCGCCTCCGGCTCCTCCCGCCTCCACAAGCAATGACAACCAACGGCCCGCCGTCCCCTCCGTCGAATCGTCACCATAGCTAGGAAGACGAACAGAGGTGCTCTGATGCCACGCTGCCCGCTGTGCCGATCGGCCCTGGTCACCATCGGTTTCGGTCTGTACCCGATCGCCATCTGCACGAGTTGCGGGGCGCGCTGGATCCACGACGGCTACCCGCAGCGGGCGATCAACCAGGTCCAAGAGCCCACATTGTTCGCCTCGGCCCGATAGAGGACTCGCCATGGTGATCCACTACCCACCCGAGCGGCTTCGCTCCAACGGCGACCGGCCATCCGCGATCACCGACGTCCTGGTCACCACCACAGGGTCGTCCTCCACCGGTGAGATCTCGCTGGGCGCCCCGACCTGCTCGGCCCGCACACGCCACGGCCGCTGGGCGCTGTATCCCAGTGGCGAGGAGGTTGTGGTCGTCTGGCCCGGTGGTGCCCTGACCGGCTTACCGGTCGAGGTTGCCGATGAACTGAACCGGCTGGGCGGTGACCGCCATGATGAAGCTGACCGCGGTGCTGTCTGGGCGATCCGGCAGTTCCTGACCGATCCCGCCGCCGCCGATGCCACTCGGTGGTCGTCGACCCGGGCGCGGACCTGGTCCACCCCGGCCATCGGTTACTGGCTCAGCGGCCCCGCCAACCAGCCCGGCCACCACCCCCAGGCCAGCCGGCCTGGTGCGCCAGCACCGGCCCTGCCGATCCCCCTGCCCGACCCCAGCCTGCAGCCGACCCCAGCACGAGCCGCCTGACCGCAACCCCACGCGTGGGCTGGCTCCACCATCTGGACGCCGCCCCCCAGGCCGCTCCGTAGCGCCCCCATCTCACCTCCCGCAAAGGAGCGGCGATGCCGATCGCACCGGCGCAGCTTGCCAGAAGCCTTGGCGCTCTGGGCCCCCTCGACGTCGAACGAGAGTTGGCAGGGACACTGCAGCAGGTGCTCCGCTCGGCCAAGACGCTGTTCGATGCGGCCAGGGTCGGGCTCATGCTCGTCGACGAGGACGGCGCGTTGGGTTGGGCGAGCGCCTCCGACGGGATGGCGGAGGCCAGGTCCGGCAACCTGACCGTGCCCGTCCACGTCGGTGGTGGCCCGGTGGGGACCCTGGATGTCTCCGTCACCGCCCCAAGGCGCTGGGACGACAGTGAGGTGGCCGCCCTGCACGCCTACGCCGGGATGGTCGCGAGCCTGCTTGTGGCCGCGGTGACGGCCCCGGTCACCGGCCGGCTGGCCGACCAGTTGCGGGCTGCCTTGGAGCACCGGTTGCTGATCGAGCAGGCCGTCGAGATCCTCGTCGACCGCGAAGGACTGGATGCGCAGGCGGCGTTGGCGTGGCTGGGAGCGGCGGCCAGGTCGTCCGGATGCCCGCTGATCCAGATGGCCCGTGATGTGGTTGGTGGGGCGCCGCTGCCCTCGGACCGGCTTGCCCAGGCCAGGGCGCAGCGGCGCGAGGCCACCGACCTCGAGGTCGCGACACATCGCCGGGACTCAGAGCTGCACGAGGGCGCGGCCCGAGGCTACGAGCGGCGCGGTCAGGCTGGCCGAGCCCAGACCGAGCGTCTGCAGGCGGCCGCGGCGCGTGGCCGGATCATCGACGCCGAGGCCGAGCGACGCCGCGCCGACGCAGAACCCTAGGCGGCCCGCCGCGGCCTGGTCCGCCCAACGGGTGCGTACAGGCGGTGGGGGAGGGCGAACAGGCTGATGGGTCAGCTCAGGAACTGTTCGGCGATCATCCGCTCCTCGAGCGAGTGGTCGGCGTCAAAGAGCAGCTGCACGGCGGTCGAGGTGTCCTCCCGGATGGTGACCGACACGACGTGGAACAGCTCGTGGAAGTCGGCGGTGGCGGCCAGTGGCCGCTTGTCGGCATCCAGGTTCTCCACGACGATCTCGGCCGTGTGGGGGACAAGGGCGCCTTTCCACCTTCGCGGTCGGAACGGGCTGACCGGGGTGACGGCGAGCAGGTTGGAGCCGAGCGGGATGATCGGCCCGTGGGCCGACAGGTTGTAGGCGGTGCTGCCGGCTGCGGTCGCGACGATGAGACCGTCACCCACGAACTTGGCCATTCGCTCCACCCCGTCGATCGACAGGCGGAGGTTGGCTGAGTGGGCGGAGAGGCGGTTGACGGCGACCTCGTTGAAGGCAAGGGCGTGCGCCCTGCGCCCGTCGGGGTAGGTGGCCGCCAGCCGCAGCGGGTGAATGGTGATCGGGGTGGCGGCGGCAACGCGTTCAAGCAGGCCGTCGGGCCGGTATTGGTTCAAGAGGAATCCCACGGTGCCACGGTTCATGCCAAAGATCGGCCGACCGAGCTGCAGGTGCTCGTGGATCGTGTGGAGCAGGAGGCCGTCGCCGCCGAGGGCCACGATGACATCGCAGTCGCCGGGGTCGACCAGGTCGTAGCGGGTCGCGAGCTCGGTCTGGGCCGCGCGCGCCGGCGCCGCGCTCGACGCAACGCAGGCGATGCGCGGTTTGGACGTGACCCAGGACATGACGCTATCCGCCCGCAAGGGTCGGAGTCCACGGTTGCGGTCTGCTCCACGGCACGGCGTGGGCAGCCGTCCTGGACGCTGACGGGCTGGTCGGAGACGCCCTGCGTCGCTGGTCGACCTCTGGCATGCCGCCCATGATGCCCGGTGGCCCTGCTCTTGGTAAGCCTTGAGCTGGCCGGCGTCGAGCGGTAGGGATTCGGATCCAGATGGCTGCCCATCTTCTGCTCAGAGCGGTCCAGTAGGGTCTGGCCTGGTCAGGTTTGGGAGACATTCCGTTGAGTGCGGTCGGGTTGGCTGCCGTAGGGTCTGGTGGAATGACTGAGGACTGGGTACTGGAGGGGAGGTTGAGGTGGCCGACGAGCAAGCAGCCGACCTCGGGCGGGCGCGGGAGGGCGATGAATCGGCCAGGGTGCTGTTGGAGCGCCTGCACGACCCGGCCCGCGTCCTGGCCCTGTCCGACGGCGTGTTCGCCATCATCATCACGCTGCTGGTCCTGGAGATCCACGTTCCCGAGCTCACCCAGGGCCAGTCGCTGAACCAGGCGCTCGGGGAGATCCGGCCGTCGTTCGTCGCCTTTGTGATCAGCTTCATCCTGGCCGGCATGTACTGGGTGATCCATCGCGACCTGTTCGCGCTGATCCGCCGGACCGACCGCGGGCTGGTCTGGCTGAACCTCTTGCATCTGCTGCCGCTGAGCCTGCTGCCCTTCGGCGCGGCCCTGGTGGGCAGCTATGAGCAGGAGCCGGTGGCCCTGCGGATCTACGGGCTGATCCTGATCGCGATCTCGCTCACGCGGGCGGTCATCTGGCTGTATGCCACCAACCGCCCGCACCTGTTGTGGCAGCGCCTTGACGATCGCCAACGCCGGGCCGGGTTGGTCCTCAACCTGGCCCCGGTGCTGGTCTATTTGCTGGCCTTCCTGGTCGCCACGACCGCACCGGGACTGAGCCTGCTGATCTACGCCGGCTTGCCGGTGCTGTATTTCCTCAGCATCACGCTGCTGCGCAGCGGCCGGAGGCGGAACCAGGAGTACGCCGACTTCACCTGACCCACTCCAGGGGGAGGTCAGGAGTCGGTGCTCAGGCGAGAGCTTTGGCTTTCAGGCGGTCGAACTCCGACTGGTCGATCGTGCCCGCGTCCAGCAGCTCCTTGGCCCGGGCGATCTGGTCGGCGGGTGTCGCCTCGCTCGGGGCGGCGGCGTTGCGAACGTCACCGTCGAGCTGCTGCTGGGCCTGCTGGTGGTGGGCAGCGTCCCGCTCGGCTATGCCCTTCCCCCGAGTGATCATGTAGACGATCGCGCCCAGGAAGGGCAGGAACACCAGGAACAGCACCCACAGCGTCTTGGCCACACCGGACAGGGAGTGGTCCCGGAACAGGTCGCTGAGGATGTGGAACAGGATCATGAGCCAGATCAACAGGAAGTAGAACCACAGGATCGACCAGAAGAAGTCGATGAACGAGACGTCAGCGACGATCATGGCGTCCTCCTCATAGTTGGTGCGCCGAGTTACCGGCCGTCCGGACACTACAATCTCGCCGGATGCGCAGGGCACCGAAGGCAGGTCGTGAGTTCACCCGGAGGAGGTGATGCCGGATGTCCAGGTGGCGCCTATCGTTTGGCTGGGTCACCTGACCCGGACGTAGAGCGATTGCGACTCGAGGGCCCCACGTGACGAGCGGCTCGCCGGTTCTCGCCCTCAAATGCTGAACTTCACGACTGTCAGGGTGGTGGATCTCCGATGACCGAAGGAACGGCTGGCAGCGATCAAGAGCAGGGAACGGGCAATCCGCGGCTCGCGCTGCTGCTGGCCTCGGCGATGTTCGTGCTGGTGGTCGACACCTCGCTGATGAACGTGTCGATCGCGGCGGTGGTTCGGGATCTTGACACGACCGCCAGCGGGGTCCAGTCGGCGATCGCGCTGGAGGCGCTGGTGTCGGCCGCGTTCATCCTGATCGGCAGCAAGGTCGGCGATCTGTTCGGGCGCAAACGGGCCTATGTGCTGGGGCTACTCGGCTACGCCGTCGGCGCCCTGGCCATGGCATTCGCCCAGAGCTTGACCGCGGTCATCATCTTCTGGGCCGTGGTGGGTGGGCTCGGCGCGTCGCTGCTGCTGCCGGCCATGCAGTCCCTCATCCACGGCAACTTCCAAGGCCCGGCCCAGCGCAGGGTGTACGCCCTGGTCGGGGCGGCGGCGGCGATCGCCGCGGCGGTCGGGCCACTGCTGGGCGGGTTCATCACCACCTATCTGTCGTGGCGGGTCGGGTTCCTCCTTGAGGTCGTGGTCATCGCGGTCGTGCTGTCGGGCATCAGACTGGTCCGCGACGTCCCCTACACCGGTGCTCGTGGTGTCGACCCGGTCGGTGGGGTCCTGTCGATCCTGGGCATGGGCGGTATCGTGCTGAGCATTCTGGTGTGGCAGGAAGGCGGAGAATCGGTCGGGGCGCTCCTTGTGATCGGGGCCGTCGCGCTGGCCGCCCTGGCCTGGTGGCTGGGACGTCGCAAGCGCCAGGGGAAGCCGACCCTGCTCGACCCCGAGCTGTTCCAGTCCAGGATGTTCAGATACGGGATCAGCGGGCAGCTGCTCCAGCAGATCGCCCTGGGCGGAACGATGATCGCGCTGCCGATGTATCTGCAGATCGTGCTCGAGTACGACGCCATGCTGACCGGGCTGACCATCGCGCCGCTGTCGCTCACCATGTTCGGAGTCGCGCTGCTGGCCGGCAAGAACGCCGCCGGGCGGCGCCCCAGCGGCATCATCCGGTTGGGGTTCGCGCTCCTCACGATCGGGTTGGTGGTGCTGGTCCCGCTGGTCCCCCGGGCCGATTCCGGCTGGTATCTGCTTGTCCCGTTGATCATCGCCGGGTCCGGGTTGGGGTTGTTGGTGTCCCAGCTCAACAACTACACGCTGTCCCCGATCTCCGAGGAGCGGGTCAGCGAGGCCGCCGGGGTGAACTCAGCCGCGGGGTCGTTCGGGCTGTCGTTCGGGCTGGCGTTCGCCGGGGCCATCATGCTGGCAACCCTCTCCATCAGCTTCACCAACCTGGCCGAGGCGAGCAGCGTGCTCCCCCCGGCCGAGCAACAACAGGTCGCCCAGGTGCTGGAGGACGACGCCGAACTGGTCACCAACACCCAGCTCCAGGAGCTCCTGGCCGGCCAACCCGAGGCGATCCAGGACGAGATCATCCGCATCAACACCGACGCACGACCGCTCGCCCTTCAGGTGGCGCTGCTCATTCCGATCCTGGCCGGCCTCCTCGGGCTGTTCACCTCCTTCCGCATGATCCGCCTCCCAGACCCGACGCCCTCGGGCTCCGCCGAAGGGATGGTATTGGGCTAAGTCCGCATCCACCGTCACAATCGCGCCCCCGGATTCCAGGACCGCGGGTCTCAGACCGGTGGGTAGCGTTGATAGTCGGGGAAGTTCCCGAACAGGTGCTCGCCTGGCGGTCCTTGGGTGACGGCGTGGACGAGGAACTCCCCGCCGACGAAGGCGCCCTTCCAGGACGCCCCCCGGCCCCCGAACGGCTCGGCCTTGTCGCCGCGAGAGCGCGGCTTGTTGATGCCGATCTTGAAGGCGTGCACCTCGGCCGCGAACTGCCGGGCTTGCTGCTCGTCGTCGCAGGCGAGGGAGGCGACCAGGCAGCCGTTGGAGGCATTCATCTCGGCCACCAGCTCGGCTGGGGAGTCGACGAGCACGACCGTGTCCACCGGGCCGAACGGCTCGGCATGGCCAAGGGCGCTGGCCCCGGGCGGGTCCAGCAGGGCCACCGGTGGCAGGTAGGCCGAGGTGTCCTGGCCGGGCAGGAACCAGCCCTCCTCGAGCGAGCTCCGGAACAGCGGCGTCGCCGCCATCTGGATGGCCAGGTCGATCTCCTGACGTAGCTCGGCCACCTTGGCGGCGTTGATGAGGGGACCGAAGTCCAGGTCGGGTGGCTGATCGTCGGGGTCGACCACCGCCAGCGGGTGGCCAAAGGCGAGTGACCGGGCGACCTGGAGATACATCGCGAGGAACTGGTCGAACAGCGTCCGCTGGACCACGTAGCGGGGGTAGGCGGTGCAGCGCTGCTTGCCGTACTCGAAGCCCTTCTTGAGGTGCACCGCCAGGCCGTCCCAGTCGCTGAAGTCCCAGATCCCCCAGGCGTTGAGGCCTTCCTGCTCCAGCATGTGGCGCTTGTCGGTCTGGACCAGCTGGCTGGCGATCTGGCCGCCGGCGTCGCGGCCGCCCACGAAGGCCAGGCAGCCGATGTTGTCGCTGAGGACCAGGGCCGGTGACAGCCGCGAGCCCGAGCCGCTGAGCAGGGTGACGGGGAGATCGCAGCGGCGCATGAGCGCGGCCGACAGGGTCAGCGCGCAGAGCCCGCCATCGGTCGGCGTCTTGGCGATCACCGCGTCGCCGGCAAGGAGCTGGACCAGCATGGCGTGGACGAGCACGCTCAGCGGGTAGTTCCAGGAGGCGATATTGGAGACCGGGCCGG
>Ga0307302_10001209_pt1 | contig 11365 bp, 11 predicted proteins | sample ER_DNA_183_FD_194490 | JGI IMG/M metagenome (GOLD analysis project Ga0307302, IMG submission 194490) | Bulk soil microbial communities from the East River watershed near Crested Butte, Colorado, United States - ER_DNA_183 | ecosystem: Environmental > Terrestrial > Soil > Floodplain | place... | reverse complement strand
CTTCACGAGGACGCTGAGCGAGCCGAGCGGAGCCAAGACGAGTTTCTCCGGGAGTCACGTCCTGCTCTCCTGGAACTGGAAGCTCGGCGCCAAGGACTTCCGCGTCCAGATCGCGACGACGCCGGACTTCTCGACCAACCTCGAGGACGTCACGACCGACAACACGAGCTACGCGCCTTTGATGACGCATCCGTTCTATGCGAACGGCGGAACCTTCTACTGGCGCGTCGCGGCGCGCGACAAGAACTTCAACGTCGGCGACTTCAGCCAGGCGCAGCGGATCGACCTCGCCCAGCGCCTCCGCGTCTCCGTCAATCGGCCGGCGCTGAGGAAGCGTTGGAACCGCCTCACCGTGACCGTCCAGAACCCGACGCTGAAGGCCGTTGCCGGCGCGACCGTGCGCGTCTCGGGCGCGGGGATCAAGGCGCGCAAGGGCAAGACGAACCGCAAGGGCAAGGTCTCGTTCAAGATCAGGCCGCGCAAGAAGGGCCGCCTGACGTTCGGCGCGACGAAGGCCGGGTACGCGGCCGGCGCGCTGACAATGCGCGTTTCGTAGACAATCGGGGCGTGGACGCCCCTGTGAAAGTCGCCTGCGTGCAGGTAGAGCCGGTCATCTTCGACCGGGATGCGACGGTCGAGAGGCTCGCGCAGCTGACAGGTGAGGCGGCCGGCGAAGGAGCCTCGCTCGTCGTCTTTCCGGAGGCGTTCATTCCGGTCTACCCGTCGTCGGCCTGGGCGAAGGCGCTCGCGGGTTGGGCCGACGATCGTGCGAAGGAGGCGTTCGCCCGGCTGGCCGAGCAGTCGGTCTTCGTGCCCGGCGAGGCGGTCGACCGGATCGGCGACGCGGCGCGGGAGCACGGCGTGTGGATCGTGACCGGCGTCACAGAGGTCGACCCGGAGCATCCAGGCACGCTTTACAACACGCTGCTCTACCACTCGCCGGCCGGAGAGCTCGCCCTGCGCCACCGCAAGCTCGTGCCGACGAACCACGAGAGGCTCGTCTGGGGTCAGGGCGACGGAGGCGGGCTGCGGGCTCTTCAGACGGAGTTCGGCCGCATCGGCGGGCTCATCTGCTGGGAGAACTACATGCCGCTGGCGCGGTTCGCGCTGTATGAGTCCGGGGTCGAGATCTACCTCGCGTCGACGGCCGACGACAGCGACGCCTGGCAGCAGACGCTCGTCCACATCGCCCGCGAGTCGCGTTGCTTCGTGATCTCGCCGTCGCACTTCCAGCGCGCTTCGTCGTATCCGGAGGACTTTCCGCTGCGCGACGAGCTCGACGGGCTGGACCTGATTGGCCGCGGTGGGAGCGCGGTGCTCGGACCAGACGGCTCATACCTCGCTGGACCGCTCTACGACGAGGAGGGCGTGCTCTACGCAGAGCTCGATCCTGCGTCGTTGCGCGCGGAGCGTCAGCGGTTCGACCCGGCGGGCCATTACCACCGGCCTGACGTGCTGCGCCTGAAGGTTCGCGCTCCCCACTAGCCGGCGCTCTTTCGACACGGATCCGTCACACACGCGTGACGCTTCTCCCGCTACGTTGTCAATTAAGACAACAAGGAGGCGGGCATGAAGAGAACATGGCGCTGGCCGCTCGCGGGATTCCTCCTGGGCGGTCTGGTAGGGGCGACGTTCCTGACGGTGAACGTCGTGGGTGCGAGCAGCCCGACGGGGCCGTCCAAGCGAGCGCCCTCGTTCGGCGAGATCCTGCATACGCCCCCGTTACTCGCGCGCGCGGGAAAGCCGGTCGAACTGTCGTTCGGCGTGGTCTGCGGCGTGGTCGAAGACAGGCCCGGCGAGAACTGCACGCCGCACGGGGAAGTGTTCATCCGGGCCGATGGCGATGCGGGCTTCACGAAGCTCCCGCTCGAGCGTGAGGCGGACGGGCTCCTCTCGGCCGTCGTTCCGGCGGGTGAGGCTCGTTCCGGGTTCGACTACTACGCCGCGATCGACAACGGCCATGGGCAGCGCGCCACTCTGCCCGAGGCGGCAGGCGCGGCTCCGCAGCACGTCTGGCCGCTCGAAAGCTGGAGGACGGTGGACGTAGGCCCTCCGCATTTCGGTGAGTCACGAGCGCCCTCTTCGGTGTTCGCGAAGTTCGGCTGGGGCGGGGGCGACGAAACGCTCGGCCTCGACAGCGGCCGTGAACAGTCCCGCATCGGCCCCTCGGCCTTCGATGTGGCTCCGGACGGTTCCGTCGTCGTGCTCGACCAGGTCAACCACAGGCTCGTCCGGCTGCGGCGCGGACACGAGCCTGCCGTTCTGCCGATCGACTTCGCCGGCGGCGAGGGCGACTTGGCCGTGGCCGGCGACGGGAGGATCTACGTGCTCGAGATGTCGGGGAAGACGACCGTCCGATCGTTCTCGGCCGCGGGCGCGCCGATCGCTGCGGGACCGCTCGCGGAGCCGGTGGCCGACATGGTGCGGGCAGGGCCCAACGGGCCGCTCGTGCACGCCTATCCGTCCGAGATGTGGCTTCCCACCGGGGCCGCCCGGCCGCCGCTCACGCAGGCGCAACAGCTTCGCGCCGCGCAGCCGGCCCGGAGCGTCGGGGAAGGTCTCGGCGTCGTCGTGCACGCCTCGGCGGCCGAGATCGAGCTCGCGCTGGTTCGCGGAGACCGTGTGGTCCGCGCCTGGATCTTGCATGGGCCAACCAGCTTCGGCGAGGTGCAACTCGTCGAGCCGTACAGGAACGGGCTGCTCACGGTCGTTCGTCTGTGGGACGAGAAGCACGCCGAGTTCCGGGTCTTGCACCTTGGTCCCGAAAGCCTGGCTTCGAGCTTCGCGGTTGCGCCAGGCGAGTGGGCGGAGACGGCCTCGCTCAGCCGCTTTCGACTGCGAGGCGACACGCTGTATCAACTGCGATCCAGCCATTCCGGGGCCGAGATCGCCACGTACGAGATTGGAGGAATGCGATGAGAAGGGGTCTACTGCCCGGCTTGGTCGGAGGCCTGGCGTTCGTTCTGCTGGCCATCGGCACGCCCGCCGGCGCCTACCACACGCACTTCCAGTACACGTGTAACAGCGGCTACTTCAACGACAACCCGGTCACGCGAGCGGCCGCTCGCGACTACGCCTACGTCGCGGCGGCCGAGGGGTACCAGTGGGCCGGCGGTTGCTGGAACGACAACAACAGAGACGACTCTCCAGGGGACCCGCCCGAAGATCCGAACACGCTCGGTGAAGGAGGGGACTGCTCGGGGCTCACGTTCAAGTCATGGTGGGAGCGATCGGAGACGGGCGACCCGTGGTTCCGCTACCACTCGGCGATGCAGAACACGCACGGGCCCTACACCGCGGCTGACTTCAAGTACGGCGCCGGAGCGCCGAACACGACCGTAGCGAAGGCGAACACCGTGTACATGGACGCGTTCGCGTCCACTTACCACATCGGGATGATCTACTGGGCCAACACGGCCTACAACCAGGACCGGATCATCGAGGCGAAATGCGAGGCCTGCGGAAGCGGCACCTGGCCCCGAACCTACCGAGGAAATCCGGACTTCAGCGGCGTCAGACGGCTGTACTGGGCAGGGTGAGCCGTCTGCCGCGACCTCCCTTACACTTCCGGTGTGGTCGAGCTGATCTTCATGATGCTGATCCTGAAGCTGCCGATCCTCTACCTCGCCGGGGTCTGCTACTGGGCGATCAAGGCCGAGCCGAAGCCTCTCGAGGGCGCTCGGGCTCCGGCTCGGCTCGAGCCCGGCCCCGACCGGCCGCGGAGCCGCAGGCCGCGCCGACCGAGCTCGCGGGGCGGGCCCGACCGGCGTGATGTCCGTGTCGCATACGCAAGCCGTTCGAGGCCGCCGGCGTGAGCACGGCTCCGACTCCGTACGAGGACCAGCGAGCGAGCCCGGCCGACACCGCGGCGGGGTTCCTCGCGGCGATTTCGCTGACGGCGAGCGTCGTGGCGTGCGCCTATCGGCCGGTTCGCCTGGCCCCGTTCGCGATCGTGATCGCGCTGGTCGCGGCAGCCCTGGCCAAGGAGCGCCATGGGCGGCTCGCGGCCTTCGCGGTCATCGCCGGCGGTCTCGGCTGGCTGATCGGGATGTCGATCGCCGTGCTGACGAGCAATCCCATCTACTAGGAGAGCGCGCTCCCGCAGGGGCTTGAGGTGCTAGAACGAACCTGATGAGCGTGCGCGACGTCGACGGACTCAATGTGGGCTATGCCCAGTCCCTGCTCGAGCAGTACCTCGAAAACCCCGAGGCGGTCCCGGAAGAGTGGCGTTTGCTCTTCGAGAGCGGGGATGCGGCCATCGTCGACGCACTCCCTGGGCTCGCCCGCCTGCTCGAGAACCTGAAGGATGGAAACGGCGCTCCGGCACAGGCGCCTGCTCCGGTCGCCGTCGAGATGGCGCCGCCTCCCCAGCAGCCGCAACCTCTCGCGGGAGAGCCCGCGCCCGAGCCCGCTCCGCCTGCGCCTGACGAAACCGTTCTCGGCGGCGTCGCGGCGGCGATGGCGATCATCAAGGCCTACCGTACGCACGGGCATCTGGCGGCCCACCTCGATCCACTCGGATCAGAGCCGGTCGGAGACCCGGCGCTCGAGCCGGACTACCTCGTGCCCAAGCTCACGCCGGAGCTGCAGGCGAAGATCCCGGCTCCGGTCCTGCGGGTCGGAGTCGAAGGCGAGACGCTCGCGGACGTCTTGCCGAGGCTCCGGGAGATCTACTGCGGGACGATCGCCTACGAGATCGAGCACATCTCCGATCATCAGGAGCGCGTCTGGCTGCGCCATGCGATCGAGTCGGGGCGCTACCGGCAGCCACTCGACGCGGACGAGCGCCGGCAGCTTCTAGGGCGGCTGACGGAGGTCGAGGGCTTCGAGCACTACCTGAAGCGCCAGTTCCTCGGCCAGAAGCAGTTCTCGATCGAAGGGCTCGACGTGATGGTGCCGATGCTCGACGAGGCGATCGAGCTCGGCGTCGAGGCCGGGGCACACGAGGTCGTCATCGGCATGGCCCACCGCGGCCGTCTCAACGTGCTCGCACACACGATCGGCCGTCCGTACGAGGAGGTCCTCCGTGAGTTCGAGGGGGAGCGCACGATCGAGGCCGTCGTCGCCAAGGAAGGGGCGAGCGGGGACGTCAAGTACCACCTGGGCGCGGTCGGGCGCCGAAGCACGAGTGCGGGCGATGTCAGCGTCCTGCTGGCCGCGAACCCGAGCCATCTGGAAGCGGTCGACCCGGTCGTCGAGGGGATCACCCGCGCCGAGCAGACCGATCGCTCTTCGCGCACGGGCGACCACGACCCCGCGATCGCGCTTCCGATCCTCATCCACGGCGACGCGTCGTTCCCAGGGCAAGGTGTCGTTGCGGAGACGCTGAACCTCCAGAACCTCGTCGGCTACACGACGGGGGGGACCCTCCACCTGATCGCGAACAACCAGATCGGTTTCACCACGGACCCCGCGGACGGGCGCTCGACGCGTTACTCGAGCGACCTCGCGAAGGGATTCGACACGCCGATCATCCATGTGAACGCCGACGATCCCGAGGCTGCGATCTCGGCGATCAGGCTTGCACTCGCCTTCCGCCGGCGCTTCGGAAGCGACGTTGTCGTCGACCTCGTCGGCTACCGCCGGCACGGCCACAACGAAGGCGACGAGCCGTCCTTCACTCAACCCCTGATGGCGGAACGAATCGGGGCCCATTTGACCGTGCGCGCCCTCTACGCGGAGCAGCTCGCCGAAGCCGGACACGTGCCTACGGAAGATGCGGACCGCATGGCGAAGGAGATGCAGGAGCGCATGAGGGCCGCCCACGACGCCCTGAAGTCGTCGCTCTCGAGCCCTGAGTCGTCGAGCGGGGAAAGCACACCGGTCGCCGCCGAAGCCTCGGTCGAGACCGCCGTGCCCGCAGAGCGCCTGCGCGAGCTCCAGGAGGAGCTCGTCCGCGTCCCGGAAGGGTTCGCGGTCAACCCGAAGCTCGTGAAGATGCTCGAGCGCCGGCTCGAAGCGCTCGACGCGGGAGGCATCGACTGGGGCCAGGCCGAGTCGCTCGCGTTGGCGAGCCTGCTCGTCGAGGGCATCCCGATTCGCCTCACGGGCCAGGACACCGAGCGTGGCACGTTCTCGCACCGGCACCTCGTCCTCCACGACGCAGAGACCGGGGCGCAGCATGCTCCGATCAAGCAGCTCGCCCGCGCGTCGGCCTCACTCGAGGCCTACAACTCGCCGCTCTCCGAGTACGCCACGGTCGGCTTCGAGTACGGCTACTCGGTCACTGCTCCGGAGGCGCTCGTGCTCTGGGAGGCGCAATTCGGCGACTTCATCAACGGCGCGCAGATCGTCGTCGACCAGTTCCTCGTGTCGGGCCTCGCGAAGTGGCGCCAGACCTCCCGGCTGACCCTGCTCCTCCCGCACGGCTACGAGGGGAACGGGCCGGAACATTCGAGCGCGCGGCTCGAGCGGTTCCTGCAGCTCGCGGCGCAGGAGAACATCCGGATCGTGAACGCGACCACGGCGGCGCAGTACTTCCATCTCCTCCGCCGGCAGGCCCTCGACCCGAACGCCCGGCCGTTGATCGTGATGACCCCGAAGGGGCTGCTCCGGCTCCGGGAGGCAGCGTCGTCGCTGTCGGACCTGGCCGATGGCCGATTCCAGCCCGTGCTGGATGACCCGATCGTCACGGACAGGTCCGCCGTAAGGCGGCTCGTCCTCACCTCGGGCAAGCTCTACTACGACATCGCCGGCAACGAGCGCAGGGCGCAGGCCTCGAACATCGCCGTCGCGCGCTTCGAACAGCTCTATCCGTTCCCCGTGGGCCCCGCTGCGGCCCTCGTCGCCTCCTACCCGTCCCTGCGCGAAGTCGTCTGGGCCCAGGAGGAGCCGCAGAACATGGGTGCGTGGCGCGCGATCAGGCACCGGCTCGAGGAGGCCGTCGCCGGCAAGCCGCTCAGGTACGCCGGCCGGCCGTGGCGCGCGAGCCCGAGCGAGGGCTACCCCACCTCGCACCAGCGTGCGCAGGAGCGCACCGTCGAAGAGGTCCTGGAGGGGGCCCCGTTCTAGTGCCGTCTGCGACGACGGCGCCGCTCGGCGGCCGCTTTCGCGAGCCTCGGCCCGTGCCTGCGCGCCTCCGCGATCAGCCGTCGCCGATGGTGAGGAGGGATCCTGCGCCAGATGTCGTACGCCGTCAGGGCGAGCCCGACCGGGCCCATCTTTCGCGTAAACAGGCGGGTCAGGCGCGGCATCGCCGGGATCCTACTCGTCCGCTCGACCAGCTAGCCTCGCTTCTTTCGACTGACCCCGCTATCATCCCCCGCCGTCCCGTCAACCGCGACCTACCGACCAGGGAGGTTTTATGCCGGTAGAGACGCCTTCCGTCTTCGCCCACATAATCCAGGAACATCTCGAGCTCAAGCGCCGCAACTCCGAACTCGACCAGAACATGCCCCTCAACAAGTACGAGACCGAAGATCCGTTCGAGAACCACCCGCTCTTCAAGACCGAGGAGCAGGCACGGATCGAGGAGACGATGGACGGCGAGGAGTCCCTCGCTCCCGAGCAGGTCGTCAGCCTCGCGCCTCAGCCTCAGCCCGAGCAGCCCGGCGACGACGACACGCTCTGGGGCCGCTCTCGCGACTTCGACTGGGGCGACTAGGGAGAGAACCCTCCGTCGCCCCGTTTCGCCCTGGCCGTTTAGGGTAGGCCGAACCTGCCAACGAGCCAGAGGAGTCGCATGATTCGTAAGTTGAGATGGATGGGCCTAGGGGCCCTGATCGCCTACTTCTTCGATCCGCAGAGCGGACGCAGCCGTCGCGCCGAGGCCCGTCAGCGGATCCCCGCGATGCTCCGCCGCACATCGGCCAAGGCGGGGGGCGCCGCGTCGGCGAAGGCGACCGCGGTCAAGGCCAAGGCCACGAACCTGAAGGAAGAAGAGAAGCCGCAGCCGGACGACGTCACGCTCGCGCGCAAGGTCGAGACCGAGATCTTTCGCGACGCAGACGTCCCGAAGGGCAAGATCAACGTCAACGCCGAGAACGGCAAGGTCGTCCTCCGCGGTGAGGTCGAGGAGTCGTCGCTGATCGAGGATCTCGAGACGCGGACGAAGAAGGTTCAGGGCGTCCGCGAGGTCGAGAACCTGCTCACCGCCGCGAAGTAAGCCGGCGCACGAGCGGCATCCCGTACCAGAACCAGCCGAAGAAGGCTGCGCTCACTCCTGCCAGGAGAGCCGCGCTCGCCTCGTTGAACAGCATGTCGGTCACGACGAAAACAGTGCCCGAGATCGCCAGCGCGAGGAAGGCCGTGCCCGCGATCGCAAACCGGTTCGAGACGACGAGCAGGTGCTCCTTGTCGCCCTGGCGCCACTCGAGCCGGTGGTAGGCGGACGGTGCGATCAGCAAGCCCGTGGCGGCCGCCGCGCACAGGAAGGTCACGAAGTAGACGTCCTTCTGGAGATCGGACACCTGGCCGAAGCGCTGCGTGAACGGCACCCCGAGCAGGAACGCGAACAACACCTGGACGCCCGGTAGCGCAACCCGTAGCTCGTTCAGGAACTCGATCAGCTCGCGGTCGAGCCGTTCGTCCTTGCTCTCTTGGCCCATTGCGTGATTAGTTCCCCAAGCTTCCGTTTACGACGCAAACCGAGAGGAACACGCAATGCGCATCGAGTCATCCGTCACCGCCATCTCCTGGATTCCGTCCGAGGCCGTCGAGGGCCTCCCGAAGATCCCGTTCACGGTCGGCGTCGCCCACTACGACGATCCGCCGCCTGATCAGATCGAGGATCTGGACGCGATGCGCGAGGCCGACCTCTTCCGCGAGGCGAACGAGCTCAAGGCGTTCGCCGAGTTCGGCGACGACGGGTCGGTCGTGGACTCAGGGCATCTCGGACGCGGGCACATCGGCGTCACGCGCATGAAGCTCGGCCCGCGCGACGTGAGCGTGGCCGCGGTCGCGCTCCCGACGATCCAGAACGAGCCCGAGCTCGGCGACGGCTGGGTGCGCTTCAGGCAGACGGCCGGCGGCCGGACGGGCATGCCGGCGCCGCGGCGGGTCAGCGGCAAGCCGTTCTTCCGAATCAACTCCGCGATCGCCTGGACGACGCTCGCACTGACGATCAAGGCGGACGGCTCCTCGGAAGGCGAGCTGACCGGCGCGAGCCCGTTCCCACGGCACTGGATCTACGACGAGGAAGGCCAGCTCGCCCAGAAGTCCGGGACGATCGACTTCGCGGAGTGGTACCGCAAGGCGCACGGGGGCAACACGCCCTGGGGCGACGAGGACTCGTCTGCGTTCGTGACCCAGGTCGAGTCCGCGCTTGAGCGGGAGCTCTCGAAGACGATCATGAAGAGCGACACGGCGTCGAAGCCGCGGCGCCTCGAGGTCGACGAGACGGTGACCGAGCAGGGCGAGGAAGGCACCGAGCTCTTTCTGCTCCTCGACGGCGTGCTCGCCTTGGAGGTCGACGGCGAGACGCTGGGCGAGATCGGCCCCGGCGCCATCCTCGGCGAGCGAGCTGTCGTCGAGGGCGGCAAGCGAACCGCCACGCTGCGCGCGGTCACGCCTGCGAAGGTCGTCGCTGCGAGCGCCGACGAGATCGAGCCGTCCGCCCTCGCGGAGCTCGCCGGAGCGCGAAGACGCGAAGAGGCTTAGGCGGCCGCTTGCGACGCCGCCATCAGGATGTGCGAGTTCGCTCGCACATCCCCCGGAAATGACCGGTCGATCTCTTGGCCGTCAGCCAGGAACGCCTCTAGGCGCTGGCCGTGCGGATCGCGTCGAGCACGTGATCGAAGCGGCCCTCGCGGAGCGAGTCGGCGAGCCGTCGGTCCCCGCCGATTCCAGCGCGGGCGGACAGGACCTCGTAGAGGCGGTTCTCGCGGAGGCCTCGCTCGCGCGCTTCCTGGACGAGGCGCGGGACGATCGGAAGCGGACGTCCCTCCTCGTCGAACTGCCAGAGAGGGTAGTAGTGCTCGCGCGACCCAGCCGGACGGAAAGCGATCACCTCGCCGTCACGCCGCATCGCCTCGAGCTTGAACGGCTCGATCGCAAAACGGGCGGCGAGCCACGAGGCGGACAGAGTGTCGTCGGCGAGGCGCGTGGCCACGGCTGGGAGCCTATCCGGCCGTGAGCGACGTCCGCGAGCTCCTGCGCAGGCCGGTCGACCCCACCGAGTACGAGGCGATCCGCGACCTGTGGAAGCGCCACTCCAAGGCCGAGGACAATCGCGACGTCGCGGGCCTGATCTCCACACTCACCGAGGACTGCGTCTACGAGATCGTCGGAACCGAGCACGTCTGGCACAGCCACGAGGGCGCGACTCGCTTCTACGCCGGCCTGCTCGGTGCCTTCCCGGACATCGACTTCCAGCTGACCGACATCGTGATCGGCCCGCAAGGCGTCTGCGAGCAGGCCGACGTTGCCGGGACGCACGAGGCCGACTGGCTCGACTACGCGGCGACCGGCGAAAGGGTCGAGTTCAAGGTGGTCATCTTCTTCCCGTGGGATCCGCAGTCGCGGCTCTTCGAGGGCGAGAAGATCTGGGTCAGCCTGCTCTAAGGATCTCCGCCAGCTTCGAGGCGTCGATGTTCCCGCCGGACACGACGCAGACGACCTTGCCGGTTCCGGCGGCCCCGCCGAGCGCAAGTGCGACCGGTGTGGCGCCCGCGCCCTCTGCGACCACGCGCGCCCGCTCGGCGAGCAGGCGAACGGCCGCGGTGACGTCGTCGAGGCTCGCCACGAGCGACCCATCGAGGAGTTCCCGCGCCAGCTCGAACATCTCCGGGAACACCTCCGGTGAGCCGATCCCGTCGACGAAGCTCGGCTCGTACTCGACCTGCACAGGCCGCCCGGCTTCGAGCGAAGGGGCGAGCGGCGCCGCTGTCGCAACCTCCGCTGCGAAGACCTTGCAGTGCGGCGAGACCGCGCGCACGGCCGAGGCGATGCCGCACGAGAGCCCGCCGCCGCCGTACGGCGCGATGATCGCATCCGCGTCCGGCAGGTCCTCGAGGATCTCGAGCCCGATCGTGCCGTTCCCGGCCATGACCGCGTCGTCGCTGAACGCATGGACGAAGAGCCCGTCGAGTCCCTCGTGCTCGTGCGTCCGGAAGGTCTCGTGCCACTCCTCGAAGGAGACAGGGATCATCTCCGCTCCGAGCCGCCGGATGGCCGCGACCTTCGTCTCCGGCGCCGTGTCCGGAAGGACGACCGTGCACGGTACCCCTCGTCGCCGGGCCCACCAGGCGACTCCCTGCGCCATGTTGCCGGCGCTCGCCGTCCAGACGCCGCGCTGCAGGTCCTCGGGAGAGGCGAGCGCGAGCGCGTTCCCGGCACCGCGCAGCTTGAAGGAGCCGATCGGCTGGAGATTCTCGAGCTTGAGGTAGATCTCCGCGGGCGCGTCGTCGATCTCGAGCCGGATGAGCGG
>Ga0307302_10001208_pt1 | contig 11366 bp, 13 predicted proteins | sample ER_DNA_183_FD_194490 | JGI IMG/M metagenome (GOLD analysis project Ga0307302, IMG submission 194490) | Bulk soil microbial communities from the East River watershed near Crested Butte, Colorado, United States - ER_DNA_183 | ecosystem: Environmental > Terrestrial > Soil > Floodplain | place... | reverse complement strand
CTCCGCGCGATCGCGCGCCGTCAGGGCTTCGCCGACCTCGGTGAAGTCGACAATGCGATCCTCGAGACGAACGGTGTCGTGACGATGTTCCGCGAAGACGAGCCGGGCCTCTACCACCCGGCCGAGGCCGGTGGCCTGCGGATCGGGAAACGCCGCCGCGCCCATTGATGCACGGGCCCGAGGTCGTCCTCGTGCGCCACGGTGAAACGCTCTGGAGCCGGAGCGGGAAGCACACCGGCCGCACCGACATCCCCTTGACGGAGGAGGGCCGGCGCCAATCCGAGCACGTCGGTGACACGCTACGCGGGCGCCGGTTCGCGCTCGTGCTGACGAGCCCGCTGCAGCGCGCGGCGGAGACGTGCCGCCTCGCCGGGCTAGGCGACGTAGCCGTTTTTTGCGAGGAGCTCATGGAGTGGGACTACGGCGCCTACGAAGGACGAACGACGGCCGAGATCAGGACGGAGGTGCCCGGATGGTCGCTCTGGCGAGACGGGGTCCCCGGCGGTGAGACCGCTGCCGATGTCGGGCGCCGCGTCGACGCAGTCATCGCCGATGTTCGAGGGGTCGACGGCGACGTCGCCCTCTTCGCGCACGGCCACTTGCTGCGTGTGCTCGCCGCCCGCTGGCTCGGTCTCCCGCCGACGGAGGGCCGGCTGTTCGCGCTCGACCCAGCGACGATCTCGATCCTCGGCCATGAGCGGGAGACGCCGGTGATCAGGCGCTGGAACGAGCCCGGACGACTCGAGCTCTCGGACGCCTGATCGATCACGCCGCCCGCGCCTCCTCGCCGGATCCGGCCACGAGGGCGCCCACCTCGGAAACCTCGCCGGCGTCTGCGTGCCTGCGGACCGTCAGGACAGCGAGGATCGCTGCGGCGAACGCGATGGCGGCAGCGACTTCGAGCCCGCGTTGGTAGCCGGAGACGAACTGCGACGGGAAACGGGGGCTCGTCGACGCCACGTTCACCTGCGACGCGACAATCGCGCCCATCACGGCGAGGCCAAGAGCTCCTCCCACCTGGCGCATGCTGTTCATGACGGCCGCGCCCACGCCGGCTTTGTCCATCGGCACGGAGCCCATTCCGGCAGCTGTCGTCGGCGTCATCGTGAGCCCCATGCCGATGCCGCCGAGGAGGCCGCCGGGCAGGATGTTCCAGAACGTCGACGTCGCATCCAGACGCGCGAAGACGAGCAGTGACAACGCAAGCAGGGTCATCCCGGCGCCCATCAGCCAGCGGGAGCCGATTCGGTCCGAGAGGCGGCCTGCCACCGGCGCGATCAGAACGATGAGCAAGGTCATCGGAAGGAACGTGGCCCCCGCCTGCGTCGCCGAATAGCCCAGGATGTTCTGCATGTAGAGCGAGACGAAGAAGAAGACGCCGAACATCGCGAGCGCGACGAGCATCATCGTGGCGTTGGCGCCGGCGAAGGTGGGGTTGCGAAAGAGGGAGAGATCGAGCATCGGAAGGCGCTGCCGCAGTTCGAGTGCGACGAAGGCGGCTAACGCGATCGCGGCGATGCCGAAAAGGGACATGATGCGCAGCGAAGTCCAGCCGTAGTTGTTCGCTTCGATCAGTCCGTACGTCAGCGCGAAGAGCGCAAGCGCGGACGTCAGGAGCCCCGGAAGGTCGAGCCGTTGCTCGTGAGACGTGTCGCGCGACTCGGTAATTGCGACACGCGCAACGACGATTCCGAGGAGCCCGACCGGGACGTTGATGAAGAAGATCCAGCTCCAGCCGATGTGCTGGGTGATCACTCCCCCGATCAGGGGGCCGATCGCAAGTGCCGACGCGGAGACACCGGCCCAGATGCCGATCGCCATGCCGCGCTGCCGCGGCGGGAAGGTCGCAATGATGATCGACAGGGTCGCCGGGTTCATGAGCGCAGCTCCTGCGCCTTGCACGACCCGAGCTGAGATCAGCACCTGCTCGTTGCCGGCCAGGCCGCAGGCCAGCGAGGAAGCCGTGAAGACGGCGAGGCCGAGGATGAAGATCCGTCGGCGCCCGACCATGTCGGCGAGCTTCCCGCCCGTCAGGATCAGCACGGCGAACGTCAGCGCGTAGCCGTTGACGATCCATTCGAGCTGCGAGACGGTGCTGCCGAGCTCGCGCTGGATCGAGGGCAGCGCGACGTTCACGATCGTGTTGTCCAGCATGATCATGAACAGGCCGAACGCGACGGCCGCGAGCGTCAGCCACTTGCGGTTCTCGGGTGCCAGAATTCGTGCCCTCATCTAGGCGGCCCTCGGAGTGGCTTCCTCGTCATGGGCTAGATGCACTGGCCCCTTAGGCTTGCCATGGCTGCGACCCACCGTGAGCGTGACTGCGGAGATGAGTAGGCTCAGGCCGAGAGCTCCGAGACCCCACCACAGGCCGCTGATGTCGTCCTCCCAGCCGATCAGGCGGTCGAGCGAGAACCGGCCCGCACCGATCGCGGCGATTGCTCCCGCCGTCGCCCAGATCAGCAGATTGAACTCGTAGCCGCCGTTGCTGTTCCAGAACCCGTTGCGCCAATGGACGGCTGCGATCGCGTTCACCATCACGACCGCAATCGCGAGGGCCGCGAGCGTGGTGAGGAGCCCGGCGGCAAGGAGCAGTCCGCCCCCGAACTCTGCAGCGCCGGCGGCGAGCGCCATCAGCCGCGGAGCCCGGAAGCCCAGCCGCCGGTTCCCGGCCGCCGTTCCGACGGGGCCGTGTCCGCCGAACCAACCGAACAGCTTCTGCGCTCCGTGGGCGGCCATGATCCCGCCGAGAACGAGGCGGAGAAACACGATTCCGTATGACATTTCAGTTCACCTCCATGGCTTTGTGCGATCAGCGGGCGATCTCCAGCGCGAGGTCCGGCGGGCAGCCGCGTTCCACCAGGTGCGCGACGTCGTGCCAGTCGACCACCTCGGCGAAGGCCCGCGCGAGCCCCTCCGGAACGCCCAGGCGTTCGAGCTGCCCGGCGTGCCAGTCCGCGACGGCGATGTCTTCGTCGGTGGGCTCAGAGAGCTCGATATCTGTCGTCCACTCCATGATCCGTCCTCCCTACGAGTCGCTGTTTTCGCTGCACGAGGATCGCTCGCATGCGGCCCGCAGGCATCGACGCCAGCCGTAGTCCGTAGCCCCAGCCACCGGAACTCCGCAAACCCCGGCTAGCCGGTATCGCGGTGGAGCGGCTACGTGGCCCCTTGATTCCGGCTAGCTGCAATGCGTACGCGACCGTGTCGGGGCATGCTTTAGGGATGGCTTTCCGCTATCTCATCGTCGACGACAACGAGCGCTTCCTGGAGGCCGCTCGGGCCAGCCTCGAGCGTCAGGGGGAGGAGGTCGCGGGCATCGCGACCACTACGGCCGAGGCCTTGCAGCAGACCAAGGCGCTACGGCCGGACGTCGTCCTCGTGGACATCAGCCTCGGAGACGAGAGCGGCTTCGAGCTCACGCGGCAGCTCGTCGACAGCTTCCCCTATCTCAGATCGCGCGTCGTGCTGATCTCGACGCGCGACGAAGACGACTACGCCGACCTGATCGCGGCGAGCCCTGCGGCCGGATTCCTCTCGAAGTCAAACCTCTTGGCGAAGTCACTTCGCGAGTTGTGCTCGGGCGACGCCTCGCCCTAGGAGTCAGACGCTCCTAGCGAGCCTCCAGAAACGTGACAACGGCGAGAACGCGGCGATGGTCGTCGTCGGTCTCGGGAAGCCGGAGCTTGGCCAGGATGCTGTGCACGTGCTTTTCGACCGTCCCCCCGGTGACCCAGAGTCGACGGGCGATACCGGCGTTGGAGCGGCCCTCGGCCATGAGCGCGAGCACTTCGCGCTCGCGTGGAGTGAGCTCGTCGAGCGGGTCGTCGACTCGCCGGGCGGCAACGAGCTCCTGGACGAGACCCGGGTCGACCACGGAGCCCCCGCGGGAGATGCGCTCGACCGTCTCGATGAACTCCTCGACGTTCGTGACGCGACTCTTGAGCAGGTAGCCGGTCCGTTGCCCGCTCGAGAGCAGCTCCATCGCGTGCTCCATCTCGACGTACGCCGAGAGGACGAGGATGCCCATCTCTGGGAACTCCTCACGGATGACACGCGCCGCTTCGAGGCCCTCGGTCGAGTGCGTCGGAGGCATCCGGATGTCGACGAGGACGAGGTCGGGCGTATGCTCGCGAACGAGCGAGAGGAGCTCCGTGCCGTCGCCGGCTTGGCCGACGACCACGAGGTTGGAGCGCTCGAGGAGGCTCGCAAGCCCCTCTCGGAGGAGCACGTCGTCGTCGGCCACGATGACCCGGGTGCCGGGCGGGACGCCTGTGTCGGGCTCAGCCTCGGAGGTCGCCATCCGCGTAAGTATCCGTTAGCCTCGATGCGGTGACCACATGAAGCAAGGCCTGACTCGCCGGATGGTCGTGGCGAGCAGCCTGCTCGCAATCGTCGTGGTTGCAGCCTTCGCGGTCTTGCTCGTCTCGATCGCGGACCTTCGAGAGACCGATCGGATTGCGAGGCACTCCGAGGAGGTGCTGTCGGCTGCGAACCGGCTCGAGAGGCTCGTCATCGACATCGAGACCGGCCAGCGCGGGTTTCTGATCACGGATGAAGACGGCTTTCTGGAGCCGTGGAACTCCGGCAGGGCCAGGTTCCCGACCGATGCGAGGTCGTTGGAGAGGCTGGTCGCCGACAATCCTGCACAGGGGGCTCGCGCGGCCCGGATCAGGCAGGCGGGCACGTCCTACATTCGGGACTACTCGATCCCGCTCGTGGACGCCGTGCGACGAGGTGACGCCTCCGCGCGGGGAGTCGCGGTAACCGCGGAGGGAAAGCGGCGGGTCGATGCGCTGCGCGGCCTGTTCGACGAGTTCACTACCGCCGAGCGTTCGCTCGCCGCGTCTCGGCAAGACAGCTCGGACACTGCAGCTCGCCGGGCGATCCTCGCTGCGGCGATCGGCGTCGCGGGATCCATCCTCCTGATCCTGCTCTTCACCGGCTACCTGACTCGCGTGATCGTCCGGCCGATCCTGCGAGCGGCGGCGATGGCCGACCGGGTCGCCGGCGGCGATCTGCGGACGCGCATGCCCGAGAGCGGCGTCGGCGAGATTGGGGTGCTGGAGCGTTCGCTCAACGCGATGGCAGGCTCGCTCGAGGCCACCCAGGCTGAGCTCGCGGCCTCGCGGGCGCGGATCGTCGCCGCCGCGGACGAGACTCGCCGGCGGATCGAGCGCGATCTCCATGACGGGACGCAGCAGCGACTGGTCTCGCTGGGGCTCGAGTTGCGCCTGGCCCAGTCGAACGTGCCTCCCGGCCTCGCCGACCTGGACGCGGAGATCGCTCGAGTCGCGCAAGAGCTCGACGGAGCGGTCGACGATCTACGGGAGATCGCACGCGGCATCCATCCGGCGATCCTCTCCGAGGGGGGCCTCGTGCCCGCGCTGCGAACTCTCGCCCGTCGCTCCGCCATTCCGGTGGAGCTCGACGTCCAGGCGGAGTCGCGGCTTCCGGAGCAGGTCGAGGTCGCCGCGTACTACGTCGTCTCGGAAACGCTCACGAACACGACCAAGCACGGTCGAGCCTCGCGCGTGCGTGTTGCGGTCGACGAGCGAGACGGACATCTGCAGCTCTCGATCGAGGACGACGGCATCGGCGGGGCCGATCCAGCGCGGGGCTCCGGGCTCGTCGGCCTCCGCGACCGGGTTGAGGCGCTCGGTGGGACGATCGAGGTCACGAGCGTGCCCGGCGACGGGACGCTGGTCGTGGCACGGCTCCCCGTCCGCCCCGCCTGACCGAGCTCCTAGACGCGGTTCGTATCGCGCCGGTAGGCAAGGGAAGGGCTGCGAGCAAGGTGAGCGCCGCCGTCCAGAGCGCGATCACGAGCCAGCCCGTGTACCCCCAACCACTGCCCCCGACTGAGATGTGGCTGGCCTTCACGAGCCAGAACGAAGTTGCATCCAATCGGCTGCCCGGCTATCCGGAGATCGACATTCCCGGTGGCTTCAACTCCGGTTGGGTGCTGGCGCCGAAGACATCCGATTCGCCGGCCGCGATGCTCTTCGAAATGAAAGGAGATTCTTGAGATGGCCACGACGACGGCAACAACCATTGGCTTCGTCGGCCTCGGGCATATGGGCGGCAACATGGCCGCGCGTTTTCTTGCTGCCGGCTACACGGTCTACGGCGAGGAGCGAAACCGGGCCCACGCGGATGGGCTCGTGCACGACGGCCTGCGGTGGTGCGAGTCCCCGCGCGAGGTCGCGGATGCCGCCGACGTCGTCTTTACGTCCCTCCCCGACGACGGAGTGCTCGAGCTGGTTGCCTCAGGGCCCGACGGGATCCTCGCCGGCCTCACCGCCGACAAGGTCTGGATCGACATGAGCACGGTCAGCCCGCGCGCGAGCCGCGCGCTCGCGGAGCGAGCGTATGAGCGCGGAGCGGCAATGCTCGACGCCCCGGTGTCGGGAAGCGTCCCCCAGGTGCAAGCAGGAACCTTGACGATCATGGTTGGCGGGGACGAGCAGGCGTACAGGCGCGTCGAGCCGATCCTTCGCGAGCTCGGCACGCCGACGCACATCGGCGAGAACGGGCAGGGGCTGGTGCTGAAACTCGCGATCAACATCAGCCTCGCCGTGCAGATACTCGCGTTCTCCGAGGGCCTGCTCTTGGCCGAACGCGCTGGGATCGACCGCCAGCTCGCCATCGACGTGATGACAGACAGCCCGATCGGCTCGCCGATGCTGAAGGCGCGCGCCGGGCTACTCCTCGACCTGCCGGACGAGGCCTGGTTCGACGTCGGCCTGATGCAAAAGGACGTCGTGCTGGCGCTCGACACCGCACGTGAGTTGCACGTCCCGCTGCCGTCGGCCGCGGCCGCCGACGAGCTGCTCACGGTGGCGCGTGCGCTGGGCTATGAGCAGCGCGACCTGGCGGCGCTGTTCGAGGTGCTCGCCCGGCTTGCGGGAGACCCAGCGTGACCTCGCCAACCCGGTACTGAGGCTACGCCGGCGCGTAGGTCAGGATGGTCACACCGTCGCCGACCACCTTCGAGTCGACCAGCCGCAGACGCTTCTTGTCGCTCGTCGCACCGAAGAGGCGTTTCCCGCTGCCGAGCACGACCGGAAAGACCATTAGCCGCAGCTCGTCGACCAGGTCGCCCTCGACCAGCGCTTCCACGAGCTGGGCGCTGCCGTGGACCACGATGTCGCCGTCCCGCTCCTGCCTCAGCTTCCCGACCTCCTCCGCGACGTCGCCCTTCAGCACGATCGAGTTGTTCCATTCCGGCTCCTCCAAGGTCGAGGAGACGACGTACTTGGGCATGGTGTTGAACTTGTCGGCAAACTCGCCTTCCCTGGACGGCCAGGCCTCGGCAAAGCCCTCATAGGTCACCCGCCCCAGCAGCAGGGCCTCGGCCGACATGGTCTCGTCGAGCTTGAACTTGTCGCCCTCGTCGCCGCGGCTGATCTCGAAGCTCCAGCCGCCGTGCCTGAAGTCCTCGGCTCCGCCCGGGTCCTCGATCACGCCGTCCAGTGACATGAACTCCGTTACGACGATCCTTCCCACGTGGCTCCTCCTTCTCGTTGACTTGGCGCTCCCGACCACGAGCAGTCTGCCGACCTAGACTCGCCTCGTGAACGATGGCGAGCAGGTCGATCTCGCGACGACGGTTGTCGGAAGCTATCCGCAGCCCAACTGGCTGATCGACCGGGAGCGGCTTGGCGAGCGGCTGCCCCCGCGCGTGCGAGCGCGCGAGCTCTGGTTGGTACCTGAGCCGTTCCTCGCGGAGGCCCAGGACGATGCGACGCGGCTCGCGGTGCAGGACATGGAGCGGGCGGGCGTCGACGTGATCACCGACGGGGAGATGCGAAGGGAGAGCTACTCCAATCGATTCGCGACTGCGCTCGACGGCGTCGACCTGAATGATCCCGGCGTCGCTCTCGATCGCACGGGTCACGAGAACCCCGTGCCGCGAGTCGTAGGCCCGATCCGCCGCACTCGCCCGGTCGAGGTCCGCGACGTCGAGTTTCTCCGCTCGCTCACCCAGCGCCGGATCAAGATCACCGTTCCCGGACCGTTCACGATGACGCAGCAGGCTCAGAACGACCACTACGCCGACGAGCCGAGCCTCGCACTCGCGTATGCGGCTGCCGTCAACGAGGAGCTGCGGGACCTCAAGGCAGCAGGAGCCGACGTCGTCCAGATCGACGAGCCGTACCTCCAAGCGCGGCCCGAGGCGGCGCGGGAGTACGCCGTCGAGGCGATCAACCACGCACTCGACGGCATCGCGGGCGACACGGTCCTCCACACGTGCTTCGGCTACGCGCACATCGTTCACGACCGACCGACGGGCTACCCGTTCCTTCGCGAGCTCAACGACTGCTTCGCGACTCACATCTCGCTCGAAGCCGCACAGCCGAATGTCGACCCGGAGGTACTGCGCGATCTTCCTGACAAGACGATCATCCTGGGGGTCCTCGACCTGGGCTCGAGTGAGGTCGAGACGCCGGACGAGGTCGCAGGCCGGATCCGGAAAGCCCTCGCCGTCGTCGGGCCGAAGAGGGTCGTCGCCGCTCCGGACTGCGGGATGAAGTACCTGCCGCGCGAGCGGGCGTTCGCGAAGCTCGAGGCGATGGTTGCCGGTGCGCGTCTCGTCGGAAATGATCTCGCCTCGTATGCAGCACGGTAAACCCGGAATCCCCGTCAGCCACATCAGCCAGGCATATCCGGACAGGGTCGAAGTGCGGGGACGCGACCTCAGCAGCGACCTCATGGGCAGGCTGACGTTTACCGAGTACTTCCACCTCTTGCTCACCGGGCGCGAACCGACCGAGGACCAGCGCTTCTTCCTCGACGTGCTGCTCGTCGCGATCGCCGAGCACGGGTTGATGCCCACCAACATCGCGGCACGCATGACGCTCGCAGCCGACCCCGGATCGCTTCAGGGAGCCGTCGCGGCGGGGATCCTCGGCTGCGGACCGGTCATCCTCGGCACGTCCGAGTCGTGCGCGCAGATGCTCGAAGCGGCGCAGGAGAAAGTCGCTTCGGGCGGCGCGCCCGTAGTCGTGGCGCGCGATGTCGCGCGCGCGATCCACGCCTCCGGCGGCAAGGTGCCGGGGTTCGGCCATCCCGTTCACCGGCCGCTCGACCCGCGCGCCGAACGGATTCTCGAGCTCGCCGATGCCCGGGGGGTGAGCGGGTCCCACGTCCTGCTCGCGCGCTCCCTCCGCGACAGCGTTTCCGAGGCCTGGGGCAAGCCGCTCACGATGAACGTCGCCATGCCCATCGCGGCCGTGATGCTCGACCTGGGCTTCCCGTCCGCCGCCACGAAGGCCGTTCCGATCCTCGCGCGCACAGCCGGCCTGCTCGCCCACCTGTCCGAGGAGCAACAGGAGCCCCTCGGCTTGCTGCTGGCAACGAGAGCGGAGGAGGGGATCGAGTACGAGCCACCGCCGGAAGGCGGGCTCTGATGATGCTCGCGCCCGAGATCGAGACACTTCCGTGGGCGGAGCAGCCGGCCGTCGACGACGGGAGCTATCGCTCCCAGCTCGCCTACCTCTTCGACCGCTCGGCGTTCTACCGCGAGAAGCTGAGCGCGGCAGGATTCGACTCCCACCGTGCAGCGGGCGGGCTCGCCGACATCGCGCAGCTACCCCTCACCGAGAAGGGCGAACTGAGGGCGACGCGCACGCCCGAAAATCCGATCGGCGCGCATCTCTGTGCGACGCCGTCGGAGATCGTGCGGATCTATTCGACGAGCGGCACCACCGGCATGCCCAGCTACGTGCCGCTAACGGCGGGCGATCTCGACAACTGGGTGACCGCCTCGGCACGGAGCTACGCGGCCTCGGGCATCGTGGCCGGTCAGCGGATCGTCTCGACCTACAACGCCGGGCCGTTCGCCGCGGGGGCGGCCCTCGCCGCGTTCGACCGCATCGGCCTCTGCCACATTCCCGTCGGGACCGGGAACACCGGGCGCCTCATGCAGGCGGTCGAGCTCCTCGGGCCCGAGGCCGTGGTGCTGACGCCGTCCTATGCCGCCTATCTCGTCGAATGGGCAGCGGAGCGCAACATCGATCTCCGGGGGTCGAGCGTCGAGCGCGTCCTCGTGGCAGGTGAGCCCGGTGGTGGCGAGCCGGCGTTCCGTGCGAAGCTCGAGGAGGGCTGGGGCGCGAGGGTCACCGAGGCGATGGGCATCGGCGACATCGGCGTGTCGCTGTGGGGGGAGTGCGAAGAGCAGAATGGAATGCACCTGGGCGCGCGCGGCTTCGTCCACGCCGAGCTGGTCGACCCCGAAACCGGCGTGTCCGTCCAGTTGGACGACGGCGCCACCGGCGAGCTCGTCCTGACGCATCTTCAGCACCGCGCGGCACCGCTCCTACGGTTCCGCACGCGAGATCACGTCGAGGTCCGGACGACTCCGTGCGCATGTGGCCGCACGGGCCCGCGCGTGCGGTGCATCGGGCGAACGGACGACATGCTCATCGTCCGCGGGGTCAATGTCTTTCCTTCGGCCGTCCGCGAGGTGGTGGGCGCGTTCGCTCCCGACGTCAGCGGTCACATCCTCGTCAAGCCGCAGGCCGCGGGCGTCAAGCAGGAGCCGCCGCTGCCGGTGAGCGTCGAGCTCGCACGGGACGCAACTGCTGACGTCGACCTCGCCGACGCGATCCGTGACAGATTGCGCACTGTCCTCGTCGTCCAGACTCAGATCGACCTCGTGCCGTGGGGAAGCCTGCGGCGCAGCGAGTACAAGTCGAAGCTCGTCGAAAACTAGGAGGATCACATGGCTACGAACACGCTCAACATCCTCAAGCCGAGCGTCAACAACCTGACCGCTCGGATCTTCGTCAGAGCCGCCGGGCTCGACTTCGAGGAGGTCGACGTCTGGGGGAAGACGACAGCCCCGGACTACCTGGAGAAGTACCCGGCCCATCTCACACCGATGCTCGAAGAGGAGGGCCTGCCGACGGGCTATCTAGGCGAGAGCTGCGCGATCATGCAGTACCTCTGCAACAAGCACGGCCTCGAACAGTTCTATCCGACGGACCCGGGCAAACGGGCAATGGTCGACAACGCGATGTTCTACTTGATCGGCACGTTCTACCCCCTGCTTACGCGTGCCACGTACCCGGCGCTCGGCTTCCCGCAGTATCCGGGCGAGGTCGCCACCTCCGGCGCGGACGACGAAATGAAGGCGCAGGCGCAACAGGACGCCGAGGCTGCCCTCGCCGAGCCGCTCGAGGTCTTCCACTCGTTCTTCATGGCTGGGAAGCCGTTTATCGGCGGCGACACACCGTCGATCGCCGACATGCGCCTGGCCGCGACGCTCGAGTTCCTGCGCGCGATCGACTACGAGTTTCCAGCCTGGGCCGAGGAGTACATGACGGCGATGGAGACGACTCTCGGCGATGCTTACTCAGAGC
>Ga0307302_10001206_pt1 | contig 11369 bp, 11 predicted proteins | sample ER_DNA_183_FD_194490 | JGI IMG/M metagenome (GOLD analysis project Ga0307302, IMG submission 194490) | Bulk soil microbial communities from the East River watershed near Crested Butte, Colorado, United States - ER_DNA_183 | ecosystem: Environmental > Terrestrial > Soil > Floodplain | place... | reverse complement strand
AGCAATTTCAGCGGTGAGGTTGAGCTCAACCTTGGGCCGATCGGCAATGCCTACCTGACCAGCCCAGTACGCCCGATCGGGCTCACGATCACCGTGGGCGGCGTCGGCACGGCGGCCGAGAATCTGAACTCGCTGTTTTCTGAGCAGACGTTGATCGCGTACACCAGCCTCTACGCCGACCCGGGCGAGGCCGTGTCCGGGATAGTCGAGCGTCTGGTTCACGACGCGATCGGGAAAGGGCTGCAGGCTGAAGCCGTTCTGCTGCTCGGGATCGGCATGTGGCGGCTGCGCCGTCATCTTCTGCCGCCGTGGATCATCAGACGGGTCACGCCGCGCCGCGCTGCCGCTGTCTACCTGACCGTGGTCGTACTACTCGTCGGGTCCATCCTGATTCCGCCGAAACCTAGGGATCCCCGTTATCCGATATCGATTGCCGACGGCGGCCGTTTCGCATCCGTCATGGTGGACAGCGTGCTGCTCGCGGATGTCCTGGACCGGGGTGTCAAGGGCATCAGGCTCCTCAGCTCACGCCAGCAACAAGCGGTCAAGGCCTACGTCGACACCGCCGCGCTGAGCCTGTCCAGGCAGCTTGATTCATTGCCGAAACCGAGCGCCGAGGAGTCGATGATATTGGGTTTCAGTGACCTGCACTGCAATCAAGCCATGGTCGACCTGATCAGTCGGCTTGCCCAGGTAACTGACCCGTCCTTAGTGCTGAGCTCCGGCGACGACACGGTCAATGGCACGGCAGCCGAGCGCGGATGTATCCGCCGTGAGGCAAGGATTTCGGATGGCGTGCCCTTCATGGTCGCAACGGGGAACCATGACTCCAACGTCACCGAGGCCCAGATGCGGAGTGCCGGCATGACTGTGCTCGATGGCCAAGTTGTCGAGGCGGCAGGCGTGCGGGTGCTCGGCGACGATGACCCTGAGCACAACATTCCCTTCAGTGTCGAGCGGACGCGGGACCGGTCAGAGAGCGAAGAAGAGATGTCGCAGCGGCTCATCGGTCTCGCCCGCAACAAACGGAGCGATGTGCTGCTCGTCCACCAGCCCGCCGCCGCCCAAGTGATCATGGGTACGCGTAACCCTCCGGCTCAGCTGGTGCTCTGGGGGCACTACCACGTCCAGTCGGGTCCAAAGGTCGTTCTGCACGACGACGGGTCGTGGACAGTCGGCATGCAGGAAGGCACGGCCGGCGGAGTGCGGCAGCCGACGTTCACATCCTTCAGCACGCCGTTCTCACCCCCGTTGATCAGCGCAGATGTCTACTTCTACTTCCGCGACACCGCCACCGGCTTGATCACCGGAGTCCAGCCGGTGCACTTCCAACCAGACGCGAAGGTGGTCATCGATGACCGAATTGCGACAGGCGACCTAGCGAAGCTTCCGGTGCAAACTCGGATCAGGTTGGGTGGTGCCTCGGCGACGCCGACTGCGGAGGCATCTCGCTGATTCGCCCGCTAGGATCTCACCGGCCACTCGGCAGCCCCCGTAGCCCAAATGGCAGAGGCAGGCGGCTTAAACCCGCTCCAGCATGGGTTCGAATCCCATCGGGGGCACTCTGTTGATTGCTCCGCTCGCTGCGCCCGCTCCGCTCCCGCGCGCTCGTGTCCGCAGTGGCAACGCTCGTTCCCCTCCCCAGACGGCAAATGTGCCCATTCCGCCGTCAGAGACCCGCGTAGGCCGTCTCAGGACGGGAAGCGTGAAACGGGGGAGTCGCCGGCGGCCGATCAACTCAGGGCTCACAGCTTTTTCGAAGCTTGGAAGAAAGGGTCCTCGCCCCGCGTTCACCTAAACTGTTTGCAGCGCCATCCGAGGCGCCTGACCAGGAGGACACATACATGTTGCGCAGTTCGAACCCGATCCTCTCCAAGAAGGACGCGTTCACACCCGCAGCACCCCAGTACGACCAGAACCCCTACGGCCAGTCGGCCGGCTACGCACAGTATCCGGCCCCCGGCTACCCGCAGGCTCCGGTGCAGCCCCTCGAAGGTCGGATGACCCTTGACGATGTTGTCACCAAGACCGCCCTCACGATCGGCGTACTGATCATCGCAGCCGCGCTGGCGTGGAGGTTTGTACCCGCCGCGCTCTACTTCCCGGCGCTCATCGCCTCCGGGCTGATCGGCTTCGTTGTCGTGATGTTCGTCGCCTTCCGGCGCAAGGTGTCGCCGGGTCTCGTGCTGCTCTACGCCGCGATCGAAGGCGTCTTCATCGGCATGATCAGCAAGCTTTTCGAGTCGATGTACAACGGCATCGTCGTTCAGGCAGTGATCGGAACTTTCGCCGCCGCCGCTGTGACCTTGGCGGCGTACAAGTTCTTCAACATCCGGGTCACGCCGAAGTTCAGGAAGGTCGTGATCATCGCGACCATTGCATTCGCGGTGGCCTTGCTGATCAACTTCTTATTATCGCTGGCGGGCGTCAACCTTGGGTTGCGTGACTCCGGTACCGGTGCGCTCAGCCTGCTCGCCATCGCATTCTCACTGCTGGGTGCGGTGCTCGCCGTGCTGAACTTGGTGTTGGATTTCGACTACATCGAGCAGGGTGTCGCAATGGGTGCCCCAGAGAGCGAGTCATGGCGTGGTGCGTTCGGTCTGACCGTCACGATGGTCTGGCTGTACATCGAAATTCTGCGCCTGCTGTCCTACATCCGTAGGTAGTCGACCCGCGGATCGGCTGCGATCCGTCCGATCAACGAGGGCCGCGCTTCCGACAGGAAGTCGCGGCCCTCACAGCTTTCCTGAGCCGTAGAGTCGGAGGCGTGGAGTACGTCAACTCGCTGATCGATCTCGTCGGTCACACACCCTTGCTTAGGTTGTCCCGGGTCACCGCCGGAGCCAAGCCTCTGATCTTGGCCAAGATCGAGTACCTCAATCCCGGCGGTTCAGTCAAAGATCGGATTGCGCGCAAGATGATCGAGGCAGCCGAGCGAGAGGGCAAGCTCAAGCCAGGCGGCACGATCGTCGAGCCGACCAGTGGCAACACCGGAGTTGGGTTGGCAATGGTTGCGCAGACCAAGGGTTATGCCTGCGTGTTTGTCTGCCCCGACAAGGTGAGCGAGGACAAGCGGAACGTGCTGACCGCGTACGGCGCACGAGTGGTCGTCTGCCCGACGGCAGTCGAACCCGAACACCCCGATTCCTACTACTCGACGTCCGATCGGTTGGTCCGTGAAATCGAGGGGGCTTGGAAACCGGACCAATACAGCAACCCGAACAATCCGGTCAGCCATTACGAGACGACCGGTCCAGAGATCTGGCAGCAAACCGATAGCAAGATCACCCACTTCGTTGCCGGCATCGGCACCGGAGGCACGATCAGCGGTGCCGGCCGCTATCTGAAGGAGATCTCCGACGGCCGCGTCAAGATCATCGGTGCCGATCCAACCGGTTCGGTCTACTCGGGCGGCTCTGGACGGCCCTATCTGGTTGAGGGGGTCGGTGAAGACTTCTGGCCGGCCACATACGACCGCACTGTCGCCGACGGGGTGATCGAGGTCTCCGATGCCGACTCCTTTGCCATGGCTCGACGGCTAGCGCGCGAGGAGGCGCTGCTGGTGGGTGGATCCTCCGGAATGGCGGCCGCGGCCGCAATCCGGCTGGCACACGAGCTTGACGATCCCGAGGCGGTGATCGTGGTGCTGCTGCCCGATTCCGGGCGCGGTTATCTGACCAAGGTCTTCAGCGACGCTTGGCTGACGCGTTACGGCTTCGCCGCCAGACTCGATCAGGTGGTCCGAGTGGTGGGCGATGTGCTACGGGAGAAGTCTGGCGATTTGCCGTCGCTGGTTCACACTCATCCCAATGAGACGATCGCCGAGGCGGTGGCGATCATGCGGGAGTACGGCGTCAGCCAGATGCCGGTGGTGCGTGCCGAGCCGCCCGTGATGGCCGCGGAGGTGGTGGGTTCGGTCAGCGAACGCGGCCTTCTCGGTGAGCTGTTCAGCTATCAAGTGCGACCGGCGGACGCAGTCGTCGGCGTGATGGAGGAGCCGCTGCCGATGCTCGGCGTGACCGAGCCGGTCGTCAAGGCGGTCGAGATGTTGAGCAGCTGTGACGCGTTGCTGGTGCTCGACGACGGCAGGCCGGTTGGGGTACTGACTCGGCAGGATCTACTCAGCGACATCAACATCCACTAGCGGCAAGCCACTAGCCCGCTGCGGATTCCTCGAGCAGCGTAGACAGCACCAGTTGCCAGTTGTGAGTCCACGGCACCGAACGCCACGATTCCAACGGCACCCATTTGGCCGACTCCGTGGTTCCTCCTTGATCGAGTACCACAGGGTCGGTGGGATGCGGGCAGCTGGCGCGATAGATCAGCCGTACGGCGTGGAAGTCTTCGATGCTCCCGTACGGGCTGCGCCCGACCCAGTGGGAGGTCTGGACCCTGATCAACTTGCCAAGGATGATCTGCTGGGAAGTCTCTTCGTGCACCTCTCGGAGCACCGCGGACGTCGGCGGCTCATGATCATCAAGGCCGCCTCCGGGCATACCCCAGCGACCGGTGACAGCCGTCCTACCGGAGTATTCGGTAGCCAACAGCCCCTCGCTCGATGTCACGACCGCGTACGCCGCGAATCGCTGCCGGACCGCAGGACTCACGCCATCGCCCAGCACCAGACCAGCGTCGCGGCCTTGTCGGCGTACCTGAGGACGCAGCTCGTCGATCACTGGACGCACCAGCAGCCGGAGGATCAGCTCGCCAGAACTCGTGCGATTCGCGTCGAGTGGTGTGACGACGATGTAGCCGCAATCGAACGCGAGCACGTCAGGATCGGCGCCGTGGCGGAGGAACACCTCGAACGCTTGCTCACCCTGCTCGGTAACGCCGACGACCAGCACCTGGTCATCATGGCGCAATGTCGCCTCAAATGCGGCCGTCTAGGTACCGCTGGACGGTAGGTCCGACCTCGATCACCAGGTCCTCGGTGCGGCGGCCAACCAGGAAAGGCAATTGCAGCACGTATCGCCCCATCACTAGCCCGAGAATCTGGGAGGCCGCCAAGCCCGCACGCCTGTTCGCCTCCTCTGCCGGCAGGTCGTCTCGGTGCAGCAGATGGCCGATGATCTCAAGTGCGAGAAACTCACCGACCGATTTGGTCAACGCCGGATCTGTCAGCGTCGTGCGGACCGCCGCGACCAAGGACGGCTGCAGATCGGAGTCCCAGACACCGAGAACCGTGCGAACGAGGCGCTCGCCCATCCCGTCTCGGTCGCCGACGGCGATATTCTCGAGCTTCTGCGGCATGTCGAGTGGCAGTGCGACCGTGGCAAGGAAGAGTTGCTGCTTGTTCTCGAAGTAGTGGTGAATCAACGCCGCATCCACACCTGCTTCAGCCGCGATCGCGCGCATTGACGCACCAGCGAATCCCTTCGCCGCAAAGGCATGCCGCGCAGCCGTGATGATCTGGCCGCGGGTGTCCTGGTTGCCGGGGCGTCGGCCAACTCTGGGCTCTCGCTGGTTGACCACGCTTCCTCCTTGAGACGGCCCTTTGAACAGCAACTCCGCAGCATCACAAGTCTGGCAGGTGCTCTGGTGTTCTCCGGTAGCGTTGGGCGACGTGCGAAGAGGAGCGCCTCGATGATCGACGCTCTTGCGTACGCAGTGGTCGTGCTGGCCGGCGTGGCCGCGATCTGGGGCGTGGTCACTGCGATAGTCAACAAACCGCCAGGTAAGGCGCAGTTGCTGTACGCCGCGGGCGTTGAGGTTGTCACCGTTCTCCAGTCGATCATCGCGGCTGCGAAGATGATCAGCGGTTTCCGTCCAGCTGAGCTGGCGACCACGATTGGCTACCTGATCGGCATTGTGATCTTGATCCCGATCGCCTGGCTATGGGCCAATGTCGAACGAACTCGCTTCTCCGGGATCGTGCTGGCCGTGGCCGCCGTCTCAGTGCTCGCCATGACGCTGCGTTTGCTTGTGCTCTGGACGCCGGCCGGATGACCGGCGTCCCAGCTCGGCAACCTAGCGCAGACGTTCGCCGCACCAATAGCGGCGCGGGACGCGTGCTGGTGGCTGTCTACGGGATCTTCGCCCTCGCTGCCACCGCGCGCGCGAGTGTCCAGCTGCTCACGAAGTTCGATCAAGCTCCGCTGGCGTATGTGCTGTCAGCGCTTGCCGGAGTGATCTACATCGTCGCGACGGTCACGCTTGCGCGCGGCACCCGCGCCTCTCGGCGGCTGGCGCTAGTCGCGATCAGCATCGAGCTGGTGGGCGTCCTCTCGGTCGGCACCCTCAGCGTCGTCGACCCGGAAGCTTTTCCGCGGGCCACAGTCTGGTCGGTGTACGGGATCGGCTACGGCTTCGTTCCGCTACTGCTCCCGATCTTGGGGCTGGCCTGGCTCTGGCACACCAGACCCGATGCGCCCTGAGCCTGTCGATGCGCCCTGAGCCTGTCGATGCGCCCTGAGCCTGTCGAAGGGCATTCCTAGACCTCGATGACAAGATCATCGGGCGCGAAGACGCGTAGCTCCACATCGTTCCCGAAATGCACAGGCCATATCGACACACTCAGGTGTTGCGCTGCCGACGTGAGGCCGCGCGCCCAGCTGCGGTCCGCATCATCCATGGGGTTGCGGCCGGGCCGTGCCAGCAGGAAGGCCACGGATCCGCCGACGCCGTGGCTGCCGACGATGTGCCCGCACATCTCGAGCAGCGCGGCACACAACTGAGGGTCAGCCGAGCGCGGGATGTCGTCAATTTGCGTCAGTTGAGCGCTCATCATGGCGCTCGGCTCGACGAAGCCAATCCAGAGCCGTGGTTGGCCAAATCCGAGCGGGCCCATCAGCGCTCGCCAGCGCTGGCCCAGGTCGTCCGAGCTGCGGATAGGAGGCATCTCATGCGGATGCCGCAGGGTAGGGACACCAGTCATGAGCCAACGTTGTCGGGACTCTCCTCGCCCGCGCATCACCGGCGCTGTGCTGTCCCCAGAATCTGTGGATATCCAGCTCGCGTGCAGCGCTGGATGTCCTTTGGCTCGCCATTCGCTCCTTCGAGAGACGACGCTAACCGGCGGGTCGGATTAGGTCGGAATACTCAGGGTGCCGTTCCATCCAGCCCCTGATAAATGGGCAGAGCGCACGTACGTACAAGCCACGGGCGCGCGCGTCGTCGAGGGCATCTCTGGCGATTGCAGTGCCGACCCCACGACCCTCATACTCCTCAGCCACCACGGTGTGGAGGAAGACAATGGTGTCGGTTGTGAGCTCGTACTCCGAGACGCCGGCGAGCACACCGTCAACGCGTGCCTCGTAACGATTCCCCATCGTGTTGTCGACGACTGCCACGTTCATAGTCGCCCACTGTGCCAGAGAGATTCAACCGGACCCATCAAACAGACCACGCGCGCCGGCTGCTGATACTGGCACATGATCGACTGCCAACCGCCGTATCTTCAGCCACCTCCTGGTGATTTGATCATCATAAGGATCAGCAGCATTAGAGGCAGGTTTCGAAGCCCTCACAATGTGATCGCCTACCGGTCGCATACGTGATCAGGTGTACTCACTCTCGGCGTTCTCCGGGACTTGGACGATCAACACGTCGCTGGTGGACCTGTGCACGACCTCAGATGGAACCGAGCCGAGCTCGTGGCCCTCCGCGGCGCCCAGGCCGCGGTTCCCGACCACAATAAGACTCTGGTGATCCGGGCCGGCGGCGTCGAGGAGGGCTTCCACGGGGTCGCCGGCTACCATGCGAGTAGAAATGTTATGCACGCGGTCGGAGTTCAGGTGTTTAACGGCGCGCTGCAGTGCATTGAGGGCAGCCTCCTTGCCGTAAATTTCTCGTCGAGCGCCTACTGGAGCCTCACCTGTGGGTTGCGGTCCGGGGTTGTATGCGGATACCACCATGACATGAGCATCGGCCTCTGCTGCCACCGCGTGGGCGCGGTCGACGGCGTACATCGAAGCGTCAGTCCCATCGGTACCAACGACCACATTTCGATAAACGCTGATGTGGTGGCGTCCAAGAGGCATGAAATCAGACTCTTCGCTGGTATGCGGTGGATTAACCCAGAGCATTGACACCGCGGCCAACGCGAGCAGGACACCAGCGACCAACATGGCGCTAGTGGCCTTTCCACCCAACAAGTGCTTGAAAATCCAGCCGAAGGTGACCGTTTCCACGAGCATCGGAACAACGATCATCATGTTGAGAATGCCCATATAAACGCCAGTGCGCTCTCGTGGCACCATGCTCGCCACCATGAGATAAGGCACGCCGACCATACTGGCCCAGCAGATACCTAGGCCTATCATCGGAATCAGTGTGAGCCACTGATTTCCGATCTGTGACAGTGCCGCCAGTGACACCGCCGCGATTCCCAGGCAGACCGCGTGCACATATTTGCCGCCGTAACGCTGGCAGAACCCCACCAAAAACAGGGCGGTGAGCAGCGTGAAAAAGTTGTAGGTGGCATTCATCAGACCAGACCAACTAATAGCCTCTTCCCAGCCCGGCTGTTCGGGGGCAGTGTTAAACACCGATTCGCCGACGCTGAGGGCCACGAACTGCCAATAGATGAACATTGCATACCACTGGAAGCAGAACACCAGGCCGATCTTGTGCATGCTTTCCGGCATTTCGCGCACCGCCGCGGTGATATCGGCGACGGCGTGCCGCAGGCCTTTGGGCGCTGCGCGAAGCTTTTCAAGCTCTTCACTCGTCGGCGGGATCTCTTTCGTACGCAGCATCGCAACGAGCACTGTCGCGAGAATACATACGGCGCCCAGCCAGAAGCAGGTGTAAACCCAGTACGGCACGCCGTTTGCGGCAGTGCCTCCAAGCACCTTCTGGAACACGAACAAGGACAAGTTCGCCAGCACGGCGCCGGCGCCCGTGAACATACTTTGCGTCAGAAAACCGCGAGCCAGCTGGGAATGCGGCAGCTTGTCAGAGATCAATGCGCGGTAAGGCTCCATAGAGGTGTTATTGCCGGCGTCGAGGAGCCAGAGGCATATCACGCCTAGCCACAGAGCTGAGACGAACGGAAACAGCAGCAAGATGATCGCGCAGAGGAAGGCGCCTGCGATGATGAAGGGACGCCGCCGCCCCCACCTGGGACTCCAGCGTCGGTCGCTCGCTGCGCCGATCAAAGGCTGGATTAGCAGGCCCGTCACCGGCCCCGCCAGGTTCAAGATAGGTAGTTCATCCGGCGTGGCGCCGATGAGCGTGAACAGGGGATTTACAGCAGTTTGAGTCAAACCGAAACTGTATTGAACGCCGAAAAATCCGACGTTCATCATCAGGATCGATCCCCGCGTTAGAAGCGGCCGGTGTCCCTCCGGTTCCGAGCTGGATCGCTCCAGGAGCTCCGTCGAATCAGTTACATCAGCTACATCAGTCACAGCCATCTGAATCACTCCTCGGTGAGTTCCCGCTGCTTGACCCGCGTACGTGACCTACGTCACGCTCCACTGTCACCCTAGGGCAGTGCTTGAATACCCCACAAGAGTCCAGCTACGCTCAGCGCGGGGCTCAAATCGCCAGGCAATCTGAAAGCTGCGGCCCTCGATCGCGTACCGGCCGACGGGCTGATGATCATGGTCGACCGCTTGCCGCAGCCGAAGCTCGGACCGGACGTTATGCGATTCGGCGACGCGGGACTTCATCACAGGACGTTATGTTGATCAAGGCGAAATTCCCAAGGAAAATAACGGACTTTAAACTCTGACCGTCCGACAGCCAGAACGCTAGAGTGACTCCATGACCGAGATCAAAGTCATCATCGTCGGCGTTGACGGGTCGGACCAGAGTCGAGCCGCTTTGAACTGGGCATATGAGGAAGCCGCACATCACGGTGCCTCCCTGAACGTACTCACGGCATGGCGCGCTCCCGTCTTACCGCAACAACCGCCATACGGTTCGGTACCTCCAGAGGGCTACGCCTCGCAACCTGGCAATGACGCGCTGGCCATGCTTGAGCAATTGGTCGCTGACCTCGAGACCCGAACGCCGGCGGTTGAGCTCCAAACATCGGTCGAGCAAGGAAACGCCGCGAAGGTGCTGATCGAGAGGTCCAAAGGGGCCGACTTGATGGTCGTCGGATCCCGTGGCCGAGATGGCTTTGCGGGGATGCTGCTGGGCTCGGTCAGCCAGCACGTCGTGGCACATGCGCACTGCCCGGTGACTGTCGTGCGCTGATCTGCCAGCGAGCAGTGTCGTGCGATGATCTGCCAGCGGGCAGCTCATCGGGCAGGATAACCGCGAGGAATGCCGAGAACCGCGATCTGGGCGGTTGGCATTCCCGGCCACGGCTATGCTGCCGGTCAGGGCGGGCATCCCGGTTGCTCGCGGGCGGAGTGTCGTGAAGTACAACGAAGGTGCCCAACTTGATCCGTCGCAGATGGGCGGCGGTCGTGGAAACGGCGGCAAGATCGCGATCGGCGGAGGCGCCGGGCTGATCGTTTTGGTGCTCGCGCTGCTGTTCGGGCTGAATCCGGGCGACATCCTCGGCGGTGCGCCTCAGGCCGGACCCGAGCAGTCCGGCAACGCGAGCCCGTTCGCTCAATGCACTCGCGGTTCCGACATCAACCAGGACCGGGACTGTCGGTTCGTCGCGTACACGAACTCGATCCAGGACTACTGGAAGGACAACGTTCAGGGCTACCAGACGATCAAGGTCGAGACATTCACCGGCAGCATCAACACTGCGTGCGGAAACGCAACTTCCGCGGTCGGGCCCTTCTACTGCCCGGCCGATACCACGGTGTACCTCGATCTCGGATTCTTTGACCAGCTGACCGGCCAACTGGGAGCCCAAGGCGGCGACGCCGCCGAGGCGTACGTGCTGGCTCACGAGTTCGGCCATCACATCCAGAATCTGGTTGGCACCATGCAGCGCGTGCAAGGCAGCGGGCAGGGGACTGGGCCTACGTCGCCAGGGGTGCGGCTCGAACTGCAGGCCGATTGTTACGCCGGCGTGTGGTTCCGGCATGCGACGGAGGATCCTGCGAGTCCGATCAGTGAGGTGACCCAAGAAGATCTCAATCGAGCAGTGGATGCCGCGCAGGCGGTCGGCGACGACCGGATCCAGTCGAAGATGCAGGGCCAGGTCAGGCCCGAAACCTGGACACACGGTTCCGCGGCGATGCGGAGGCAATGGCTCGCGCAAGGGTTCAACACCGGCGACCCGAACAAGTGCGACACCTTCGCCCGTGACGCCCTGAACTGAGCCTTGTCACACCAAGAACGATAAGGAGAGTGGCGCGTGGCGCAGCGTGCTGTCGTCGTGACCGGCGCTTCAACCGGTATCGGCCGTGCAACTGTCGTCGAGTTGGTCAGTGCTGGGTACCAGGTGTTCGCCACCGTACGCCGAGAGACTGACGCGGACAGCTTGCGTCAGCAGTTCCCAGAGATCGACA
>Ga0307302_10001205_pt1 | contig 11369 bp, 10 predicted proteins | sample ER_DNA_183_FD_194490 | JGI IMG/M metagenome (GOLD analysis project Ga0307302, IMG submission 194490) | Bulk soil microbial communities from the East River watershed near Crested Butte, Colorado, United States - ER_DNA_183 | ecosystem: Environmental > Terrestrial > Soil > Floodplain | place... | reverse complement strand
ATCGCTACCTCGACGACACGGTCGAGCGCGAGGAGGGCGGCACCCCGGCGATCGTCGAGTCGATCCGGGCCGGCCTGGTGTTCCAGCTCAAGCAGGCGGTCGGGGCCGGCACCATCCAGGAGCTGGAGCGGTCCTTCATCCGCCGCGCCGTCGCCTCCTGGGGCGCGAACCCCAACATCGAGCTGCTCGGCAACCTCGACGCCGAGCGGCTGTCGATCGTGTCCTTCGTGGTCCGCGACGGCTCCAGCTACCTCCACCACAACTTCGTGGTGTCGCTGCTGAACGACCTGTTCGGCATCCAGTCGCGGGGCGGCTGCTCGTGTGCCGGCCCGTACGGCCACCGGCTGCTGGGCATCGACATCGAGCGGTCGCACCAGTTCGAGCGGGAGATCGCCCGCGGGTGCGAGGGCATCAAGCCCGGCTGGGTCCGGGTCAACTTCAACTACTTCATCTCCGAGGCCGTCTTCGGGTACCTCCTCGACGCCGTCCACCTGGTCGCCGACCAGGGCCGCAAGCTGCTGGGCGACTACCGCTTCGACCCCGCCAGCGGCCTCTGGCGGCACCGCCAGGGCCCGGTCGAGCCGCCCCTGCGGCTGGGTGAGCTCCGCTACGACGAGCAGGGGCGGCTCCGCTTCGCCCCCTCCCACGCCCATGCCCAGGACAGCGCCCTTCCCGGCTACCTCGACCAGGCCCGCCGCCTGCTGGCCGCCCACCCGGCCCCGGCCGAGGACGGCCCGGCCGCGCTCCCGGGACTGTCCGACGACTTCGAGACCCTGCGCTGGTTCGTGCTCCCCCCCGAATGCCTCACCGCCGACGGCCCAGCGGGGTGACGGCCGGATAGCCCGGCCGTCCTCGTCCCGCTCCACGGTCGACAGGCGCCCATCCGGGTGCGAACATGTGTTCGATGAGTCGGGCCACGATCCTGCATGCCGACCTGGACGCGTTCTACGCCTCGGTCGAGCAGCGGGACGACCCCAGGCTGCGGGGGCGGCCGGTGATCGTCGGGGGCGGGGTGGTGCTGGCGGCCAGCTACGAGGCCAAGGCCCACGGGGTCCGCACGGCCATGGGCGGGGTCCAGGCGCGGCGGCTGTGCCCGCGGGTGGTGGTGGTGCCGCCCCGGATGGGGGAGTACGCCAAGGCGAGCAAGGCGGTGTTCGAGGTCTTCCGGCAGACGACGCCGCTGGTCGAGGGGCTCTCCATCGACGAGGCGTTCCTCGACGTCGGCGGGCTGGGGAAGGTCTCGGGCACGCCCACCGAGATCGCCATGCGCCTGCGGGGCGAGGTCCGCGAGCGGGTCGGCCTGCCGATCACCGTCGGGGTGGCCAGGACCAAGTTCCTGGCCAAGGTGGCCAGCGGCGTCGCCAAGCCCGACGGCCTGCTGGTGGTGCCGCCCGACGGCGAGCTGGACTTCCTCCACCCGCTGCCCGTCGAGCGGCTCTGGGGGGTCGGGCCGGTCACCGCCGACAAGCTCCGCCGCCACGGGGTCCGCTCCGTGGGCCAGGTGGCCAGGCTCGGCGAGCCGACCCTGGTGGCCATGGTCGGCCAGGCGTCGGGCCGGCACCTGCACGCCCTGGCCCACAACCGCGACCCGCGCCCGGTGGACACCGGCCGCCGGCGACGCTCGATCGGGTCCCAGCGCGCCCTCGGCCGCTCCCCCAAGTCGCCCGCCGACCTGGACGCGGTGGTGATCGGGCTGGTCGACCGGATCACCCGCCGGATGCGGACCGCCGGCCGGGCCGGCCGGACGGTGGTGCTGCGGCTGCGGTTCGACGACTTCACCCGGGTGACCCGCTCCCACACCCTGCCCTGGCCGACCGCCCACACCCCCACGATCATGGCCACCTCCCGCGACCTGCTGGTCACGGCCATGCCGATGATCCGGCGCCAGGGCGTCACCCTGATCGGGGTGACCGTGGCCAACCTCGACGACAGCGGCATCATCCAGCTCACCCTGCCCTTCGACCGCCACAGCGGCTCTTCCCTGGACGCCGCCGTCGACGAGATCCGCGAACGCTTCGGGTCCGACGCCGTCGGCCGCGCCGTCCTCCTCGGCCGCGACCAGGGCCTGTCGGTCCCCCTCCTCCCCGACTGACCACCACGTTCGCACCGCTTGACCCGGATGTCCCCAGCGGTCAGCCGCCGCTGCCGTAGGGGCGGGTGATGATCTCCAGGAAGTGGCCGCTCGGTTCCTCCCAGTAGACGCCGCGGCCGCCGTCGTTGGTGTTGATCTCGCCGGGACGGCGGCGGCCCGGGTCGGCCCAGTAGGGCAGGCCGCGCTCGCGGATGCGGCCGAAGATCTGGTCGAACTCGTCCTCGCCGACCAGGAACGCGTAGTGCTGGGGGTGCACCGGGCCGTGGTCGTCGGCGAAGTCGAGGGAGACGTCGTTGTCGACCTCGACGACCAGGAACGGCCCGAAGGCGGTCGGCGGCCCGACCCCGAGGACCTCGGCCAGGAAGGTGGCCGACTCCCGCTTGTCGCGGACCCGGACGATGGTGTGGTTGAGCTGGACGGGCATGGTTGCTCCTGACCTAGGTGCCCAGGTGGAAGCGGCGGTGCAGGTCGTGGACCTCGTCTTCGAGCCCGGGAACCGGGCCCTCGACGGGGAGGCCGGGGACGACCTCCCGGATGGGCAGGGTCCGGACCGGCGGCGGCGGGACTCCCAGCTCGGCCAGCCAGGCCGACAGCTGCTCGGAGGAGGCCACGTAGACGATGCGGCCCAGGCCGACCCAGCCGTGGGCGGCGGCGCACATCGGGCAGTGCTCACCGGAGGTGTAGACGGTCGCGGCCGCCCGCTCCTCCGGGGTCAGCTGCCCGGCCGCCCAGCGGGCCAGCTCGAACTCGGGGTGCCGGGTCCGGTCGCCGGAGGCCACGCGGTTGTGGTCCTCGGCCAGGACGGTCCCGTCGCCGGCGACCAGCACCGACCCGAACGGCTCGTCGCCGGACTCCAGGGCCTCGGTCGCCAGCTCCACGCAGCGGCGCAGGTGGCGCAGGTCGTCGTCGTCCGTGCCGATCGCCTCCCGAGGTGGTCCCCTACCGCATCCTAGAGCCGGAACCAACGGTACCCGTAGGGGCCGACGGGCACGGCGCCGGTGGGTGTCTCGAGCCGGTCGTAGGCCTGGTCGGCGAGCAGCTCGACCAGGCCGGCGCCGGGGTCCACGCGCTCCAGGTCGAGCTGGGCCTTGGCGGGGCGGTCGGACAGGTTGTGGACGGTCAGCACCACCGAGCCCCGCCAGTCGCAGCGCACCGCCAGCACGGCCGGATCGCCCGTCGGGACCACCTGGTACGACCCCCAGCCCAGCTCCGGGGTGTCCTTGCGGGTCCGGACCAGCCGCTCCATCCAGTTGAGCAGCGACCCCGGATCGCGGCGCTGGGCGGCCTCGTCGTCCCACCCCATGGGCACGCGGACGCTGCCGCGTCCCTCGATGGACAGGTCGTCGCCCAACCCGACCTCCTCGCCGTACAGCAGGACCGGGGTGCCGGGCAGGGCGAACAGCAGGCTGTAGACGAGCTCCAGCCGGCGGCGGTCGCCGCCGAGCATGGGCGGGACCCGGCGGCGGATGCCGCGGTCGTAGATGCGCATGTCCTCGTCGGGCGCCAGCGCGGCGAACACCTCCTCGCGCTCATCCTTGGTGAGCTTGTCCAGGCTGAGCTCGTCGTGGTTCTTCACGAAGTTGGCCCACTGGCCGGTCTCGGGGAGGGGAGGCGCCTCGCCCAGGGCCTCGGCCAGCGGCGCCGCCTGCTGGCGCACGAGCGACAGGAACAGGCGCTGGTTGGCCACGAAGTTGAACACCATGTGCATCTCGTCGCCGTCCTCGTCGCCGAAGAAGCGGCGCTGCTCGGGCGGGGGCAGGTTCGCCTCGGCGAGCAGGATGGCGTCGCCGCGCCGGCGGGCCAGGAAGGCGCGGAGGTCCCGCAGGTACTCGTGGGGGTCTTCGTGTCCGGCCTGCTCGCTGCCGGCGAGCTCGATCAGGAACGGGGCGGCGTCGACCCGGAAGCCGGACAGGCCGAGCTCGAGCCAGTAGCCGACCACCTTGTGGATCTCGTCGCGGACCCTCGGGTTGGCGATGTTCAGGTCCGGCATGCTCTTGTAGAACCGGTGCAGGTACCACTGGCCGGCGCGGTCATCGAACTCCCAGTTGGAGGTCTCCTGGCCCGGGAAGACGACGTCCTTGGGACCGTCGTCGGGTGGCTCGTCGGCCCAGACATAGAAGTCGCGGTAGGGCGAGTCACGGTCGGCCCGGGCGGCCTGGAACCAGGGATGGTCGACCGAGGTGTGGTTGACGACCAGGTCGGCGATCACCCGGATCCCGCGTTCCCTGGCCGTGCGCAGGAACTCCACCGCGTCGCCCAGGCTGCCCAGCCGCGGGTCGACGCCGTAGTAGTCGGCGATGTCGTAGCCGTTGTCCCGGTTCGGGGTCGGGTAGAACGGCATCAGCCACAGGCAGGTGACCCCGAGCCCGGCCAGGTAGTCGACCCGGTCGGTCAGCCCGGGGAAGTCGCCGACCCCGTCGCCGTCGCCGTCGGCGAACAGCTCGACATCGAGGCAGTAGATCACCGCGTTCTTCCACCACAGGTCGCTGGTCGCCTTGTCGCTCACCGCCCGGCCCTCCCCGCGGGCGCAGCCGCCGTGGCCCCGGCCAGGGCGGGGAGCACCTCGTCGGCGAACACCTCGATGGTGGGGCGCTGGTCGCGGCCGACCTCGTGGACGAAGACGCCATCGAAGCCGAGCTCGGCGTAGGCGGCCAGCAACCCGGTCAGGCGCGACGGGTCGGCCGAGACCAGCACCGCCTCGCGGACGTCGTCGGGCCGCACGTGCCTGGCCGCCGCCTCGAACTGCTCGGGCAGCTCCAGCTCCCAGGCCAGCGAGCCGTCGAGCACGTTGCTGCCCCACTGCTCGTGGGCGTTGGCCAGCGCCATGGACTCGTCCGGCGCGTAGGCCAGGTGGACCTGGAGGTACATCGGCTTGGCCGCGCCGCCGCCCGCCCGGAAGGCGTCGACGACCCGGCGCAGCCGCTCGGCGGGCTGGTTGACGGTGATCAGGCCGTCGGCCCAGCCGGCCACCCATCCGGCGGTCTCCGGGCTGACCGCGGCGCCGATCAGCGGTGGCGGCGCCGCCGGGCGCGACCACAGCTTGGCCCGGTCGACGGTGACCAGGCCCCGGTGGCTGACGGTCTCGCCGGCGAACAGGGCCCGGATGACCTCGACGCACTCCAGCAGGCGGTCGTTGCGGGCCTGCTTGTCGGGCCATCCCGTCCCGGTGATGTGCTCGTTGAGCGCCTCCCCGCTGCCCACCGCGATCCAGAAGCGGCCGGGGAACAGCTCGGCCAGGGTGGCCGCGGCCTGGGCGACGATCGCCGGGTGGTAGCGCTGCCCGGGCGCGTTGACGCAGCCGAACGGGAGGCCGGTGGCCTGCATGGCCGCGCCCAGCCAGGACCAGGCGAAGCCGGAGTGTCCCTGGGTCCGGCTCCAGGGCGCGAAGTGGTCGGAGCACATCGCCGCCTGGAACCCGGCCTGCTCGGCCAGCCGGACATTGGCCAGCAGCGCGCTCGGGGGCAGCTGTTCGTGGGAGGCGTGGTAGCCGAAGATCGTCATGGTCCCTGGCTACCCGCCGGCCGGCCGGTCAAGCCTCGGGTCGCCCACTTCGTGCATCCTTGACCACGGCGGGGCCCTCAACGACGAGAGGTGGACCGACGTGACCACGATGATCAGCTCCTATGTCCGCGACCGCTGGCACACCGCGACCGACGAGGGCGTCACCCTGCGGGACGCGTCCACCGGGGAGCCGGTGGCGCGGGTGTCGAGCACCGGGGTGGATCTGGCCGGCATGGTCGAGCACGCCCGCACGGTCGGCGGGCCGGGGCTGCGCGAGCTGACCTTCCACCAGCGGGCGGCCGCCCTGAAGCGGCTCGCGATCCACCTGCGCGAGCACCGCGACGGCCTGTACGAGCAGTCGGCGCGGACCGGGGCCACCCTGGCCGACGCCAGGGTCGACGTCGACGGGGGCATCGGCACCCTGTTCGTGTACTCGAGCAAGGGCCGGCGCGAGCTGCCCAACGACGTCCTCTACGTCGACGGGCCGCCGGAGCCGCTCGGCCGGGGCGGGACCTTCGTCGGCCAGACCGTCTACAGCTCCCGGCCCGGGGTGGCGGTGTTCGTCAACGCCTTCAACTTCCCGGTCTGGGGGATGCTGGAGAAGCTGGCCCCGGCCGTGCTCGCCGGCGTCCCGGTGATCGTCAAGCCGGGCAGCCAGACCGCCTACGTGACCGAGCTGGCCTTCCGGCACATGGTCGAGTCGGGCGCGCTCCCGCCGGGGTCGGTGCAGCTGCTCTGCGGCGGCGTCGGCGACCTGTTCGACCACCTCACCGGGCAGGACAGCATCGGCTTCACCGGTTCGGCGGCCACGGCCAGGCGGCTGCGCAGCCACCCGGCGGTGGTCCGCGAGGCGGTCCGGTTCAACGCCGAGGCCGACTCGCTGAACTGCTCGATCCTCGGCCCGGACGCGACCCCGGGCAGCGACGAGTTCGACCTGTTCGTGCGGGAGGTTGTCCGCGAGCTGACCGAGAAGACCGGGCAGAAGTGCACCGCCATCCGGCGCTCGCTGGTCCCGGGGACGCAGGTCGGGGCGGTGGTGGACGCGCTCGCGGCCCAGCTGGCCGAGGTGCGGGTGGGCGACCCGCGGGACGAGGCCACCACCATGGGTCCGCTGGTCGGCCGCGACCAGCGGGCCGAGGTCCGCCAGGCCATCGCCCGGCTCGGCCGGGAGGCCGAGGTCGTCGTCGGCGGCCCGGACAAGGTGGCGCTGACCTCGGGCGACGCCGAGCTGGGGGCGTTCCTGGCCCCGACGGTGCTCCGGGCCTCGGAGCCCCGCTCGCCGGAGCTGCACGCGGTGGAGGCGTTCGGGCCGGTCACCTCGGTGATCGGCTACCGCGACGCCGCCGACGCCGTGGAGCTGGCCGCGCTGGGACGGGGGAGCCTGGTCGGGTCGGTCGTCACCCACGACCCCGACTTCGCCCGCCGGGTCGTCACCGGCGTCGCCCCCTGGCACGGCCGCCTGCTGGTGCTGGACCGGGACGACGCCGGCGAGTCGACCGGCCACGGCTCCCCGCTGCCCCACCTGGTCCACGGCGGCCCCGGCCGGGCCGGCGGCGGCGAGGAGCTGGGCGGGGTCCGGGCGGTGCTGCACCACATGCAGGTCACCAGCATCTCGGGCTCGCCGGCGATGGTCACCGAGGTCACCGGCACCTGGGTTCCTGGCGCCCCGACGACCGGCGACGCCACCCACCCGTTCCGTAAGCACTTCGAGGAGCTGGCCGTCGGGGAGAGCCTGCGCACCGGACCCCGGACCGTCACCCTCGAGGACATCGAAGGGTTCGCGGAGCTGTCCGGCGACCGGTTCTACGCCCACATGGACGAGGCCGCGGCCAAGGCCAACCCGTTCTTCGACGGCCGGGTCGCCCACGGCTACTTCGTGGTGTCGGCGGCGGCCGGGCTGTTCGTGGACCCCGACCCCGGCCCGTGCCTGGCCAACTACGGCCTGGAGCGGCTGCGCTTCCGCAAGCCGGTGTACCCCGGCGACACCCTGACGGTCACGCTGACCTGCAAGCAGAAGACGGCCAGGGACGGGGAGGCCTACGGCGAGGTCCGCTGGGACGTCGCCGTCGAGAACCAGGACGCCGAGCAGGTCGCCACCTACGACGTCCTCACCCTCGTCGCCACCCGCCCATCCGGTTGACAGCTGGCCTGACCTGCGGCAACATCGATACAATCGAACGTTCGGTAGGTAACCTTCTGTAGGGTAGGAGACCAGGGAGAGCGGATGGACGGCCAGGCCAGCTTCGACGCCGCGATCGCCACCGACCAGCGGATCGAGCCGCGCGACTGGATGCCCGAGGCGTACCGCAGGACGCTGGTGCGCCAGATCGCCCAGCACGCCCACTCCGAGATCATCGGGATGCAGCCGGAGGGCAACTGGATCACCCGCGCCCCCAGCCTGCGCCGCAAGGCCATCCTGATGGCCAAGGTCCAGGACGAGGCCGGCCACGGGCTGTACCTGTACTCGGCGGCCGAGACCCTCGGCGTCTCCCGCGACCAGCTGATGGACCTGCTCCATGCCGGGAAGCAGAAGTACTCCAGCATCTTCAACTACCCCGCCGTCACCTGGGCCGACATGGGCGCCATCGGCTGGCTGGTCGACGGGGCGGCGATCATGAACCAGGTGCCGCTGTGCCGCTGCTCCTACGGCCCGTACGCCAGGGCGATGATCCGCATCTGCAAGGAGGAGTCCTTCCACCAGCGCCAGGGCTTCGAGATCCTCCACACCCTCAGCCGCGGCAGCGAGGCCCAGCACGCCATGGCCCAGGACGCCGTCGACCGCTGGTGGTGGCCGTCGCTGATGATGTTCGGCCCCCCCGACGACCAGTCGGCCCACACCGCCCAGTCGATGGCCTGGAACATCAAGCGCCACACCAACGACGAGCTGCGCCAGAAGTTCGTCGACATGTGCGTCCCCCAGGCCGAGGTCCTCGGCCTGACCCTGCCCGACCCCGACCTGCGCTGGAACGAAGCGACCCGGCACTGGGACTTCGGCCCGGTCGACTGGGACGAGCTGGCCCGGGTCATCAAGGGCGACGGCCCGGCCAACCGCAAGCGGATGGAGCACAAGCTGCGCGCCCACGCCGAGGGCGCCTGGGTGCGGGAGGCGGCCGCCTCCTACGCGGCCAAGCGGCGCGACCGGGAGGCGGCGGCGTGAGCGGGCGCGAGCCGTCGGCCGGCTGGCCGCTGTGGGAGGTGTTCGTCCGCGCCCGGCGCGGCCTGTCCCACAACCACGTCGGCAGCCTGCACGCCCCCGACGCCGAGATGGCCCTGCGCAACGCCCGCGACGTCTACACCCGCCGCCAGGAGGGCGTGTCGATCTGGGTCGTCCCGGCCGACGCCATCACCGCCTCCTCCCCGGACGAGAAGGACCCGTTCTTCGACCCGGCCGGAGACAAGGTCTACCGCCACCCGACCTTCTACGACGTCCCCGGCGGGGTGCAGATGTGACCACGGAGGGGTTTGGGGAACCCCAGGGGGGTGGCCCGAGGACCAGGGACCTGGTCGCCTACGCCCAGCGGCTCGGCGACGACGCGCTTGTCCTGGCCCAGCGGCTGGGGGAGTGGTCGAGCCGGGCCCCGGAGCTGGAGGAGGACGTGGCCCTGACCAACATCGGCCTCGACCTGCTCGGCCAGGCCCGGGCGCTGCTGTCGTACGCCGGCGAGGTCGAGGGCGCCGGGCGCGACGAGGACGACCTGGCCTACCTGCGCGAGGAGCGGGAGTTCACCAACTGCCTGCTCGTCGAGCAGCCCAACGACGACTTCGGGGCCACCATCGCCCGCCAGCTCTACTTCTCCACCTACCAGCTCGAGCTGTACCAGGCCCTGCGCGGCTCGGCCGACCAGACCCTGGCCGCGGTGGCCGCCAAGGCGGCCAAGGAGGTCGCCTACCACCGCGACCACGCCACCATGTGGACCCTGCGGCTCGGCGACGGCACCGAGGAGTCGCACGCGCGCATGCGCGACGGCCTGGAGCGGCTCTGGCCGTACGCGGGCGAGCTGTTCGAGGCCGACGAGGTCGTCCAGCGGCTGGCCGCCGCCGGGACCGCCGCCGACCCGGCCAGCCTGCGCGACGGCTGGGACCGGCACCTGGACGCGACCCTGGCCGAGGCCACCCTGGCCCGCCCGGATGGCCGCTGGCTGCCCGGCACCGGCCGCCGCGGCGTCCACAGCGAGCACATGGGCTACCTCCTGGCCGAGCTCCAGTACCTGCACCGCCTGCACCCCGGAGCCCGCTGGTGAGCGCCGGCGTGGCCACCGAGACGGCGCGCGGGCTGGCCGGCCAGGTGGCCGACCCCGAGATCCCGGTGCTCACCATCGAGGACCTCGGCATCCTGCGCGACGTGGCGGTCGACGACGACGGGAACGTGGAGGTCACCGTCACCCCCACCTACTCCGGCTGCCCGGCCGTGGACGTGATCCGCGACGAGGTCACCCGGACGCTGCGCGAGCACGGCTACGGCGAGGTGCGGGTCCGGACGGTGCTGGCCCCGGCCTGGACGACCGACTGGATGAGCACCGAGGGCCGGGCCAAGCTGGCCGCCTACGGCATCGCGCCGCCGGGCCAGCCGGGCCGCGCCGGCCCGGTGCCGGTCCAGCTCACCACCTGGCGGCCGGAGCCGGTGGCCTGCCCCCGCTGCGGCTCCGCCGACACCCGCGAGGTCAGCCGCTTCGGCTCCACCGCCTGCAAGTCGCACCACACCTGCCGGGCCTGCCTGGAGCCGTTCGACCACTTCAAGACCCTGTAGCCATGGCGCCCTCGGGCAAGCGCAAGCCGGCGTTCCACCTCCTGCGGGTGGCCGAGCTGGACCGCCTCACCGACGACGCGGTGGCCATCACCTTCGACGTCCCCGAGGAGCTGGCCGACGAGTTCCGCTTTGTCGCCGGCCAGCATCTGGCCCTGCGCTGCACGATCGCCGGCGACGACGTGCGCCGCAACTACTCCATCTGCACCCCGCCCAGCGCCGGCCGGCTGCGCGTCGGCGTCAAGCTCCTCCCCGGCGGGGTCTTCTCCTCCTATGCCATGGAGCGGCTGCGGGTCGGGGACACGATCGAGGTACTCACCCCCACCGGGCAGTTCTTCACCCCGCTGGACCCGGCCCAGGCCAAGCACTACGCGGCCGTCGCCGCCGGGTCGGGGATCACCCCGGTCCTGTCGATCATCGCCAGCGCGCTCGAGGTCGAGCCGGGCAGCCGGGCCACACTGATCTACGCCAACCGGACCACCGGCAACATCATGTTCCTGGAGGAGCTGGAGGACCTCAAGAACCGCTACCTGGGCCGCTTCCACCTCATCCACGTCCTCGGCGACGAGTGGCGCGAGGCCGAGCTGCTGACCGGCCGGCTGGACCGCGACCGGCTGACCGCGATCCTGGACACCCTGGTCCCACCCGACGTGGACGAGTGGTTCCTGTGCGGACCGCTCGATCTCACCGAGACGGTCAGCGCCACCCTGGTCGACCGCGGCGCCGACCCCGACCACATCCACCGCGAGCTGTTCCACGTCGACCCGCTGCCTCCCAGGCCCGCCCGGCCGGCGGCCGACGCCGAGGCCGACGGCGGCGCCAAGGTGACGGTGATGCTGGACGGGCGGGGCACCAGCTTCACCCTGGCCCCGGGCAGCGAGCCGATCCTGGACGCGGCCCTGCGCCTGCGTGGGGACGCCCCGTACGCCTGCAAGAACGGCGTCTGCGGGACCTGCCGGGCCAAGCTGGTCGAGGGCAAGGTCGAGATGGCCCAGAACTTCGCCCTGGAACGCGACGAGGTCGACCGGGGCT
>Ga0307302_10001204_pt1 | contig 11373 bp, 14 predicted proteins | sample ER_DNA_183_FD_194490 | JGI IMG/M metagenome (GOLD analysis project Ga0307302, IMG submission 194490) | Bulk soil microbial communities from the East River watershed near Crested Butte, Colorado, United States - ER_DNA_183 | ecosystem: Environmental > Terrestrial > Soil > Floodplain | place... | reverse complement strand
TCGATCCCTCTTGTGGGGCTGGCGCGAGGGTTCGCTTGGGGACTGACGGCGGGGCTCCGAGCGTTTCCGCTTGCGCGCCGGCCCCTATCTGCGCGGGTCCGTTTTCTCCGCGACCCTTTCGGCTTCACTGCCCGACTTGCGCACGACGTCATATGCTGCCCGTCGCTCCACAATCTCCTCGACATCCAAGATCGCGTGTCCTTTGACGATGGCGAACGTGGTCGAGTCGGAGCGGACCTTCTGGTACTCCTCGGGATCCATCTCGATTCGGCTCGCGCAACTCGCGTTGCCGCACTCGCAGATCAGATCGAGCTTCTCAGGGGTGCGTCCGAAACCCTCAGCCAGTTCTTGGAGCCGTTCGTTCATCACGGAACAGCGCCTCGTTCATGCCGATCCGGCGTTCCCGCTCTTCCACGCTGGGAACCTCCCTAGTTCGGATTGGACTTACATCAGGAATCCGAACGTGGGTCAAGCTCGGTCGCTATCTCCCCAGCACGACCCTCCTTCTCAAGCAGGAGATAGCGCCCGCGATCTTCGAGAAGGCTGACCACCCCCTCAGAAGCCTGGTGCCCTGGCGAGACAAAGAAGCGCGTTGGTCTCGATCGCACTTCCTCGTACTCGACCAATGAGAGGTTCACTATCACCGTGCATGACTCGGTCGCGCACTCGCAAATGAAGGGCACCTGCTCGACCCGCTCATACCCGCTCGCCGCCTTGGCGATCCGCTCGTTCGCTTCCCTGAACGTCGAGTCGTTCCGGCCGATCCGTTCTTCCCTCGACTGCATGCCGAAATAGTTCTCCTCGCCGTCTACGCGCAAACGTTCATCCCTAGGCCGGGCCCACCCGCGCTGAAGGGGCCAGGCGCGCAAGTGGAAAAAGACGCTCGGTGCCGCTCTCCCCCAAGCGAGACCCCTTCGCGCCCAGCCCCATCGACCTAGATCGACACTTCCGAACTCCCGTAAACACGGGCTGGCGCCGCCGCACAATGGGGCGGGCGTGGAGAGTTCGCCGTAAAACTCTCCATCAGTCGTCCTTTGCCACAGTCGCAACCGCGGCGACGGGGGAGATCATGTCGCTCACGTTGCAGAGGCCGCGAGCCCCCTGCGCCGCCCTCGAATTGACCGCATCCTGTACCCGGTCTAGCTGGCGGGCTCGTCCGCGCTCGAACCAAGGAGATCGAGAAGGTGAGCCACGGCCGACGCCTCTTCCATGAGGCGTTCTTGTTCTCCTGGCGCCACGATCGCCCCCTCCTCGATCCTCCCTAATACCTCCTCGTACCATGCGAGGGACTCGCGGAGCTGTTGACGGAGGTCGGGTCGCTTCACCTCGGCATCCCGTCGAGTGTATGTCGTCGACCCGGCACGCTACGAGCGCGCGCTGCGCTGCGTTGGCTCCAGCGGTTCATCGACGAGCGCTTGCCGCCGCCGACCGAGGTCGCGCTCGGCGCAGCCGCGCCTGCCGAACTTCGCCACGGAAACCAAAACGTGGGCGTCGAGGCGCTCAAGCGCTTGCTCCATCGTGGCTAGTTCAGCCGGCCACTCGCCGCTTCGTGTCAGAAAGCGCAGCGACGGGTAGGGACCGCTCATGACAGATACAGCCACACCACCAGAACACGACCGCGAAAACCAGGAGTCGTCTGAGGACGAAGGCAAGCAGTCCCAAGAAAAAGACTCCGAGGAGCGACGGCAAGCAGCTGACAGCGACGAGAGGACCGTGACCGAGAGCGGCGGTTACGGATCACCAGATCCCCGGAAAGAGGAATCGCCTTAGACGAAGATGCGTTGACGCCGCTTGTTGATCGCCGGCTCCCGCGCGAGACGCCTTTTCGGCACGGCACCGAAACACCTGCGTCGAGACCCTTGACACGTTTGCTTCGCCACGAAGAGCCGAATACGGTCCGGGCGGTGCGTCTGTATGGGCTCACCGAGCTTCACGACCCGGAAGCGATAGAGCTCTTCATCACCGAGGAGGACGCGCCCGTGCGCTCGAGGATTGTTTGCGCGATGAGCCGGACTGGCGTGGACTGCTTCGCGTCGAGGAGGTCGAGCTCGATCACGACCACACCTCGCTCAACTACCTCCCGTAGTTGCCAATCTTGCAGGAGGCGCACATGGAGCGGTATGTAGTGGCAACGCGGTTGAAACCGGGAGCGGCACCTGCAGCAGAAGAGTTGCTTTCGGCGGGACCGCCGTTCGACCCAGGCGAAGCCGGCCTGTCGGCCCACGCCGCCTACATCAGCAACGACTACGTCTTCCTCGTCTTCGAAGGCGAAGCGGCCCACGCGACAGCACTTCAGCTCGCGAAGGAACATGTAATCGAAGTGAGCCGCTGGCAAGACATCGTCTGGGAGCTGCCTTCCGTGATCGCTGACGTACCAGCGGACGCTCGCTGTCTCTACGGCTGGCCAGTCGATCGGTCGGAATAACCTGCGTACTTACGGGAGTGAGGGTGCCGGGCTACCCCGCTCCCGGCGGGCAATGCGGTTCGCCTGACGCTTGCTCTGAGCGCCCCAGTCGCGGTTGATCGCGATCAGGTCAACCGGGGCGCTTCTCGTTTCGGCTATCTGATAAGGGACTCTAGGACGACCCGATCTGGGTGAGAGCCGTGTGCCTGCTGACCCAGGTCGAGGGCGTACTCCCGGTCGTACTTCTCCGAAAACGCACGGGAGGCCATGTTGCGGAGCAGTTCGAGCTGTCGGTCGAGCGGCGGCCGCCTCTCAGCCGGCGCGATGGTGGCAAGGTCCTCAAGCGTGGCGACCAAGCGCCGCGTGACCTGGATCGAAGAGACCGCGTAGTGCCGCAGGTCATCCATGACTATGTCCAGGTAGCGCTGCCAGGTGAGTTTGGGAACCACGAGCCGCAGACGGCCGGTCGAGTCGAAGTGGTGACCGGACGGAAAGCGCCGTTGGATAAGTTGGCGCAGACAATCGTGGAGCCGATCGAGCGCTTGAACAGCCGTGGTGGGATCACCCATTGAGTTCGATAGCGAGCGAACAGCAAGATCGACGAGCATCTGAAAGCCGTATCCGAGGTCCTGGTGAAGGGTGCGCTCTCTACCAAGAGCGACAGCGCGGAGAAGCCGCCGACCGTCGGCAACCGTGCCGCCGTGGACGTTGAAGATTGGGGCACCCTGCGGGACAAAGTCGCCAATTCGCGGAAGAAGTACGATCGTCGCGTCGGCGCTCGCAGCGGCTTCAACGAGCTCGCGCTCATCGATCTTGTACAAGACGCCGGGAGACGGCGCGGGCACGACTTGCTGTAAAGAGTCGAGCCGTGGGTCGTCGGTGGCCGATTCCTCTCCTGTGTCGATGTCCGGGTACAGCTCGAATAGAAGCTTGCGTGTGTCGTCTCCAATGGAATCGATCAGTGACGCCACGCGAAGCGACTGCCCGATGTGGTGGACGTATGAAACGAGCACCATGATGCTGATCAAGATCAACACGAAGGCGACGACAATCGCGAGCCCCGGAACGAACCCATTTGGGTCGCTCCGCGACGGCGCAGCCACCTCCCGCATCACGAGCATCGCGTGTGCGAAGGTCGCGACAAACACTCCGATCGCGAATTGGCTTGGTCGATCGCGGAGGATGGTGCGGATCACCCGCGGCGTGAACTGTCCCATCGCCAACTGGACCACCACCATGGTGATGGTTAGCACCAGGCCAGTCAGCGTCACCATGGACATCGCCACGGTGGTCAGGATGGCGAGCGCCGCATCCGGGTCACCAGACAGCGACCGAGGGACGACTGTCCCGACAGACCGATCGATCGCGATCGTCGCGAACGACAACCCGACCCCGACCAACACGCACAAGATGGGAACGAACCAAAGACTCGACCGTAGATAGTCCCAAATGCGGAAGCGCTTCACCGCTGCTCCCTGTCCCAGGCGAGCACTAGTAAACGTATTTCTCGTTTTGGACAGTGGTGCCGTGGACGAACACTGGCGCAGGCGACCGCCGCGGCGCGGCGTCCTAACCGGCGATCGTGTCGCGTATCAGAGAGAGGTAGCCGATGTGCGCGAGCGGCACACTTGATGCTTCAGATAGGTCGAACCACCGGAGATCGTCGTGCTCTGCAGGCGAGGCATTTACGAGATCACCAATCCACCTCTCGACCAGCCAGATCCGCAAGGCGAATTCGGGCTCGACAACTCGACGTAGCTCGGGCCCAGGTTGTTGGATGCGTATTCCCAACTCCTCTTCCAACTCCCGGGCGAGTGCCTTCATGGGCGGTTCCCCGCGTTCCACATGCCCACCGGGGAGATCCCACACGTCTGAAAACCATTGACGACCAGCAGAGCGGTGGCACAGCAACACACGGCCGTGGCGCAGCAAGAGACCGGCGACGATTTCGCGAGCTTCTCCTGCGCCCGCAGCCGTTGCGTCCATCTCAAGACTCTGTCAGATCGACTAGCCCGGAGATGTTCGAGAACACGCTTTGAAGATGAGTAGCTGCGCGCGGGTCAGCAATGGGTCAGCGAACTAGTGGAAACGCACGGCACCAACGGGGAACAGCAGGAAGCAAATTCGCCTCACCAAGCCAAACGGGAATGGCCGGGCAAACGTCTCACGCCACCGGTAGGGCTCGTGGTGGGTGTGGCCGGGCGACGTGACGTCGATCAAGAGCGAAGCTCTCCATGGACTCGTTAACTTCGGCAGCCCACAGGCTTCGGTTTCGAGTGCGGTTCTCCCGAGAGCGTTTCCGGGTATCCAGAGTGTGTGAGCGAGCCTGAGGTTGAGAAGGAGCGGACGGATCGGCAGCTGATCGAGTTGCTAACGGAACTACGGGTTGTCCTGCCCGGTGCGCAGGTGCTGCTCGCCTTCCTGTTTACCGTTCCGTTCGCGGCTCGCTTTGGCGGGATTAGCCGACCCCAGCGTGTCGGCTTTTTCACCTCCCTGCTCTTTACCGCCATCGGGACCGTGCTGCTGATGGCGCCGTCCATCTATCATCGGCTCCGCTGGGGGCGTGGCCGCAAGTCGGATGTTGTTCGAGTGGGACATTGGTTGTTCCTTGTTGGAACCGCCTTCCTCGCCTTGGGTCTGCTCGCCGCGCTCCTCCTGGTCAGCGACATCCTCTACGGAGCGTTGGCGGCCGGCATTGCGACGACTGCCGTAGCAGCGTGCCTTGTCGTGACGTGGTACGTGCTGGCGTTGACCCGAGGCCGCTCGGCAGCCTCAGAACAAGAGGAGTAGTCGACTAAGTGAAACGGGCCGGTTCTTTGTCTGCGTGGATCAAGCTGTCGTACACTGCCCTAGACCCTGGTGGACTGACCTCTGAGCGATCGTCTAGACGAGAGCAAGATCGAACAACTCCGCGCCTGGGGCGCGGGTCTTGTCGACGGTGGCAATCAGGAGCTTCGCGCGACCGGAAAAGCGATTCTCTTGCTGATCGAAGAGATCGAGCGTCTGCACGTCGACCTGTGGAACGCGAAGACGACGCAGGAGCATGACCAGCCGGACCAGGCTGATCGGGACGGTCATGTCCAAGCAAGTCTGGATCGGACGCTGCGGGGCAGGTTGAGCCGTGTTCGCGGTCGGTAAGTAGCGCGATCCGCAGGCCGTCCACAGCTGTTGAAGCCGAGAACGAACATCCCGGCGGCTGTCCCGCAACACGAACCGCACCTTGCACCAACTTTCCGTAATTAGGATCACGGCCGCGAGCCCAGATCGGATGCGAGCTCCCGACGCGTTGTCGGATTGTGGTCGGCCTACTCAGCGGTCACGACACCTGAGGGCTCTCCGCGGCGCGGGCGGAGACGAGGCGCGCGAGCAGCTTCTCGATGAACTCGCCCTTGAGGAAGACGCCGTCTGCTCCTGCCTCGTCTGCGGCCCGGTGGAGGGCGGGAGCAGTGTCACCCGTGAGGGCGATCAGGCAGATGTTTGGGTGGTCGCGCCGCAGCAGCGCGATCGTCGTGACTCCATCGAGCCGCGGCATGTGCGGGTCGATGACGACCGCGTCTGGCTCGAGCGTCGCCGTCAGCTCGATCGCCTCCAGCCCGTCCCGTGCGGCGCCGACGATCTGGAGCTCCGGCTGCGCCTCGATCAACGCGCCCAGCGACTCGAGGAAAGCTCCGTCGTCGTCGGCGATCACTACCCGAACCGGAGCCGAATCTTCCAACTCAGCCATCAGCTCGCGCACCGGAAGCAGGGGGTGCCGCGAAGCCGGCGCCCCGAGACTCATTGCTGTACAAGCTGCCGCAGGATGGTCGTCGTCGCGCGTCACCGCGCATGTCGTGACCTCCTTGCTCGCCCCGACCGTACGAGCCCCGAGTGTCGATGTCAAATCGCGGCACTGCTCGCGCAGTCTCAAGACCGATGGCGTCTAGACGACGAGTAACCCGCTAGCAGCCCGCGTGCTGCGACCCGAGCTCCCGAGTAGTGCAACGCTCAATCTCTACTTGAGGTTGAGCTACCCCCAAGGGGGGACCGACGATCGCTCCTGCCGGCTCTCCGATTGGCGTCGCATGCTTGCGCACCTGATGTCAAGTGCGATACTCGGAGCTCGGACAAAGGGGCGCAGCCATGGGGAGGAAGCGCTGATGGAGGGGAGCTCGGCCGCCGTTTCGGGAATGCGGCCACCTCGTTTTGAGCGTAACCGAGTGCGGGGGTTTGTCGGTTGCACGGTAGCCGTATTTGCGGCCGTGCTCTGCGCGTCCCTATTCACCGCCCCGGCTCGAGGCGACGATCCTCCCGCGCCGGTCCCGGATGTCTCGGCGATGACGACAGACTCGACGCCGAGGGACGCTGCCGCAACGGCGTCGTCGGACGGCATCGCTCCGACAGAAACCTCGGATACGTCTGCGGCGACGACGGACAGTTCCGGCACTGCGGACACGACCGACACGCGCGCCCCGGCACCAGACGCGACAGACACCTCGGCGGCAACGGCGGATGGATCTTCCGCTGCGGCAAACACAGCCGGCGCCGGGACTCCGGCATCAGACCCAATTGACACCTCGGCCACAACAACACCAAACCCAACTGACACCTCGGCCGCGACGACACCAGACACAATCGCCACTCCAGCGACGACGACGGACAACTCCGCCGCTGCGCCAGAAACGACCAGCACGTGCGCCTCGGTGCCAGACGCAACAGCCACCTCGGCCACGACGACGGACACTTCCGTCGCTGCAGCAGAGACGACTGGCACGTGTGCGCTGGCACCAGTCCCACCAGACACGACTGACGGCCTCACTGCGACAGACCCCTCCGCCAGTTCCACCGACGCTTCCGCCGTCGAGCCTACGGATGCGGCTGCCGACTCCTTCACCACCACGAACGACCCGATAGGCACGTCAACGGGTACTGCGCCCGCCACGGACACGCGATCGTTCTCGAGCTCGGGCTCCTCCGGACCAGCGGAACCACCTGCTTCACCGCCAGGCTCGAACTTGCAGGCCCCGGGTGATGCGACTACGAGCGACGTTCTGTCCGACGCCACGTCGAATGACGAAGACGCCGACGACCTCCCCGGCGACCTTGTTCAGCCGTTCGCCACGGCCGTCCATTCCGGCGAGGCCATGACGCTCATCTTCTCGGTCATTCTGATCCGCTGGGGTGCCGACTGCCGCATCACCATCTTTTGCGAGCTGACCCCTCGGTCTCTTCCTCTCGCTTCATGCTCCACCAAACGCGGGGCGACGCCGGCGGGACGCATAGCGGTGAGGACGAACGGCGCGCAAAACCGGCCGCCAGCCGGCGCGCGCGGGCCATCAGCTCCCCGCCTACCCATCCCGGACCATGAGCCACAGATGCCAACCCCACCGGGGGCCTCGAGCGGATCAGCCAGCTCAGGAGGCCCCCACGGCGGGTCCACTCTCGGTGTGACAGCAGCGGTGATCGACATCACCCCACGTGATGGCACGCGTCCAATCACGCTCATTGAGCTGTGCCGGCGCGCTCTGCCTCTCGCCTTCTTGCTCGACCGTCCTGGCTAAGGCCTGACGAACGGTCATCCGCGCAGGGCGGGGCGCCTCCGGTGCCCCCTGTGTCGAAACGAGCTCGAGTGCGAAAGGAGGTTCCAAATGAGCATCGACCTTATGAACCGGCAGTTCGATCGAACGTACGACAGGACATCAAGCGAAGCTGACTCGAGCTACGAGCTCGAGGACTCATTGACGCTGTACGCCCGCGGAGTAGACCGGGTGCCGATGCTGTCTCGGGCTGAAGAGCGTGAGCTCTTCCGTCGTAAGGAAGCCGGAGACGAGCGTGCGAAGCGGATTCTGATCGAGGCCAATCTGCGTCTGGTCATCTGGATCGCCCGTCAGTACGCGCATCACAACGTTCCGATGCTCGACCTCATCCAGGAAGGGAATCTGGCACTCACGAGGGCGGTCGAGAGGTTCGATCACCGGTTGGGTTTCAGGCTCTCCACCTATGCCACCTTGATGATCAAGGGGGCGGTCGAGCGAGCGGCGGAATGTCATGCGCGTTTGGTTCCGGTTCCGATCCACGTCGGGAGGCAGATTCGCACCGTTCGAAGAGCGCGTCAGGTTCTCCTGCAGCGCCTGAATCGCGACCCCTTGCTGGGCGAGATCGCTGCCGAAGCAGGACTCGATTCCCGCCGCGTCGGGGAGCTACTCGACTACGAGCAGCAGCCCGTAAGTCTCGAGTCCCCTCCGAAAGAGGGGCAGCAGGCCTGCAGTGAGCTGGTCGCGGATCCGACATCAGCCCACCTGGGCTCGGCGCTGGCCGAGCGCCAGCGAAGAGAGGAGGTTGAGGCAACCGTGAACTCACTCGACGAGCGCCTCCGGCTCGTACTCAGGCTGCGCTTTGGTCTCGCGGGGCAGTCACCCCGGTCGCTGGTCGAGGTGGGCAGGGAGCTGGGAGTGACAAGCGAGCGGGCTCGCCAGCTCGAGGCGACGGCACTCGACAAACTCCGAACGCTCGCGCCGGGTCTGCGGGACTATCTTGAGGTTGCCTAACGCGTCAAACTAGGGCTGCGCCCAGAAGGCTTGTCCTCTCCCCGCTTCTGGGCGCAGCCCTTCCCTTCCTATTGAGGTCAGGAACCGCCGGAACGCAACCCCATCCTGCGACCGAATCTTGGAAACGAGCGAGAGGCTCACCGAAGATCGGCGCCGAGGTTTTGAGAGCGGTTACGTCCGGTGCCTCCGTTGTCAAATCTGATAACAGAGATGGTGACTCTGGCGCGTTAACCAAGACAGCGAAGAGGTTTTGCGGTTTCGCTGTTTCGACGAATCAACGGAAGTGAGAAGGCTCGAGCCCGTAACCGATCGGGAGACTTCCTCGTTGAAGTACCACAGCTACCGAAGAAGGAGGCACCCGTGAGCATTCTCTGGATCGTTCTAATCGTCGTTCTAGTGCTTGCGCTGCTCGGCTTCGTCGGGCGCGGTTTCTAAGCAGCGACTGTGACTTCAGCAGGCGGCGGCCTTCGGGTCGCCGCCTTGGTCTTCCCGGGTAGGGTTGCGCGGTGCGGGTCTACTTTGCTGGGCCGCTCTTCACCCCGTACGAGCGGTCCTTCATCGACGAATGCGCAGCGCGGCTGCGTGCTGAGGGCATCGACGTCTTCGTTCCCCACGAGAATGCGCTCGCTGCCGGCGATACGTCAGCTGCGACGATCTTCGCGAAGGACTGGCAGGGGCTTTCCGAGGCTGATGCCGTCGTCGCGGTGCTCGACGGGCCGCTGGTGGACGACGGCACGGCCTGCGAGATCGGGATCTTCTATGCGCTGATGCAGGCCGACCCGTCGAAGAAGGGGATTCTCGGCCTACTCACCGACTTGCGCAGCACGCGGCTCGGGCACGAAGGACATGGGCTCAATCTCTTCGTGCTCGGTTGCGTCGAGGCGGCCGGCAAGGTCTGCGGCTCGCTGGACGAGGTCGTCGCCGCGCTCGCCGAGTGGCGCTAGCTCCCGCCGTCTCGGCGGTCCTTGCCCGAGCGCCGATCCTGCCCGGAGCGGCGGTCGCTTCCCTTTCGTCGCTCGCCTTCGTCAGGCGGGCCTGCGTCGCTCTCCCGGCGCTCGCTCTGCTTGCGTCTCTCGCCGTTGCTGCGGCGGTCGCCGCCTGATCGTCGCTCCTCGGCCACCGGCCTATTGAACGGCCGCGGCGGGTCCGAGTCAAGAGCCGTCGTCTTCGCCGAGCGCCTCGGCGAGCAGGCTGCATGCGTACGCACGCCACGCGAGGTCCTGATCGCGAAGTCGTTCGAGGGCGTCGGGATCGGCGTCGAGCCGTTCGACCGCGGCCGTCAGGGCCTCTCGCCGCTTCGGCGAATCCAGGTCGTTTGCGAGCTCGAGCACCGCCGGGTCCTCGAGGGTTGGCTCCCGGTTGAGATCCCCGCCTGCGGCGAAGACGAAAAGAGCCCGGCGGAGCGCCGCGTTCCGGTCTGCGTTGTCGAGCGGCACCTCCTGGCCTGCGACGTACGCGAGGACGATCAGGTCGACGTCGCTAGTCGTCCGGACACTCGCCTTCGCAGCAGCCGAGCTTGAAGCGGCACTTCACGCATTGCCAGGTCCCGTGCCGCCATTCCATCTCCGCGCCACAGCGCAAGCACAGCTCGACGACCTTCTCGATCACGCCCAGACTGTACGGCGCAGAGCGGAGGTCAGGCGGCGTGTTCGTCCGCGATCGAGAGCACCTCGTCGAGGATCGCGATGCCCTCCTCGATCTCTTCGCGTGTGATCGTCAGCGGTGGGCAGACCATGATCACGTTCCAGTGCGTCATCAGATAGAGGCCCCGGTCGAGGGCCGCCTTGGAGACGCGCGCGACCGGAGCGAAGGCCTCGCCGGTGGCGTTGAACGGGACCAGCGGCTCCCGCGTCTCGCGGTTCTTGACGAGCTCGATCCCCCAGAAGCATCCGAGCCCACGTACGTCGCCGATCGACGGGTGCTTGTCCTGTAGGTCGCGCAGCTTCTGCGCGAACACAGGACCCATCTCGGCCGAGTTCTCGACAATGCCCTCTTCCTTGAAAGCCTCGATCGACGCGACGCCAGAGGCGCACGCCAGCGGGTGCCCCGAGTAGGTCAGCCCACCGGCGAAGTACTTGTCTCGCACCCAATCCGCGATGGGCTTGCGCATGATCATCGCGCCGAGCGGGACGTAGCCGGAGTTGATTCCCTTGGCGACGGTGAGGATGTCCGGGACGACGTCCCAGTTCTCGACGCCGAACCACTTGCCGGTCCGGCCGAACCCGGCCATCACTTCGTCGGCGATCAACAGGATCCCGTGCCGGTCGCAGACCTCCCGGATCGCCTGGAGATAACCGTCGGGCGGGACGATGATCCCGTTCGTGCCGACGACGGTCTCGAGGATGACCGCAGCGTCGGTGTGCGCGCCTTCGTATTGGAGTATCTCCTCGAGGTGCGGTGCTCCCGTGCAGACGGGGCACTGATCGGGGTGTCCTGCAGGGCAGC
>Ga0307302_10001200_pt1 | contig 11376 bp, 10 predicted proteins | sample ER_DNA_183_FD_194490 | JGI IMG/M metagenome (GOLD analysis project Ga0307302, IMG submission 194490) | Bulk soil microbial communities from the East River watershed near Crested Butte, Colorado, United States - ER_DNA_183 | ecosystem: Environmental > Terrestrial > Soil > Floodplain | place... | reverse complement strand
CGCGCCAGCTGCGGTGTCGAGACCAGCCATGCCCCGGCCCCATCGACGGCGACCATCTCGATGGTGCCCGGCCGTGCATCGCGGCGGACCACGCTGGTGATCAACACGATGTCGGGTCCAAGACCCCGGGCCGCATCCGCAGCGCCGAGCACGTCGTCCATCGTTGCTACCGGCAGGCCGGTCAAACAGGTCAGCTCGAACTGATTCGGCGTAATGATCTGCGCGGCAGGAACCACCTGCTCTCGCATGAACTCGGCAATTCCGGGCAGCACGTAGCTACCGACGTCCGCATCACCTAGCACGGGGTCACAGCAATAGATGGCTGCAGGGTTGCGGAGCTTGACCAGCGCCACGGCTTCCAAGATCATCGCCCCGATGTCGTCGCCGCCCTGGTAGCCCGAGAGCACCGCATCCACCTCGCCGAGTACGCCGCGTTCATCGATTCCGTGTACAACATCGTGAAGATCCGCCGCACCCAGTAACGGGCCTCGCCAGGTCTGGTAGCCGGTGTGGTTGGAAAAGTGCACCGTGTTCACCGGCCAGACGTCTACCCCCATCCGCATCAGCGGGAAAGTGACGGCGCTATTGCCGACATGCCCATAGGCGACCGATGACTGAATCGACAAGATCGTCGGTACGCGCGTCATGTTTGATTGCTCCGCTGGTCATGACCTGATCTGGGCACTGCCAGCAGGCTTTTGGCCATCCACTTTAGAGTGATAGCCATGTCAACCGGCGGCGAGGACAATGACTCCCCCGACGCTGACGTACCGACCGTGACATTGCAGCGGGCAAGTGAGGTCAGGCACCGGCCCCACTCTGGACCGGATGACGATCACCACGATCACCATCACCACATCCTCATCGAGCCCGAAGAGGACCGCTGGCGGTGGCGTCGCAAAATCAGGCAGAACAAACGCCAACTGGCCGTCTACCGCGTCGCGGTCGGTGTCTTCGGCCTCCTCCTGATTGCCCTCGGTCTCGTCAGCGGCCCACTCCCAGGACCCGGCGGCATTCCCCTCGTCCTACTCGGGCTTGCGGTGTGGTCAAGTGAGTTCGAATGGGCTCACCAGCTGATGCTGTGGTTCAAGAAACAGCTGCACCGCTATCGCACCTGGTCGACGCCCAAGAAGGTGCTCTTCTGGGTCGTTTTCTTCTCCTGCTGCGGGCTCCTCGGATACTGCTACCTGCTCGCGTTGGGAATTCCCGGCTGGCTGCCCGGCTCGGTCGATCTCGTGCTGCAACGCCTGCCCGGTTTGTGATCGATTGCTCCGCTCGCGCGGATCGCGCAGCGGGCACAATGAGGCCATGAGGGCCGCTGACTACGCGTTCTTCGACGTACCGTTTGCGGCCTACGCGCATCGTGGCGGTGCGACATATCGGCCCAATCTGCATCGCGAGAACAGCCTGCACGCGTTCCAAGAGGCGGTCGCCCTCGGCTATGGGTACCTGGAGACCGATGTTCATGCCACCCGCGACGGAGTGTTGCTGGCGTTTCACGACGGCGTTCTCGACCGGGTGACCGACGGGACCGGCGCAATTGCCGACCTGAGCTACGCACAGGTCTCGGAAGCCCGGATTCACGGAATAGACCCGATACCGCGACTGTCCGAGCTGCTCGTGAAGTTCCCCGAGGCGCGGTTCAACATCGACGCCAAGTCGCGGGCGGCCGTCGCGCTCCTCGTTTCGACCATCGCAGAGTTCGACGCGTACGACCGGGTCTGCGTGAGCTCATTCGGAATTCGCCGCATCCACGAGCTGCGGCGCCGTCTCGGCTGGCGAGTCCCATCGGCGGCGAGTGCGTTGGGAATTGCCGCCAATCGGTTCCTGCCGTGGCTTACGTGTGTGCTGAACAGCCCGGCGCCGGTGCTGCAGATGCCGATCTCCGTCCCGCTGGCTGGCCGTCGGCTCATTGTCTTGACGCCGCCCCTGGTCGAGGCGGTTCATCGAGCTGGCAAGCGCGTACAGATCTGGACGGTCGATGACTCCGAAACCATGGATAGACTCATCGATACCGGTGTGGACGGGATCTTCACAGACCGCATCGACACCTTGAAAGAGGTCCTCGTCGGGCGCGGTCTGTGGACTGAAGATGGATCGGGGAGCGATGACAGATAGCGACCGGGTGGAGGCTGCCGAGCTCAGGCCTTCGCTCGCCGTCGGCGGCCGGCTCAAGCGCCGAATGGTGCTGGCGTGGGGCCTGTGGGACTGGGGCTCCTCGGCGTACAGCGCCGTGATCACCTCATTCGTGTTCGGCCCGTACGTGGTTCGCGGGGTCGTCGGCGACGCCGAACCGGGCGGGCTCAGTGCGAATACCTGGCTCGGCATCTCGACGGCAGCGGCTGGTTTTCTGGTCGCCGCCATCGCGCCGATCACGGGCCAACGCGCGGACGCCGGTGGACACCGTAAGCGCAACCTCGCGATCTGGAGCGGGCTGGTGATTGCGGTCATGTTGGCTATGTTCACCGTGAAGAACGATCCGAGCTATCTCTGGATCGCGTTGGTACTGCTCGCAACCGGTGCCGTCTTCCAAGAGTTCGCCGTGGTCTCCTACAACGCGATGTTGCCGCAGGTTTCCACCCCCGAGACCATCGGCCGCGTCTCGGGATTTGGCTGGGCGATGGGCTACTTCGGCGGCATCTTCTTGTTGTTGATCTGTTACGTCGGATTCATTGCGCCCGATGTCGGCTGGTTCGGCGTCACGTCGGCGGCCGGCCTCAACATCCGAGCGGTCGTCGTCTTTTCGGCCATCTGGTTCGCGATTTTCGCAATTCCCGTGCTGATGGCAGTCCCGGAATCCCCGCCAGGGCCCAAGCGCCGACGGGTGGGCTTCTTCGGCTCCTATCGACTACTCGTCAACGACATCAAGGCTCTTTTCAAACGCGACCGAAACTCGGTGCACTTCCTTATCGCATCAGCTCTTTATCGAGACGGTCTGGCAGCGATCTTCAGCTTTGGCGCGATTCTCGCGGTAAGCGTCTACGGACTAGCGCAGTCAACCGTGCTGATCTTCGGAATTGCCGCCAACGTCGTTGCCGCGCTGGGGGCCTTGGGCATGGGCGCGGTCGAGGACCGGATAGGCCCTAAAAAGGTGATCATGATCTCACTCGTCGGGCTGATCAGCACGTCGCTGATCCTGCTCTTTGCCCACGGCACCACGGCGTTTTGGATTTTCGGGCTGATCTTGACGCTGTGGGTGGGTCCCGCTCAGTCCAGCTCTCGGGCGTTCATGGCGCGCATCGCGCCGGTCGGGCGGGAAGGCGAAATGTTCGGACTGTACGCCACCACAGGTCGCGCCGCCTCATTCCTGGCGCCAGCACTTTTCGCTCTCTTCTCAGGTTTGTTCACCGACCGCGTCGGTATCGTGGGCATCGCTCTCGTGCTGCTGGCCGGCACAATTGCAATGGCCGGCGTGAAGTCGCCACCAAGACGACAAGTCCAGGTCTCCGAATAGAACTATGTAGCCGGCTAGCAGGTATCGAAGTGCGGAACATATCGGCGTGGCCGCGAGTTGAACCAGTCGGGTTGGAAAAACGTCAGGCAACAGTAGACGGAGGTTGTGCTCATGGCTGATCGTTCATTGAAGGGCACTGGGCTCGGGGCCAAGAGCTTCGAGGACGAGGCCGGTGTCGAGTTCGCTGCTCGGCAAGAGGTCGGGTACGACTGCCCGCGCGAGCATCACTTCAGTTTGGTGTTCTCGGCCGAGGCCGAGATTCCTTCGGTGTGGGAGTGCCCGCGGTGCGGCGCAGAGTCGCTGCGCTCAGACGGTGAGCGCCCCGAGCTGAAGGAAGAGAAGCCGGTGCGTACCCATTGGGACATGCTTCGCGAGCGGCGCTCCATCGCTGAGCTGGAGGAACTCCTGGCAGAACGGCTGAGCTTGCTGCGTTCAGGCGAATTGGGTTCGACCGCTTTCTCGAGAAGCACCAGACCGAAGAAAACGGCCTAAGGGCCAGCGCGACAACTGAATCACGCTGCGAGCGTCGGCATTGCGCGAGCAGCTTCCCAAGAACACGGGCCGCCTTCTCGTCTGTGCTGCTGGTCCCCCGAACAGCGGCACAGACTCGAGAAGGTGGCCCTCAATACTGGCCCTGAAAACTGCTAGGGCTCCTCGATTTCTCCGGCGATGATCACCGGTCCTTCTTGTTTACGGGCATTGGCCGGTGGCTGCTCGACGCTTTCACCCTCGATGAGGTTCTCGGTGTCCAGTCGTGCCCGCATCACGGGAATACCCAGCCGGTTGATGCGCCGCGCCACGAAGAAGGCGATGATCTTCCGCGCGACCGGCCGAGTCCAGCGCAGCAGGAACAAGAATCCGATTATGTCGGTGAGGAATCCCGGCAGCATCAGCAACACGCCGCCGACCAGTATCAAGGCAGCGTCGGCCAGCTCGCCGGTCGGCACCTTGCCGTTGGTGAACGCATCATTGAGAGCCTTCCAGGCACGAGATCCCTCGTGACGCATCAGCAGAACGCCGATGATCGCCTCGCCAACCAAGATCAGCACGGTCGGCAGCAGCCCCAGGTGCTGGCCGACCTTGATCAGCAGCCAGACCTCGAATATCGGCACAGCCACCAAGAGCACGATCAACAGGAACAGCGGCCAGCCATGGCGAAGCCTCATGAAGCCGCCACTCCTCTGTGAGGACCTTTCCGGTTCGTGGCGAGCGCGCGTAGCTGCTTGGCACGGTGAGCTACCCCCCACAGTGTCGTCCGGACCAGCGCCTCGGCGACGATGCGCTGGCTCATCTTCGAATCGCCGTACTCCCGTTCGATGAAGGTGATCGGCACTTCCACCACCCGGAATCCGGCCTTCAACGCCCGCCAGGCCAGATCAACTTGAAAGCAGTAGCCGGCCGAGGCCACGTTGTCCAATCCGAGCCCGAGCAAGGTCTCGCGGCGGAAGGCGCGGTATCCGCCGGTCGCATCCCGCAGCGGGATACCGAGCGCGATCCTGGTCCACAGATTCCCGGCGCGCGACAAGACCTCGCGAGACTTCGGCCAGTTGACTACCTCGCCGCCCTTGACCCAGCGCGATCCCAGAACCAGATCTGCGTCGCCGAGCGCTGCCAGCAGCAGTTGCAATTGCTCGGGCTGGTGCGACCCGTCGGCATCCATTTCGACCAGTACGTCATAGCCCGCGTTCAGACCCCACTCGAAGCCCGCCAGATACGCCGCGCCGAGGCCCTCCTTACCAAGCCGGTGCATGACGTGAACGTGGTCATCGTTGCTGGCGATCTCGTCTGCCAGCTTGCCAGTGCCATCGGGTGAGTTGTCGTCAGCTATCAGGACGTGAGCGTCAGGAACCGCGCTACGGGTCCGGCTGATGATCCGTGCGATGTTCTCCGACTCGTTGTAGGTAGGGATGATCACCAGGATCGGTCCTTGGGCGGACGCTGCTGGCTCTTCTTCCGTCTGAGGCTGGGCCGTGGGGGGCATCGGTTGGCTCAACAGGAATCTCTTTCTGTATTGATTGCTTCGCTCGCTGGCGCTCGTTCAGCGCGGCGAATGTCCTTGCGCGGGCTTGCCGGGTCGCACCCACCAAGGCCGCGAGACAAGCCAGCGCCGCCACCAAGGCCAGCCCTCGTTCCAACCACGGGGCCACGAGGATGGCTGGCGTGAGGGCGTTACGCAGAGGCATCTCGACTACCATGCTCTGCGCTGTGAACTCTTGGGTGCGAATCGCGACCCCGCCGTCTCGGGTGATGAAACCAGACACGCTGTTCGTGGTAGCCACGGCAATTTCCCGCCGACTCTCCATAGCGCGCGCCCGCGTGATCGCGAATTGCTGCTCGATCTGTCCAGTGCCACCGTACGTCGCGTTGTTACTTTGCACCATCATGACCTGGGCGCCACCGCGTAAGGCCCGGTAGATCGTCTGGTCATACGCCAGCTCGAAGCAGATAACGTCGCCGACCTTGAGCGGCCGGCCGGATGCGGAGACGTCCAGAACGCCTGGACGGGTTCCCGGCACCGACTGTGCTCCGACTTGCTGCAACAGCGGGATGAGCGGCAGCAGATCGTCGCGGAACGGAATCCACTCGCCGAATGGCACGAGATTCTGCTTCTCATAATGGGCCAGCACGCCACGATCGGGATCCCACCACAGTGCCGCGGTCTGGCGTTCGTCAGCACCTGGCCCCTGCATCACAGCGCCAACCAGAATGGGCCGACCGGCGACCTCGGCAGCGGCTTGCACCGTCTGCCGGGTGAGCGGATCGAGCGTCGGGTCGATGTCGGTTGAGTTCTCTGGCCAGAGGAGGAAATCCGGCTCCGGCTGCTGACCGAGCCGGACCTTGGTCATTAGGTCGATGGTCTCGGACAGATGGTTGTTGGTGACGGAACGGGCACGACCCATCGCCTCAATGCCACGCCCCGGGATGTTGCCCTGCACGATCCCGACACGGACGCTGCCGGCCGCGGTCGCGACGGGCTCGACCTGGTAGAGCCGTAGCGCCGAACCCAGCAGCACCAGGACGATCACGCTTGCGACGGCAACCAGTACCCGGCCGCGTCGCCTTCGCCCGTCTGGCGAGTTTTGCCGCAGCGCGAGGACGCCCCAGGCGATGAGTTGGCCGATCAGGGCGACGACGAATGAGACGCCGGCGACTCCGATGATCGGAAGGAACCCGGCGAGCGGTGTGTCCACCGCGGCGTACGCGATCCGGGTCCAGCCAAAGCCTCCGAACGGGACCCGCGAGTACGCGTACTCGATAAGCACCCAACAGCAGGCCGTGGCAAGGGGCCACCAGCGCAGTCGCTCCACCCGGTTGGCCATCAGCCCGAGCAGCCCGAAGAACAGTGACATGAAAATGATCAGTGCGGCTGCGACCCAGTTTCCGAGCACATGCACCCAGCTGACGGCGACGGTCAGCATTGCCAGTCCGAACAGGTAGCCGAGACCCGCGGCGGGCAGTGGCCGCGTGCCCCGGATCGCCAAGGTGAAGGCAGGAATGCCGACGAACAGCAGCGGCCACAGACCATAGGGCTGCCAACTCAGTCCGATAGCGACACCGGCTAGCAGTACCGCCACGACGCGCAGCACGGACCTGAGCCTACCTGTTTGATTGCTCCGCTCGCTTGCGCTCGCTCCCGCGCGGATCGCGCCTTGAAACGCACCTACTTCGTCGTCGCTCGCAGACGAAAAGCGTGTCCGCTCCCTCCTCCTCAGGACGGCGCGTGGCGCGATCCGGTTGATTGCTCCGCTCGCCTGCGCTCGATCCGCCAGGATCAGAATGACTCTGATCGGTAGATGAGTCGGCCGGCCGAGATGGTCGCTGCGCAGGTGGGCAGCTCGTCACCATCCAGTCGCGGCAATGGCGCTGGCCCGTTCAGTTCGGTGTTGTCGATGTCCCAGATCGCCAAGCTGGCGAGTGCTCCCGCCCTGATCGTGCCGGCGTTGTCAGCGAACGCAGCCCAGTGAGCGCCTCTGGTAGCCGCCTCGAACGCGGAGCTGACACTGAGTCGTTCGCTCGGCTGCCAATGTCGTACGGCGCTGCGCACGGTGGCCCAGCCCGCGAGCGGTGTCACCGGGGCGTCTGTGCCGAATGCCAGCCGCACGCCGGCCCGTTCCAGGCTGCGAAAGCGATTCATTGCCAGGGCCCGGCTACGACCGAGACGCTGCTCATAGAGCTCCCCCGGCCGTCCCCATGCGGCATCGAAGGCAGGCTGCATGCTGGCGGCAACGCCAAGCTCGGCCAACGTTGCCATGTCTGCATCGGAGACCATCTCCAGATGTTCGAGGCGATGCCGCGCCGCGCGCATCGCCGGTACGCCGAGGACTGCGGCCGCTCGGCGCATCCCGGTGACGCAGGCCTCCACCGCGTCGTCCCCAATGCAATGAAAGCCCGCCTGGAGTCCGGCCCGGGTGCAGGCGATCACATGGTCAGCGATCTGTTGTTCGGACAGATACCGAGCACCACAGCTCTCAGCATCGGCATAGGGCTCACCAAGCGAGGCGGTATGCGAGCCGATAGCGCCATCGACGCATAGATCGCCAGCGAGTCCCGCGACCCCGGCCTGGCGGGCCCGTTCGATGGTCGGCTCGCTGGCCAGCTCGCCCCAATACGTCGTCACGCCGATGCCAATGTCTGACGCTACGTCGCGAACTCGGGTCAGGTCCTCGATCGGCCCGAGGTGGGGCCCGCCCAGTTCATGCACCGCCGCGACACCCTGCGCCGCCGCCGTCCGCAGTGCGATGCGTGCCGCAGACCGGCGTTCCTGATCGGTGAAAAGGCGGTCCAGGCTGCCGCGACACAGATGGTGAGCCTCGCGAGTCAGCAGCCCGTCCGAGCGGTAACCGACTGCCTTAGCGACAGCCGGCAGTTGATCAAGGAGGGTCGAGGAGACCACAGCGGAGTGAACATCAACCCGAGCCAAGTAGACCGCGACTCCAGCGGCTGCCCGGTCCAGCTCGGTCCGCGTTGGCGGCTGCGGCTCGGGCCAGGCTCTCTCGTCCCAGCCGTGGCCGACGATGACCTGCACCTGGGGATGGCGTCGGGCGTAGGCTGCAACCCGCTCAAGGGCATCGACTCGACTGGTTGCGTCTCCCAGTCCGAGGCCGGTCATGGCCTGCCCAGTCTGGATGAGATGCACGTGGGCATCGACGAAAGCAGGAGTGACGAGCCGTCCTCGAAGATTGACTTCCTGGTGCCCGGGCGCTGCGTTTCGCGCGGCCTCATCGCTGCCAACGAAGCTGATCGATGCGCCGTCGATCACGACGGCAGTTACCCCTGGATGCCCAGGGGCGTACACGCGGCCCCCGACGAAGATCACGATGTAGTCCAGGAAGTGGAGTCTGGCTAGATCTGCGGGCGGTCCTCGTAGGGAATGGAGAGAACCGTCGTGGTGTCGGTCGACACTTTGGCCGCGGATCGGATTCGGCCCAGCGTCGACTCCAGATGAGCCATGGTCGGTGCCTGAACCTTCAGCAGGTAGTTGGCCTCCCCCGCCACTGAGTAGCAAGAAATGATCTCTTCGATGTGCTGCAAACGATCCGGTGCATCGTCGGCCTGGCTCGGATCAAAGGGCTTGATTGCCACGAAAGCGGTCACCAGCAGACCTAGCTCCGCGGCATCGAGTACGGCGGTATAGCCCTTGATCACGCCACGCTGCTCGAGGCGCCGAACCCGCTGCTGAGCAGCGGATGTGGACAGGCCGGTCTCCTTGCCGATGTCGGTATACGACATCCGGCCGTCGCGCGCCAGCAGCGAGAGAATCCGACGGTCGAGCTTCTCCATGGGGGCTATCGTGCCAGGATTCGGTTGTGCGCTCCCGCAAAATTATGCTTTTGGACACGGCTTCGTTGTACTTTCGCGCATTTTATGGCGTTCCCGATTCATTTCGTGGTCCCGATGGAACGCCAGTTAACGCGTTGCGTGGGTTGCTCGACTTCATCAGTCGGCTACTCAATACCTACGCGCCGTCACATCTGGCGTGTTGCTGGGACAACGATTGGCGTCCTACGTGGCGGGTGGAGCTAATTCCCTCGTACAAGGCTCATCGGGTTGCCAAGTACGGCGACACCGTGGTCACCGAGATGTCACGCTCTGAAAGCACCGCCGGTGAGGGCGCGCCCGACGGGCTCGCGGTGCAAGTCCCATTGATCTTGACGGTGCTTGATGCCTTGGGCATCGCCGTCGTTGGCAAGGATGGCTACGAAGCTGATGACGTAATCGGGTCGCTGGCAAGCACCGCGCCGGTGCCGGTCGATGTCGTCACCGGAGACCGTGATCTTTTCCAGTTGGTCGACGATGAGCGCCAGGTACGGGTGCTCTACATCGCGCGCGGTGTCGGCAAGCATGAGGTCGTCGATGACTCGTGGATGCAGGCGAAGTACGGAATACCGGCCAGGGCGTATGTGGACTACGCGACGATGCGGGGAGATGCCTCTGACGGTTTGCCGGGAATCTCGGGTATCGGGGATAAGACCGCAGCTTCGCTGCTGAACTCGTATGGCGATCTTGAAGGAATTCTTGCCGCGGCCAGCGGGTCGAAGCCCAAGATCAGCAGTGCGATAGCTGCAAAGCTCGGTGCGGCGATCGACTATCTTGCGGTCGCTCCGACGGTGGTGGCTGTCGTGCGGGATCTTGATCTTGGTGTGTCTTTCGATGATCTTCGCTGCCCCACCACACCGGCCAAGCCGGAGCTGTTCGCCGAACTGACCGAGCTGCTCGGGCTTGGCGGCAGCGCCGAGCGCATCCTGGCCAGCCTGGCCAATGACCCTTAAGACCCTGGTGGATGGTCCGGCACAGCTGGGTGAGCTCACGGCACGGCCTTATCGACGTGAGCTTGCCTCGGATGCCTCGCCTGTCGCGGTACTCGCTCAGCTTCCGGAAGATGATCACCCCGGTGCTCTGTGGGGTGACTGGTTCGGTGGCGGGATCGTGATCTTTAGGCGCCCGCTGCGTGTCATCGAGCCGGCCCGGGCGTCCGACGGCTTCGGGTATCTGGACGAGCAGCCGAGGCTTTCTGAGGGTGATTCGGAGTCTGGCCTCGTTGGTGGCGGGTGGCTGGCGTGCTTCGGCTATGACCCCAAGACCACGACCATGGCTTTCTATGACTCTCTGCTGAGGTGGCAAGAAGACAGTGGCTGGCGCTTTGAGTCTCTAGGGATTGACGGGCGGGAGCACGCGAACGCGGCGGCGCTGGAGTACTGGAAGGCAGCATTGAGCGCGGCGTCATCGCAGCCGACCAAGCCGGTACAGATCGGCCCTTTCGGCGTCTTGACGGATGCTGCGTACGCACACGATCGCTACCTCGCTGCAGTAGAGAACGTGATCAGCCGGATCGATCACGGCCACTTCTATCAGCTGAACCTCTGTATCCGACTCCATGCTCGGGTGAGGAGCACCGCACCGGCTGTGTTCGGACAGCTCTGTGATCGCTTGCAGCCCGCGTACGGCGGTCTGATCACTGGGCCAATGCATCGCGGTTCGTCGCGCATGATCACGAGTTTCAGCCCTGAGCTGTTCTTGCGGATTCGGGATCGCACGGTGCTGACAGCTCCGATCAAGGGCACTGCGCCGAGGGGCGTCGGTGACAGCGGCATGGCTGCGCTGCGCGCCTCTACCAAGGACGCTGCCGAGAACGTCATGATCGTCGATCTGATGCGCAACGACCTGTCGCGGGTCTGCCGTCCGGGCACTGTTGCGGTTCAGGATCTCCTGACGATCCAGCCGCACCCGGGTGTCTGGCACTTGGTCTCCGCTGTCCGTGGTGAGCTCGAGGCGGAGACGACCGTGGCCGACGTCCTCGGAGCGGCATTTCCACCGGGGTCGGTGACAGGTGCGCCCAAGATCGCCGCTCAGCACGGCATCGCTGATCTTGAGGAAGAGCCGCGTGGCGCGTACACGGGCAGCATTGGCTTGGTCAGTCCGCT
>Ga0307302_10001199_pt1 | contig 11381 bp, 11 predicted proteins | sample ER_DNA_183_FD_194490 | JGI IMG/M metagenome (GOLD analysis project Ga0307302, IMG submission 194490) | Bulk soil microbial communities from the East River watershed near Crested Butte, Colorado, United States - ER_DNA_183 | ecosystem: Environmental > Terrestrial > Soil > Floodplain | place... | reverse complement strand
TCGCTGCCGAAGTTGCCAAAGAGGACGTCGTTGCCGGGATCACCGCTGACCTGGTCGTCGCCGGGGCCGCCGAACGCCGTGTCCGCACCGGGGCCGCCGGTGATGTCGTCGTCGCCGCCGAACCCGATCAGCTGTTCGTCACCAGGCCCGCCTACCAGGGTGTCATTCCCGCCGAGGCCCGCGAGGGTGTCGTCGCCGGGCCCACCACTGAGTCGATCGTCGTTGTTGCCGTTCGACGGCAAGAAGGGCGGCAGGTCGAGCTCGTCGCCGAGCAACATGTCGGCGCCGGGCCCGCCGTTCACGTCGTCGTTTCCGCCCTCGCTGCAGATGATGTCGTCGCCCGGCCCGCCGTTGATTCGATCGGCATCCGGGCTCCCCACGATGACGTCGTTCCCGGGCGTCCCGTTGATATTGCCCGAGCCGACGATCGTCGCAGGAACCTCTTCACCGGGCGGGCCGCACAAAGGCGTCTCCTGCGCCGCCGCGCTGGTCAGGAGCGACACGCAGAACACGAGCGTGACGGCACCAACCAGGAGCAAGGTCCGTTTCATCGTTTCTCTCCCTCTGTAAAGGCCGCCGCAGCAGCCGCAGTAACCGTCGGATCTTCGCAGAATGCCTCCGTCCTCACCAAGCCTCTGGCCGTTCGATAGACCGGTCGCGGCCGGGCCGGCGCGAACGCGGGGGCGGTCGAACCGCCGCGGGCGGTGCGCGCCTGATCGGCCGCACCGCCGGCGGCGTTGTGCCCACGTCGGACCGGTGATACGGTCGAGGCCCCGACCGAGGAGCACGTCCGTGGGTGTGGTGTGGTCTCCCTAACCAGGCTCGTCCGTTTCGGCCTCACGCTCGTGGTGCTCGCCTCGTGTGCCGCAGTGTGCGCCGGTGCCGGACGAACAGCCACCGGCTACAGCTACGTGGCGCTCGGAGACAGCTACTCGTCCGGCGTAGGCACCGCCAGCTATACGCTCGACAGCGGTTGCAAACGGAGCGTGTACGCGTACCCGTACCTCTACACGCAGAAGCATCCGGGCACGTCGCTGACGTTCGCCGCGTGCTCCGGTGCGAAGACCTCCAATCTGCTCGCGACGCAGATGCAGGCGGTGACGAGCGCGACGACGCTCGTGACCATGACGATCGGCGGGAACGACATCGGCTTCGCGAATCTCATCTACCAATGCACGCTGTCCAATTGCTCCGCGGCGCTCGACAGCACCCGGGCGAACCTCGAGACGAAGCTCGGCGCCCCGCTGGACACCGTCAACACCACCGTGAAGGCGCGCGCCGCGCCCGGCGCGACGATCATCGTCCTCGGGTACCCGCGCGTCTTCTCCAGCGCCGGCTGTTTCGGCACCCTCGGGATCAGCTCGACGGAGCGTACGAAGGCGAACGCACTGTCAGACGCGCTCGACCGAGTGATCGCCACGCACGCGGCCGCTGACGGCGTCACCTACAAGACCGCGATCGACACCGCGATCGGGACGTTCAACGGGCACGCCGTCTGCTCCTCGAGCCCATGGCTGAACGGGCTCAATCTGCTGAGCACGGGCGAGAGCTACCACCCGAACCGAACCGGCCACAGCTCCGGCTACCTGTCACTCGTCACCGCCGTCACCGGCTAGCGCCCAGCCCCGCTCGAACGCGCGCGATTCTCCGTCGAACCTGCCGAGCTCTCATCCGTTCCGGGCGATGACCCGGCCCGGCCGGTCACCGAGCATCCGGACATCGGAACGCGGCGGGGCCGGGTACTCACTCCGGCTGCGGCGCGAAGGGAAGGAGTTGGGATGTGCCGTTGGCTCGCCTACTCGGGCTCGCCGGTCCCGGTCGAGGAGCTGCTCTACAAGCCGCAGCACTCACTGATCGACCAGAGCCTTCACTCGCATCTCGGGGCGGAGACGACGAACGGGGACGGCTTCGGCATCGGCTGGTACGGCGTCGGCGACACGCCCGGCATCTATCGGAGCATCGAGCCCGCCTGGAACGACCGGAACCTGCGCGACCTAGCGGCTCACATCGTCTCGCCGGTCGTGTTCGCGCACATCCGGGCGGCGATCGGCTCGGCCGTGCAGGAAACGAACTGCCACCCGTTCCGGTACGGCCGGTGGCTGTTCATGCACAACGGGTTCATCGCGGACTTCCACAAGGTGAAGCGCGATCTGGTGCTCGCCGTCGACCCGTCGCTCTACCCGTCGATCGAGGGGTCGACCGACACGGAGGTGTTCTTCTACCTCGCGCTCACGCACGGGCTGGAGGACGACCCGCCGGCCGCTGTCGAGACGGCCGTGGGCCTGATCGAGGAGGTCGGGCACAGGCACGACGTCGAGCATCCGATCCAGATGACGGTCGCAACGAGCGACGGTGACAAGGTCTGGGCGTTCCGCTACTCGAGCGAGCGCGACTCGCGGTCGCTCTTCTACTCGACGGACGTGCCCACCCTCCGCGAGCTCTACCCGGACCTCGAGGTCCTGGCGGGGATCACGGACGAGTCGCGGTTGATCGTCTCCGAGCCGTTGCGCGACCTGCCCGGAGCCTGGAACGAGGTGCCCGAGTCGAGCTACGGCGTCATCCAGGAAGGCCAGGACGAGCTGCACCCGTTCACGCCCAAGGCGCCGACACGATCGACACAGGTCCCCACGGAGGTTTGAGCTCCCCGGTGGGCATCCCCCTCGGTCCGGGGGCGCCGGTCCGCACCGACTGACGTGCGAACGCTGGCCGGCACCTTCGTCGTGCTGCTGGCGCTCGCCGCGGCACCTCCGGCGGCGGCTGACCTTTCGGACGAGCAGGCGCTCGCGGCGCGGTTCGCGCCGGTCGTGCGGCTGGTCGAGCAGACGGAGGAGTGTGGCCCCGGCGAGCCGTACCGGCCGATCGACGTCGACCTCCTTTTCGGCGAGCCGACGGTCGCACTGCGCGGGCCGTGGAACCCGGGCGATCTGGTCAAGATCGGGCCGGCCGCACGCGATCTCGTCGATCGCTACGAGTACCACCTGGACTTTCCCGGGAATGCGCTGAGCCCGGGGTGTGACTACGAGCGCTGGTCGCGGCGGCTCACTGCCGGGACCTCACCGGCGGTCTACGCACACGTCGCACACGATCCTGGTCATCCGGGCAAGCTCGCCCTCCAGTACTGGCTTTTCTATCCCTTCAACGACTTCAACAATCTCCACGAGGGCGACTGGGAGATGATCCAGCTCGTCTTCGGCGCCCGCGACGCGGCCGAGGCGCGTGGCGAAGACCCGGAGTCGGTCGGCTACAGCTCCCACGAGGGCGCCGAGCGCGCGGACTGGGGCGATGAGAAGCTCGAGGTCGTCGACGGCACGCACCTCGTTGTTTACCCCGCCGCCGGCTCGCACGCGAACAAGTTCACGGCCGCCCTCTACCTCGGAAGCTCCGCGGAGGCGGGCGTCGGCTGCGACGACACGCGTGGCCCGCACGTCGAGTTGCTGCCGGACGTCAGGACGATCCCGAGCGACCCCGGCGCCGCGCGGGCGGCCTTCCCGTGGATCGCGTTCGAGGGTCGCTGGGGCGAGCTTCAGAAGGCGTTCTTCAACGGCCCGACGGGGCCGAACCTGAAGCAGCAGTGGACCGAGCCGATCGAGTGGTCCGAGGGCTGGCGCGAGCGGAGCTACGCGGTCCCGACCGGCGGGATTTTCGGCACCGGCGCGACCGACCTCTTCTGCACGGGCGTCGAGCGAGGCTCGCGAGGGTTGGTCTTGCTCCTGCGGAGCCCGGGCCTGACGGCGCTGCTCGTAGGTCTGGTGCTCGCCCTGATCGTCTTCGTGGTCGTGCGCGCGACGTGGACGCCGGTCGCCCCGCTGCGGCTCGGCCGGCGCCGCAGCTGGGGCCAGATCCTGTCCGCCTCCGCGTGGATGTACGTCCGGCGCGCTCCGGTGTTCCTCGGGATCGGGCTGCTCCTCATTCCGATCGCGCTTGTCATCACCCTCTTGCAGTGGCTGGCGTTCGAAGTGCTCGGCTTCCTCGGGATCGCCGGCACCGGGGAGGGCGCGGGTGCTTCGGCGCTCGTCCTCGTCGTGATCGGGACTGCGCTCGCCCTGCTCGGGCTGAGCCTCGTCCAGGCGGCGACCGCCTGCGCGCTCGTCGAGATCGATGCTGGACGGCCCGTCAACGTGGTCTCCGCCTATGCGGCCGCCTTCAGGTTCGTTCGGCCGCTGCTCGCTGCCGTCGGCCTGCTCGTCCTCGCGTGGGTCGTCCTGACGGCGACGACGTTCCTGATCCCCGTCGCGATCTGGCTCGCCGTCCGGTGGTGCCTGCTCGCCCCGGTCGTCGCGCTCGAGAGCGTCGGCGGTTCGGCAGCGCTCCGGCGGAGCGCACAGCTCGTGCGGCGGAGGTGGTGGCGCACTGCCTCGCTCGTCGGGCTCAGCGCCGCGATCTCGCTCGGCGCCGGGCCGCTCCTCGGCGCGCTGCTGATCTTCGTCGTGGACCTCCCGCTGGCGACGATCAATCTCGTCGCCGGCCTCGTCTACGCCGCCGCGCTGCCGTTCGTCGGCCTGGTGACGGCCTATGTGTACTTCGACGCGCGAACACGGGTCGAGCTCGAGCCCGTGGTCGACCAGCAAGAGCTGCCGGCCGAGATCGAGCTGTCCCAGGCCGGCTTCGACACCTCACCCGCGCGGTAGGAATTCCAGGAGGTCGACGAGCGCCGTCAGCGGGACCGTGCGCGCCACCCGGCGGAGTGCATCCGCCGTGTCCTCGTTGAGCGCGCCGGCGCGCTGCGCGTCACTGACCGCGCGAAGGAGTCCCGCGCGCAACAGCGCCTCGAGCTCGGCGAGCCCGAGGCCGTGCTCGCTCGCGAACCGGTTGAGCGACTCGCGATCCTCGAACGCGAGCACCACGGCCTCGCGCGACGTGCCGAGCTTGCAGGCTGCGCCGTCGAGCACCGAGAGCACGATCTGCTGCGCGACCTCCTGGAAGCCCGTCGGCCCTCGCCAGTTGCGGGCGACACAAGGATCGGCCACCTTGGCCGGCGCGTAGGAAGCGCCGCCGAGGGCGAGGTAGGAGCCCACGAGGGCCACGGAGACAGCGATTGCGAGGCCGATCGCGCGCATCAGAGGCTCACGTCGCGACGGTCGAGCAGGATGGGGACGAGGGCGAGGAGCCCGAGCACGGCGGCAGCGAGGAACGAGCGCGAGAATGCGTTCGTCGCTGCGCGGTCGAGCTGGTCCTGGAGCGTAGACGCCAGGTCCATGTAGGCCGGGCTCTCACCGCGAGACTCGACCACCTTCCCGACGTCGGGGACGCGCGCCTCGGCCTCGCCCTGATCGACGGCGACGAGGATGTCCCTCGCTACACCGATCTTCTGAAGCGGCGGGATCGAGCTGTCGAGCACGGCGGCGGTGCCGGCCGCCAGCGCGTCGTCGCGGCTGCGGTCGAGGTCGGCGGTGAAGATCGGCGTCAGGAGGAGCAGCCCGAGGACGACGCCGGCATGGCGGGCGGCCAGCGTCCAGCCGCCGTGGACGGCCTGGGACGAGCGGCCTGCGAGCGCACGCTCCGTCAAGGCCGAGAGAGCAAGGCCGAGGCCGGCACCGACGGCGAGTTGTGGCGGCACCGTCCACGCGGCTCCCGCCTCTGGGAGCCAGCCGAGCGCGGCGAGGCCGCCGGAGATCAAGATCACGCCCGAGGCCGCACGGGCCCAGGGCGGCGTGATCGGACCGCCGTACCGTGCGGCTGCGATCGCGGCGATCGGCATCACGGTGACGACGAGGCCGGCCTCGAGCGGCTCCAGCCGCCAGCCGTTGATCAGCAGGATCACGAGCAGGAAGAGCGCCGCGACGAGGGCGCCCGACACCAACATCAGGGCTGCGTTGGCACGAAGGTGTGGTCGCTCCAGCGGCTCGAGCGCCGTCGCGGGCCGCGCGCCCACCAGGGCAAGTGCCGTGGCGAGGATCAAGGGCGCCTGCACAAGGAAGATCGACTCCCAGCCGAAGAGCTGCGTGAGGATCCCTCCGATCGCAGGCCCGACCGCGGCGCCGAGGATCCCGGCGAACGCCCAGATCCGCGCCGCAGGCGCGTCGCCGTCGGTCACGTCCGCGAGCAGCCCGAGCGCCGACGTGACGACCGCCGCGCCCGCAACGCCCTGAGCAGTGCGGCCTGCGACGAGGACGCCGAACGACGGCGCGAACGCCGACACGAGCGAGGCGACGGCGAAGACAACGGCGCCCGCCCCGAAGACGGGAACCGGCCGCCGGCGCGCTGCGAAGGCGGCCGGCAGCGCAGCGAGCGCGAGCGCCAGGTTGAAGGAGGTCAGCGCCCAGGTCAGCGTCTCGATCCCGACGTCGTAGCGCGTCAGGATGTTCGGGAGCGCGATCGTGACGACCGACGAGTCGGCGAGCACGATCCCGACGGCGAGTCCGAGCAGCGCGACGCGCACTCCGGTCGGCAAGCCGTCGAACCGAATGCGCGCGGTCGCCATCGGGCGAGTGTCACCCGCCGAGGATCTGCGCGCGACGGTCATCGGCTCAGGATCGTCTCGCGAGTCTGCCCTCAGTCGGTGAGCGTCGGCTCGCGGGCTCTTTCGTCGGCGGCTGACGCGCGGTCGCCTCGTGGCCCGACGAGGTACCACGCCTCGACCTCGCCCTTCCCCTTGACCGCGACGGTCCCGCGCGGCTCGCACACGAACTCGTCCGTGACCAGTTCGTACGTCGCGCGAGTGATCTGAATCCGCCCCGGCGTCCCGTGCGACTCCATGCGGCTGGCCATGTTCACGGCGTCTCCCCAGAGGTCGTAAAGGAAGCGCTTCCGTCCGATCACGCCGGCTACCACCGGGCCCGAATTGATGCCGACCCGGAGGTCGAGGCCGAGGTTCCCGACTTGCTCCTCCGAGCGCATCGCTTCGAGCATGTCGAGCGCCATGAGCGAGAGCGCGCGAGCGTGGTCGGGCCGTGGTGTCGGAACGCCTGCGGCGACCATGTACGAGTCCCCGATCGTCTTGATCTTCTCGAGTCCGTACCGCTCCGCGAGCTCGTCGAAGTGGCTGAACAGGTGATCGAGGTAGCCGACCACCTCGGCGGGCGTAAGTCGCTCCGACCAGGGTGTGAAGTCGACCACGTCGGCGAACAGGATCGAGGCCGCCCCGATCTGGTCCGCGATCGGACGGTCCTGGGCCTTCAGCCTGTCGGCGATCGACCGCGGCAGGATGTTGAGGAGCAGGTTCTCGGCCTTTGCCTGTTCCTGACGGAGCGCTTGGAGGGCAGCGCGACGCTGGCCGGCGAACACCGCGAGCAGCGTGAAGACGATGGTGCCGCCGACAGCGATGTTCAGGGCCAGCATCGTGGTCGTGAACCAGTCGGGTAGCGGCGTCCAGACCGGGCCGAGGATCTCGCCTGCGATCCCCGATCCCAGGAACACGACGACGAACGCGAGGTACCAGCGGACCGCGGACCGCACGTCGCTGAACACGAGCGCCCCGAGCGGCGCGAGGATCCCCCAGAGGCCGACGCCGCCGGACTCCAGGAAGCCGCCGAGCGGGATCATCGACAGCGTCGGAGCGAACAAGATGGCGACCTGGCCTACCCGGAGCAGCCACCGGAAGTCGCGCGTCTGCGAGAACACGATGATCGCGCCGAGCAGGAGCCCGAAGTACACGAGCGGCACCACGCCGACCGGCGATCCCAAGGCGAGATAGAGCGCCCCCCACAGGGCCGCAACGGGCAGGATCAACACCGAGATCAGGACGAGCAGCGCCTTTCGCGCGCGCAGGTCCTCGTCGTCACGGGGGTCCGCGCCGATAACAGCCAGGCGCGCGATGACGCGATCCGCCGCCCCTCGGATCCGATCGAGGAGGTGCATGGACGAGACGTTATCGGCGCGTATGGCGCCTACCCGATCAGTCGATGATGCTGCCGGCGCTGAGGTTGACGACGGTTGCGGTCATGGCGCCGGCCCCGTCGGAGGCGATGAAAGCGGCGGTGTCGGCGACTTCGGCGAGAGTGGGGAGCCGCTTGAGCACCGTGCCCTGCTCGAGCAGTGCCCGGAACTCGGTGGGAGCCACACCGGCAGCCTGGCCCGCGGTGGCGAAGTTCGCCTCGATGAGCGGGGTCTCAGGGATCGCGTGGGAACGCAAGCAGACCACCCGGACACCGGCCGGTCCAACCTCGAGGGCCAGGGAGCGCGAGAACGCCTCGACGGCGCCCCAGGCCGCTGCGACCCCGCCGATCAGGCGAGCAGGCATCCGGCCGGGAACCGCGGTCAGGGTCACGACCACACCGGAGCCGTGGTCGCTCATATGCCGGGCCGCAGCGGTCGCAGTGATGAAGTTGGAGCTGGTGTAGAAGGCGATCGGGCGGGCAAAGGCGTCGGCGGAGAGCTCGGTGAGGGGTCGGCGGTCGGCAGCGGGGCCCGGGCCGATGGCGTTGAACGAGATGTCAACGCCGCCCGCTCTCTCGACCACGGAGTCGAGGTGCTTCTCCACGGCTTCCTCGTCGAGAGCGTCAACCTGTGCTGTCTCGGCGACCCCGCCGGCGGCAACGATTTCCGCGGCGACGGCATCCACCGTCGCCAGGTTGCGTCCGGTCAGGAAGAGCCTTGCCCCCTCGCGTCCGAAGGCGCCGGCGACGGCGCCGCCGATCGCGCCCCCGGCTGCATAGATCACGGCGGTCTTGTCTTCGAGCATCATGTCGTCCTCCAGTCGCGGGTTGTGCTCGTACAGACACCGCCGCGGCCGAGAAGGAACCGGCCGATCCGTTTCCCCGCCGATCGGTGTCGTTAAGAGTGATGCGAGTGGAAGACACGCTCAGACGCGCCCGCGACGGCGACGAGAACGCGTTCCGGGAGCTCGTCGACCCGTATCGGAGGGAGCTGCAGCTGCACTGCTACCGCATCCTCGGTTCGCTGCAGGACGCGGAGGACGAGCTGCAGGAGACGCTCCTTGCGGCCTGGCGCGGGCTCGACGGCTTCGAGGGTCGCTCATCGTTGCGCGCCTGGCTGTATCGGATCGCGACCAACCGCTGTCTGAACACGCTTCGGGGCCGTGGACGCCGCCCACAGGAGGCCCGCATGGTCGACCCGCCCGAGCCCACCCGCAGAGCCGAGCCGATCTGGCTGGACCCGTACCCCGACGTCCTGCTCGAGGGTCTCGCGGACACCGCCGCGGGTCCTGCGTCGCGCTACGAGACGAGAGAGTCGGTCGGGCTCGCGTTCGTGGCCGCTCTGCATCACCTGCCGCCCCGGCAGCGGGCCGCGCTCGTGCTGCGAGACGTGCTCGGCTTCCAGGCCGCCGAGGTTGCGGAGATGCTCGAGAGCAGCGAAGCCTCGGTCAAAGGGGCGGTGCGGCGGGCGCGCGCGAGTCTCGACGAACGAATGCCCGCCGGCGGGCGCGAGCGCGCGCTCCTGCCGAACTCACCGCGCGAGCGCGAGCTCCTCGGGCGGTTCGCCGCCGCAGTCGAGCGCGGCGACACGGACGGCATCGTCGCGATGCTGACCGACGACGCCTGGGTCACGATGCCGCCGGAGCCCTACGAGTACCAGGGCGAGGAGGCGATCGCGCGGTTCCTGAGTGACCGTCAGGCTCGCCGCGGCGCGAACCTCCGGCTCGTTCCGACCCGCGCCAACGGCCAACCTGCCTTCGCGTGCTACCTCCCGGACGCCCAGGCTCCGATCGCGCGCGCCTACGCGCTCTTCGTGCTCACGCTCGAGGGCGACCGCATCTCCGCCATCACCTGGTTCGCGGACCGCAGCCTCTTCGGACACTTTGGGTTGCCGCGAATACTCCCGGAGTAGCGCGCGCAAGCGCGGAACATTTCTCGGCGCGGTGCCGCGCCGGTTCGACGGCGCCTCGAGTAGCCTCGCGCAGTGGCGACCTTTGCGCTGATCCACGGAGGTGGTGGGAGTGCATGGGATTGGCACCTCGTCGCGCCCGCACTAGGGGAGCGCGGGCACGATGCGGTCGCCGTCGACCTCCCGAGCGACGATGCGTCGGCCGGCTGGTGGGAGTACGCCGATGCCGTCGCCGAGGCGATCGGCGGGCGTGGCGAGGTCGTGGTGGTCGGCCACTCGCTCGGTGGCTTCACCGCGCCGCTCGTGACTACGCGCGTGCCGGTCGAGCTTCTCGTCCTCGTGGCGGCGATGATCCCGACGCCTGGGGAGCTCTTCTCCGACTGGTGGACGAACGCCGGTTACGCGGCGAGCGGGTACGACGACGTCTTCTACCACGACGTCCCTCCCGCACTGGCGGCGGAGGCGAAGCGGCGAGAAGGGGAAGAGAACGCGAGGGCGCTGCAGGAACCATGGCCGCTCGAGGCGTGGCCGGCGACGCCGACCAGGTACCTGCTCTGCCGCGACGACCGGATGTTCCCGGCGGAGTGGGCGAGACGCCATGCCCGCGAGCGCCTCGGCGTCGACGCGGACGAGATCGACGGCGGCCACTACATCAGTCTCAGCCGCCCCGGCGAGTTGGCCGACCGGCTCGTCGCGTATGCGGGAGCCCTGTAGCGCCTGAGTCATCGGCGCCACAGGCAAACGCTTATGTAGCCGACTAGCTCTTGAGGTTCAGCGCGACGGCCTCGCGGATGAGTTCCTTCAAGGCCGGTTCGTTGATCTCGTCCCCCTCACGAACATCGATCGCACGCCTGACCTTCCCATCAAGGCTGGAGTTGAACAGACCTGACGGGTCCTTCAGAGAAGCCCCTTTGGAGAACGTGAGCTTGACGACGTTCTTGTACGTCTCACCCGTGCAGACGAGGCCGTCATGAGACCAGACGGGGGTCCCCGGAGAAGAGGACTTCGCCCATTTCCACTCCTCGACGATTTCCGGGTCAGCTGCTTTGACGAGCTCTCGCACTCTCGAGAGGGTTTTCCCGCGCCAGTCGCCTAGCTCGGTGATCCTCTCGCTGATCAGCTCGGATGCCGATTTCCCTTGATCGGAGGCTGAACCCTTCACTCAGCTCACCGCCCTTTCCACGAGCGCGGCGATCCTTGCCTCGTCAGCAGTGGTCAGCTTCTTCAGCGCGAAGGAGGTCGGCCACATGGTGCCTTCGTCGAGGTTCGCCTCGTCGCTGAAGCCGAACGTCGCGTACCTCGAGTTGAACTTCTCCGCGCTCTGGAAGAAGCAGACGACCTTGCCGTCCTTGGCATACGCGGGCATCCCGTACCAGGTCTTCGGCGAAAGATCCGGCGCGCTGGCTTTGACGATCGCATGGAGCCGCTTGGCCATCGCGCAATCCGATCCCTTCATCTCAGCGATCTTCGCGAGCAGGGCCCGTTCGCCGTCTGCCCTGTTCGCCTCGGCCTTCAGCTCTTGCGCGCGCTCCTTCATCGCCGCTCGTTCCTCGGCCGTGAACTTGCCGCTCGCGCTGGTGCGCTTCCCCGACTTCTGCGTGACCTTCCTTGCGCTCATCGCTCCCTCCAATAAGTGTGTCTAGTGAGCTGATAATTTG
>Ga0307302_10001197_pt1 | contig 11396 bp, 10 predicted proteins | sample ER_DNA_183_FD_194490 | JGI IMG/M metagenome (GOLD analysis project Ga0307302, IMG submission 194490) | Bulk soil microbial communities from the East River watershed near Crested Butte, Colorado, United States - ER_DNA_183 | ecosystem: Environmental > Terrestrial > Soil > Floodplain | place... | reverse complement strand
CCGCACCGGCAACGCGAACCGTTCTGCGTACGCCTCGAGGTAGTCCCCCATCTCGTCCTTCGTCGGGAACGACCACCTCGGCGCATCGAACGGCATTCCGGGAAGGCCGTTGAAGCGAGCCGGCGTGAAGAGGCGTAGCGAGTCCCAGCGCCTGCGCCAGGCGTCCCCCACACGCTCGTCCTCGTCCAGGATGACGAACTGCCTTCCCCGCTTGGCGAGGTGGTACCCGACGCTGAGGCCCGCCTGTCCGCCACCGATCACCACCGTCTCGTAGCTGTCGGTCTTCACCGTTCCTCCTTCGCTCGGCACTTGGAGGAAACGGTAGGCCCGCGTTTCCCGCGCGACATCGCGCGGATCCGCCAACCTCGTTGCGCCGCCGCGTGGTGATTTCTGACTAGACGAGGTGGTGCTCGAAGGCGAACGCCGCTGCCGCCGTACGAGACGAGACACCGAGCTTTCCGAAGATGTTCTGGACGTGGCGGGCGACGGTGTGCTCGCTCACGATGAGCTCTGCCGCGATGTCGCGGTTCGTGCGCCCGGACGCGAGCAGGCGCAGGACTTCGAGCTCCCGGTCGCTCAGTCCGTGCCTATTTGTCTTGTCGCTTCCGCCTGACAGGGCGTCTACGCGAGCGACGTCCGGCACCGCGCCGAGCGCGGCGAACGCCCCCCGTGCAGCTTCGAACTCGAGCGCGGCCCCGTCCCGGTCCCCAAGGGCCTTGCAGGCAAGCCCCACGAGAAGTCGCACCCGGCCACCCTCGTAGGGCGCGTCGATCTCCTCCCACACCTGCCACGCGCTCCGCAGCGACCGCAGCGCCGCTTCTGGCTCTCCACGGGCAAGCTCGACGGACCCGCGAACCTGCGCCGCGATCGCGCCGAGCATCGACCGCCCGTAGCGGTAGTCGATGTCGTCGAGCTCAGCACTCGCGGAAGCGGCATCGTCGGCGGCGCCCTGCGCCAGAGCTACCTCGACGTACGCCGGCAGAAGAACCGCGCGCTGCAAAGGCTCAGTCGCTTCACTGAGCGCGCGGTGGAGCCCAGCGGCGGCCGCGCTCGCATCACCCTGCGCCAAGCGCAGCAGCGACAGACCGGGCTGGGGCTCGCGGCCAAAGCGGCTTGCGTCGCGGTACGTGGCCTCGGCCGCCGTGTAGGCGCCTGAAAGGCGATGAAGCTCGGCCTGCTGGTAGTACGCCTGTCCCGTCGCTGTCCGGTTCATCGCCTGCTCACAGAGCTCACGGGCAAGTACGGCTTCCTCGAGCGCGTCCGGCCATGCTCCGTGCAACTGTTTGATCCCGGCGCGGTGGGCGAGGCAACGGCCGGTGAACGAGACCAGCTGCGGCTGTGCTTCGCACCAGCGGGTGAGCGCGTTCGTCCATTCCTGCGCTCGGCCGGGCTCGAACGCCTCCTCACAGGACGCGATCACGCCGCAGTAGACGACGCCCGCAAAGAACGGCGAGACCTCTCCAGAGGTGACGGCGATCATCGCCTCGTCGTGGAGTTGGAGACCCTCGTCCACCCGCCCCTCCTTGATCAGCGCCATGCCTGCGAGATGGGACGCCGTCGCAAAGAGATCGTGCTCGCCGAACCGTTCGGCAATTGCCGCCGCCTCGGAAGCGGCGCGGTGGGCTCCCGCTGCGTCACCGGACGACAGGCGCTGCAGGCCGGCCGGCAGCAGCAGATAGCCCGGGACGACAGAATCCTCGCCGGCCTGGCCGACGAGACGCTCGGCTCTGCCGAACCACCCCATCGCGGGCCCAACCTCGCCGGCGATCGCAAGATTCAGCCCGAGAACGACCGCTGCCTTGGCGGCCCGCTCGGTCTCGCCCCCTTCGAGCCAGAGCTTGTGAAGGCGCTCGAGCAGCGTGAGGTGGGCGTCGCGCTCGCCGACGAGGGCGGCCGAGGTCGCGAGCAGCTCGACGTCGGCTGCCTCGAGCTGCGATTTCACGTCGGCCAGCGACAAAGCCTCGTACGCGTCACGCCAGGCGCGCGCGTCGTACGCCTGCCGGCCGCGCCGGAGCTCGTCGACGGATGACATTCCCAGATTCTCGCGCCGGATTGGCCGTGCCGCTTCCGGCGCAATTGAACCAGGCCCTGATTAAGGGCTCCGCCGGGGGCGGTGCTTCCGGCTTGGTACGTAGCCGCCTTCTCGGTGGAGGCCCACCACCCCTCTGCCAGTATGGGCGGGTGCCCAAGGTCTTGAGACTCGCGGGCTTCGCAGTTCTGTTTGCGGCCGGGGCTCTTCTCGCAGTGGCGATCGGCCGCGCGCAGGACGTCACGACCACTGAGACGACGACGACCGTCTCGACGGCGACCACGACAGCATCGGCGAGCACGGTGACCACCACCCTCGAGCAGACGGCGACCAGACGTGTGGTGGTGCCGCCGCCGACTACGACGTCGTCGTCCGACGAGGATCAGAGTGTCCCGACCTGGGCGTGGGTGCTGATCGGCGCCCTCGCACTCGGATTGCTCATCTTGCTGGCCGTCCTGCTGTCGCGCCGAGGCGGCTCGGGTCTCTCCCCGGCTGAGCGCCGGGGTCGGCTCGATGCAGCGGTCGACAGCTGGCTGGCGCAGGGGTGGGCGATCGAGAGTCAGGGCCCGGACTCCGCCGTCATGCGCCGTGGCAACGAGCTCATGCTCGTCGGCGTCGACGCATCGGGGTACGTCTCGACGCGACCCGTCTACCCCGAGTAGGTCAGCGGCCTACGTCGGATCCGCGCAGCGACTCCCCGACCACGCGCCCTAGATCGAAAGCTCTTCCGCGAAGACCCAAATGCTCGCGCCGACGGCGAACGCCGCCGCGCCGACGACGATCGCGGCGGCTGCGAGCGCGCCCCGGCCCTCGGCGCCCCTCCGACGCCATCCCTCGACGCCGAGGGTCACGCCCAGGCCTCCGAGGATGATCGGCGCGCTCAGGAAGAAGGCCAGCACTCCGACGAAGCCGAGAAGCGCGCACACGAACCCGACGGTCGCTGGGCGGTTCCGCGCACCGGGGTCGGCCCACGCCCAGCGTCCGACCAACGCAAAGAGCGCGATCGTGATGAGAATGACCAGGGGGACGAGAAGCAGACCCTCCCGATCCTGCGGCACGAGGAACGTCGCCAGTCTCCACCACGAATCGCCGTCTTCTCTGATCCCTTGGACTCTCGGGAAGAAGATGGCGGCAGCGGCCGTAACCACTGCCCCGACCCAGAGGCCCGTCTTGTGTGTGCGTGCGGACTCCGCTTCCATGCGGGAGCTAATCCTCGGTGACGTCGCCGTGCGTGGCGAACTCAGTCCAGCCCATCGGCCATGATCGTGTCACGCCATGTCCGTTACGTCAGTCGAACACGAGCACCGCGTCACTCCGCGGGAGCTCTTCTTCGACCTCGTCTTCGTCTTCGCGTTCACGCAGGTCGCTACGTTGCTCGCGAACGACCCCACGTTCGCCGGGATCGGACGCGGGGTGCTCGTCCTCGGCGCGCTTTGGTGGGCCTGGGCGGCCTACGCCTGGCTGACGAACGTCGTCGATCCCGAGGAGGAGCTCGTCGGCGTTGCTCTGCTCGTCGCGCTGATCGCGATGTTCATCGCGGCGCTTGCCGTCCCCGGCGTGTTCACGGACGACGGCGTGCTCTTCGGCGCCGCCTTCCTCGTCGTCTGCCTGCTGCAGGCGACCCTCTACGCGGTCGCCGGCCGCGGCGACCGCGATCTGCTCGGCGCCGTGCTCCGCGTGGCGCCCGCGTCGCTCGGCGGCGCGACGCTGATCCTTGTCGCGGGCTTCACGGACAGCGCCCGCACCTGGCTCTGGCTCGCCGCCCTGGTAGTGAGCTACGTTGGCGCGCTCCTGGGCGGATCTCAGGGCTGGCGCATCCACCCGTCGCACTTCGCGGAGCGCCACGGTCTCGTCGTGATCATCGCCCTCGGCGAGGCGTTCATCGCGATCGGAATCGGCGCGAACGGGATCGACCTCGGCCTTGGCGAGGTCGCAGCTGCGGTCCTCGGGCTCCTCGTCGCTAGCTCGTTCTGGCTCGCGTACTTCGATTTCTTCTCGATCCGCGGCGAGCAGATGCTCCACGAGCGCGAGGGGGCCGACCGCGTGGCATTTGCCCGCGACCTCTACACCTACGCGCACTACCCGATGATCGTCGGGATCGTGCTGTTCGCGTTCGCGATGAAGACCATCGTCGGAGACATCGGCGACGAGCTCGACTCCGTCGCGGCCTTCGCGCTCTGCGGCGGGAGCGCGCTCTTCCTGATCACGTTCACGCTCGTCCGAACGCGGGTCGCGCGGCGCCTCGAGCTGAGCAGCGGCCGCTTTGTCGCCGCAATCGCGTTTCTCCTCGTCCTCCCCCTCGCGACGTTGATCCCGGCACTCGCCGCGCTCGCGCTCGTACTGGCCGTCTGGCTCGCGTTGCACGCGTACGAGCTCGTCTGGTGGCGCGAAGCCCGCGCGGAGTCCCGCTCGCTGCTCGCCTCGCCGCCCTAGGGGCGTGCCGGCGCCGGCGGGGCCTCGACCGGCTCCGGAGCGCGACGCGCTGACTTGCCCTCGATGTCGATGTGCGGCAGCGATCGCTGGAGCCAGGACGGAAGCCACCAGCTCCCGGCTCCGGCGAGCACGAGCAGCGCCGGCGCGAGCAGGAGCACCGTCAAGGCCGCCAGTGCCACCCCGACCGAGAGACCCACCCCGAACTGCTTGACGGTCGGGTCGTCGTTGAGGACGAAGCTCCCGAAGACGGACATCATGATCAGCGCCGCGGCGACGATCACTCTCGCGCCTGCCGCGAGACCACCGGCAACCGCCTGCCGACCCTCCTCCCCGAGAGCACGGTGGTGCTCGATCTGGCTGATCAGGAACACCTGGTAGTCCATCGAGAGCCCGAAGAGGATGGCGAACATCATCAGCGGCACGTAGCTCGCGATCGGGCTGACGCCGCTGGCCGGATCGAGGCGGACCAGGCTCAGCCCCCATCCCCACTGGAACACCGCCGTCAGCACGCCGAAGGCCGCCGCGACGGACACGGCGTTGACGACCGCCGCCTGCGCGGCGACGACGAATGACCGGAAGGCGGTCAGGAGCACGACGAAGCTCAGCAGGATCACCGCCAGGATCACGAGCAACAGCCGTGACGAGATCCCGGCGGCGAGGTCGACGTAGCTCGCGGTCTGGCCGCCGACCGAAGCGTCGATGCCGGCGCCCGCCGTCGCCTGCGGGATCGTGTAGGTGCGCAGGGTTCCGACGAGGTCGGCGGTCTCCGTGGCGGCCGGCGCCGTCTTCGGGATCACCGAGAAGATCACCGCGGTGCCGGCCTTGTCGATCTGCGGCGGCGAGACGACGAGCACCCCGAGCGTCGATCCGAGGCCATTCTGGAGCTTGACGATCCGCGGGTCGGTTCCTCGCTCGTCGCCGCCCGCCTTCGTCACTTGGTTCGTGAGCTCGGTCTGGAGCTGCTCGGCCTGCTGCTGCTGAGTCTGCGCCTGCTGCTGCTGGCCCTGGAGCTCGGCCTTCTGAGTCTGGAGGTTCGCCGCCTGCGTCTGCAGCTTCGCAGCCTGCGTCTGCAGGTCGGCCGCCTGCACCTGGAGGTCGGACGCCTGCTCGACGAGCTTCTGCTTCTGCTTGACCGCCGCCTCGGCCTGCTTGCCGAGCGCGACGGCGTCCGCGCCGAGCGCCCCCGCCTGATCGGCCAGATCAGCCTCCTCCTGGCGCAAGGTTTGCGTCGTCGAGATGAGCGCCTGGGTCTGCTTGCGCAGCGCCTGCTCCTGCTGGACCACACGCTCGAGCTCGCTCTGCAGCTGATCCTCCCGGCGCTCCAGGGCGCGCAGCCTCGCTTCGAGGCGCGTCCGCTCGGGCGCCGGCGGATTGCGTCGAAGCCGGGCCTCAACGGCTCGCACGTCGGCGCGAGTGCGCGCCAGCCTGCGCACGACCGAAGATCCCTCCTTCGCCAGCTTCGCTCCCTGCCGCGTTAGCTGCTTCGCCTCCGCTCCCGCCGCGTTCAGCTGCATGGTCAGGCTCGCCTGCTTCTCCTGGAGCCGGTCTCTCGTCGCCTGGAGCTGCAGCTGCTGCTCTGACAGCTCCTTCGCCTGGCGTTCGAGGCTCGCCTGCTCCTGCTCGAGCGTGCCCTGCTGCGCCACGAGCTCCTGCTGCTGCTTGGTGAGCTGCGCCTGCTGCGACGTGAGCGCGTCGGCCTGCTGCTGGAGCTGTTGCTGCTCGCTCTGGCCCTGCGTCTGCTCCTGCTTGAGCTGCTTCTGGAGATCCTGTGCCTGCTGCTTCTTTTGCTCGAACCCGCTACTCGGCTTCGCCTGCGGATCGACCGTCGCCGCGACGAGCAGCGGGCCGTTGTAGCCGACGCCGAACCCCGCCGCCATCAGGTCGTACGCCTGGCGCTCGGTGGTCGACTTCGGCGCCGCGCCGATGTCCTCCTGACCGAGCTCGAGTGAGAAGAAGGGGACGATCAGCGTTGCCAGGATCGCGGCGGCTGCGGCAACCGCCAGCCATGGGTGCCCCGTCACCTGCCGTGCCCACCAACCCCAGAAGCCGCGTTCGGGCGCCTTGGGTCTTGGCCGCAGGAACGCCGGGACTCGGAGCGACTCGAGTCGCCTGCCGACGATCGCGAGCACGGCGGGCAGGAGCGTGATCGAGGCGAAGACCGCGGTCGCGACCGCGACCGCGGCCGAATACCCCAGCGAGGTCACGAGCGGGATGCCGGCGACGATCAGGGTAAGCAGCGAGATAACGACCGTCGTGCCGGCGAAGACGATCGCGGTCCCGGAGGTCGCGACCGCTGTCGCGATCGACTCCTCGACCGCCATGCCGTCGCGTCGCTGCGCCAGGTGCCGGCTGACGAGGAAGAGGGCGTAGTCGATGCCGACGCCGAGCCCGATCATCGTCGCGATCGTCGGCGCGATCGACGGGACGGTGACGAGGTGGCCCAAGAGGCCGATCAAGGACAGGCCGGCGATCAGGCCCACGAGCGCGGAGACAATCGGCAGGCCCATTGCGACCAGCGCCCCGAAGGTGAAGGCGAGGATGATCATCGCGGCGACGAGGCCGACGACCTCGCTGCTCTCCGTGCTCGGCTCCGAGAGCTCGCTGCCGATCGGCCCACCGACGGCGACGTCCATGCCCGCCGCCTGAGCCGGCGCGGTTGCGTCGAGGACGCTTTCCCCCACCGGGTCGGTCAGTTCGTCGCCGCCAACGTCGAGCAGCACGGGGATGAAGGCCGTGCGCTTGTCCTTACTGATCTGCGAGGCGCCCCGCTGGCTGAACGGATCGGTCGCGCTCGCGACGTGCGGCAGCGCCACGATCGCCTTGTGCGAGGCCTCGATCGCCTGCTTTGCGCTCGCGTCGGTCACCTCGCCGGTCCGAACACGGAAGACGACCGGGCTGGCGCCGTTCTGCTGCGGCGGGAAGCGCTCGGCCAAAAGGTCGGTGGCCGCCTGGCTGTCCGTCCCGGGGAGGCGGACGTTGTCAGTCGTGTTGCCGCCGAACTGGTGGACGCACACCACCAGGGCGATCGCCGCCAGTCCCCACGCGCCGAGGACGACCCACTTGCGGTGGACCACGAACGTGCCGAGCGCCAGCAGGAAACGCGCCAAACGACCCTCCTCGGGACTTCAGTCGAGTGTATTCCGGCGGGATGGCCCGGTCTACCTGAGTCCCGGCGAGGTCGCCTGACGGGCCCTTGAACGCCTTCCGAAGAAGGAGGAGCATGTACGCGAGATCGCTTCCACGCCGCTTACCGGAGAAATCTCCGCCGAGCGCGACGGTGCGGCATCCGTCGTCATCCCGCAGTACTCGATCCTGGGGATCCTGGCCGTCTGGGCGGCGGCGGCGCTCCCGATGGGGGTACTGGCTTGGGTCGTCGCTCCCGCCATCGACGACCAGTTCAGCGGGCCGGGCAACGTGCCGCTCGTGAAGGCGCTGCTGCTCCTTCTCACCCTTGGGCTGATCTGGCAGTTCGTACTCGTGGTCATCCTCGTCCGCCGCGAACAGGGCACCCTCCGCTGGCCGGTCGTGCGAGAGGCGCTCTGGCTCCGCTCCCCACAGGACCCGAAGAGCGGCCGACGCGGCGGGCGGGTGTGGCTGGTGCTGATCCCCCTGTTCGTCCTCTTCTACGCGGAGATGTTCCTCCCGGAGCCGTGGAAACGTGAGAACCGCGACTTCGCCGCGTTCCTCGACACCGACATCGGCAAGGCGTTCTTCCACGGCGCCTGGGGCTGGTTCGCCGTCGTGGTCGTCCTCGCGATCTTCAACACCGTGCTCGGCGAGGAGCTCCTCTTCCGCGGGTTCCTGCTGCCGCGCATGAACGGCGCCTTCGGACGGCTCGACTGGCTCGCGAACGGAGTGCTCTTCTCGGCCTACCACCTCCACGAGCCGTGGGTCTTCCTCTCGCCGCTCGCGGACGCAGTGGTGCTCGCGTACCCGACGAAGCGCTACCGCAGCGCCTGGATCGGGATCGCGGTCCACAGCGCGCAGAGCGTCGTGATCATCCTCGTGATCCTCTCGCTCGTTCTCTGAATCGACGCGGCTCGACCAGCAGAGCAACGCGCCGGTGCGCTCAGCGAAGCGCCTCCTCGAACCGCGGGTCGTCGCGTATGGCGGCGAGGTCGTCGTCTCTGCGCGCGTCCTCGCGGAACCGCGGCAACAGCTCGACCGACCGGCGGAGATGGGCAAAGGTTTCGTCGCCGGTGTCGCCGGCGAGCGTTGCGAAGCACGCGTAGTTGTAGTGCAGGCCCGCATGGTCCGGCATGCGCTCGAGGCCACCGCGGACCGCTTCGACCGCGTCGGCGTAGCGCTGTTCGCCGTAGGCGGTCATGGAGTCCCGGTGGAACGACCACGCCTCACCCCAGTCGACGCCCTGGTACGCCTCGCCGGGTGTGGCGCCGATGGCGAGGACGGTTCCGTCCCCGGTCGCCTTCCGCCGCGATTCCTGCCCGACGAACACGAATGTCCCCGGGGGCGCGTCGACCGCCTCGCCGTCGATCTCGAAGGCCGCCCTCCCGTCGAGCACGATGTACAGCTCTTCCTGGCCCGACCCGGCCTCGTCATGCTGGCTGATCAGCGTCCCGTCTTCGCCGGGCGTATAGGCGTTGATTCCGAATGCGTGGATCCCGAGGTGCTCGCGCACCGGAATGTCTCTGCCGCGCCGCTCGATGTCGTCGAGGTGCGCGACTTGCCAGTTCGGCTTATCGGTCATGCGATCACCTCCGTATTGCGCGCGTCGCTGGGAATCGTCGATCGTAACCGCCGTCAAGCGCTCGCCTGCCGACCGGGTGCACCCGGGACGCGGCCCTTCGGACGACTTAGCCCTTCCCAACCCTTCCCCGCAGGCGCAACAGATTGAGGCCGAGCACACCACCGATGAGCACGATCACGGGCAGCCAGAAGAGGTCGAGCCAGAACGAGAGCGCCATCGCCAGGGCGAAGACTCCAACGAGGACTGAAGCTCGCTCACTGAAGGCGATCTCCCGAGAGCCGTACTTCGTCCGCCAGAACGAGTTCTGCTGCCTCACCGTGTTGGCTGCGAACTGCCGCCGCCACACAATCAGGGCGAGACCGCCTACTGCGGCGACGATCCCGAGAACGATGTCGTCCACTTTCTCGTTATACGCCTTAGCCGGTCGGGCGTCGGATGCGCCTCTTCCGGGCGCCGTCAGGACCGACTACTGCGCCTTGCCGATCACGTGGTGCCACGGCCGCCACCAGCGGGTCAGGCCGGCGTGGTCGCTCCCACCTTCGCGGGCGATCACGAGGATGTCCTTGTGGGTTGGCTGGCCGCGGCGCTCGTGCGTCCACACGATCACGGCGTCGTCCCCGTCGAAGTAACAGAAGACGCGGCCGCCCGGCTTGCCCGGGCCGTGGTTCCAGACGTTCTCGCCGCCCCAGATGAAGGCGTTGCACCTGCCCGTGTCGGGGCGGATGTCCACGCGCCTGCCGAGCTCGCTCCGGTAGGCGGCGGTAAGTGCGGCGCCGTTCGGGTAGCGAGAGATCTCCCACCGATCGGGCACCCCGTTGGACGGCACGCACGCGGCCGTCTCGACCGCTCTCGCGCTGGGCACGGGCTGCACCCGGCAGTCCTGCCAGAGCCCCGTCGGGACGATGGAAGCAAGGTTGGTCGCGGCCACGGGGGCCTGCCCTGGGAGCCGCGACGCGGCTCCTGTCGGCTTGGCGCCTTCACCCGCCGTCAGATAGACGACTGCGGTCGCGGTGGCGGCAGCGATCAGGGTGACCAGCAGCGCGAGCCTCCAGGTGAGCCCTCGCCGCTCCCGCCCGAAGATCATCACGTTCCATCGGTTGGCCGGGTGAGCGTCCAGCTCCGAATACACCTTGAAGATGTGGATCGGGTCGGGAATGTTCTTGAGGCGGACCCTTCCGCTGTCGCTGTAGTGGAGGCCGCCGAGGCGACCGGCCAGCCGCGAGGTCGCGTCACTGATCAGCACCTCGCCCCCCGACGCCCTTCCGCACAGCCGCGCCGCGACGTTGAGGGCGGCGCCGCGGAAGCTGCCGTCTTCCAACTGCACGGCCTCTCCGGAGTCGATCCCGATGCCGACTCGGAGAGGAATGTCGAACTCCGACGCCGCCTCCTGGAACTGAGCCTGCAGGTCGACGGCCGCACGGATCGCCTGCCGGGCGGACGTGAAGACGGCGAGCGCCTCGTCTCCTCGCATCTCGACGAGCTCGCCGTCGTGAGCCTCGACGTCGTCGTTGACGATTGCCGAGAACCTCTTGGTGAGGGCCGCAGCCGCCTCGTCGCCGCACTCCTCCGTGTAACGCGAGTACCCGCGGATGTCGGCGATCACGAAGGTGCGCACACCAGCGGTGTCGTTCATCACGGCCACGCCTTCAGTATGCGCCTTTCGGGATTTTCTGTCTGTGAGCCACGGCGCCCATTCCTTACAAGACGTGGGATTGGGACAACTCTTCCTGCTAGTTCGCGGTGAGGCGGCGAAGCGTCAGCGGCCGTGCCGGACGGACTTCAGCCTTGATCGACCCGCGCGCCGTAACCACAATCGACGGATGAGCGAGCCGACCGTTCAGCGCGACGAGCTCCAGTCGGCCATCGAGGCGCGGAAGGAGCTCGGAGCCGAGCTGGAGCCTGCGCTCGTCGACTCATTTGTCGAGCGGATCGAGCAGCGGCTCGTCGAGCGGGACGAGCAAGCTGAGCGGGCACTCCAGCGGAAGCGTGTCCATCAGAAGGAGATGGTGCTCGGGACGATGGCCCTGGCGATCCCATTGATCGTGATCGCCGCCGTCTTCACCGGACTCGCCGGCGTCATTGCCGTCTGCGTCACGGTCGCCCTGGTCGCGATCGTCACGGCGCGCTAGAGGCGGCCATCGGAGGGCAGGCGCGAGGCCAAGCCCTCCGATGACGAGGTGGTTAGTTCGGGGCGATGCCTTCCTGGCCGGCTGGTAGGCCGGTGAC
>Ga0307302_10001196_pt1 | contig 11400 bp, 12 predicted proteins | sample ER_DNA_183_FD_194490 | JGI IMG/M metagenome (GOLD analysis project Ga0307302, IMG submission 194490) | Bulk soil microbial communities from the East River watershed near Crested Butte, Colorado, United States - ER_DNA_183 | ecosystem: Environmental > Terrestrial > Soil > Floodplain | place... | reverse complement strand
CTGCCGCTGTAGGCGTGGTCCCAGGAGTTGTGGTCGACTTCCGGGTAGATCGTCAGGCGCAGCTCCTTGGCCGGCGGCGCGGGGCAGCTCCTCAGCCCAGCGATCGTATCGATGCTGCCGGCGGGGTCAACGACGTCGTCAGCGTCGCCGTGGAAGGCCCAGATCGGCACCGACGCGAGTGCGCATCCCGATGACCCCAGCGCCGGACGCCCATCGCCGGCAATGGGGACGGCGGCCGCGACCCGACCGGCGCCGAACTGCGCCAGGGACTCCCACACGCCATAGCCCCCGCAACTCAGGCCGGTCACGTAGACCCGGGCCGCGTCGACGTTGTAGTGGGCCAGCGCATAGTCCAAGAAGGCATGGACCTCCGAGGGTGCCCAGCACGCCGAGCCGGCCGGCAAGGGATTGCCGTAGTCGTGTTGGTGCTGCATCAGGCACGACCCGCCAAAGGGAACGTCGCATGGATAAGGGTATGCCGGGCTCTCGATGAAGTTGTGCTGCGGCGACAGGACGACGAAGGGACGGTCGGCGGCCCAGCCGTTGTTGGCGATGTAGTAGGCAATGCCGGCGTCGTTGATCACGTTGGGCAACTGGGCCGAGGTACCGTCCCCGTTCCCGCCGAAGCCATGCAAGAAGAGGCACTGTTGCATCTGCTGTGGAGGGAGCGCGGGGCGGGCAGACTTGTTGCCATGACAGTCCACCGCCCCCGACCCGCTGGGATCGCACGCTCTGCGTTCGCCGGCTTCTGCTTTCCAGCTGAGGTGATCGTGCTCGCCGTCCGCTGGTACCTCCGCTTCGGGCTGTCCTACCGCGACGTCGAGGAGCTGCTTGCCGAGCGCGGCATTGAGGTCGACCACGTCACCGTCTACCGATGGGTGCAGCGGTTTGCGCCGCTTCTCGCTGAGGCCGCTCGGCCCTGCCGGCACTCCGTCGGGGATCGCTGGCAAGTCGACGAGACCTACGTGAAGGTCGCGGGCCACTGGCGCTACGTCTACCGTGCGATTGACCAGTTCGGCCAAGTCATCGACGTGTTCGTCTCCCCGCGCCGCGACCTCAAGGCAGCCCGACGGTTCTTCGAGCAGGCCATCGGCACGACCAAGATCACCCCGGTCGAGATCGTCACCGATCACGCGCCGGTGTATCCGGGCGTGCTCGAGGAGCTGGTGCCGCCGGCCTGGCATCGCACCGACCAGTACGCCAACAACCACATCGAGGCCGACCACGGTCGGTTGAAGGCGCGCCTGCGGCCGATGCGGGGGCTCAAGCAGGACCGCAGCGCCAGAGTGGTGATCGCCGGGCATGCCTTCGTGCAGAACGTCCGCCGAGGGCATTACGAACTGGCGGTTGAGGAGCCAGTGAATCGGAGGGCGGCGGTCGCGTTCGAGGAGCTGGCCTTGGCGATCTGACACGGACGGCTGACCGGGCTTCAGCACGCCGCCAACGCGCCAGATGCAACAGCGCCCGCCTATCCGCTGACCGGGCCGTACGACGTGATCGTCCGCGCCGAGGCGCGAAACATCGACGCCCTCGGCCAACTGGTCGTGTCGCGGATCCAGGCCATCACCGGGGTCACGCGCACCCTGACCTGCCCGATCGTGCATCTGTAGCCCGCGGGTCCAACGCGCCTGCGACACACGCTGACGATGGCGCCGAGGGGTCTGTCCTGCAGGGATTTGCCGCAAGGTGCATGGCGCTCAGCCTGGACGGCGCGTTCGAGCATCGACCGGTGGCGCAGCATCCACGCCGCGACGCGCGACTGCCAGGCCAGCGTCCACAGGGTGGTGGAGTCGGTGGGCTGCGGAGTGATGTGCTTGATCTCGGCCAGGGCCGCGCAGTCACGGATGGCGAACTCGATCATCCGGGTCCCTAGGCCCGCCCGACCAGCCGCCGGGAGCCGGTAGCCGTCCAGGAGGCCCGCAGTTGACGCGACCCACTGCCGGTCTCTTCTATGGTGCTGGATCACGACGTGTTGACCCGGAGTGTTGCCGTCGTACCCTTGTTCCAACCCGGGCCGCTGGTGGAGTGGTGGGGCCGTGCGCGGCCAGGGCGCCGGCAGGACGGCGAGGAGGCGATGGCGATGGTGACAGCCAGCGAGATCTGCCAGATGGATACAGCCACCCTGGCGCGGCGGATCGCCGCCAAGGAGCTGTCACCGGTGGAGGCGGTGGAGGCGGTCCTTGATCGCCTGGACCGGTTGGACCCCGCCCTCCACATGTTCACCACGGTCGTCCCGGACCAGGCCAGGGAGACAGCGAAGCGGATCGAGGCCGAGATCGTCGCCGGGCGCGAGGTCGGCCCACTCGCCGGGGTGCCGACCGGGGTGAAGGATCTGATCTACACCAAGGGGATCCGCACGGCCTCCGGATCGTACGCCTACGCCGACTTCGTGCCCGACGAGGACGACGTCGTGGTCGAGCGGATCAGGGCCGCCGGCGCGGTGGTGATCGGCAAGACCCAGGTGCCGGAGTTCGGCTATTCCGGTACGGGACAGACTCCGCTTGGTGAGCCGACCCGCAACCCGTGGAACCTGGAGCGGACCTCCGGTGGCTCCTCCGCCGGGACCGGGGCCGCGGTCGCGACCGGGGTGGGGCCGTTCTCGCTGGGCAGCGACGGCGGCGGCTCGGTCCGCATCCCGGCGAGCTTCTGCGGGGTGTACGGCATCAAGCCGACCATGGGCGTGGTCCCGCTGTATCCGGGCACCAAGGACCACCGGTATCCAGGTGTGTCGAGCTGGGAGTCCCTGGAGCACATCGGCCCGCTGACCCGCACCGTCGCCGACGCGGCTCTGGTGCTGTCGGTGATCGCCGGGTACGACGACCGGGACCGCCTGAGCATCCCATCCGACGAGATCGACTGGCTCCGCGCCGTCGACGGCGACCTGCGGAGCGTGCGCGTCGCCTACAGCCCCGACTTTGGGTATGCCGCCGTCGACCCGGCGGTGCGGGCGGTGGTCGACCAGGCGGCCTTGGTCTTCGAGCGCGATCTTGGTTGTCGCGTCGAGCGTGCCGACCCCGGCTGGGAGGACCCCTACGAGGCGCTGCTACCCCTCATCATCTGCGAGAGTGACCTCGCGGGCCTGCGCCGGCTCGCCGATGAGCTGGGCGACCGCTTCTCGCCGCATCTGGCCGCCGTTCTGGGTATGGACTGGACCGCCGAGCAGCTCACCGCCGCCGTTGTCCACCGCAAGGCGGTCTACAACGCGGCCTGGCGGTTCTTCCGGTCCTATGACCTGCTCCTCACCCCGACACTGGCCGTGGCGCCGTTCGAGCACGGCCTGCAGGGGCCGGCGAGCATCGAGGGGCGCGAGGTCGACGCGTTCTACTGGCTGTCGTTCACCTTCCCGTTCAACTTCACTGGTCAGCCGGCGGCAACGGTCCCGGCCGGCTTCACCGACGACGGCCTGCCCATCGGGCTGCAGATCGTGGGACGCCGACGGGACGACGCCCTGGTGCTGCGGGCCTCAGCGGCGTTCGAGGCCGCGGCGCCATGGCGGGACCGCTGGCCTCCGATCCTCACCGACTCGGGGTTGTAAGCCACGAGCCACGCCACCCGAGTGCGGTGGGCCGAGCCCTGCCCGTTGACCCGACGATGCAGAAGGTGGACTCGGAAATGCCCGCCTCTGTCAAGATCCGCTTCACCAACACCGGCATCGCCGTCGCCAACCTGCGCGTCGCCGTCACCCAGCGGATCCAACAAGGTGGCGAGTGGCGCGACGGCGACACCTCCTTCCTCAAGGTCAACGTCTGGCGCGGGCAGGCCGAGCACCTGGCCGACTCGCTGGCCAAGGGCGACCGGGTGATGGTCACCGGCCGGCTGCGGCAGCGTAGCTGGGAGACCCCCGAGGGCGACAAGCGGTCGGTCACCGAGATCGAGGCCGACGAGGTCGGGGCCTCGCTCAAGTGGGCCACGGCCAAGGTCGAGCGGACCAGCCAGCGCGGCAACGGCGAACGCAACGCCGGTCGAGAGCGGCAGGCCGAGCGCGGCGGCGACTTCAACGACCCGGCGCCCTTCTAACCAGCGGCTATCCAGCGCCCCCAGCTGAGCTGGGGGCGCTGGACATGGGAGCAACTCTGGCGACCGCACGGGTCTAGGTGACCCATCCCTTCCATTCGTGCTGCTGCGCCACTTGTAGTAGAGAACGCCGAGGTCAGAGGGGCAGGAGTGTCCGTGGTTGACCGTGGCGGAGCGGTGGCGTCGTGCTTGGAATGGCCCGCAGATGGCACCGCCGGTGAGCACGACATTGGCTCACACCTGGCAGCAGCGGCACCAGCTGGCGTTGGGTGAGGGCTGCCGAGGGTGCCGCGAGCCGGGTTGGCAGAGGTCGGAGGCGGCGCGGCGGGGGCGGAGCCGCCTCACGCGGTTACGCCTGCGGGGGACGCTGGGGTTAGGTGACCCGAGAAAGGATCGCTGCGTCAGCGGAATCCTTGGCGGCAACCACTGGGTCGTCGCGGTCCTGGGATTTCTCGGCCTTGAGCGCGGCCAGGGTGATCACACACGCGCGCACACCAAGCAGCTCCGCAATATCACCCTCGAACGCTGCTTCCGGCCAGGAAGCTCGACCTTCGCGCAGCGGCGTGTAGATCGTCCCTTCTTGGTCGCGGGCGAGGAACGCCAGCTCGAGCCGGACGGGACCGCGCGTGTAGGCCGTGTAGCCGTCCTCGCCCTCCTGTGGCGTGTGCTGCCACCCATCGGTTGCCAGCAGCTCGGCAATCCGCTTGCGGTCCTTGGACCACACGGCGATGTCGAGATCGTCATGGGATCGGGTCACCGACCCCGCGTGGAAGTCGACGGCCCAGCCGCCGAACAACCAGTACGGGATCTTGTGTTTGGCGAGCACGCCGTCAAGACGGGCAAGCGCAGCGAGCTGCTCTGCCGCGGTCACACGCTTAGGCTGGCTGGGCTTGTTGCGGTCGCGCGCGAATTCCAATGGGTGCTCGGGTAGCCGCGAAGGCAAGGCGCTGTCGTTCCCCATGGCAATTGTGTCATCGCCCCTCGCCAAGCAAGACCCTGTGGCCGTGCCGGCCGAGGACGGCCGCCGCAGGCGACCGCCCGCAGGGCCGGCCTTGTACTCGGTAGAGCAGGTTCTCACGGCCACGCTTGGGCTACGGAGGGACCGTTCTAGCCTGGCCGGTCGATTCGCCTCAGGCCCAGGAGTTCCTCGGGGTCCAACTTTTGTCGGAGGCCGCGCGGTCGCCGCCGGAAGGGCCGGCTGCCCTGGGGTGGGGTGGTCCTCGTAGCGGACGCGAACAAGGAAGCTGATGGCCCGCGAGCGGACATACAGGCTGCGGTCGGTGCGGGCCACCCGGGGGCCGCCCGACAGGAATACGCTCCGCCTGAACTCACTTGTCCTGATGAGCGACAGCCGTGCAGCTGGTGCTGCTCGGCCCTCAACGCGGCGGCTGGCCGCCCATGCGGAAGGGTTGTTGGATGCGAGCGCTGCAGTTCATGGTGTATGGGGGTCCGGAGGTTGTGGAGTGGGGCGATGCTCCTGATCCGCACCCGGGCCCCGGGCAGGTCCGGGTCGCGGTGCGTGCGGCCAGCGTGAACCCGATCGACTGGAAGGCCTTCTCCGGCGCCATGTCCGGTGGCGAGCCCATGGCCGGCACCGGGTACCTCGGCTATGACGCCGCCGGGGTGGTCGATGAGGTCGGCGACGGGGTCACTGGCGTCTCGGTGGGCGATGACGTGTTCGGCCGCGGCCGCAACACCCAGGCGGAGTACGCCGTGCTGGACTCCTGGGCGGCCAAGCCGCCGTCGATCGACTGGGCGGTGGCCGCGGCGGCGGGTGTGGCCGGCGAGACCGCCGAACGCGGGCTTCGGCTGCTGGAGGTCAAGACCGGCGACACGCTGTTTGTTGACGGCGGTGCGGGTGGTGTGGGCGCGGTGACCGTGCAGATGGCGCTCGCCCGAGGGGCGAGGGTGATCGCCTCGGCCAGCGAGGCCAACCACGATTATCTGCGGGAGATCGGCGCGACCCCGGTGCTGTATGGCCAGGGCCTGGCCGAGCGGGTCCGGGCCGCTGCCGGCGGGCCGGTCGACGCGGTCTTTGACGTCGCGGGCAAGACCCCGGTCCAGGAGCTGATCAGCCTTGTGCCCGAGCCGTCCCAGGTGCTGAGCATCGCCAACTTCGCCGCCGGTCAGGCCGGAGCCCGGGTCAGCGGTGGCGGCGCCGACAGCCAGCCCATGCAGGCTCTGGCGCAGGTCGCCGACCTGCTGGCCCAGAACAAGCTGGTGATCAAGGTGCAGACCTTCCCGTTCGACCGTGCCGCCGAGGCCTACCGCATCAGCCAGACCGGCCACGTCCGAGGAAAGCTCGTCCTCGTCCCCTGAAGCGCCAAGGGCTGATGCCGTCTCGTGCGCCCAGAGGACGATGGCATGCCAAGGAAGACCAGCCCGGAGGCGAGGCGCATCGGCGGCGTGGGTGGGCTGGATTCCCGACACCATCCCATCCGCGATCCGGCACTTCGTCGGGTCATCACCACGCTGCCTCGCCCCAGCCTTGGGAGTAGCCACCAAGTCCGTAGTCTAGGGGCGGCCGTAAAGCCAGCGTCGTCCTGGAAAGGCAGCGCAGATTAGAAGGGGTCGCTGCGCGAAAGATGCCGACCGCGATCGGGCTCGGCCGTCTTCGGGGGCCTGGACGGCTTTCGGCCGTAGCTCCTCCCGACGCTCCTCGGCCAGTTCGCGGATTTCGGTTTCGGGGTAGCGGCGGTGGCCGCCGAGGATCTTCACTGGCGCGGTCAGCGTGCAGCTCGGCCGCCCTGGCCGAGGAAGTCCCGTTCGGCGGCCGTCGGCGCCATGGCGGCCGCACGCTGGTAAGCGGCTGCCGCCTCGCGGTGGCGGCCCAGCCGCCGAAGCAGATCGGCTCGGGTGGCGTGGAAGGGGTGGTAGTTGTCCAGGTCTAGCTCGTCCACCAACGCCAGCGCAGCCGCGGGGCCCTGCACCTCGCCGATGGCGATGGCCCGGTTGAGGGCCACGACCGGCGTGGGGGCGACGGCGAGCAGCTGGTCGTACAGCGCGACGATCTGGGACCAGTCGGTCTCCTCGATGGTCCCAGCATCGGCATGGACGGCGTTGATAGCCGCCTGGAGCTGATAGGGACCGGGTTGGTTGCGGCCAAGGCAGCGGCGGAGGATCGCTTGGCCCTCGGCGATCAGGGCCCGATGCCATCGGGTGCGGTCCTGCTCGCCCAGCAGCACCAGGGAACCGTCGGGCGCCAGTCGCGACGCGCGCCGGGATTCGCTGAGGAGCAACAAGGCGAGCAGGCCGGCCACCTCTGGCTCGTCGGGCAGGAGCGAGGCCAGGACCCGGGCCAGCCGGATCGCCTCAGCGCAGAGTCCTGGCTCGGCTGGGCCCGTTAGCCCAGCGGTGTAGACCAGGTAGACGACGGCCAGCACGGGGCGGAGACGATCGGGGAGCTCGTGCGCTTGCGGCACGCGGTAGGGGATCCGGGCGGCCTTGATCTTGCGCTTGGCCCGCACCAGCCGGCGCGCCATCGTCGGCTCGGCCACCAGGAAGGAGCGCGCGACCTGGGTGGTTGACAGGCCACCCAGCAGCCGCAGGGTCAACGCCACCTGCGCTTGGGTGGACAAAGCCGGGTGGCAGCAGGTGAAGATGAGCCGAAGCTGGTCGTCGGGTACCGGCCCCACCTCTTCGGGCATGTCGGGCTCCTGCTCGCCGGGCAACAGCACCGCCACCTGGCTGAGCAACTCCCGTCCACGCGCCTCGCGGCGCAGCCGGTCCAGGGCCCGGTTGCGGGCGGTGGTGGTGATCCAGCCCCCCGGGTTGGGTGGCAGACCGTCGGCTGGCCATTTGCGCAGGGCGACGGCGAACGCCTCCTGGACCGCGTCCTCGGCCAGGTCGATGTCACCAACAACCCGGATCAAGGTGGCCACGGATCGGCCGGACTCCTCGCGGAAGATCCGGGCGACCTCGGCCTGGTCGAGGATGGCCGGGGCGTCGCCGTCGCCCACCCGGTCAGGCCTCGGTAGCGGCGAACGGCCAGACCTCGATCGGCTTCCCGACCGCCGCGGTGGCCTTGGCCGCCCAGACCAGCGCGGCATCCAGATCCGGCGCCTCGATGATGTAGAAACCGCCCAGATGCTCCCGCGACTCCACAAAGGGCCCGTCGGTGGTCACCACCTCACCGTCAGACATGCGTACCACAGTGGCCGTGTCGGGGTCGTGCAGGCGGCCGGAGAAGACCCAGGCCCCGGCCGACTTCAGCTCCTGGTTGAGGACCTGGATCTGCTTCCAGGACTGCTGGATCTCCTCGTCGGTCATCGGGTCGCCGACCTCGCCGTCGATGCTGTGGACCGACAACAAGTACTGGGTCATGTGGGCCTCCCCGTGCTCGGCGGGCACCTCCCGCCGCTCACCCTGACTACGAACCGGCCTCCCCCAGATTGACATGTGCACCAAGAAAGCTCGCCAGACAGCACGATCGTGGACCTGGCCGGCGACCGGATCACCCCGCCGGAGCTGGCCCGGCTGGCCGACACGATCGAACCAGCAGGGACAAGCCCACCTGCAGCAGCTGCATAGGTGGCTGGCCAGCCGAGGTTCGGCCTGTATGACCGCCAGCAGGACCGCCGATCTGGCAAGGAGACTGACCTGGCGCGGGTATCGCGGGTGCGCGGGGGCAGGTTCGACCTGGCCTTCCTGCAGGTGATGACGGCCCGACATCGGGCAGGCACGAGGCTGGCCGCAGCGGAGATGCGCGAGGGCGGTGTGCCCGAGGTTCGCGAGCTAGTTCGGGAGATGGTGGGGCTTGCCGTCGCGATCCTGGTCGGGCAGCTCACCGGCGATGCGTTGTCCCAGGGCGTGGAGATGACGCATCAGCTCGGCCAGGGCGCAGGCGGCGCGCATGGCCGAGCGCTCGGTGCTGGCGGCTTCTAGCAAGGCGAGAATCTCAAGCTGCTGGGTGTCATTCAGTCGTTGGGTGTCGCCCATCACGCCTCCCCTTGAGGGCCGCTTGGCGGGCATGATCGACCAGGACGCCCGGATTGGGCAAACTTTCCATGCGGACCGGTCAACCCACGCGCGGGTGATCGGCGAGCGGCAATGGCTGGTAGCCCTGCAGGGCGCCCGACCGCTGATTGGAAGGTGTGCCGTGAGGTCGCCGGTGAGGTTGGCGGCAAGGTCGACCTGGGAGGCTGCCGTCGCATTCCGGGCGGGAGCGCCGGCGGCCCTAATCTCGCCGGCATGCGCTTCCGCTTGGAGTTCGAGGCGTGCTGGGGCCACGCCAGCGATCGCCAAGAAGCGAGGTGGCGAACAGGTCACGTTGTTTGTTCTGCGGCTCCGCCGCCGGACCGTTCGCTGACGACTGGCTGTTCAAGGTAGCGATCTATGTTGGCTGTCAACGTCGTCCCGAGCGCCGGCCCAGGATGGCCAGCCGGTGGCCGGGCTGGCAGCCGCGATGCTGCCAAGCCACAGCGACACTTAGCCGTCGGCAAGGACGGCGTTGAAGCAGGCAGGGCACTTTTCGATGAACGATGCTTCCCAATCCTGGTCCAGCAGATGGAGTCGGCGGGCCGGGATGCCGCAGGCGGCGGCGTCCGCAGCGGCGGCGTCCGAAGCAGCGGCCACGGCATGGGTTGGGCCGACCGGGGTGATCCTGGCCGACCTGAAGACCCCGTTGGGACGGCGGACCATTGATGGGACCTGCTCGAGCTGCTCGGCACCGACCTTGTAGCGCATGCCCCTCCTTCATACAGGGGCAGCATCCCCTCAGACGTCTGGTATGTCCATGGTGCTCCCGGTAGCCGGCGACAGCCAAAGCCGGCCTTCTCGCCCGGCTCACGGCTGCTCGAGCGAGAATCCTTGCTTGTGCCGCGCCACCAAGCCTCGCCACCAGGCCAGTGTCGGACTGCCGCCGAAGGCTGTGCAGGCCGAAGGTCCGCCCAAGGCCGCGGACGGGTCGTTGAAGCTGCGCGAAGCACACCTGCGGCTCGGCCGCTCCCTTTCCCGCAGGAGGCCACGCCGGGCGCGCGTTCGGAGAGAGAACCAGCGAGCGAGGCGGGAGGTCGAGTTGGCGTCGGTCCGGGACTGCTACGACGACCCCCATCGTCGGAGTCTCACGGCGGCGCCCACTCCTCGTCCCGCCTCGCTCCCATGGTCTTTACCCAGTCGTCCCAGTGACGAACCTCACCGCTGGTGTCCGCGCGTCCCCCCCGAAGATCCCACCCGGGACGGTGGTCCCACCAGGCAGCCTAGTCGTCGGGGGTGGGCTCGTCGGGTGCCGGGGTGTCGCGGGGGAGGTCGCTCTGGAGCTTGTGCAGCTCCTCCAGCATTGCCTGGAAGTCGCGGATGCCGGCGGCGATCAACCAGCGCACGTTGGCGACCGTCTCGCTCAGCGCCTCCTTGTCCTGGAGCAGGGTGTAGGAGTGGATGATCTGCGCCGCTGGTGCGCCCGCCGGGCTGCAGCTGGCCGGGGCGCCCGGTTGGGTGCTGGCCAGTCTGAAGTGGGCCACGGCCAAGGTGGAACGGACCAGCCAGCGCGGCAACGGCGAACGCAGCTCCGGTCAGGAGCGGCAGGCCGAACGCGGCGGTGCCTTCAACGACGCACTGCCCTCTGAACAATTCCCTCCTCCAGTGCCCCCGGCTCAGCTGGGGGGCTGGAGCTTGGAAGGACTCTGGCGACAAGGCGACGAAGCCCATCGGCGACCACAGCTTTGTCAGCGCTGTCCATTACGCGCTGTGGGTGTCAGCCAAAGGAGCAGTCGACAATGACCTTGTTCAGCGCGCGCTCGAGCAGGGCGAGCTCCTGATCGTCGAGCTGGGCGACGAACAGCGCTGAGATCCCGCGGGCGTGGACGGGCGCGGTCTCCGCGAGGCGGGCGATGCCGGCCTCGGTGAGCGCGACCACGACACCCCGGCCGTCGCTCCCGGCTCGGTCGCGGTGGATGAGGCCTTCAGCGGCCAGCCGGGCGACGCGACGGCTCATGCCCGACCGTGAGATCAGCGCCCGGTCGGCCAGCTCGGTCATGCGTAACGCGCCGTGGGCCTGCGCCAGTTGCGCGAGCACGTCGAAGTCGGCCAGGGCCAAGCCCGTCGCTTGTTGGAGATCGGTATCGAGTCGGCGCAGGAGCGAGGCGTGGGCCCGCAGCAGCGAGCGCCAGGCCGCCAACCCACGGCGGCCCGGCACCTGGGTCTCCACGAGCCGGTCAAAGAGCTGGGCGACCTCGGTCTCAGGAAGTATTTGCATGTGCACCTAAGTACGGAGTACGGTACTTGCAAGTGCAAGTATACAGGGCGAAGCAGCCCTCGGGAAAGGAGCGCGCAGCGCGGAATCCGCGCGCGCAGCAGGCGACGTGTTCGCTCCTAGGAGGCATGAGATGGCGCAGACCGCGGCCCAGGGCCGGGACTATCAGGGGGTGTCGATCCCGCCCGCCGGCACGT
>Ga0307302_10001194_pt1 | contig 11405 bp, 10 predicted proteins | sample ER_DNA_183_FD_194490 | JGI IMG/M metagenome (GOLD analysis project Ga0307302, IMG submission 194490) | Bulk soil microbial communities from the East River watershed near Crested Butte, Colorado, United States - ER_DNA_183 | ecosystem: Environmental > Terrestrial > Soil > Floodplain | place... | reverse complement strand
GCCGTCCTCGAACTGGTCGTAGATCTTGACGCCGAGTTCCTCGGCGAGAGCCTGCATCCGGTGGTGGGTGTCGCCGATCCATTGCGCCCCCAGCTCGAGCGGGACACCATCCACCTCCTCGGTCAGAATTCGTCCGCCGATCCGCTCGTCAGCCTCCAAGACGAGCGGCTCCCGTCCGGCGTCGTGAACCTCACGGGCCGCGACGAGCCCCGACAGTCCTGCGCCGACGATGATCACATCAGCTTCGCGTGCCATCCTGCCTCCTGACTGTGTCGCTCGGTTGCCGCAAGTCGTCGTATCGGGTTCGTCGCGGTGCTGCACAGGCGCAGCCCACTAGGATTCGAATCCCAGTCCCATCCTGTCGAGGGTGCGCAGCCACAGGTTTCGGTTCCCTCCGTTGCGGTCGGCATGATCGATCGACCATCGGGTCAGCTGGATCCCGCCGTAGCGGAAGGGCTCGGGTGGGAAGGGGATTGGCTTGGTTCGCACCATGGTCAGCCTCGTGCGCTCGTTGTCAGCGCCGTCCAGAAGGTCGAGCATGACTCGGGCCCCGAACCGGCTGGCGCCGACGCCTAGGCCGGTGTAACCGACGGCATAGGCCAGTCGGTCCCGGTACGCACGGCCCCAGAACGTCGTGAACCTGCTGCAGGTGTCGATGACTCCGCCCCATCGGTGAGTGAAACGCAGTCCCTCGAGCTGAGGGAACGTGGTGAAGAACTGCTCAGCCAGTGCGGCGTGTGTGGCCAACCGCTGATCCTGCTCGGTACGGATCCGGTTGCCGAAGTGGTAGATGACGTCATATCCGCCCCACAGGATCCGGTTGTCGGCCGTGAGCCGGTAATAGTGGAACTGATTGCCGAGATCAGCTAGCCCCTGCCGGCCCTCCCAGCCGACGGCGTCCTGCTGCTCCGGCGAGAGGGGTTCGCTGACCAGGACATAGTCGTAGACCGGCACGATGTAGTTGCCGAGCCGACGCAGCAGATTGGTGAAGGCGTTCGTGGCCAGCGCTACCTGCCGTCCCCGGATCGAGCCGAACGGGCAGCGCAGCGCCAGACCGGCGCCGTCGGACGTGATCCTGGTGGCCTCCGTGTGTTCGTAGATCCGCACACCGAGGTCGAGGCACGCCTGGCGCAAACCCCAGGCCAGCTTGGCCGGGTGGACCAGCGCCACGCCATCGGCGTCGTAGCGACTCGCGAGGTAGGTCGGCGAGTGCACAAGCGCCTGGGTCTGCTCGCGGTCCAACAAGACCGGTTCGGTGCCGTGCTCCGCGAGGAGCTGGGCGAACTCGGTTAGCTCGGCCACATGCCAGTCTTCCACCGCGATGTCCAGTTCTCCTGTACGTTCGAACTCGGCGTCGATCCCGTGTCTGGTGATGGTGGCTTCGATGCTGTCGAGGTTCTCCCGGCCGAGCCGTTCGAGCGTGTCGAACTCGTCCGGGAACCGGTCCGGGCCGTTGGCTTCACCGTGGGTCAGGCTGCTGGCACAGAAGCCGCCGTTGCGGCCGGACGCGGCCCAGCCGACGGTCGCTGCCTCGATCAGGACGACGTCGCGGCCGGGATCGGCCTCCTTGGCCTGCAGTGCGGTCCACAGACCGGTGTAACCGCCGCCGACGACGACCAGATCGGCGTCGACCGCACCGACCAGCGAGGGCAACGCAGGCGGTGCCGCTGGGTCGTCGAGCCAGAACACGGAGGGTTGGGCCTCGGCCAACGAGCGCATCGCCCGTGGCGTCCAGGTCGGTTCGCTCCCATCTGCCTGCGCGTGTCGACCGCGGCGTGCCGGCATACCGTGACCCTAATCTTTGGCAGATTTTTCTCATAAATGGGCCTAGCCTTCGTCATAACGGCGGCCGGCGCCGTGACTGCAGAGAAACGAGCCGCGATGAGTCATGCTGGCCATGAGGTACCTGCTGCACACGATCTAACCGAGCACAAGGGGCTCGACGAGGGCGCACTGACGTTCTTCGGCACGCTGATGATCGGCCTCGCCTCGGTGGCACCGGCCTACTCCTTGGCGGTCACGCTGGGTTATGTCGTGATCGAGGACGGCACGCTCGCCCCCGTGGCGGTGGTGGCCGGCTTCATCCCGATGCTGCTCACCGCCTTCGCTTACCGGGAACTGAACAAGGTCATCCCGGACTGCGGCACCACGTTCACCTGGGTAACCAAGGCGTTCGGACCGAGGACCGGCTGGTTCGGCGGGTGGGTGCTGACCCTCGCCGGGATCATCGTGCTGACGAGCCTGGCCCAGGTCTCGGGCCAGTACACCTTCCTGCTTCTAGGCGCCGACTCGCTCGCGGACAACACGTTTTGGGTGACGGTGCTGGGGGTCGTGTTCATCGCGGTCATGGTCTGGGTCTCCTACCGCGGCATCGTGATCGCCGAGTGGCTGCAGAACGTGCTCGTGGCCATCCAGTACATCGCGCTGGGCGTCCTCGTGGTGGTAGCCCTGATCGCTGTCGCGGGCCCGAACCGGCCGGACACTGCAATCCCGATCGAGGCGTCCTGGTTCAATCCATTGGGCTTCTTCGCCGAGGACGGTGGCGGGTTCTCGGCGCTGACCGAGGGCATGCTGCTGATGGTCTTCATCTATTGGGGTTGGGACACGATCCTGTCTTTGAACGAGGAGACGAAGGAACGGGAGAAGACCCCAGGACGCGCAGCTGTCGCCGCGACGCTCATCCTGGTGGCGACGTACATGCTCACCACCGTGGCGGCGATCTCGTACGCCGGGGTCGGGACCGAAGGCATCGGGCTGGGCAACGAGGAGAACGCCGGCGACGTGTTCCGCGCGATCAGCGAGCCGGTGCTCGGAGACTGGAGCTGGATCGTGCTAGTGGCCGTCCTGGTGTCGGCGGTCGCGTCCACCCAGACGACGATCCTCCCGGCGGCACGCGGCACGCTCGCTATGGGTGTCTACCGGGCGCTCCCGAGCCAGTTCGCGAAGATCCATCCCAAGTTCAAGACGCCGACTGTCTCGACTCTGGTCATCGGTGGCGTCGCCATCGTGCTTTTCGTGCTGCTCAGTCTTCTGGGGGAGAACGCGTACGGCGACGTGCTGGCTGCCATCGGTCTGCAGATCTCGTTCTACTACGGGCTGACCGCGTTCGCGTGCGTGTGGTACTTCCGCCAGGACATCGCCCATGGTGGCAAAGACCTGTGGATCAAGGGGATCCTGCCCATGCTGGGCGGACTGATCCTGCTGTTCGCGTTCGTGTGGAGCGCGATCGACATGTGGTCGCCCGACTACGGCTACCTGGGCGGCTGGACCGTGCCGGGGACCAGCGTGGAGATCGGCAGCGTGTTCCTGCTCGGCATCGGCTCGATCGTCCTCGGCCTGCCGATCATGTTCTTGATCGCCCGCCGCAGCGAGCAGAAGCCGTTCTTCCGCGGCGAGGCGCTGCACCACGACACGCCGGTTCTCGCGCCCGAGTAGCCAGCCGCGGGCGTGCGCGGCCGGCCGCATAGCCTGGCTACATGCCGCTGAGGGGCGAGTACGAGCCGAGCCCGCAGGCAGTGGTGCGCGGCCAGGTCGAGACATGTGAACGGACCGGTGATCGGAGGCCAACACTGGGCGTTCGGATCCGGCAGAGCGGAGCGCATTAATACGGAGGCTTTACCGCAATTGGCGACCGACGCGCCTTGGCCGGTTGGTCAACCGGTTTCGGGCTGGTCCGGTCTCGGGTTGCCGCCACGGTTCATGGCCGTCCTTGAGGTCCATGGTCGCAAATCCGGCCACAGCCGCTCGAACCCCGTGGTGATCGCCACCGTGGACGGCAGCTCTTAGCTCGTATCGATGCGCGGCCCCGGGTCGGATTGGGTGAAGAACGTCGAGGCCGCGCAGGGCGACGCCGTGATCCGCCGGGGGGCGTCGACGCCGCGTTCACCTTGTGGCAGTGCTGCCGGAGCAGAGGGCACCAATCCTGCGAGAGTACGTGCGAATCGCATCGAGCGGCCGACAGCACTTCCCGCTCCCGGCAACCCTCGGCGACGCCATGCACGGCGCAACGTGCGCCGGATTATGGGTCACCGGAACCGGCAAAGACGGGAACCCGCGTGAGGTCTACCTCTACCACGTGGTCGACAACCAGGACACGATGCGCGAGTACGGCGCGCAGTGCGTGGTCTGGCAGACCGCAATCAATCCGGTTGTTGCCCTGGAGCTGCTCGCGGCGGGCACCTGGTCGGGTGCCGGCGTACTCGGTCTGGAAGCCTTTGATGCAGTGCCGTTCCTGAATCTGCTCGCCGATGACTACGGCTCACCCTGGGGACTCACCGAGTTGCGAGAACGTAATTGAGCCATAGCTCAACTACGTTCTGACATGTCTGCGAGAGTTGGTCCATGCCCACGGTTGATCTCTCACGGCTCGGCCAGCATCATTTCGAGGCTGCCAACTCCCGTGGTGGCACGCTGTCGTTCGGCAGGAAGAAGGACGGTGAGTTCACTCCGGTGGAGCTGCTGCTTGTCGCCATCGCCGGGTGCACGGCGATGGACGTCGACGCCATCACGGTCAAACGGTCCGAGCCCCTCCGCTTTCACGTCAGCTGTTCCGGCCACAGCACTAAGAGCAAGCACGGCAACCATGTCACCGACATAGCCGTCGACTTCGATGTCGAGTTCCCTGACAGCGAAGGCGGGCGTGCGGCGAGAGATGTGCTGGAAATAGCGATACGCAAGTCTCATGATCGACTCTGTACCGTGACGCGTACGGTCGAACTGGAGACACCCGTCGATGCCCGGCTGCGTGGTGAGTCGCTGCTGCAGCAGGCAAGCTCGCTAACGTGATGGCCAGCCCAACGACCGGGCCCTCGACTGCGCCCCACCTGGCCAAGCGTGACCTGGTCTACGTCACGCCCGAGCGACTCGACGAATTCTTCGCAGCGGTCGTGCACGGCTTCCACGACGATTACGTGTCGGCGAAATGGGAGCCCAATCGCAAGGTGTTTGAGCCGGAGCGCAGCTTCGGGTTCCAGGTCGACGGGCGCTGGATCTCCACCTGTGGCGCGTACAGCAGGATGCTGACGGTTCCGGGCGGAACGGTGCCGGCCGCCGCCGTCACTGTTGTCACGGTACAGCCGTCCTACCGTCGGCGCGGCCTGCTCACCGAGATGATGACGCATCAGCTGCACGACATCCAGGAGCGCGGCGAGGAGCCAGTCGCTCTGCTCTGGGCTTCGGAGTCGGCCATCTACGGCCGTTTCGGCTACGGCCACGCCAGCCCTCAGGTGCGACTGACAGGCAAAACCAAGACGACTGCATTCCGTTCCGATGTCGATCTCGGCTCCGGTTCGGTGGGTGAGGTGGAGCGCGACCAGGCGATTCCCATCATCAAGCGTCTCCACCAGGACCTGTTGCCGCGGCGCGTGGGCGCGCTGAATCGCAGCGACAACTGGTGGGTGGTCAAGTGGCACGATCCCGAACAGTGGCGGCATGGCGCGTCGGCGTACCGCTTTGCTCTGCATTACGACCACGGCGGCCGGCCGGACGGCTACGTGGCGTTTCGAGTCAAGAACGATTGGTCAGAGTCGGGCGCCGAGGTCAGCGTTGAGGAAGTTGATGCGGACACCGCGGAAGCCCGCGCGGCATTGTGGCGGTTCGTTCTTGATCTTGACTTGGTCCGCAGGTTCGTCAGGCAGGGTGCGCCCTTGGATGAGTCGGTGCGCTATCTGGTAGCCGATCTTCGATCTGTGAAGGCCGAGCAGCAGGACGGGACGTACGCCCGCCTGGTGGATGTACCGCACGCTCTTGAAGCGCGTCGGTACCTCGCAGACATTGATGTGACCATCCGAGTCGAGGACCCGCTGCTCAGCTACAACAACGGCACCATCCGGCTGGAGGCCGGTCGTGATGGCGCCTCCGTGACCCGCGTAACCCGCGGCCGGCGACGGCCTGATCTTGCGATGGACGTGCGGGACCTGAGCGCGATCTACCTCGGCGGAACCCCGCTCGCCGCCCTTGCCCGGGCTGGTCTGGTCACCGAGCGAACGAAAGGCGCCGCTGCAGCCACAGGAGCCGCATTCGGTTGGTCCCAGCCACCGTTCTGCCCCGATTTTTTCTAGTTATCGGCACTGCTCGCGCAGCGCGCGCCTGGAACCCGCCTACTTCGTCGTCGTTCGCAAACGAAGAACGCCTCCGCTCACTTCGTTTGCATTGCTCGCTCCGCTCGCGAGGCTGGCGCTCGTCAGCCACTGCCTTCCTCGCTCGCTCGCAGACGAAAGACGTGTCTGCTCGCTCGCTCGTCCAGGACAGCGGCGCGCCAGCCTGGCTCAGCACGGCGGGCGCGCGCTACCGACGCTCGCAGTGCGGAAGAAGAAGCGCGTGGCGTCGACGTACAGCGTGGTCCAGGCCAGAACCTTGATCGGCTGCAGCCGCCACACTCCAGCCAGGTACGAGGCCGCCGATTGCGAATAGCCGTACTTTGCTTTTGATGCCGCGGCGAGCTGCCGCGCAACAGTCTTCGACGGCGTCATCCACTCGGCTGTGCCTTCGACAATGACCGCCGACTCCCCATCCTCCAAGTGGAGCGTTGCGCGGCCATCCCGACGCAGGTTGCGGATGTGGACGGTCGCGGGGTCGCCGCCGAAGTAGCAGCCGCCGTCCAGCCAGATGCCGTCCAGGGGCACTACATGCGGGGTGCCGTCGCGGCGTACGGTGGCGAGCCAGTAATGCAGCGAGTCGACCAACCGCTGTTCGACCACCGTCCAGTCGAGGAGCCGGTTAGGGGAGCCGTAGCCGCTGGGCAGCGTCAGCTGCTCAGAAACGGGCATGGCTTTGATTACAGGTATTCCTCGATGGCGCCGAGCAGCACTGACTTCGACTTCGCGCCCTTGAATGCCTTCACCAGCTCGCCGCCGACGTAAACCTGGATCGTTGGCAGGCCGAGAACGTAGTTGTTGGCTGGCGTCACCGGATTCGTATTGGTGTCCATCTTGACGAAGCGCACCTTGTCACCGTGCGCGTTAGCCAGCTCTTCAATAATCGGCGACACCTGCTTGCACGGCCCACACCAATCTGCCCAGAAGTCAACCACAACTGGCTTCTCCGACTTCAGGACAACATCAGCGAACGTGGCGTCGGTCACATCACTTACTGCACCCATGGAAACTCCTCTCTGCGCCCTTCAGCCTTCAGTGTGCCGGCGCCCGCTGACACTAACCGAAATCAACTCGCCGCACCGGTCAGCAGCGCTTCGTCGGCGGCCACGATCACATGGTCTCCGTGATGCAGCGCCGTCAAGTACCGCTCCGCGTCGAGGGCGGCCGCGCAGCCGGTTCCGGCGGCCGTGACTGCTTGCCGGTACGTACGGTCCACGAGATCCCCGGAGGCGAACACGCCGGGCAGGTTCGTTTTGGTCGACCTGCCGTCGGTGATCACGTAGCCGTCCGGATCCAGATCCACCTGGCCCTTCACCAGTTCAGATCGGGGATCGTGACCGATGGCGATGAACAGCCCGGAAACCGGCAGTTCGCGTTCGGCACCGGTGATGGTGTCCTGCAAGGTGATCGATGTCAGGGTCTTGTCACCGTGGATCTCAGAGACCACGGAGTTCCAAGCAAACTTGATCTTGGGGTTCTTGAACGCTCGGGCGGCCATGATCTTGCTGGCTCGCAGCTCGTCGCGCCGGTGCACGATGGTGACGGACTTGGCGAATCGGGTCAAGAAGGTTGCCTCCTCAACGGCCGAGTCGCCGCCGCCGACCACGGCGATGTCCTTCTCACGGAAGAAAAAGCCGTCACAGGTGGCACACCAGGAGACACCGTGTCCGGACAGCCGATCCTCGCCCTCTACACCGAGCTTGCGGTAACCAGAGCCCATGGCCAAGATCACCGTCCGCGCGGAGAAGGTGTTGCCGTAGCCGTCCTTGACGACCTTGATGTCGCTGGTCAGGTCCATCTCGACTACATCCTCGGTGATCATCTCGGCGCCGAATCTCTCCGCCTGAGCACGCATGTTGTCCATCAGCTCGGGGCCCATGATGGCGTCGCGGAAGCCTGGAAAGTTCTCCACCTCGGTGGTTGTCATCAAGGCACCACCTGCGTCGATCTCACTCTCGAACACGAGCGGCTTGAGGTCGGCCCGGGCGGCGTACACGGCGGCGGTGTACCCCGCCGGCCCGCTGCCGACGATGATGACGTCCTGTACGGATTCGCTGCTCATAGTGCCCTTCGTCAATCTGCTGCTGTGGGCGTAAACCCTATCCGGCAAACGGCCACGGCCTGCTCCCTATTCCTGACTCAGCCGCCGCTGGCCGTTCCGACCTCTGCACCGATCATCGGATCAGTCCTCGGGTCTTCAGATGTTCCGCCGTTCTGCGCGAGCCCTTGTCAAGCTGTGCCTGCGGTGCTCGGCCCAGTATCCACGTGAAGAGGGCTGAATGGCCGCCGCGGAGCAGCGCAACCGGTGCGACGACGCGTGTGGTTCGTCCGTCCGCACCTCGTACGGTGAGCCGGTAGGACGGCCCGTTGGGAGTGAGGAACTGTGCGACGCCAATCAGGTCAACCGCCTCAATCGTGTGGAGCCTTTGGAAGCGCCGGACAGTCAGCTGCGACCCGTCCACCAGCAGATAGGCCCTGGTCCGCAGGTAGATCAACCCAACGAGGAGCGCCCACAGCGCCACGACGACGACCAGTGCAGACAACCAGCCGGTTGCGCGAGAGCGGGCCAGCACGCCTATGCAGATGGCGGCGGCAACGCTGGCGAAGAACGCCGGGGTCCGCCAGTTGTAGGAGAGTTCGAGCGGGTGCGCCATCTCCCCTCCAATTCTTGACTCTCCGCCAGCTTCTTGATCAACGTCGGTGCCCATCCTGCTCCATCGATCGAAGTTCGTCGGCAGCGGTAGTTCGCAACAGTTTGATTACGTTTTTCAACAGTTCCTGACTCGAATTAATGAGGCCGGTTACGGCCAGGTCACGGTCGGCGCGGACGGTCTCGATGCCTCTTCGCGCCACGCTACATTTCTTGCTCCGTCTGTCTGGATCTACCGACACAGGAGAGTCATGAGGAATGCCGTACGTGCTCTGCAGGCGTCTATCGCCGTTGGGGCTGCCTTGATCCTGGTAGCGCCTACCGCGCAAGCCAATAACCTCGGCGGGATCGTCGTCGCTCATCGTGCCGGAGCGACGTCTTCCCTTGGCGAAGGCACCATGGAGGCCTACGAGGACTCGGTGGCGAACCACGCCAATATCCTCGACGGCGATATCCACTGGACGAAGGACGGTTCCGATAAAGACACGGTCGGCTCTATCGTCGTGATCCATGACTCCACGCTCGACCGGATCACCAACTGCACGGGCAAGGTCTCTTCCCGGCTCTGGACTTACATCCGTGACAATTGCAAAACCGACGCCGGCAATAATAAGCTCATCCGCCTCAAGGACCTGGTTGCATACGGAGACTCCGAAAAGAAGCAGGTCGCCATCGGGCTCAAGAACTCGAAGATCACCAACGCACAAGCCAAGCAGTTGTGGAAAACGATCAGGTCCTCCAACGTCCAGCTGGAAGCGCCGGCCTCCAGGCTGGCTGCATTGAACAAGGTCAAGAAGCTGGACAAGGCCGACCGCAAGCACAAGATCCACTATGCGATGACGGCGATAGGGTCCGGCGGGTGGGGCACGGGCGCGAAGCCGAACCCGTCGGTGTCCAAGGTGAAGAGTGTGGGCAAGTACTTCCACGCCGAGCTATCGATTCCGCCGAGTGTCATGCGCACTTACAAGAAGGCCGGCATCAAGGTGTTTTTGTTCACTGGCAAGACCGAATCTGACTACGCGAAGATGGCCAAACTTGACCCGTACGGCGTGGTCGTCAATGACGTGGCGAAGTTCCAGACTTGGCGCGACAGGCAAACATAGCGTGACGAGCTGGCTCTGCCGGCTGTGATGAAGAGCCTCGACCGCGATTCGGTCGGGGCTCTTTATTGTGCGGCGCTTGTATTACGCGTCGATATGACTACACCACCACGAGGCACCGGCTCCAAAAGCTTCACCAAACTCAATGTCAAAGGCTTATCTGGGAATCTCAATCCTCGATCACTGCATGACCTCGACCTCATAAATGCCGCCGCGGTAGCCGTTTCCCTCCCTCGGCAGCGAGGTCAGATACACCAGGACATATCGGGTCGTCACACCTTGCGCGGGCGTCAATGTCGCCGATTCGCCGGCCTTCGATTCCGCGGCCACGGTCCGCCAACGCTTGTCGGAGCGCATTGGCGGCCTCGGCGTCTGGGCAGGGTCAGTCTGCGGGACCCGGAGCTCGACAGCCGTCCCAGCGCCGCTCAGCCTGAGCTGCACAGAGCGCACCGGTTGCGGAGCATCGAGGTCAAGCACCAGGCCGACTCCGCGCTTCAGATTGCCCAGTCTCGGGTTGCCGAAGTACTGAACAGTACGCCAGCGCGTAGCCGGATCGCCGTCGTAGGCAAGCCGCACCTCATCGGGATTCTCGGTCTTGTCCTCCCCCTGCGGATCGAAGTCTCGCGCGGTGGCGATGGTCAGCTTCTTGGGCTGGGTCGGTGCGCCGTTGGATGTGATGCCGGTTTGTTCGCTCGACGCCTTCGGCTCGGGTGAGGTGGAAAGCCGCCGATCCAACACGATCGCGGAGATGATTCCCGCTGCGATCAGCAGCACAGCGAGCACCAGCAGCAAGCCGATCCAGCGCCGCCGCCGCTGCTGGGGTGCTGGCGATGGTCCCGGGGATCTGGTTCGCGGGGGACGGTTGGGCGTTGCCGGTCCTTGCGGGGGTCTGCCACCCGACACCCGGGTGTGCTGAGTGGTGGGTGGAGCGCTTGCCGCCGGAATCGTGTGGGTGCGGATCGCTTCTTGGCGCGTAGTCGTCTGATCGAGGAGCGAAGAGACGGGCTGCGCGCTTACGGCGGGATCGGCCTCGGGGGAGCGTCCGCCCACGGTGGGAATCGGCTGACGCAGCCGCTGCTCTAGGTCGGGGGCGGCATCTGCGCTGCCGAGCACCTTGGTCAGCGCAGTCACGATGGCTCCGACGGTGGTGATCGCGGGCGCGTGGTGTCGCGGCGGATCACCAAGAATCTGATCGCACACGTTGTCGAGTGCCGGTGATACGCCGGCGCGTACTTGCCGCGGCGTCATCCAGTGCCGTCCCACCATCGGGGCATTTGGCAGACCGAACGCCGGGCCACCGGGCCAGCGGCACACCAGTGAGGCATAGAGCAGCCGACCTAGGTCGGTGACATCAACTAGCTCCGGGGTATCGGCACCAGGCACCACCCCACTCGCGATTGGCCGGAGAGCAGCCTCAATCAGCAGGCCGACGATCTTGATGTTTCCACTCGGCGTGATGATCACCGTCTCCGGGCTGATCCGGCGGTGATAAAGACCGAGACTGTGTACGCCGGCGAGCGCGTCGGCCACCTCCCGGGTGATCCACGCGGCCTCGAGGCT
>Ga0307302_10001191_pt1 | contig 11447 bp, 11 predicted proteins | sample ER_DNA_183_FD_194490 | JGI IMG/M metagenome (GOLD analysis project Ga0307302, IMG submission 194490) | Bulk soil microbial communities from the East River watershed near Crested Butte, Colorado, United States - ER_DNA_183 | ecosystem: Environmental > Terrestrial > Soil > Floodplain | place... | reverse complement strand
GGTGTCCTTGTAGGGATCGCCGACGGTGTCGCCCGTGACCGCGGCAGCGTGGGCCTCGGAGCCCTTGCCGCCGTAGGCGCCGTCCTCGATCAGCTTCTTCGCGTTGTCCCAGGCGCCGCCGCCGGAGGTCATGGCGATGGCGAGAAAGATGCCGGTGACGATCGTCCCGATCAGAAGCCCGCCCAGGAGCTCGGGCTTGATGATCCCGGCCACGATCGGGAAGAAGATGGGAATCGCCGCGGGCAGCATCATCTTCTTGATCGCCTCGGCGGTGACGATGTTGACCGTCCGCCCATACTCGGGCCGTCCCGTCCCCTCCATGATCCCGGGGATCTCGCGAAACTGACGGCGCACCTCTTCCACCACCTGCCCGCCGACGCGCCCGACCGCCTGCATGGCCAGCGACGCGAAGAGGAACGGCATCAGGCCTCCGATGAAGAGGCCCGCGATCACCCAGGAGTCGCTCAGGTCGAAGTTGGGCCGGATGCCGTGATTGGAGAGCTCGGAGGTGAAGCCGTCGAAGAGGACGAGCGCGGCCAGCCCGGCGGAGCCGATCGCATAGCCCTTCGTGACCGCCTTCGTCGTGTTGCCGACGGCGTCGAGAGGGTCGGTGACGCCGCGCACCTCTTCTGGTAGGTCCGCCATCTCGGCGATCCCACCGGCGTTGTCGGTCACCGGGCCGTAGGCGTCGAGCGCGACGATCATCCCCGTCATCGAGAGCTGGGCCATGACGGCGACGCCGATCCCGTAGAGGCCGGCGAGGCCGGCAGCGCCGACGATTCCCGCTGCGATGACGAGCACGGGCAGCGCGGTCGCCTGCATGCCGATCGCCAGGCCTTCGATGATGTTTGTCGCGTGGCCCGTGGTCGAGGCGCGGGAGATGCCCTTCACGGGCAGCCAACGCGTGCCGGTGTAGAACTCCGTGATCGCCACGAGCATGAACGTGATGGCGAGTCCGATGAGCGCGCAGCCGTAGAGCTCCCAGTAGTTGTACTTGCCGCCGTCGAAGGCGAGCGTGACGGGGATGAAGCCGATGGCGGAGAGCACGGTCGCGACGGCGACGGCCTTGTAGAGCGCGTTCATGATCGAGCCCGTGCGCCCGATGCGGGCGAAGAACGTCCCGATCACGGACGCGATCACGCCGACCCCACCGAGCGCGAGCGGATAGACGACGACCCCGGACGACGGGAAGTTGACCGCACCGAGGAACATGACCGCGACGGCCGTAACGGCGTAGGTCTCGAAGAGGTCGGCCGCCATGCCGGCGCAGTCCCCGACGTTGTCGCCGACGTTGTCGGCGATGACCGCCGGGTTGCGCGGGTCGTCTTCGGGAATCCCGACCTCGACCTTGCCGACGAGGTCGGCGCCGACGTCCGCCGCCTTCGTGTAGATGCCCCCGCCGAGCCGGGCGAACACAGAGATGAGGGAGCCGCCGAATGCGAGTCCGATGAGGTGTCGCGCCGCCTCGTCGGGAGCCTGGTCGAACCAGGCCGTGAGGATCCCGTAGTAGGCCGCCACGCCGAGGAGACCGAGCCCGACGACGAGGAGGCCGGTGACCGAGCCGGCGCCGAACGCGACCGCGAGGGCCGGCTTGACGCCACCCCTGGCCGCCTCCGCGGTGCGCACGTTCGCCCGCACGGCCACGTTCATTCCGATGAAACCGGCCGCGGCCGAGAGCACCGCTCCGATGAGGAAGCCAAAGGCCGTGTACCAGCCGAGGTCGTTCCAGAACCCGATCCCGAGGAAGATGATCGCTGCCACTCCGGCGATGGTCAGGTACTGCCGCCGGAGGTACGCGGAGGCCCCTTCCTGGACGGCGCGCGCGATCTCCTGCATCCGCTCGGTGCCGGCCGGGAGCTTGAGAATGCGGACGGTCAGAGCGGCGCCCCAGGCGATACCGACCCCGGAGCAGAGCAGGGCGAAGAGGACGCTGTGATTCTGGAAGAAGTCAGTCACGAAGTCGCGGCCTGAACCGAGCGAATCCGGCAGTTGATGCCGGATCCGGCGGGCGGAGTTTTATCACAGGTCGGTCTCGGCGCGCCCGCGGCTAGGGCAGGACTTCGAGCGAGCGGCGGTGGTCGAGGCCGACGTCGGCGGTGGGGGCGACCTGACTGCGGCGGTCGGAGACCACGCGCCACGTCGGCTGCTTCTGCGTGTTCGCGTTGGCCGAACCGCCATGCGTGGACCATGCCCACGAACTCGATCGTCGCCTTGAGCGGACCGGTGGGCGTTCCGTACCGGTAGGCCCTCGAGGACGAACAGGATGCGCCATGAACGCCCTCCTCGCTTGCGGGCTTCCCAGCTTTTAGCGCGTTTGCGGCGCCGTTTCAATCGGTACGCAGCGTCACATGCGCGCGCCGCGAAGAGCCGTCGCGCACAGGTGCTCGTCGGGCTGCGGCGAGATCTTCGGGATGACCGCGAAGAGGAGCTCGCGCAGGCGCTCGTTGTTTCGCTCGAAGACCGTGACGACCTGCTCGTGCGAGACCGGCTCGGCGCCTTCGACGCCCACGTCGTGGTCGGTCACCATCGAGATGTTCGCGTAGCAGAGCTCGAGTTCCCGGGCCAGGTAACCCTCGGGGTAGGCCGTCATGTTGATCGTGTCCCAGCCCATCTCCTGGAACCACTTCGATTCGGAGCGGGTGGAGAAGCGGGGTCCCTGGATGACGACGACCGTGCCCCCGTTCCGCGCCGGAATGCCGAGCTCACGGGCGACGTCGACGAGCAGTGAGCGTAGATCCGGGCAGTACGGGTCGGCGGCCGAGACGTGCGTCGTCTCGGGCCCGTCGTAGAAAGTGTCCTTGCGCCCGCTCGTCCGGTCGACGAACTGGTCGCAGACGACGAACTCGCCCAGCTGGAGCTCCGCCTTCAGTGCGCCCGAGGCGTTCGGCCCAATGATGCGCCGGACCCCGAGCTCCCTCATCGCCCAGAGGTTGGCGCGGTAGGGAATCGCGTGCGGCGGCAGCTCGTGGTTCAGGCCGTGACGCGGCAGGAAGGCGACGCGCCGGCCGCCGACCTCGCCGATCGTGAACGGGGCCGACGGCTTGCCGTACGGCGTCTCGACCTCGACCTGTTCCACGTCTTCGAGAAACGAGTAGAACCCCGACCCGCCGAAGACCCCGATCTCAGCCCTCGTCATCCGCCCCTTCGCCTGCGGCCGCCTGGGCGTAGGCGAGCTGAAGGCTCGCTACGGACTGGTTGAAGTCGCGGACGAGCTCGGGCGGGACGACGTTCTCGAGCACGGGCGTGAGCGCGCTCATCGTCTCGATCGCCAGCTTCGACTGCGCGAGATCGCGATCGTCCTTCGTCTCGGGCGTGAGCCCGAGCCGGCGGTAGCCGAGCGCAGAGACGGTGATCAGCGTCTGGATGAGCACGTCCTCGACCTTGAGCCGGCGCAGCTCCTCGGCGAGCTCGCGGGCGATCTGCGCCTGGTCCTCGGGCTCAGACACGGACCGGCTCCAGGACCTCGCGGGCGTAGATCTCCTTCATGCCCTCGCCCGCCTCGTGGAGCGCGATCTGCCGCTCCGCTGGAGTGACCGCCGGCACGGTGAGGAACGAGGCGAAGCCGAGCTCCTCGGCCACCGGCAAGGTCCACTGAACGAGCTCCTCGATCCGGGTCCGCGCCGGCTTGACGTCGCTCGTGCGCAGGTCGATGAGCTCGCCGGAGAGGCCGTACCGGATGGCCCGCCAGAGGTTCTCCTCGATCAGACGGTGCGGATGGTCGGGCAGCGCCTCGCCCTCGTCGAGGGCGCGCGCGATCCGGACCGTGAGCGCGACCATGAAGGCCGCGAGCGCCTGCGACTCGCCGAGCTCCGGCTGGCCGTCGCAGATCCGCAGCTCGACGGTCGGGAACGCGAGATGCGGTCGCACGCTCCACCAGAGCTGCGTGTGCTCGGTGATCGACCCGGTGCGATAGAGGAAGCGCACGTAGTCCTCGTACTCGGCCCAATCGCGGAAGGCGTCCGGCACGCCGCAGCGCGGAAACATGCGCGTGAAGATCTCCGTCCGGGCCGAGTGGAGATACGTGTACGTCGCCTCGACGAACGGCGAGCTGCCCGAGTAGGCGAGGAGCTCGGGCAGAAAGGCGCGAAGCGCGTTGGTGACGTGGATCGCGCGGTCTGCTCCCTTGATGCCGACGTGCACGTGGAGACCGAACGTGTTGTTGCGCCAGACGACGTAGCGCAGGATCTCGTCGTTTCGGCGGTAGTGCGGAGTGTCGATGATGCGCTGCTCCTGCCAGGGGCTCCACGGATGGGTCCCGGCCGCGCACAGGGCAAGGTCGAGCCTCCCGGCGAGCTCGAGCAGCTGCCTGCGTCGCTCGGCCATCGTCGCGGCCGCCTCGGCGAACGACTCGCAGCGGCCGGTGCGGACCTCGACCTCGGAGGCGATCAGCTCTCCGACGAGGTGCTCCTCGAGCTCGGTGCCCTGCGCCGCCGCCTGGAAGTCCTCGAACCGGTTGACCAGGCCGAGATCGGCGGGGTCGAGGATGGCGAACTCCTCCTCGACCGCGATGGTGAAGTCCTGCCCGCCGTCGAACCCCTCGCGCGCAAAGCGGATCTGCTCCTCGGGACTGAGCTTCTGGGCCTCACCCACGCGGCGAAAGTATCAGAGCCGCAATCGTCTCCCAGCTCCAGCGCCCGACCGCCGCAGCGCGCGCGCCAGAGGAGAGCCGAGCCCACTCGGAGCGAGGAAGCGCGAGGATCGAAGCGAGCTTCGCGGCGAGATCCCCGGCGTCGCCCGGCATGAAGCTCGCGAGCCCGCGGTGCTCCTCCTGATACGCCGCCTCCAGGCCCTGGGCGACCTCGGCGAGGCCGGAATGCCGCGCCACAAGTGGCGGGGAGCCGCACGCCGCGGCCTCGGCCGCGACCATCCCGAACGCCTCGGGGAAGACCGACGGCGTGACGCTCACGTCCGCGAGAGGCCAGAGATGGCGGAGATGGCGATGCTCGAGCGCGCCCGTGAAGAGAACCCGCTCGCCCGCCATCCGCTCGAGCTCGTCCCGGGCCGGCCCGAAACCGACGACGACGGCGCGCGCGTCTACGGACCCGAGGGCCTCGAGAAGGAGGTGCACGCCCTTTTCCTCGCTTAGCTTGCCGACGTAGACGACCGTCGGCTCGTCGCCCGCGAGGAAGTCGCGGAGCCGTTCGGCGTTGCCCGCGTCCGGTTCCCGCTCCGACGCCGGCGCCGGATCGCGTCCCGCTTCCGCGAGCAGGCGAGCGAGGGCTTCCTCCCGCGCTTCCGGGCGGAACTCGTCGACGTCGACGCCTGGAGGGACGACGCGCACCCGCTCGCTCCAGCCGACGACTTCCTCCAGCACGGTGCGGATGTGCTCGGAGCCCGCGAGCACTTCGGTCGCTCCCGCGAGGGACTCCCGCGCCCAGACGCACAGGTCCTCGTTGCCGCGCATGGAGAACTCCAGCTCGGAGCCATGCGCCTTGACCGTGAACGGCATGCCGACTGCGGCGCCGACGGGCGCGCCGAGGAGGACGTGGTTCACGAGGAGAAAATCCGCGGGCAGGTGCTCGCGGACCGCGGTTGCGTTTACCTCCACGAACCGTTCCCGCTCGGCGCGCGTGAGGTCCTGCAGGTAGCGAGCGTCCATGTTCTCGTAGCGGTCGAGCACGAAGACGGGCAAAGGGCCGTCGAGCGGCGGCCGTACGACGCGTGCTCCTCCCAGGTCGTACTCGCCCGGATTCGGCTCCTGGCAGAAGACGACGACCTCGTGGCCGAGGCGGCTCAAGGCCCGCGCGAGCGCGCGCGTGTAGACATTCGAGCCAGTGCCGCCCAGGAGGTAGCCGTGCCAGATGAGAACCTTCATCCGTGGAAGATCCTGACGCACCCTTGGTGGCCCGGGCGCGGCGAGGCGACCGGTGGGCCTTCGAGCAGCTCGTCGAACGCCACCAGCACCGGCTTTTCACACTCGCGGCGCGTACCCTCGGCTCGGCGGACGACGCCGCGGACGCCGTGCAGGAGGCCTTCATCCGGGCCTGGCTCGGACTGCCCCGCTTTCGCGGAGGCTCGCTCTTCTCGACCTGGCTCTACCGGATCGGGCTGAACGCGGCGCACGACCAGCGCGCGAAGCGCCGCACCGAGCCGCTCGACGAGGTGCGCGAGCCCGCCGATCCGAAGGACGCCTTCATCGCCAGCGAGCTCTCGACGTCGCTTCAGGCGGCGCTCAACGAGCTGGACGAGGACTACCGCGTCGCAGTCGTCCTCTTCGACGTGCTCGGCTGCTCGTACAGCGAGATCTCGGCGCTGACCGAGGTGCCGGAAGGTACCGTGAAGTCACGCATCTTCCGCGGCCGCCGCCAGCTGGCAGGGCTGCTGGGAACAAGAACGGCCGAGGAGTAGTCCAAGCGCATGGTGGCCGGAACACACCCAGACGACATAGACCTCTTCGACTACGTCGAGGAGGACCTCCCGCAGCCGCGGCGCGCCGAGATCCAGGCGCACCTCTCGGCCTGCAGCGTCTGCTCCGAGCAGGTGAGCCGAGTCGAAGCCGGCCGGGATGCCCTGCGCGGCGCCCAGTTCATGCACCTGCCCGAGCGGCGCGGCGAGGCGATCTTCATGAACCTCCCGACCCAGGTGCGCGAGCCCCGCCGGCGGCGCGCCTTGACCCCCAAGCAGCTGATCGCGGTGCTCACCCCGGTGATCGCGGTCGCGGCCGTCATCGGCGTCCTCGTGAACACGAACTCCAATTCGGGGTCGAGCTCTGCAGCCGGCGAGACCAGTGGCGGAGGCGCGGCCGGCACGCGCTCGGGCGCCAACCCCGAGGCCGCCCAGGCGGCGACCCTCTTCGCGGGCGGGACGGCGACGGACGTCGCCGCCGAGCTTAGGCGCAAGGGGTTCAGGGCAGACGTTCAGCGCGACCAGGTGGTCGTCAAGGGCGCCACGCAGAAGCAGGTTCGGGAAGCGCTCGCAGACCGCGGGGCCGGCGACGTCCAGATCGTCGTCAAGGGCCGTTAAGAACCCGTAAAGCAACGAAAGGGAATGAGCGCGGACCGACGAAGTCCGTCGGTCCTATGCGCTCCAGGGCACTCCTCGCCGCGTGCGTCGCCGTCCCTGCAGTCCTGCTGCTGGCGGCCTCCGCGCAGGCCGTCACCAACCCACAGGTTCCTGGCCTCCAGGTCGCCCTGAAGGCACACGGCTTCTACGCGGGCCCGATCGACGGCATCGCCGGGCCCATGACTGCCAGCGGCGTGCGTCGGTTCCAGCGCCGGGCGGGGCTCGTCGTCGACGGCGTCGCCGGCCCGCTCACGCGCGGGAAGCTGGGGCGCCTCGGACGGCCCCTCTTCGGCCGCCGCCACCTGATCCTGCGTGGAAGCGTCGGCTGGGATGTCTCCGTACTCGAGTTCTTCCTCACGCGCCGCGGCTTCTCACCCGGCAGGATCGACGGCCGCTTCACCGAGACGACGAGGCGGGCGGTGCTCCGCTACCAGCGCAGGCATCACCTCCTCGTCGACGGTCTCGTCGGCCCGCAGACCCTCGCAACGTTCGGAGTGCGGCGAGCCGTGCCCCAGCCGACCCGGAGCACCGTGCGCCGAGGCGGCCACGGCGTCCGCGGCCTGCTCGCGTACTGGGCGCGCTATTACGGGATCAGCCCGAGCCTCGTCAAAGCGCTGGCCTGGCAGGAGTCGGGCTTCCAGCAGCACGTGCGCTCGAGCGTCGGGGCGAGCGGCGTCATGCAGGTGACGAGGCAGACGTGGTCGTACGTAGAGATGGTCCTGCTCGGACGCCACATCGCGCACGGTGTGGACGGCAACATCCACGTCGGCGTCGCCTATCTCCGCCAGCTCCTGCACGAGTTCCACTTCCACGAGCGCAGGGCGATCGGTGCCTACTACCAGGGGCCCGGGGCTGTCCGGGCGCACGGGCTCTACCCGGAGACTCGCGCCTTCGTCGCGAACGTCCTCGCCCTTCGGCGCCGCTTCTCCTAGCCGCCGCCGCGCTTCCTGGGGCGCTCTGGGGCGTTGTCCGGCGGCGTGTAACTGAACGCGGACGCGTATTACCCGGCCACAGCCGGCCAGAGCGTCCAGGCACACGAAAAGAGGGGGAGAAGGATCTCTCACCTCGAAGGTTGCGGCCTCCTCCGAGGATGTCCTGTCTCCCCCTCTGTTCGTTCTCTCATCGGCTGTCCGGCCGGGCGCCTTTAGCTCGTTCGAGGGAGGCTGGCGTGTTGCCTAAGTCAGGTGGAAATAGAGCGCGTAGAGAAGCTCGACGGCCGGGCTCGTCGTGTGCACGGTCACGTCCTGGGGCGCGTGCAGGAGCGCGTCCGTGTAGTTGAAGATGATCTTCACGCCGGCGCCGACGACGTCGTCGGCGACGCGCTGGGCCGACTCCTGCGGCACGGCGAGGACGGCGACGATGATGTTCTTCTCGCGGATGGCGTCCCTGAGTCCGCTGTAGTCGCGGATGACGGAGTCGCCGATCGGCTGACCGACCTTGGACTGGTCGGTGTCGAACGCGAGCGCGATGTTGAAGCCGTGGTCGGCGAAGACCGTGGAGCTCGCGATCGCCTGCCCGAGGCGGCCCGCGCCGAAGAGCGCGATGTTGTGCTGGCCCTGCGTCCTCAGGATCTTGCGGATCTCCGAGATGAGGCCGTCGATGTTGTAGCCGACGCCCCGCTTGCCGAACTTGCCGAAGGCCGAGAGGTCGCGGCGGATCTGCGTCGCGTTGATGTTCGTATACTCGCTCATCTCCTGCGAAGAGATGCGCTCCTGCCCCATCTTCTTCGCCTGGGTGAGAACGCGGAGATACTGGCTGAGCCGGGCGGCGACGCCCACCGTCAGCCGCTCGCCGGCACGCCCTTCGCTTTCGCTCATCAACCCGACCGCCATGCTTGTAACAGCATAACGACAGCGTCAGCCCTGCTGCGTAGGGAGAAAATGGGCAAGATTGTGCACAGTTTGTGCTACCGGTCGAGCCTGCGCCGAAGCCCGTCCGGATGGACGAAGTACGTGAACGCCTCACGGCCGTCGACCAGAACGACCGGGATCTTCTCGCGGTAGCGGCGCTCGAGCTCCTCGTCGCCTGTGATGTCGAGCTCCTCGAGCTCGAAGGAAACGTCCAACCGGACTCGGTCGATCACCTGCCGGGCGCTCTCGCACAGGTGGCAACCGGCCGCGTGGACGAGCGTGACGACGTGCCCGCTAGGGGTAGAGGCCACGTGTCGTCGTCGCCTCCGCAACACGGCCGACCGCCAGCGCGTAGGCCGCCTGGCGCATCGGCAGCGACTTCTCGTCGTGCGTGCGCCACGTCTCGGCGAACGCGCGGGTGATGATGTCGTTCAGCTTCGCGTTCACTTCGGACTCCTTCCAGAAGTACTCCTGGAGCCCCTGCACCCACTCGAAGTACGAGACGACGACGCCGCCTGCGTTCGCGAGCACGTCGGGAAGGACGAGGACACCGCGGTCGTCGAGGATCTGGTCGGCTTCCGGCGTCACCGGCCCGTTCGCGCCTTCGCAGACGATCCTCGCCTTCACGCGGTCGGCGTTCTCGCCGGTGATCACCTGCTCGAGCGCGCAAGGCGCGAGCACGTCGCAGTCGATGAGCAGGAGCTCCTCGTTCGTAACGGCTTCGGCCCCGGCGAAGTCGTGGAGAGCTCCCGTCTCCTTCTTGTGCGCGAGCGCCGCCCGAACGTCGAGGCCGTCGGCGTTGTGGATCCCTCCCCGCGAGTCAGAGATGGCGACGATCGTGGCGCCCTGGTCGGCGAGGATGAGCGCGAGGTTCGAGCCGACGTTGCCGAACCCCTGCACGGCGATCTTCCGGCCTTCGATGGATGTGTCCTGTTTGCGCAGGGCTTCCCGGACGCAGAACGCGGCGCCCCTGGCCGTCGCCTCGACGCGCCCGACCGAGCCTCCCACCTCGAGGGGCTTGCCGGTGACGACGCCGAGGACCGAATAGCCCTTGTTCATCGAGTACGTGTCGAAGATCCACGCCATCTCGCGCGGGCTCGTGCCCACGTCGGGCGCGGGGATGTCGGCCTCGGGCCCGATGAAGTTGATGATCTCGGTCGTGTACCGCCGGGTCATCCGCTCGAGCTCCGTAACGGAGAGCTCCTTCGGGTTGACGACGACGCCGCCCTTCGCGCCGCCGAACGGGAGGCCCATGAGCGCGCACTTCCACGTCATCCACATGGCGAGGGCCTTCGTCTCCTCGAGCGTGACCTCGTGGTGGTAGCGAATCCCGCCCTTGGACGGGCCGCGGGCAACGTTGTGCGTGCAGCGGAAGCCTTCGAAGACGCTCACCGAGCCGTCGTCCATCCGCGTCGGCACCGAGACGGAGACGCACTTCTTGCACTCGAGGAGCACGTTCAACATGTTGTCGTCCATCTCGAGCAGGACGGCGGTCTGCCGCAACTGGCTCCGCGCCATCTCCCAAGGGTTCTCCTTCAGGTGCGAAGAAGGGGCTTCGACAGTGGTCACTCAGAGCTCCTTTACTAGTCCGTGATCCGGAAGACGGTGTCGGCGGTGGACGGCGGGGTCCCGTCGGCGGCATCGACGGGCTGTGCACGGAGGCGGAGGACATACATGCCCGGCGCGAGAGCCTTTCCGTCAGGCCCACGGCCAGTGAGGCCGAACGCGTAGCGGCCTGGCAGCAGGTCGCGCAGGCGCGCGATGACGCCGAGGCGCTTGCCCTTCGGCGTCCAGAGCTCGAGGTCGAGCAGGCCGACGGGCTCGATGCGCTCCCCCGCCGGGCCTGCGACGGCGCGTCCGGCGCGGAACGCAAGCACGACGGGTGCGGTCTTCGACGGCGCGAACTCCCAGTTCGAAAGGCTCACGGAGTCGACCAGCGCGTCACCCTGGGCAGGACGCGGCGCGATCGCCCACGGGATCCGGGCCGTGCCCGCTCCCCGGGCTGCCGCGACGAGGACCCCGCTCGCCCCGTCCCCGAGGCGCGCCGTGGCCCCGAGCTGCACCTCCGAAGACGCGCCCGGCCCCAGGCTCAGGTGGGCCGGCTGCGCGGTGAAGGGCACCCGCGCGGCGCCCGGCTGGTCGGAGACGAGCCCGAACCCGACCTCGAGCGGCCTGCTCGAGAGATTCTTGACCGTCACGGTCTGGGACGACGTCCAGTTCGCCCCCGCCGCCCGGCCGAAAGCGATCGTCGCGGGCTCGACGGCGAGCTCGGCGGTCGAGGCGGCCGCGGGGTCGACGCTGCCCGCTCCCTCCCTCGTCACCGCCTGGGATCCACCGAGCGGGCCGGCGCTCCCGACGAGCACGCTGCGAAGCTCGGACGCGCTGAAACCCGTGCGCGCCTGGGCGACGAGCGCCGCGGCCCCCGCCGCAACCGCCGCCGCCGCGCTCGAGCCGCTCACTGTTGCATTGCCGGGACCCTCCTCACCGCCCGGATCGAGGGTGGCGAGGCCGACGCCCGGGGCGACCACGTCCGGCTTCACGCGGCCGTCGAACGAGAGGCCGCCAGAGGAGAAGGCCGCGACGCTGTCGAGGCCT
>Ga0307302_10001190_pt1 | contig 11449 bp, 11 predicted proteins | sample ER_DNA_183_FD_194490 | JGI IMG/M metagenome (GOLD analysis project Ga0307302, IMG submission 194490) | Bulk soil microbial communities from the East River watershed near Crested Butte, Colorado, United States - ER_DNA_183 | ecosystem: Environmental > Terrestrial > Soil > Floodplain | place... | reverse complement strand
TGGCCGAGGGCCAGTTTGCGCTGGTCCAGCGTGGCCTCGTCGCCGAAGGCGGTTACGGCGAGGTGCCGCTGCCGACCTTCCCGGCGCGGGGCCTGGTCGCGGCAGGCGGGGTCGCGGTGCTCCTCGACCACGTCGTGGAGTACGAGCTCGTCGACGAGGGACGAGAGCTTGCGCTGACCCTCCTGCGCTCCGTCGGGCTCATCAGCCGAAACGTCCATCCGTACCGCGAGAACCCGGCGGGGCCCGAGCTGCCCGTGCCCAACGCGCAGCTCCATGGTCCGTGGAGCGTGGGCTTTGCGGTCCATCCGAGCCTCGAAGATCCGCTCTCGGCCATGGAGCACTACCAGCACGATTTCCTGATCGCGGGCGGCCGCAACGACGAGGACAGCCGACTACGAGAGCAGGCGGGACTCGAGCTCGCGGGGCATGGAGTGCTGCTGAGCGCTCTTCGGCGCAGGGGCCTCGGCTTAGAGGCCAGGATCGTCAACGAATCTCCGCGTCAGCGCACGGCGACGGTGGCCGGTCAGGCCCTGGAACTGCGCCCCTGGGAGATCAGGTCAACTTCGGCAGGTGCGGCAGACGCCCTCGCTCAGGCCGAGGTGGTCTGAACGGTGGATCGACTCGCCGCAGCGGCGGCAGTAGAGCCCCGCATGCTGCTCGGTATACGCACGGATGAGTTTGAAAAGGGTCATCACTTACTAGACGAATGATCGGTGACGAACGTTCCCGGCTGAACCACGCTTAACGAACCTTTTACGGGAGCCGGAACTCGCCCCGCGCGACGGTCACCGCCGACCCGCCGACCTCCACTCTCTCGACGTTGTCCGGCGAGCCCTCAACGCGCGCGTAGAGCGTCGATGGGCGGCCGATCTCGGCGCCCTGGGAGATCTCGATCTCGTCGCCGAAGGCAATGCGCCCGTGACGCGCGACGTGCAACGCGAGCGGGCCGGCGGCCGAACCGGTCGCAGGATCCTCGGGCACACCTCCGGAGGGCGCGAACATCCGCGTCTTCCAGCGCGACCCCGAGCCGGCGATCGTGTTCACGCCGAGCACGTCGGGCAGCTCGGCGAGCCGCGAGAGATCCGGCTTGAGACCGGCGACGTCGCCTTCGGAGGCCAGGGTCACGTAAACGTGGCGCAACCCGTTGTCGTAGACCTCGACTGGAAGCTCAGAGCGCTCGACGCCAAGAGCTGAGAGCAGCTCGTCGGCGCCGTCGTAGGGCTCGACCGTAGGCAGCGGCTGCTCCATGCGCCCGAAGACGATTCGCGGGCCCTCGCGCTCAAGCCGCACCGGGACGACGCCGCTGCCCGTCTCGAGGCGGATCTCGTGCAGCTGTAGCGGGCCGCCGAGCACGAACGCGGAGCCGAGAGTCGGGTGCCCTGCGAACGGAACCTCGACGGTCGGGGTAAAGATCCGGATCCGCGCGTGACCGTCGCCCTCGGGTGTGTACGTGAAGACCGTCTCACTGAGGTTCATCTCGCGAGCGAGGGGCTGCAGCATCTCCTCCGGGATCTCGCGCGCGTCCGTGAAGACAGCCAGGCCGTTGCCGGCGAGCGGAGTCTCAGTGAACACGTCTACGAGGACGTAGCGAAAGGCCATGGTGAAGGTGAAGTCTTACCGGTAGAGAACGTGTGTTTCGTTGCGCCTGCAAATGAAGGCCATAGCGATTGACCACGAGCAGCGTCCCTCGATCGAGGGATTTCCCGTGGGGTCGGTACGCATTGGCCGCATCGACATGCATACTCATGAGAGCGGCGCGACCGCTGCGGCAAGTCCGAACCAGGTGAGGAGCATGGTGAAGCCGCAGCGAGAGGATGGACCGACGTGCCGGGCTGGCTGATGTGGCTACTCGTCGGGCTGCTCGCGTGGGCGCTGCTTGCAGTCGCTATCGGCCTCTTCGTAGGCCGCTTCCTCAGGCTGTCCGCATCCTCGCTGGCAGATGCGGACGCGGAGGCGGCCGCCCGCGCGGCAGCCCTCAGGCCCTCCGCACCGATCGCAGCGCAGTCGGCTCCCGCCCGGCCTAGAGAGCCCCTGCAGTCACGTCGGATCCTCATCGTCGACGACGACGCTGGGCTTCGAGCGCTGCTGGGCACGACGCTGACCGCCGAGTTCGAGGTCGCGGAGGCCGCGGACGCGGAACGCGCGTCCCATCTCGCACGGCTCTGGCGCCCGACGCTCGTCCTACTCGACGTTGCGATGCCGGGTCTCGACGGGCTCTCTTTCTGTTCGGATCTCAAGCACAAGCAGGTCTACGGGGCTCCGCTCGTCGTGCTCCTCACGGGCGCCGAGATAAGCGAAGAGGAGGCAGCTCGCGTGAGCGCGGATGCGCTATTGCGTAAGCCCTTCAGTCCGCTCGAGCTCGTGGGCGTCATCGACCGTCTGACCGGAGCCGACACAATTGAGACCGGTACGGAGATCGCAGTCACGCCAGACGACCAGGTTCAACTGTATGCCCGCGACCTCAGCCGGCTGGTCGAGATCGAGCGCATGCAGCGGAGGGTGGTGCAGGACGCGTACCGCGAGACCGTGACGGCACTCGCGAATGCGCTGGAGGCAAAGGACACGGGCACCGGCATCCACTCGCTCCGGGTCCGACACTACGCGGCCAATCTCACCGCCGCAGTGGAACCAGCACTACTCGACGATCCAAGTCTCGAGTACGGCTTCCTGCTACACGACGTCGGCAAGATCGGCGTGCCGAACGAGCTGCTCGAGAAGCGGGGGCCGCTCAATTACCGAGAAATGGAAGTCATGCGAATGCACCCGGTCATCGGGGCGGAGATCCTCGCCGAAGTCACCTTCCTCCAGGGCGAGGGGCTCAAGGTCATCCGCTCGCACCATGAGCACTGGGACGGGACCGGATATCCCGACCGTCTGGCGGGACGGGAGATCCCGCTCAGCGCGCGGATCTTTGCGGTCGCGGACGCGCTCGACGCGATGACGGGCGAGCGCCCGTATCGGCGGCCCACGAGCTGGAGCGCGGCGGCGGCGGAGATCGCTACCCAGGGCGGGCGGCAGTTCGACCCGGACATCGTGAAGGTCTTCCGCGAGGAGAAGGACGGCCTGCGCCGTCTCTTCGAGCTCACGACGGCAGCCTGACCAAGCCAGCAGAGGGATGGAGATGCTCGCGCCAAGGGCCGATATCCCATTGCGTGAGCCGCCGCACCGCCGTCCTGGCGTCCTTCGCCGCAGTCGCGGTCCTGACAGGTTGTGCCCCTGGAGCGAACGACGAGCTACGCAATATCGTCGACGGGCTGGCGCCCGCCGAGAGAGACACGCTCGAGTGCGAGTGGCAGTCGAACTGGGGGTCGGCAGACGTCAAGGCGTACTACGGCTGTTCCTGGTTCGTGCCCGGCGGAATGGCGCCGGTCGGACGGGCGATCGTGACACGCGCCATCGCCAACGGTTTCACCGTCTACTGCGACGGGGGCGGAAAGACGCTCCAGCTCACCGGCACGCGCGGAAAGCAGACACTCGCAGTCGAGGTGCTGGAAGACGGCTTCGTGACGTCGCAGGTGGTCTCGCCTGCAGATGTCGACATTCCTCGCGGACATGTCCTGGTCGCAATCGGAGCCTTGGAGCTCAAGTCGCGGTCGCAGAGCGCAGATCATGGTCCGCGCTGCATTGCGTAGAGTCGGCGAACGCGCATAATCCAACCCATGCTGCGGGGAGCCGTGGGTGCTGGGCTGGCTGCGCTGGCGGCGCTCGTCCTCTTCTCGGCGCAGGGCGCGCAACCGCGTGCTGACGCTGCGAAGTCGCAGCCCCTCACGCTCCACCCCAAGAACCGCCACTACTTCCTCTTCCGCGGCCAGCCGACGATCCTCGTCGGCTCCGGCGTCTATGGCGCGGTCGTGCACCGCGACTTCGACTACGTGGTGTACCTCGACGAGCTCCGCCGCCTTCGACTCAACCAGACGCGGCTCTTCACGGGCTCCTACGTGGCTCGCAGGTCCTCGGCCGGCGACCACTACCGGGACAGCCTCGTTCCGCGCGACCGCCTGCTCGCGCCGTGGGCGCGAAGCGAGGTGCCCGGCTACGCGATGGGCGGCAACAAGTTCGACCTCGACCGCTGGGACCCCGAGTACTTCAGGCGCCTGCGCGACTTCGTTGCCGAGGCCGGGCAGCGTGGCGTGGTGGTCGAAGTCGTCTTCTTCTCGGCGAACTACGGCGACTGGAACTGGAGCGCCAGCCCGCTGCACGCGGACAACAACGTCAACGGTGTCGGGCAGGTGGCCGCCAACGAGACCTATCGGGTCGATGGCGACCCGAGACTGCTCCTCGCGCAGGAGCGGCTCGTGGAGAAGATCGTCCGGGAGCTCAGCGACTTCGACAACGTCTACTACGAGCCGCTGAACGAGCCGTACCACGCTGCTTGCTCAGAGGGGGTCGAGTCCTGCGCGCCTCCCTGGGCCTGGGAGGATCGGGTCGTCGACGTCGTCGATCGAACCGAACGATCGCTCGGGCGCCGTCATCTCATCGCCCGCAACGTCGGCAATGGGGGCTTCGAGATCGGCTCTCCGCATCCAGCCGTCTCGATCCTGAACTTCCACTATGCGCGTCCCCAGGCCGTTCGCCTGAACTACCGGCTCGGGCGCGCGATTGCCCACGACGAGACCGGCTTCCGCGGACAGGCCGACCACCCTTACCGCGCCGAGGGCTGGGAGTTCCTGCTCGCCGGCGGCAGCGTCTTTTCGAACCTCGACTGGAGCTTCACAGCCGAGGCCGAGGACGGGACACACACCCTGCCCCAGAACTTCCACTACGGCGGCGGCGGAACCGCGCTCCGCAGCCAGCTCGCGTTTCTCAAGCGCTTCCTCGAGTCATTCGACCTCGTGCGACTGCGCCCCGCGCGCTCGGTGATCAGGCACGGCGTCCCGCCCGGGGCGACCGTCCACGCGCTCGGGCGGCGCGGGCGCGAGTATGCGATCTACGTCAGCGGCGGGAGCGGGACTGCGCGACTGCAACTCGCTCTGCCGGCGGGCAGGTACAGGGCTCAGTGGTTCGATCCGAAGACCGGGCAGACGACGAAGCGCACGCTGGTGCGGCATGGGGTCGGCACGGTGACGCTGGTCTCGCCCGTCTACTCGGAGGACGTCGCGCTGGCCATCCGCTCGGTCAAAGGCTGACCCTCCTCGAGGCGACGCTCCGTCTCGCGGTACCAGTCGATCGACCACTGGAGCATCCCGATCCCGTAGCTGAGCGCCATGTACGGATAGAGCTGTGACTCCTCGGCGAAGCCTTCGCGTGCGTCGGGCTCGAGCTCGCGGAACTGCCGCAGCACCATTTCGAAGATCTCGCGCCGCGCACGCAGGTTGGCGAGCACGTCCTCCTTCGAGACGACGTCGCCGAAGAAGAGCCTCAGCAGACCCTCATCGCGCAGCTCGTAGATGGAGCTGTCGGTATCGGTCAGCCACTCGTGCAGGGCGCGCTCGCCCGCCTTCGTGAGTGTGTACTCCGTGCGCTTCACCTTGCCGCGAGGCTGTGAGCGGGCGCGGACCAGCCCGGCCTCTCGCAAGCGCTTGAGCTCGGGGTAGATCTGTCCGTAGCTGGCGCTCCAGAAGAACTGCGTCGAGAAGTCGATCGCCTTCTTGATGTCGTATCCCGTACGGACGCCGAGCTTCAGCATCCCCAGGATCACGCGGGCCGTCGGGCTCAGGCTTGACATATCTACCAGAGATGTTAGATCATATCGGGTAGATATGTCTAGAGCGGTCAGTGTGCAGGGCTTGCGGAAGGCCTACGACGGAGTGAAGGCCGTTCGGGACGTCTCGTTCGAGATCGAGGTCGGCGAGGTCTTCGGGCTCCTCGGCCCGAACGGCGCCGGAAAGACGACCACCGTCGAGATCCTGGAGGGCTACCGAGCTCGCGATGCAGGCCGTGTCGAGGTGCTGGGAGTCGACCCTGCGACGGCCGGCGGCGACTGGCGCGAGCGGATCGGCGTCGTCCTCCAGTCCGGCTCCCTGTACGCGCAGCTGAGCGTGATCGAGATCCTCAGCCTCTTCGGCGGTTACTACGAGCGTTCTCGCGATGTCGACGAGGTGATTGCGATCGTCGGGCTCGAGGAGAAGGGGCGCCAGCGCGTGCACACCCTCTCCGGAGGACAGAAGCGCCGACTCGACCTCGGCCTCGCCCTGGTCGGCGACCCGGAGCTGGTCTTTCTCGACGAGCCGACGACGGGGTTCGACCCCGAAGCTCGCCGTCGCGCCTGGGACACGATCCGCTCGTTGCGCGACCTCGGCAAGACGATCCTCCTGACCACGCACTACCTCGACGAGGCCGAGCGGCTGTGCGACCGCCTCGCCGTGCTGCGCAACGGAGAAATCGCTGCCCTCGGCCGCCCGGGCGAGCTCACAGGAGCCCTGCCCCCGACCGAGATCCGCTACCGGCTGAACGGCGAAGAAGTCGTCGTCCACACCGAGGAGCCGACCCGGGTGCTGAACGAGCTGACGGCCGAGGCGCTGCGCAACGGCATCGAGCTCGAAGCGCTCGAGGTGCGCCGGCCGAGCCTCGAGGACGTCTACCTCTCACTGACCCAGGAGAGCCCCCAATGAGGCTGTTCCTCCACGAGCTGCGTGCCGAGCTCCTCCTCTATACGCGCAGTCGCGAGCTCGCGTTCTTCACCTTCCTGCTGCCGATTCTCTTTTTGATCATCCTGGGCTACGCCTACGGCGACGAGGAGATCGAAGGCCATCTCGGCGCTGACTATCTGGTGAGCGGGATGATCGGCTACGGCGTCGCGTCGACGGCTTTTGCCGGGCTCGCGATCGTGCTCGTGTACCGGCGGGAGGAAGGCATCCTCAAGCGATTGCGGGCGACGCCTCTGCCCGCGGTCACCTACATCGCAGCAGTCCTCGGCACGACGCTGATCGCCTTCCTGGTCGGCGCGATCTGCATCGTCGCGCTGTCGATGACGTTGCTGGACGGCCATTTCCCGAAGAGCCCGGTCTCGCTCGTCGCGGCCCTGCTGCTCGGCGGCGCGGCCTTCGCGGGGATCGGCGTAGGGGTGACGACGTTCCTGCACCGTGCGGAAGGAGCCTCGGCCGCCATCAATGCGATCTACATCCCGCTCTCCTTCCTGTCAGGAGCGTTCTGCTCGCAGGCGAACTTCCCGACCTTTCTGACCGTCGCGGCCGACGTCTTCCCGCTCAAGTACTTCATCGATCTCGTCGCGGCGATCTCCCTCGACGGCGACCAGATCTGGGAGCGGCCGCTCGACGTGGCAGTCATCGCGGCCTGGGGCATTGCGGGAACCGCACTGGCGTTACGGCGCTTTCGGTGGGTCCCGGGCGAGGGGTAGTTTCGATTCGGCAAGACCGGGAAGGCCTTGGTTGTCATGGGGCCCGCAGAGCCGGTGATCGCCTTTGCGACGAGGACCTTCGAGCCGCCCGGACTCGAGATTCGCGTCAACTTCGGCGTTTTCGCAGGGCGTGAGGCGACACCGGCCGAGATCGACGACTTGGCCGAGTCACTGCGTGACAAGGTGCACGACCTGACGATCGTCGCGGAGGATCGGCACGAGTTCGACGATCGTTCCGAGGCCGCAGTGCACCAGGTTCGCATCGAGGTGCCGGTCGCGGGCATGTCTGCGACCGACGACGAGCTCTCGGAGCTACGCGGCCGGTTGCTCGAAGTGGCCGAACGCTGGGCGCAGGACTGCATCCAAGAGCGCCACGGCGAGCTCAGTGACGCCTAGCACCTAGTCCTTGTAGGGATCCTGTACATCCCGGCCGGCCATCGCCACGCCGATGGGCCGCAGCCGGTGCTTGACCCGCACCGACGCTGCATGCGCGTCGAGGACCTCCGGTAGGCGCTTATAGACCTCCGGCGCCTCGTCCGCGCCGCCGCCGACGAGCACGATGCCCTGCTCGCGAAGGCGGGCCTGCACGGCGGGCCAGTCGACCAGGCCGGGCTTCAGCTGCTCCTCGACCCAGACCTTCTTCATCCGTGCGTTCGGATGATCCGGGCAGGAGCCCTGCTCCTGGAAAACGCGGTTGCAGTCGCGGTCGGTGCACGTCCACCGCTTCCGCTTCCGCACCCGGCCTGCCGCTTGCGTGCGGCTCATGACGCGACCTGCGCCATGAACCGTCGAGTAGAGCGACTCGACCGCCTCGTTCGAGGCCACGCCCTCGAGGATCACGGACTCGTCGCCCATCGAGGCGCCGACGAAACCCTCCTGACCCGGGCGGGCCGGTGTGCAGCCCTTGCGGATCACCCAGTACGAACGGCCGAAGTGCTCCTCCAGCCACGCGAAGTTGTGGTGGTTGTGCACCTCGTGGGTCGCCTCGGCCCCGAGGATCTCGAGCACCTTGGTCACGACGGCGTCACGGCCGGCATAGGCGTACTCGCCCGCGAGCTGCATCGCGGAGATGTAGGACTCCCCAAGCTCGGAATCGATCGCGAACAGCACCGGCGGCGAGTCCATCCCGCCCTCCGAGGCCCGTCCGTCGAACGGCAGGCCCTGCGCGAGCGCGAGGAAGCCGGACGCCGTCTTGTGACCGAAGCCCCGCGAGCCGAAGTGGACGCCGATCCAGATCAGGCCCTCCTCGTCCTGCATCAGGTTGACGTAGTGGTTGCCGGAGCCGACCGTGCCGAGCTGCTTGTCGGCGAGCGGACTGAGCTTCCGCTGCGGCTCGAAGTCCGCGTGGCGGATCTTCTCCAGCACCGGGTGGTCGACCCGCTCCGTGGCCGGGACGCCCATGCCGAACGAGATTCGCCGCGTGATCTCGCCCATCAGCTTCTCGACTCCGCCGCGAGCGTCGAGGTCGGCCCGCGTCAACTCGGTGCGCGCCGCCTTGTTTCCGCAGTTGTGAACGACGACGCCTTCAGCCAGAAAGGACTCGGCCGGATCACCGGTCGCAACGTCCCACGTGAGAGCACCACCCACGTCGTGGACGGCGCCTACGCGCACCCACGCCCCCTCTCCCAGCGTGACCGGGTCAAGGTCGACTGACCTTCCACGACGAAGCGGCCGGTCCGAGTAGAGGGCGTGATGAACGAAGCCACGGGAAACGTCGTACTGGGCCGAAACCTCGTCGACGATCGCGCCATATCGGGCGCCCGATGCGTAGAGCGCAAGGGCCTCGCTACGGGCGCGCTCTCGGTGTTCAAGCAGGTCTCGACGCTGCCAGGCAACGCTCGCCACTTGGGCCGCTGCCCGTCGCTTCTCCACCGCTAGGCAAAACCCGACCTCCTCGAGAAACCGGAGTTGCTCGTCCTCCCCTCCGACGATCTGGACAACGTGATGCCCGGCGCTGTCCGCCAGCGAGCAGTGGAAACCAAGTGAGGTCAGCAGGTCGACGATGAAGGTGGCTGCGTTCGGATCCGCCTGCTTGATCGTGTGATTGGCGAGGCACCCGCCAGCGAGCCTGGGTGTCGTCATCTCCGCGCTGGCAAACGCCGAGAGGAACAGAGCCCGCCCCCACCGTGGGGCCTCGAGTACCCACCCGAGGTCACCGCGATTCCAGACCTTTCGGCCGACAGGCGAGCCCAGGCCCGCGAGACGTGCATGTAACGCAACCGAGCCGACGCGCACAAGCAGTTCGTCTCGGCGTTGCGCTCCCCGCCTTCGCCGGTGAATTCGCGCGCTGTAGCCGAGCGTCTCGAAGTCGCGCAGGATCGCCGACGCATCGTCCTCGACTGTTGTGTAGACGGAGATCTGTTTACCGTCGCGAGACAGGTGACCGTCACCGGATACGTACGCAACCAACCGGATCAGTACAGAGTCAACGCCGTACGGCTCGTACGCCAGACCGACGAAGGGCTGACAGAGAACGAGATCGCCGTCGTCGAGGGCCCCGGCTTCCACCCAGCCGCGGGGTGTCATAACCCGATGGTCTGCGGTGAGCCGGAGGCGCCGACCGTTCACCAGCTCAAGCTCTTTCACCGACTTCGAGCCACGGGCCACAACACCGCGATGCGGAGTTACTGGCCGAAAGCGACCTTGGTCGAGGCATGCGACTCGATCGGTCAAGCGGATGGCCTCAATGGGAAGCGCGTAGTTGTCGCAGGTCGTCACCTGCGCTCCCGCTGCGATGCATCCGATGTCGTAGCCCACGCCTGATGGAGAAACGTAGCCCTCGTAGGCGATGCCACCCCCGATTGGCTGCGAGTAGCCCGGATGGTGGTCGGCACAGAGGACGCCGAACTCGGCGTCGCCGGCCTCCATGCAGCGCTCGAGCTGCTTGAGGCTCCGCTCGTCGACTGTGCCGAACGTCTTGATCCTCATCCGGCGGCCCGTTCGAACACCTCGCGGTGCTCGTCGGAGAACACGACGAACGTGACCCGCTCGACCTGCGGTTGCCTGTCCAACTCCTCGCGCGTCGTCTCCAGGGCGATCGTGGCCGCGCGCTCCACAGGGAAGCGGTAGACGCCGGTCGAGATCGCCGGGAAGGCAACAGTGCGACAGCCGAGGTCGGAAGCGACCTCGAGCGAGCGGCGGTGGCACGACGCCAGAAGCTCGTCTTCGCCCTGGTCGCCGCCCTGCCAGACGGGCCCGACCGTGTGGATCACATACCGCGCCGGGAGATTGCCGGCAGTCGTCGCATTCGCGTCACCTGTGTCGCACCCGCCGAGAAGGCGACATTCCTCGAGAATGCTCGGACCGCCCGCCCGGTGAATCGCGCCGTCCACCCCGCCGCCGCCGAGCAGGGAACCGTTCGCGGCGTTCACGATCGCATCAGCGGCCTGCTCGGTGATGTCGCCCTGGACGATCTCGATCACAGGTACTTCAGGACGAAGTCGTCGAAGCGGAGCGTGACGAACGATTCCTTCGAGCCGACTCGGACTCCGATGTTCCCATTCTCGATGCCGTCTGCGTCCTTGGCTTCGCCGATCGTCTGTCCCTTTGCCTGGAGGGTGAGGGCTGTCGGCGCATCGCCGACACACTTGGCCGTGATCGTGTTCTCGTCCTCGGTCACGGGCACCCGTCGCGCGCTACTGAGGAACGCGCCGAGCCCGCCGAAGGTCTCCGACACATCCACCTCGGGCGAACGATCTAGATCAGACAACGTGGCGCATGAAAGACGGCGCTTCGAATTTACTACTCCATCGAGCGCCCCGGCAATAGGCGGCGGTACGCTGAGCCCGCGCCCCCGTAGCTCAGTGGATAGAGCAGCGGTTTCCTAAACCGCGTGCGCATGTTCGATTCATGCCGGGGGCACTCTCAGTACCCGAGCCGTCCTCGGTGAAAGCCCCCGCAGGTTCATCGTTCGGTCCCGGCGACCAGGCATATAGCAGCGCCTCGCACCGCAGCTCATCGAAGCCCGCGAGCTCGACCATCAGATCGGCCAACTCCTCGGTCTTCGTCATCAGGCTGACGATCAGCGCGTCAAGTTCGGTGAGCTGATCGCTCGCCATCCTCTTGAGCAGGCTCGTGCCTTTCGCACGGCTGCCCGCCTCAAACTCGCGATAGACGAGCGCGAGTAGCGCAACCTTCGCTGCCGGTTCCATC
>Ga0307302_10001188_pt1 | contig 11463 bp, 10 predicted proteins | sample ER_DNA_183_FD_194490 | JGI IMG/M metagenome (GOLD analysis project Ga0307302, IMG submission 194490) | Bulk soil microbial communities from the East River watershed near Crested Butte, Colorado, United States - ER_DNA_183 | ecosystem: Environmental > Terrestrial > Soil > Floodplain | place... | reverse complement strand
CCGACTCGTGGTCTCCACCGCTTCCTGGTAGCACCGCAACCCCGGCTCGTCAAGGGCGACCCAGGTAGTCCACACGAGCACGGCTTGGTGTCGACCATCCACCCAAGCCAACCTGTCAAGCATCAGATGAGACACCATGAGGTTCGGGTTTCGCCGAAGGCGCGCACCGTCGGTCCGGCACCGGCGGCGCGACGTCTGCCATCGCGCATCGGCACGGCCCATGCTCGCATTGGATCCGCTGGCTGATCACCGGGCGGCCGAGGTGCTGCCACCGCCGGGGGATGGTTCCAGCGCGGGGCCGGCCTGACCGGGCCCGTCGGCCAGCGCTCGGGTGGAGTCGGCCACGGCGGTGCCGTCCAGGAAGGCCCGCACGCGGCGAGGGGAGGGCTCGGTCCAGACGGGGTGGTCGGTACTGGGGCCGGTGGCGGGTCACGGTCTTGAGGTCGTGGTCCTCCAGGGCGGCGGTCATGGGCGCCTCCCGTTCGGCGTTGCTCCATTCTGCCCTTCCGGTGGTCGCCGTGGTGGGCCGCAAGCGGCCAGGTTGGGGAACGTGGAGGCATTGCCGAAGGGATGCTGTTGCATTCAGTCAGGTCAAGGCGCGCTGAAGCAGCGGCCGACGTACAGGATCAGATCACCAGGGCGAGTTCGTCGAACGCGACGGTCAGCCGCCGGTTCGCTGGTTCCTCGACGGCCAGTTCGCAGTGACCTCGCCGAAGATTCTGGACGAACGCCTGCCCCGCGATGATCACCTCGGCGCTGTGGTCCTGCTTGAGCCCACGCATCGGTCGCAGTCGAGCCTTCAGCCGGCCGTGGTCGCATTCGACGCGGTTGTTGGCGTACTGGTCGGTGCGGTGCCATGCCGCTGGCAGCAGCGCCCCTCCAGCACCGCCGGGTACACCCGGGCCCGATCGTTGTGACCTCGACTGGCCGAATGCTTGGAGCGCCCATGGCTGCTTGAAGCACCGCTCGGCGGCGTCAGAGTCACGTCGGGTGGACACGAACACGTCGATGACCTGGCCGAACTGGTCGATCGCGCGGCAGCCATAGCGCCACCGGCCGGCGACCTTGACGGAGGTCTGATCGACCTGCCAGCGGTCACCGACCTCGTGTCGGCATGGCCGGGCGGCCTCGGTGAGCAGCGGGGTGAACCGTTGGACCCACCGGTCGACGGTGGTGTAGTCGACCTCGATGCCGCGCTCGGCGAGGAGTTCTTCGACGTCGCGGTACGACAGCGCCAAGCGCAGGCACCAGCGCACCGCCAGCACGATGACGTCGGGCGGGAAGCAGAAGCCAGCGAAGGCAGACCGTGGGAGGGAGGGCCGGAGGCGGCGACTCATGACATCAGTCTGGCTGCTCGGGCCCCATCTCAGCAGATGCAACAGAGCCCCTGGATGTCCTTGACAGCAGAGGGCTTCGGACAGAGGTTGCACGTCTAAGACTCATCACCGTTGGGTGTGCCGGGCCTTGTGGATGGAGGGAGAGCGGGGATGGCTGCTGGCGCCGGAAGCTCGGGGCTGGTCAGGGAGGTTCGCATCGCGCTGGTCTGCTATGGGGGCGTGTCTCTGGCCATCTACATGCATGGGATCACGCGCGAGCTCCATCGGCTGGTCGTCGCCTCGAGCAGCTTTGACGAAGAGCGGAATCCCTTTGATCCGTCGTACAGCGAGCATGTCTATTGGGAGCTTCTGCACGAGCTGGCGGCCAAGGACGGCGTCCAGACACGCGTGGTCGTGGACGTGATCTCGGGGACGTCGGCCGGCGGGATCAACGGCGTGTTTCTCGCCAAAGCGATCGCCCATGACCTATCCCAGCAGAGCCTTCGCGACCTGTGGTTCAACGAAGCCGATATCGGCAAGCTGCTCGCTGGGCCGCGGTGGCTCAACCCGCTCGGGGCCAAGGGCAAGCTGGCCTGGTTCGTGCTCCGTGCGCTGCTGGCACGGGGTCGGGTAGCCCCGCCGCTTCGTGGCGATCAGATGTGTCGGCTGCTGTATGGGGCGCTGTCGGCCATGACGCCCGCCTCGACGTCGCCGGCCGATGGGTCCGACCGGGAGGGCTTGTTGCCCCGGACGGGCACGCTGGAGTTGTTCGTGACGATGACCGACGCCCGCGGGCATCGGCGCTACCTCCCGGTCGGCAACCGGCTGGTGGGCGGTGAGCCGCTGGTGGTGAGCGACCTGACCCACCGCCACGTGGCCCGCTTCGCCCTGGATCGCCGGCGGGGCGAGGACCATTTCGCGGGCGGGGCGAACGACGCCGCGCTCGCCTTCGCGGCTCGGGCGACCTCCTGTTTCCCGGGAGCGTTCCCCCCGATCAGCTTGGCCGACTTTGTGCGGGAGATCGGCCAGCCAAACTCACCAGACCTCCCCATGATTGAGCGCGAGTTCTTCCGCGCCTACCAGCTCGCCCGGCAGGGAGCACGCAACACCTATTTCATCGACGGTGGGGTGCTGGACAACTTCCCGTTCGAGCATGCTATCGGGGCCATCACTCGCAGGTCGGCCTCCAGTGAGGTCAAGCGCTGGCTGGTGTATATCGAACCGGACCCGAGCCGGGCGTCCAGCGAGCCGGCGGGCGCCGCGCCGGCCGAGACGGCGCCGCCGCGGCAGCCGGGCTGGCTCGACACCATCCTGGCTGGGCTGTCGTCGATCCCGCGCAAGGAACCGATCGTCGACGACCTCGCCCGGGTCCGGGCCTTCAACGAGCGGGTCGCCTACATCGCCGACCTGACCCAGACCAACTACCCGCAGGTCGAGGCGGCCCTGCTCCAGACCGATGAGGACCTGCGGCGCGGGGAGCTGAGCCAGGCCAACCTCGGCCAGGTCATGACGGCCATGAACCAGCGGGCCCGGCAGCGGCTGGGCAGCGGCTATGCGACCTACGTCCGCCTCAAGCTCCAAGGTATAGCCGACGACATCGCCGACATCGTGGCCAGGGCCTATGCCTATCCTCCCGACTCTGGGCAGGCCAGTTTCGTTCGGATGGTGATGCTGGCCGCGGTCGCCGACCGGGTCGCGCCCGAGCGGGCGGAGGCGTCCGAGGTGCTGATCGGGTTTCTGCGCACCTTCGACCTTGGGTTCACTGACCGCCGGCTGCGCTTCGTCATCCAGGGCGTCAACGACGCCTACCGTAAGGACGATCCACGGCTCGGACCGCTGGACGCCGGTGGGCGGGAGCAGCTGGACACGGTCAAGTCGGAGCTGTACGCCAAGCTCGAGGAGCTGTGGGAGGTCGTCTCCCCAGATGCCGTCAAGGCCGGCGTCGGCCAGGAGCCGTTCGGGCTGTTCGATGAGGACCAGCTCGCCGAACCGGTACGCCGGGAGGTCTCGCCCCAGCAGTTCGCCCACGACCACCGCACCCAGCTCAACGCCCTGCTGGACCGGCTCGGGACCTATCTGGACGGGACGCTCAAGCCCTTCCCAGGACGGCTGTGGGAGCGGTTCGTGGCCGTCACGAGCGGTTGGCCGGAGCTGCAGCAGCTGCTGCTGGTCCGGTTCCTCGGCTTCCCGGTCTGGGACACCCTAATCCTGCCGATCGTCGAGCTAAGCGAGATCCGCCAGCTCCGCGGGATCGACATCGTGCGGATCAGCCCGCGCGACGGCCAGCCTGGCCGGCTCCCGCCCAAGGAGCTCAAGGGCGCGGCCGTCCACCACTTCGGCGCCTTCTTCGACCGCACCGCCCGCGAGCACGACTTCCTGTGGGGACGCCTGGATGGGGCCGAACAACTCCTGAACCTAGTGGCACCCGACCTCGACGAGCGCTGGTACCACCGGGCCTTCCAGGCCGTGCTCGACGAGGAAGGCCCCCAACTGCCCGCGATCGGATCGGCGATCGGGGAGATCCGGGCCAAGCTCGCAAGCGACGAGCCACAGACCGCTGGTGCGTGACACGCCTCGCCCGACAGGACCCGATCCTGCTGGCGACCTCTCATCCTTATGCCGACACCGGGCCGGATCCCCATCCCGATCGAGGGAGGCATCCAACCTTCCACCCTCCCCATGGGGTCAAGTAAGGCGATGTTGCATCTGGTCAGTTCATGGCAGCTTGAGTCGCAACAGCAGTCTGGCGTCAGATCGCCAGGCCAGCTCGTCGAACGCGACCGCCACCCGCCGGTGCATCGGCTCCTCGACCGCCAGCTCGTCGTGCCCTCGACGGATGTTCTGCACGAAGGCATGCCCGGCGATCACGGCCCTGGCACTGTGGTCCTGCTTGAGCCCGCGCATCGGACCCAGCCTGGCACTGTTGCATCGGCGGCGACCGGCTCCAAGCAGCGAGACTGCCGCCATGAGAACCTGCCGCCCTCGCCCTGCTCCCGCTGCGCAGTCTGCCTTCGCCGGCTTCCGCTTCCCACCCGACGTCATCGTCGTGGCGGTCCGCTGGTACCTGCGCTTCGGCCTGTCGCACCGCGACGTTGAAGAACTCCTGGTCGAACGCGGGATCGAGGTCGACCACGTCACCATCTACCGATGGGTGCAGCGGTTCACGCCGCTGCTGGCCGAGGCCGCCCGCCCCTGCCGGGCAGGCTGTAGGAGCTCGCTGGTTCGTGGACGAAGACTTATGTGAAGGTCGCTGGGCGATGGCGGTATGTGGACCGTGCGATCGATCAGTTCGGGCAGGTCATTGACGTGTTCGTCTCCGCGCGGCGGGACGCGATGGCGGCCCACCGGTTCTTGCGGCGGGCCATCGGCACGACCAAGGTGGCCCCGGTGGAGGTGGTCACCGACCGAGCAGCGACGTACCCGGTCGTGCTGGAGGAGTTGCTCCCAGCGGCGTGGCACCGAACCGAGCAGTACGCCAACAACCGCGTCGAGTGCGACCACGGCCGCCTGAAGGCGCGGCTGCGGCCGATGCGTGGGCTCAAGCAGGACCACAGCGCCAGGGTGATCATCGCCGGGCATGCCTTCGTCCAGAACCTCCGGCGAGGACACGACGAGTTGGCCACCGAGGAGCCAGTGAACCGCCGCGCGGCGATCGCCTTCGCCGAGCTCGCGGTCACATTCTGATCTGAAAGTGTGCTGGCCTTCAGCACGCCGCGGGTTGGCGCAACGCAACAGACCCGAACTACGCACCAGCCGATCGAGGAACCCGGCGACGTAGAGCTGGATTCGTCCGCCATCAAGGGCAAAGCTACTTCCCCTGAGAAGGTGATTGAGAGGCCTGCTGAGCGATGGAGCCGCACGAGCTGAAGGAAGCCCTGCTCAATCGGGCGCTGAAGCGGGCGGGTATCGAGCGGTCCAGCTGGCGCCCGGCCCGCGGCGTGGATGAGAACCGGCGAACGGTGGAGGCTGTCTATGCCTACTATGGGCGGTTGTTCCTGGACCACCCGTACCTCAAGTGGGCCGGCATGGCGAACATGATCGGCCCCGCCTTCTACGCCGGCTTCAGGGACCTCGGGCTCGTCCCGGAGGTCTGGCGCCAAGCGGTGCACGCGGTATTCGGGCGGGCCTCGCGAAGCCTCGCCAGGCGTGCCGCGGGCGACCTCGGCTTTTACGAGACGACGTTTCTCACGATGCAGAAGAAGATCTTCGAGGATCAGGCGCCCATGCACGAGGCCTACATCGCCCGCGGCGTCCTGAAGATCGAGGAGCTCTACCGGGCGCGGATCATCGACGCGGCCACGCTCGAGGCGTGGCGGCAGATCGACATCGGCCGCCGCACCAGCGACCCGGCGCTGGTTGATCGCGGCAACCGCACGCTGCTGTTCCGCGAGCAGTTCGACATCATTGACCGGTTCTACCTGCAGATGCTTCGGTACCACTGGCCGGAGGGTCCGGCGTTCACCTATCTCCTGACGCTCGCCGGGGCGCCGTCGGTGCCCGGTGCCGATTCCTACCCTGAGCGGTTCCCGCTCACGCTCGTCGCGCGGCTGCCACGAGCCGCGATCAGTGTGCGAACGCCGCTGGCCGACGGCAACATCGCGGTGTTCGCGAACCGCTGGAGGTTGATCGACGACGACACGCTGCCGGACTACCTCGCCTTCGTGCGCGACCACGCGGGCGAGGCACGCGCGCTGGTGGCTACCCCGGTCTCCCAGCGCTCGGCCCGCTACCGGCTACTCGCGCGCGCCGGCCGGGTGGTCGCCGCGGCGCTGACGCGCTGGGAGGTGGACGTCGGTCCCTTGCCGGCCCACCCGCGTGCGCTCGCCGTCGCCGGCACCAAGCCCCTGCTGGCGGCCGAGACCGCCGACACGGCCATCGACCTGTCGGGCCCGCCCACCCGTGAGTCCGTCGGCTTCCAAGAAGGCACCGACAGCCGGGCATGGATGAACCCCAACCGCCAGCCGTTCGACGTCACAGTCGAGCTACCTGGCGGGCGCTTTTATCGCACACGGGCGGAGCTGGCGGTAATGCTGAGCTCGACCCGCGCCGGTGGTCCCGACCGGCTAACAGTGCAGCTTCCGCCCGCCGGCCTCGAGGCGACCGACCGGCTGATCACCCAGTACGCCGCCGAGTGGGGCTTCCCCACTGACGCGGTGACTGGCTGGCGCACCGGCGCGGCGCGTCGTGCGACGAGCGACCGGGACTACAGCACCCAGGTGTTCACCCCGGACGAGATCGGCTTTGTCCACCTCGAGTTCCAGGTCTCGCACCACGTGCGCGAGAACGAGTTCGTCGTCGCGGCGCTGTTCTCCTGGGGGAGCGGGATCACCATGAAGTCGCGACGCGCGTGAGCAGCAAGAAGTGGAGGCCATCCTGCAGCAACCGGCCCAGGCAGGAACGGGCTCGGCCGTGTCGATCGGCCCGACGGTCGAGACGATGAGTTCCAGCGACCGCTCCGGCCCGACCGCATCGAACATCGTTGGTCCCGGTGACGCCGCGAAGGTCGTCGGCAAGGACACTCTTCACGCGCCGACGCGACTCGCCGGTTGGCTTATCGATCGGCCGCGATGGCAGCCTGGAGCCGATCCAGAAATAGAACCTGCGCCGCCTTTAGACGGCGTGTCGCTCCCTTGAGCTAGGGCTGCTTGCGGCGAACGAGGGCACAGGGCGCCCTCGTGTGTGATTCCCCGGCGCTAGGATCATCAGGGGAGGTTGGCGTGGAGCACAGCACGGGCGCGGAGCGGGTCCGAGAGACTGTTCGAACCGGGCCCTGGCTCCACGTCTACGAGGACCTCAGAGGCCGTGACCCGGCCAGCCTTGCGGCTGTCGAACTGGAGGCACTGGCCGAGGCGGCCTGGTGGCTGTGCAAGACCGACGAGTCGATCGCCGCCCGCCAGCGGGCCTACGCCGGGTTCCGGGACGCCAAGGACGACCGGGGGGCGGCTCGGGCCGCGGCGCGGCTGTTCCACGACCACTTCTACCGAGGTGAGGGCGCGGTCGCGGTCGGCTGGCTGCGTCGCGGCTTCCGACACGTCGAGGGCGACCCCGACTGCGTTGAGTCCGGTTGGCTGCAGATGGCCGAAGCCGAGCTCCACCTGCACCAGGGGCCGCTCGAGCAGGCCATGGACGGCGCCGCGAAAGCAATCCAGACGGCCCGAGACCACCGTGACGCTGACCTGGCGGCGGTGGCGATGCAGATCCAGGGACGCGCCCTCATCGCCCAAGGCAGGATCGATGAGGGCCTGGAGTTGCTGGATGAGGCTATGACCTGTGTCCTGGCCGGCGAGCTGGCCCCGCTGTACACCGGCTGGGTCTACTGCTCGGTGATCCTGGCCTGCAAGGACCTGGCAGATCTGCAGCGCGCCAGCGAGTGGACCGAGGCCGCCAGGTCGTGGTGCGAGGCGCTGCCCGCGACCACCCCCTACAGCCAGGGCCTGTGTCGCATCTACCGCGGCGAGGTGCTCGCTTTGCGCGGCGCGTGGGCCGAAGCCGAAGCGGAGCTGCGCCGCGCCCACCAGGAGTTGCTGCCCCACAAGCCGCAAGGAGCAGCCGAGGCATCCTACGGGGTGGGCGAGGTCTTGCGGCGCCGTGGTGATCTGGCCGAGGCGGAGCAGGCGTTCGTGCGGGCCCAGCAGCTGGGCTGGGATCCCCAGCCCGGGATGGCGCTGCTGCGGCTGGCCCAGGGACGGGGGGAGGCGGCAGGGGCCGCACTGCGATCCGCGCTGGCATCGCCCACGGTGGATCGCTTTGGGCGGGCGCGGCTGCTGGCCGCCCAGGTCGAGGTCGCGATCGCGGCCGGCGCGCTTGACGAAGCCGGCCGTTCTGCGCGCGAACTGGTGACGATCGCGGATGGCCTCAGCAGCGCGGTGGTAGGTGCGACCGCGTCCATGGCCCAGGGCGTGCTCCAGCTCGCCGCGGGGAGTCCAACAGCCGCGCTGGAGCAGCTCCGCCGCGGGCTGAGTGGCTGGCGGGAGCTCCGGCTGCCGTATGAGGAAGCCACCGCACGGCTGTTGATCGGCATGACCCAGCGGATGCTCGGCGACGAGGAAGGTGGGCGGATCGAGATCGACGCCGCCCGTGCTGGGTTTGAGCGGCTCGGCGCCGCCGCCGATGCGCGCCACGCCGCCGCCCTGCTCCAGCAGCGGCGCGCATCGCCACGGGTGCTGACCGACCGCGAGGTCCAGGTGCTGCGGTTGGTCGCGGCTGGGAAGAACAACCGAGACATCGCTGGCGCGCTGCACCTCAGCGAGCACACCGTGGCCCGGCACATGCAGAACGTCTTCGCCAAGCTGGGTGTATCCTCCCGGGCCGCGGCCACCTCCTCAGCCCTCCAGCAAGGCCTCCTCTGACCGGATGGTTAGAACCCACCACGGGCGAGCCGCTCGCGAACTTGGTTGATCCAGGCGATGCCCGGCGCATCCCGGCGCCGTAGGGTCGTCCCGGCACGCGCCACGCAGGAGAGGAGGAGCGATGACGAGGACCACCATCTTCGACCCAGCCCAGTACAAGGCGAGCATCCGGACTGAGTGGCGGGCTGCCGCACCCGGCTGGTGGGCCTGGGTCGAGGTGCTGGAGGCCGAGGATGGCGGGGGGGCGGTGAGCCGGACCCTGGTCCAGCTCGCCCGGATCGGCCCGGGGGATGTGGTGCTGGACGTGGCCGCGGGCTATGGGGAGCCCGGCCTGACCGCCGCACGCGCGGTCGCCCCCGGCGGGCGCGTCGTCTGCGCCGACATCTCGGCTGAGATGCTGGCGGTCGGCCGCCAGCGGGCGGCTGCCGAGGGCCTCGACAACCTCCAGTTCGTCGAGGGTGACGCTGAGGAGCTGAGGTTCGAGGAGGCCAGCTTCGACGCGGTGCTGAGCCGCCAGGGCCTGCAGTTCCTGCCCGATGTCCCCGGTGTGCTGAGGCGGCTGCATGCCTTCCTCAAGCCGCATGGGCGGCTGGCCGCGGCCGTGTGGGGGCTACCCGGGACCGTCCAGTTCGCCGCGCCGGTGCCCGTCATCAGGGCCGAGCTCAAGCTGCCGCCGCCTCCTGCCGGCATCCCGGGTCCCTTCGCGCTCGCCGACGCCGCCCAACTGGCGGAACTGGTTGAGGCCGCCGGGTTCACCGACGTGCAAACCGGCACCGTGACCGCGATCTACCAGACCGACTCGCCCGAGCTGGCGACCCGGTGGCTGCGCGCCGTCGCCCCACCGATCACCTCGCTGGTCGACGGCCGACCGCCCGAGGTCCAGGAGCACGTGTGGGCCAAGGTCACCCAGGCGTGGGCGCCCTACACTACCGCCGACGGCCGTGTCCGGCTCGAGAACCAAGCGGTCTGGGTGACCGGGACGAAATAGAAGCCGGTTCCCTCTTGCTGTCTGCTAGAGCCGCCCGAAGCAAACCAGGGCACACGCCAGCAGCACGAACGCGAAGAACCGATCCGACCCCCCGATCCATACTTCGGCAATGCCTACTCCGACGCGGGAGCGTTCGCGATGCCACTCGAGGTCGAGACGCGAAGCCTGGACGATCAAGCGACGGCGGTCGGTGCGGCCGGTCCGTACACCGTCATCATCGACCGTCCCGCTAGCGCTGGCGGCGGCGGGCTTGGCTTGAACGGTGGCGAGCTGCTGTAGCTGGCCGTTGCGGGGTGCGTGTCCAACGATCTGTTCAGGGAGGCGCAGGCGGCCGCCATCGCGCTGCGGCGGGTCCGGGTGCGCGCGCGTGGCGACTTCACCGGAGATCCTGCTGTCTCGACAGAGATCATCTATGAGGTCGATGTAGAGGGTGATGCGCCGGCCGAGCGTCTGCGTGCGCTCGTGGAGGAGGTCGACCGTATCGCCGAGATCCCGAACTCTTTGCGGGGCGGGACGCGGGTTCGGCTTTCCGGGACGAATGCTGTGCCCACGGCGACTTAGTCCTACAGTCGCAGTTCGGCTGCGGTAGGTTGCCCGCTTTCCGGTCCAGGGAAGGGGCGATATGGCGCAGGCAGCGCGTCGCTCGGCGTGGCCGAGCGGGGAGGTCGAGGAGGCCGAGAAGCAGGCCCGGGTATGGGCAGATGGGCTGGTGGAGCTGCACGAGCGCATCGGTGGACGGTTCAGGCGGGTGGAGCCGCGCCGCCGGGCGCTGGCCTACCTGCAGGGGCTGCTGAGCCAGGTTGCGCGCAAGAACAGCTGGTGGCTGGCCGAACAGGCCGGTGAGGTGACGCCGGATGGGACGACGGCGGCTGCTCAACGGCTCTGGGTGGGACGCCGACGGGGTCCGCGACGACCTCCGCGACTATGTCGTGGAGCAGCTGGGCAACTCCGGCGCGGTACTGGTGCTGGACGAGACCGGCTTTGTGAAGAAGGGCGACCGCTCGGCCGGGGTCCAACGCCAGTACACCGGCACCGCCGGCAAGCACGAGAACTGCCAGGTCGCGGTCTTCCTGGCGTATGCGGCACCGGGTGGGGTGGCGCTGGTCGACCGAGACCTGTACCTGCCCAAATCCTGGACCGACGACCGGGCGCGCTGCCAGGCGGCCGGTATCCCCGATGAGGTGACCTTCAAGACCAAACCGCAGCTGGGCCAGGTGATGGTTGAGCGGGCCCTGGCCGCCGGGGTGCCGTTTGGGTGGGTGACCGGCGACACCGTCTACGGCGGCGACCGCCGCCTGCGGGTGTGGCTGGAATCCCACGCCATCCGACACGTCATGGCGGTCAAGTGCACCGAGCCGCTGTGGGCGATGACCGAGCATGGCCCCGGACAGGTCGCTGCCAAGACCTGATCGCCCGAGTGCCTGCCGAGCAGTGGCTGGGCATCAACGCCGGAGATGGCAGCAAAGGCAAGCGCTTCTACGACTGGACCAGGGTGGTGCTGTGGCGGCCGGGCTGGCCCGCCAACGTTGGGTTCTGGCTGCTGGCCCGCCGCAAGATCAGTGACCTTGATGAGCTGGCCTACTACGTCTGCTTCGCCCCGGCCGGCACCTCGCTGGTCACCCTGGTCCGGGTCGCGGGCTGCCGGTGGCGGGTCGAGGAGGCCTTCGAGCAGGCCAAGGGCGAGGTCGGCCTGGACCTGTGGGTGCCAGTTATTCGATTCATGTCATGCGACCTGCGCATACTCATGGATCAGCCCGCCGAGTCGATCCCGTCGGGCAACCCTTCCAGCCGCCGGGATGACCGGTGGTTC
>Ga0307302_10001186_pt1 | contig 11467 bp, 10 predicted proteins | sample ER_DNA_183_FD_194490 | JGI IMG/M metagenome (GOLD analysis project Ga0307302, IMG submission 194490) | Bulk soil microbial communities from the East River watershed near Crested Butte, Colorado, United States - ER_DNA_183 | ecosystem: Environmental > Terrestrial > Soil > Floodplain | place... | reverse complement strand
GATCTTGTCCTCGATCGAAGGACAATAGCGCGGACCGCTGCTCTTGATCTGGCCGGAATACATCGGCGAGCGATGCACGTTGGCCCGGATGACTTCATGTGTCGCCGGCGTCGTCCGCGTGATCCCACATTGGATCTGCGGCGTCGTGATCCGGTCGGTCATGACGGAGAACGGCTCCGGCGGGTCATCGCCGGGCTGCATTTCAACGGCGGACCAGTCGATGGTCGTGCCATCGAGCCGCGGCGGCGTGCCGGTCTTCAATCGTCCGAGCGTAAAGCCAACCTTCTCGAAGGAAGCTGATAGCCCCATTGCCGGCGCCTCCCCGACCCGCCCGGCTGGCCAGTTCTTCTCACCGAGATGGATCAGGCCCCGCAGAAACGTGCCGGTGGTGATGACCACGGCACCGGCGCTCAACTCACGGCCGTCACCCAAACGAATTCCAACGACCCAGCCGTTCGAGACGATCAGCTCATCCGCCTCGCCTTCGATCACGCTGAGATTGGTGGTCTCCCGGATCGCGGTCTGCATGGCCGCAGCGTAAAGCTTCCGGTCCGCTTGGGCCCGCGGTCCGCGGACTGCCGGACCCTTGCGGCGGTTCAACATCCGAAACTGGATCCCACCGGCATCGGCCACCCGACCCATCAGGCCGTCCAGCGCGTCAACCTCGCGGACCAGATGGCCCTTGCCGAGACCACCGATGGCGGGATTACAGGACATCGCACCGATGGTCGCGAAACGATGGGTCACCAAGGCAGTCTTCGCGCCCATCCGCGCAGCCGCGCTCGCGGCTTCGCAGCCGGCGTGACCGCCACCGATAACGATGACATCGAAGGAGTGGGCTTGGGAATTCATGTCGCGACTTCTATCGCGGAGTTGGAAAACGCGGAAGCAAAGATTGCTTGGATGACCGGGCGCTCTTGTTTCACGTGAAACACCCGGCGCCTAGGGAATCGATGGAACTGTTTCACGTGAAACATCCGCAGGGTAGGGAAGGGCTACTTACCTACACAGAACTCCCGGAAGATGACGTCCAGAATGTCCTCGACATCTACGCGCCCCAAGAGCCGCCCCAGGGAATGGGCTGCCACGCGCAATTCTTCAGCCGCTAGCTCCTCGCCCTGCCCGACCACCTCAATGCAGCGCCGTAGCGAGGCCGCAGTCTCCTGCAGGAGTTTGCGCTGGCGGGTTCGGCCGATCAGACCACCCTCGCTGCCGCCAAAGTAATTTTGTGCGAACCCGACCAGGGCTGCGATCAGCTCAGACAAGCCGTCGCCACGGCTCGCCGAGATCTGAAAAATGCCCTGCCCCGACGCGTCGGCCAATGGCCGACTGGCAGCTTCGAGATCGATCTTGTTTCGCACCATCCAAACCGGCGCCATGCCGTCGTGCTGGATGGCCACCGGCGACAGGTCGGCCAGCCATAGCACGAGGTCCGCATCCGCCGCACGCGCCCGGGCACGACGGACACCCTCCTGCTCGACCGGATCGTCCGTCTCCCGAATGCCCGCGGTGTCGATCACGGTCACCGGATAGCCATCGAGATCGAGTTGCACCTCGATGACATCGCGCGTGGTGCCGGCGTGCGGCGACACGATCGCGACTTCGCGACGCGCGAGCTGATTCATCAGCGTCGACTTGCCGACATTCGGTGGCCCGGCGATCGCGACGACGAGGCCATCGCGAAGCCGCTCACTCCGGCCCTGCCCGGCCAGGACTTCTTCGATCTCGGCCAGCAGCGCTTTGACCTTCGCCAAAGCCGGCGCGATCAATTCCGCCGGCACGTCGCCCTCGTCCGAAAAATCAATCCCGGCTTCGATCAAGGCCGACGCTTCGATGATCCGCGCGCGCCAATCGCGCGCTCTGTCACCAAGCAGTCCCTTCAACTGGCGCAGCGCCTGGCGCCGCTGCCGATCGGTGTCGGCATGGATGAGATCGTCGAGACCTTCGGCCTCCGTCAGATCGAGCTTGCCGTTCTCGAAAGCGCGCCGGGTAAATTCGCCGGGCTCGGCCGGACGAACATCTTCGAATCCGGACAGCGCCGCGAACAAAGCGACAAGCACCGCACGTCCGCCATGGACGTGAAATTCCGCGACGTCTTCGCCGGTCGCGCTGGCCGGACCCGGAAACCACAGCACCACCGCATCGTCGATCGGCCGCTGGCCGACATCGCTAAGCAGCGCGCGGGTAGCCATTCGCGGCGACGGCAACTTGCCAGCCAGCGCCGTCACGATCTTTCCGGCCTGCGGACCCGAGACGCGCACCAAGGCGATCGCGCTTGGTAGCCGGCCCGACGACAGTGCAAAAATGGTCTGATCCCGCGGATGCATGGCCTATTTGTGCGGGAGGTTTTGAAAAGGCAACGCGATTCGATCCGGGGGCCTGAACGCGCAGGCCATACCGTCGGTCTACCACAGACGAGGGCGCCAAAAATGCTGCAAAATCCGGAGAAGCGCCCTCCTCCCGACACCCGGATCCAAACAACGATATAAAATTCAATATGTTAAATGGTTAACCAGTCGCTAACGTGGATTTTCCGATGCTGCATTCGCGTCGCAGCGGGGACGGCAGCATAAAAAAGGGCGCCCCGCTTGCCGCGAGGCGCCCTCCTCCAAACCTGACCTGACGGATCAGGTGTTCATGGAATCGAAGAACTCCGAGTTGTTCTTGGTGTTGCGGAGCTTGTCGAGCAGGAAGTCGATCGCATCCATCGTGCCCATCGGATTGAGGATCCGGCGCAGCACGTACATTTTCTTCAGGAGCTGCGGATCGGTGATCAGCTCTTCCTTGCGGGTGCCGGAGCGCGAGATGTCGATCGCCGGGAAAGTCCGCTTGTCCGAAACCTTGCGGTCGAGAATCAGTTCGGAGTTACCGGTGCCCTTGAATTCTTCGAAGATGACTTCGTCCATCCGGCTGCCGGTATCGACCAGCGCGGTCGCGATGATGGTGAGCGAACCGCCCTCCTCGATGTTTCGCGCGGCGCCGAAGAATCGTTTCGGCCGCTGCAGCGCGTTGGCGTCGACACCGCCGGTCAACACCTTGCCGGATGACGGCACCACGGTGTTGTAGGCGCGGCCGAGACGCGTGATCGAGTCGAGCAGGATCACCACGTCACGTCCGTGTTCGACCAGCCGCTTGGCTTTCTCGATCACCATCTCGGCGACCTGGACGTGACGCACGGCCGGTTCGTCGAAGGTCGACGACACCACCTCGCCCTTCACCGAACGCTGCATGTCCGTGACTTCTTCCGGACGCTCGTCGATCAGCAGAACGATCAGATAGCATTCGGGATGATTGGCGGTGATCGAGTGCGCGATGTTCTGCATCAGCACCGTCTTGCCGGTGCGCGGCGGCGCGACGATCAAAGCGCGCTGGCCTTTGCCGATCGGCGCGACGATGTCGATAACCCTTGCAGAAAGGTCTTTTCGCGTGGGGTCTTCGAGTTCGAGGCGGAAGCGCTGATCCGGAAACAGCGGCGTGAGGTTGTCGAAATTGACCTTGTGCTTGGACTTTTCCGGATCTTCGAAATTGAGCGTGTTGACCTTGAGCAGCGCGAAATAGCGTTCGCCTTCTTTCGGGCTGCGGATGTGGCCTTCGATGGTGTCGCCGGTGCGAAGGCCGAAGCGGCGGATCTGCGACGGCGAGACGTAGATGTCGTCGGGGCCGGGCAGGTAGTTGGCGTCGGGCGAGCGCAGAAAGCCGAAGCCGTCGGAGAGAACCTCAACGACGCCTTCGCCGATAATGTCGATTTCCTGGATCGCGAGCTGCTTGAGAATGGCGAACATCAGCTCCTGCTTGCGCATGGTGCTGGCATTTTCGACCCCGTTCTCTTCCGCGAACGAGACGAGCTCGGCCGGCGTTTTCGATTTGAGGTCCTGGAGTTTCATTTCCCGCATTGGGGTGGTCCTGTGGAGTGTATTTTAGGGAAGGGGGTGCGAGGTGGCTTTGAGAAAAAGCGGACACGAAAAATGGAAGGTCCGCAGGTCTAAGCAAGGAAAGCGCCGGTGAGGCTTCAAACCTGATGCGGCGGCCGGTCCCTTGAAGAAACCGGAACGTAACCACATCCGCCTGCGTGGGGTGGGATTTCGCCAATATAGAAAATCAGCCGCCGCTTCGCAAGCAGGAGTGAAAGCGCCGGATCGAAGAAAACTGAGGCTAGAACGGCTTCACGATCACCAGGATGACGATGAAAATCATCAGAACGGTAGGTATTTCATTGATAATACGATAGAATTTAGGACTTCTGGTATTCCGGTCGGCGGCGAAATCCTTGACCCACCGGGAAAAAAAGCCGTGGACTGCAGACAGGACGAGCACCAGCGTCAGTTTGGCGTGAAACCAGCCGGACGTGTACCAATGCCCGCTCCAGGCCAGATAAAGCCCGGCCAGCCAGGTGATGATCATTGCCGGATTGATGATCGCCTTGAGCAGCCGCCATTCCATCACCTTGAAGGTTTCGGACTGCTTCGATCCGACGTCGGCATCGCAGTGGTAGACGAACAGCCGCGGCAAATAGAGCATGCCGGCCATCCACGAGATCACCGCGATCACATGCAGCGCCTTGATCCACGGATACGCCGTGATCGTGATCCACTCGTACATTGCAGTCGCCCGACCTTGCTCGTCCCTGAAACTTTCCGACGCTCGCAGCGTTGCGAAGAAGCGCTGCCAGCCAGGGGACGCAAGACATATCCGCAAAGCACCGCTTCTCTAAACTAATTATTTTAGAATCTTAGGTTTGAGTCTAAGTGACGGTGATTATGACTCACACAAAACCGTCCCGGATGTTTGCGAGGCTTGTTCACAGCCATCCCCAATTTCGGCCGGGCATTGCATCATCCTGATAATGCCACGCGCATCAGTTGCTTGCGCAGCTTCGTGGTCAGCTTATCAAGAGACAAATCCACACCTTCCCACTATCATGGCGATGAGCCCGCAGAGTTGTCCTCTCGCGGGGCCCTGTGAAGAAAAGTCCGGGTTATCCCTGACGTGGCGACCCGGGGCCAAATATCTTGGTTAAGCTCCACAGGGATTCACAGGATACACAGGGGTTCTGGTGCCCACGACCGGCAATTATTTTCATCTTCATCTGGTCTCCGATTCGACCGGCGAGACGCTGATCACGGTGGCGCGCGCGGTGGCTGCGCAATACGCCAATGTGACTGCGGTCGAACATGTCTATCCGCTGGTGCGCAGCCAGAAGCAGCTCGACCGCGTGCTCGACGAGATCGAGGAGGCGCCGGGCATCGTGCTCTTCACACTGCTGGAAAAGGATCTGGTCGGCCGGCTGGAGACCAAGTGCAGGGACATCAACATCCCGAGCCTGTCGATCATCGGCCCGGTGATGCAAATGTTCGAGGCCTATCTCGGCGCAGCAACGACGGGCAGGGTCGGCGCCCAGCACGTTCTGAACGCGGAATATTTCAAACGTATTGACGCGTTGAACTACACCATGATTCATGACGACGGCCAGCATGTCGAAGGTCTGGAAGATGCCGACGTGGTTCTGGTCGGCGTGTCCCGCACATCGAAGACGCCGACCTCGATTTATCTCGCCAACCGCGGCGTCCGCACCGCGAACGTGCCGCTGGTGCCGGGCATTCCGCTGCCGCACCAGCTGGAGACGTTGAAAAAGCCATTAGTCGTCAGCCTTCATGCGACGCCGGAGCGGTTGATCCAGGTCCGGCAAAACCGGTTGCTGAGCATGGGTGCCGATACCCCCAACGATGATTACATCGATCGTCAGGCAGTGACGGATGAAGTCGCCTACGCCCGCAAACTGAGCGCCAAATTCAGTTGGGCGCAGCTTGACGTGACGCGCCGCTCGATTGAGGAAACCGCGGCAGCGATCCTGAAACTGTTCACCGATCGCCAGCGCCAGCGGCTTCATGAATGATGAAGCGCCCGCGATGACCATTTGGCGTGGAAAAAATCGACTGATTCTGGCTTCGCAGAGCCGGGCACGGCAGATCCTGCTCGCCAATGCCGGTATCCCATTCGACGCCGTTCCCGCCCGGATCGACGAACGTGCCGTGCAAGAAGATTCCGGCCTTTCGGCGCCGAGTGAAGTTGCAGGCCTGCTGGCGCGCGAGAAGGCATTGTTTGTGTCGTCAAGAAGCCCTACACGCCATGTCGTCGGCGCCGACCAGACGCTGGCGTTTGGAAACCGGCTGTTCAGCAAACCCGGCGGCCGGGCGCAGGCCGCAGAACAATTGCGCCTGCTGGCCGGCAATACGCATGAACTTCACTCGGCCGTTGCCGTTGCGCACGACGGCAAGATAGTGTTTGCCGATGTCAGCATTGCCAGGATGACCATGCGGCGCTTGGGTGAAGGCGAGATCGAAGCCTATCTGGACCAAGCCGGAGAGGCGGTCACGACCAGCGTCGGTGCCTATCAGCTCGAAGGGCTGGGCGTGCATTTGTTCGAACGTATCGAGGGCGACCATTTTACGATCCTCGGCCTGCCGCTGCTGCCGTTGCTGGCGTTCCTGCGCGGCGAGGGGCTGCTCAGTGTCTAGGACCACCTCCTTGGAAACGGCGATCTGATGCGGATACTCGGACTGACCGGCTCGATCGGGATGGGAAAATCCACCACCGCAAAGCTCTTCACGGAGGCGGGCGTGCCGGTCTACGACGCCGACGCCGCCGTTCACAAAATCTATGAAGGCGAGGCGGCGCCGGCGATCGAGGCGGCGTTTCCCGGCACCACCGTCGGCGGCAAGGTCGATCGCGCCAAACTATCCGCCAAGGTGGTGCATGATCAGGCCGCGATCAAACAGCTCGAGCAGATCGTCCACCCGATGCTCGGCGCCTCCCGCCAGAAATTCCTTGATGATGCCGAGAGATCCGGCGCGCCAGTCGTGGTGATGGATATCCCGCTATTGTTCGAAACCGGTGGTGAGAAACGCGTCGATGCCGTGGTGGTGGTCTCTACCGATCCGTCGACCCAGCGCGAGCGCATCTTGGCGCGCGGCACCATGACGTCAGAGGCGCTCGACGCCATTCTGGCGCGGCAATTGCCCGATGCCGAAAAGCGCAAGCGCGCGGATTTCGTGGTGGATACGTCGCATGGATTGGACCCGGTGCGCGCGGCAATCCGCGACATCCTGGCCGAGGTCGTTAAGATGCCGCAGCGGCGAGCGTGATTCGCCTTTAGTTCCGGTCCTGACATCCATGCGTGAAATCGTTCTCGATACCGAAACCACTGGCCTCGACCCGCTGCGCGGCGACCGGCTGGTCGAGATCGGCTGCATCGAGATCTACAACCGGATGCCGACCGGGCAGACCTTTCACCGCTACATCAATCCCGAGCGCGACATGCCGGCGGAAGCGTTTGCCGTGCATGGCCTGTCCAGTGAGTTCCTTTCCAGCAAGCCGCTGTTCACGGAAGTGGTCGAGGAGTTCCTGGAATTCATCGGCGACGCGCCGCTCGTCATTCACAACGCCTCGTTCGACATCAGCTTCATCAATGCGGAGCTTGACCGCATCAAGCGGCAGCCAATTTTGCGCGACCGGCTGGTGGATACGCTGCTCCTGGCCCGCCGCAAGCATCCCGGCGTGTCGAATCGGCTGGACGATCTCTGCTCACGCTATGCGATCGACAATTCCCGCCGCACCAAGCACGGCGCGCTGCTCGACGCCGAGCTATTGGCCGAAGTCTATATCGACCTGATCGGGGCGCGGCAGTCGCAACTGATCCTGGCGTCGGAAACCCACGTCACTGTCAGCAACGGATTTGGCGAAACGCCGCGCCGGCAGCGCGAGGCCCCGCTGGCGCCGCGAATCACCGACGCCGATCGCGAAGCCCATCGCGCCTTCGTCGCCACATTGGGCGACAAGCCGATCTGGAACGATTTTCTCGGCGCGGCCTAGCGGCGTTTGGCCGCTGGGCTGCTTTAATTCGGCTTTAGCTCGGCTTCGCGCCCGAAGCGGCCTGTGCCGCAGCCTGCCGCTCCATGTTCTGGCGGTACAGGCCGACGAAATCGACGGGATCGAGCATCAGGGGTGGGAAGCCGCCGTCGCGCACCGAGGTCGCGATGATTTCGCGCGCGAACGGGAACAACAACCGCGGGCATTCGATCATGACCAGCGGATGCAGGTTTTCCTGCGGTACATTGACGATGCGGAACACGCCGGCATAGGCCAGTTCGAAGCTGAACATCACCTTGCCCGCGTTTTCAGCCTTGCCCTCGATCGAAAGCGTCACTTCGAACTCGTTTTCCGCGAGGTTATTCGCGGAAACGTTGATCTGGATGTTGATCGCCGGCTGCTGCTGTTGCGGCGCCAGGGAGGCGGGGGCGTTCGGATTCTCGAACGACAAATCCTTGGTGTACTGGGCCAGCACGTTGAGCTGGGGAGGGGCCTGCTCGGGAGGTGCGCCGTTGCCGTTGGTCATGAAACTCTCTCCTGAAGCTGGCGAGCGGAGCCCGTTTTCGTCTGAATTCGCTCGATGGGCGGGATGCCTTTTCCGGGCGAGTGGCTATCATAGCCCCGCCTCGTTCCACAAGGACGACGGTCCGGCCGACTGGACCCTCGGCGAAATGTGGCAGATATGCCTAATACGGTCCCGCCAATCGCCCAATACTTACCCTAAATAATTGAATGTGCGTGATTTCCGGACACGATCGGGTTTCCCCCGACCCCCAAAACGCGCTACAATTGACCCGCGCCAAAACGCGCCATTGGCCGGGCGCAGTTTCATGCCTACATGCTGCAGTCTCAATCGATGATGTAATCTCTGCTGTTCTCAGGGAAAACTCGTAAGAGGGCTTCTCATCAGGGAACGCTCGACCGCCGGGCCCGTTGCCGGCGTTAGAACCAGAAAGCGAATACGACGTGGATATTTACACCATCATCTTCCTGGCGCTGGCGGTCTTTATCTTCCTGCGCCTGCGCAGCGTCCTCGGACAGCGCACCGGAAGCGAACGGCCGCCCTACGATCGCGCCGCGCCCAATGTCGTGCAGCGTACGCAGGATAACAACAATGCCGTTCCGATGCCGGGCGCGGTGATCGATCAGGCGCCGCTGGCGCCGAGCGCCGATGTCGCGCCGGCCGACCGCTGGAAGGGTATTGCCGAGCCAGGCACGCCGCTGGGTGCGGGCCTCGATGCCATTGTCGCCCAGGACTCCTCGTTCGATCCCCGGCATTTCATTTCCGGCGCCCGCAGCGCCTACGAGATGATCGTGCTGGCTTTCGCCAATGGCGACCGCCGCGCGCTGAAGGATCTCCTGTCCAACGAGGTCTATGAGAGCTTCGAGGCCGTGATCAAGGATCGCGAGAAGCACGAGCAGAAAACCGAAACGCGGTTTGTTTCGATCGACAAGGCCGAGCTGGTGAGCGCGGAAGCCCGCGACCGCGCGGCGCAACTGACCGTTCGCTTCGTGTCGCAGATGATCTCGGTCACCCGCGACAAGACCGGCGCCATTGTCGATGGCAACCCCGATAAGGTCGCCGATATCACCGATGTCTGGACATTCGCCCGCGACACGAGTTCTCGCGATCCGAACTGGAAGCTGGTTGGCACCGGAAGCGCGGCCTGACGCGCGACGCCTTGCGGGGCTCGCGTTTGGCGCGATCGCTTTGGCGTGTTCGCTAGCTCCGGTGGATGCCCTTGCGGCACGTCATGCGCGTTCGCAAAAGCCTTCGCATCCGCCGGCCGTCCGTCACCTGCCATATCCACAGCTTGAATTACCGTTTCAGATTAACGGCGGCCAATATGCGCCGGTCGCCTGGGCCGAGATCGCGGGCTGGAGCGAGGACGATCATCTCGCCGCCTACAAGGCGTTTCGAGTGAGCTGCAGGCCGATATCGGCGCAACGAACGCCGCCGGCCGATCCGAAGGCGCTCGGCACCTCGCTGCGCGATCCCTGCCAGATCGCGAGAGGCCAGGAACCGTCCGACGGACTGAAGGCAAAAGCTTTCTTCGAGGAGCATTTTCTCCCCTTGCGCATTTCGCGGCTTGGCGAAGGCGAGGGCTTTGTCACCGGCTATTACGAGCCCATCGTCGACGGCTCGCGGACGGAGAACGAGGTCTACAAGGTGCCGGTCTATCGCCGGCCGTCCAATCTGTTCGTCCGCGGCACCACACAGAGCTCGGCCGGCTTGCCCAACAAGGGCCAAGTATTCCGCAAGATCGGCCGCCGCAAGCTGGTGCCCTATTACGATCGCGCCGAGATCGAGGATGGCGTGATTGCCGGCCGCGGGCTCGAAATCTGCTGGCTGAAGGAACAGACCGACCTGCTGTTCTCGCAGATCCAGGGCTCGGCGCGGGTCAGCCTCGACGACGGCTCGACCGTTCGCATCAATTACGACGCCCATAATGGCTATCCCTATACGGCGGTCGGCCGCATCCTGATCGAGCGCAACATCATCCCCAAGGATCAGATGTCGATGCAGAAGATCCGGGAGTGGATGGAGGAGAATCCGAATGAGGCCGACGAGCTGCGGCGGCAGAACAAGTCCTACGTCTTCTTCCGCGAGGTGCAGCTTTCCGACAAGGACGAGGCGGTCGGCGCCCAGGGCGTGCCGCTGACGCCGGGCCGCTCGATCGCGGTCGACAAATCATTGCATGTCTATGGCACGCCGTTCTTCATCGAAGGCGAGTTGCCGATCGAATCGGCGCTATCAAAGACGCCGTTCCGCCGTCTGATGATTGCGCAGGACACCGGCTCCGCCATCGTCGGTCCCGCGCGCGCCGATCTCTATTTCGGCGCCGGTTTAGAGGCGGGCAAGGTTGCCGGTCGGCTCCGTCACAATGCGCGCTTCGTCATCCTGGTGCCGAAGAGCCTCGATCCGGTGGGGCTCGGCCGCAAGATGCCGGTGCCCGACGCGCGGCCGTCGGAGCAGATCGCAAAACTGTTTCCGCAAACCGCACCGCTGAAAGATCCGTCCAGGGAGCAGACGAACGCGGCGAAGCCGCCCGAGGTGACCGCGACGACCGGCACCAGGCCCGCGGCTCAGGCAGCACCGCCGACGCCAGCAGCGGTGCCTTCGCAACCCCCGGCGGTCCAGGCTGCCGTGGCGAAGCCGGTGCCGCTTCCCGAGCCGCGGCCTAAGGTCGAAGCGGTTTCCGCAAAGCCGCATCAGCGTCACCTGCGCCGATATCGCCATCGTCGATGAAACGCCGGCCGTCAAGTTTGATTCCCGAATTGCCGGAGCCGCCGCGACGCAAGCGCGGCCTGAGCGAAGAGGACCGCGCGCTGTGGGAGAGCGTCGCCAAGCAGGTCAAGCCGTTGCGCAAGCGGCGCGCCTCGAAATCCCCGGTCGTCTCGACGGAAGCCGATAGCGACGTCGCGCCGAAACCGGCCGCTTCACCAAGGCACGTTGCGCCGCCGCGAATCGTTCTTCCGCCAAAGCCGGAGCCGCCGCCGCTGGCGCCGATCGGCCGTCGCGAGCGGTCGCATCTGTCGCGCGGGCGCAAGGAGATCGATGCAAGGCTCGACCTGCACGGCATGACGCAGACGCGCGCGC
>Ga0307302_10001185_pt1 | contig 11467 bp, 13 predicted proteins | sample ER_DNA_183_FD_194490 | JGI IMG/M metagenome (GOLD analysis project Ga0307302, IMG submission 194490) | Bulk soil microbial communities from the East River watershed near Crested Butte, Colorado, United States - ER_DNA_183 | ecosystem: Environmental > Terrestrial > Soil > Floodplain | place... | reverse complement strand
TGAACGACGGGGCCGAGCTCCGCGTGCACCCCACCGGCAAGGCGATCCTGAAGATCAGCTCGAAGACCCAGGGCCAGGGGCACGAGACGACGTTCGCCCAGATCGTGGCCTCCGAGCTCGGGATCCAGCCGGAGGACATCAAGGTCATGCACGGCGACACGGACAACACGCCGTACGGGCTGGGTACCTACGCGTCCCGGTCGACTCCGACGGTCGGTGCGGCCACCGCGATGGTGTCTCGGAAGCTCCGTGACAAGGCGAGGAAGCTCGCGGCGCACCTGCTCGAGGTGTCGGAGGACGACGTCGAGTTCGAGGCCGGCCGGTTCACCGTGAAGGGCGCGCCGGACAAGGCCGTCACGATCCAGGACGCCGCGTTCGCGGCGTACACGAACTTCCCCGACGGGATGGAGGCGGGCCTCGAGGGCGTCACGTACTACGACCCACCCAACCTCACGTTCCCGTTCGGCACGTACGCGGTGGTCGTCGAGGTCGACGCGGAGACGGGCGTGTGGAAGGTCGACAAGATGGTCGCCGTCGACGACTGCGGCGTGCGCATCAACCCGATGATCGTCGAAGGCCAGATCCACGGCGGCCTGTGCGAGGGGTTCGGGATCGCCGCGATGGAGCAGATCACGTTCGACGAGGAGGGCAACTGCATCGGCGCCAACTTCCTCGACTACCTGCTGCCGACGGCGTGGGAGACGCCGCGGTTCGAGCTCGGCGAGACCGTGACGCCCTCGCCCCACCACCCGATAGGCGCCAAGGGCGTGGGCGAGTCGGCCACCGTGGGTTCGCCGGCCGCGTTCGTGAACGCGGTGATCGACGCGCTGTGGCCCCTGGGCGTGCGCAACATCGACATGCCGCTCACGAGCGGGAAGGTGTGGGAGGCGATCCAGGCGGCCCAGAGCGGAACAGGGACGGGAGAGGCGACCGGGTGAACGCCGACGTCCTCGCGCTCGCGGCCGACCTGTCGCGTCGGGGGCGGCCGTTCGTCCTTGCGACCGTCGTGTGGCGCCGTGCGCCGTCCTCGGGCAAGGAGGGATCGACCGCACTCATCACGCCCGATCGCCGCGTCCGCGGCTGGCTGGGCGGCGCCTGCGCCGAACCCACGGTGATCCGCGAGGCGCTGCGTGCGCTCGAGGAGGGCACGTCGCGGTTGCTGTTCCTGGGTGGGGAGGAAGAATTGTTGCTCGAGGCCCGGAGCCGCGAGGGGGTCGTCACGGTGCCGATCGCCTGCCAGAGCGAGGGAGCCTTGGAGGTCTACGTGGAACCCGTCCTGCCGCAACCGCACCTTGTCGTGATCGGCCGCTCGCCGGCCGTCGGCACGCTCGCCTCGATGGCCGGAGCCCTGGGGTGGCGAACGGTCGTGGTGGACGAGAGCGGGCTCGCCGAGGACTACCCCGGCGCGGACCGCGTCCTCACCGCTCTCGAGCTCTCGGACGCCGACGTGACCGATCGCTCCGTGATCGTCGTGGCGACGCAGGGACACTACGACGAGGCCGCGCTGGAGGCCGCGCTCGCGACCCCTGCCGCGTACGTCGGGCTCGTTGCCTCGCGCACGCGGGCAGACGCCGTGCTCGGGTACCTGCGAGACCGCGGCGCGACCGACGAGCAGCTCTCCCGGGTCCACGCGCCGGCGGGTCTGGACCTGGGCAAGATCGCGCACGAGGAGATCGCCGTCGCGATCTTGGCGGAGCTCGTGCAGGAGCGCGCCGCCGGCGGGCTGGCGGCCGCGTCGCCGGCGGAGGTCCCCACGCACGAGGCGATCGATCCCGTCTGCGGCATGACGGTGGACGTCGCCTCGGCCGTGTACCGATCGACCTTCCAGGACACGACGTACTACTTCTGCTCCGCGGGCTGTCTGACGCGGTTCGAGGAGGACCCGGCTCGGTTCGCGGCGGCCGTTCCCGGGTAGCTGAGATGCGCGACACCCGCCGGGTGGACGCGGTGACGACAGGAGGAGGGACGACCGATGGACGAGGCGACGATCGGCGACAGGACGCTGTCCGACGAGGACATCCTGACCGTGACACCGTCCGCGAGCTCGGCCGAGACCGAGCGGCCGAGGAAGGACGACACCGACTCGCAGGACGCGGACGGCCGCGACGGCGACGCGACGGACCAGCAGGACGGCGACGCCAAGGACCAGCAGGACGCGGACGGCACCGATACGCAGGACTCCGACACGACCGACTCGAAGGACGCGGACGGGACCGACGCGGCGTCGTGACCTCGGTCGCCGAGCTCGAGCGGGCCAGTGGCTCGCGACGATCGCCGCTCGCCCGATGCATCGGTGACCCCGAGGGCTTCCTGCGAGGGACGTGGGGGCAGCAGCCCACGTTCCACGGGGGCGAGGATCCGCTCGGGTTCGCCGACCTGCTGACGCTCGACGATGTCGACCGGATCCTGTCGACCACCTCGCTCCGGACGCCCGCCTTCCGCCTGGTCCAGGCGGGCGAGCAGATCCCCGAGACCGCGTACACGCGTTCGGGCACGACGGGTTCGAAGCCGGTCGCCGGCATGGCCGACCCCGCCCGGGTCTTCGAGCTGTTCCGGGGCGGGGCGACGATCGTGTTCCAGGGCCTGCACCGCTACCACGAGCCCGTCACCCGTTTCTGCCGCGAGCTCGAGGTCGAGCTCGGCCACCCGTGCCAGGTCAACGCGTACGTGACGCCGGCGGGCGCGCAGGGCCTCGAGCTCCACGACGACCCGCACGACGTGTTCGTGCTCCAGGCGTTCGGACGCAAGTCGTGGGAGATCCACACCGCACCGGACGAGAGCGAGCGCGAACCGCTCCGCGCCGAGATCGGCCCCGGCGACTGCATCTACATGCCGACCGGGACCCCGCACGCGGCGTCGACCCAGCGGTCGCTGTCCGGCCACCTCACCGTGGGCGTCCACGTCGTGGCGTGGCGCGAGCTCGTGCGCGCCGCGCTCGACCGCATCGCGGCGGACCGATCGCTGGACGAACCGCTCCCCGCGGGATGGACCGCCGATCTCGACGGGCTCGAACGATCGCTCCGCGCACGGCTCCTTGGGGCGGGCGCCGCGCTCGACGCGCTCGACGCGCGCGAGATCGTCGACGCGCGGTTCGAACGCTTCTTGTCGGCGCGGCCGCCGCTGATCCGTGGCGCGCTCGTCGACCAGGGGGCGCTCGACGGGATCGCGGACGGGTCGCGGCTCACACGCCGGGGCGGCTCGATCTGCGTGATCCAGGTCCGCGGTGATCGCCTCGTCGTGCTGCTCGGCGATCGCCGGCTCGAGATGCCGGCCTGGCTCGAGCCCGCGATGCGCCGGGTCGCGGCGACACCGTCGTTCGTGGTCGGGGATCTCGCGGACGTCCTCCCCGACCCCGCAGCCAGAGCGGTGCTCGCGCGTCGGCTCGTGCGAGAGGGATTGCTCCGCCCTCTACCCTGAACGCGTGCTGACCCGGTCCGAACGGTGCTCGCAGGCGAGCGAGGCACGCGGCGAGCCGATGGCCGGCACCGCGTCCACGGTCCGCTCCTGGCTCCTGCTCGAGGATCCCGGACCCTGGGGGCGCGACGCGCTGCGCGACGCGCGGTTGCCCGAACGCGTGGGGCTCGAGCTCCAGCGCCGGTGCCGCGCCGCGGGCGTCCGCCCGCTCCTGATCCGCCGCGCGGCGTCGAACGCCTCGCTCGCGGACGGCGTCACGTGCTTCGCGATCCGTTCGGGACCCGAGCCGCCGTGGATCGAGCGCACCCAGCTCGCGAAGGTCAGGGACATCCTCGACCTCGATCTCCCCTCGCTCGGTCGAGGCGTCCGGCCCGGGTTCGAGCCGATCGAGGGACCGCTCTTCCTGGTGTGCACGCACGGGCGTCGCGACGTCTGCTGCGCCGAGCGCGGCCGTCCGCTGGCGGGGGCTCTCGCCACCGTGGTTCCGGGCGCGACGTGGGAGAGCAGCCACGTCGGCGGCGACCGGTTCGCGGGCAACCTCGTCGCGTTCCCGCACGGCCTGTACCTGGGCCGCGTCCGGCCCGACGAGGCCGCCGAGGTTGCCCGCTCGTACGCGGACGGGAGGGTCTCGCTGCGCCACCTGCGAGGGCGGTCGTGCTATCCGATGCCCGTCCAGGCGGCCGAGCACGCGCTCCGGACGCGCGAGTGGTTCGACGGCGTCGACGACGTCGTTCTCGAACGCACCGAGGCTCGCCAAGGAGTGTCCACGTCGATCTTCGCGACGCCGATGGGGCGGTTCTCGGTCGCCGTCGCGATCGAGGAGTCGGCCCCGAGCTTCCTCACGTGTCACAGCCATGCCGCCGAACCCGCCCCCGCCTACCGGACGATCGCCATCGTCCGCCTGCCCGAGCTCGACGAGTCGCGTCCATGACGACGGCGCCGTGACGAACGACGCGCGACGAGGTCCGAACCGCGCCCTGCGCGTACCATCGGAGCCATGAGCGAGCTCACCGACGTCCTGTCGGCGATCGAGTCGCTCTCGGCGCGCGGGAGCAAGCTCGCGCTCGCGACGATCGTGGCCGTGAGCGGTTCGACCTACCGGCGCCCGGGCGCCCGGCTGCTCGTCCCGGAGGAGGGCGAGCTCGTCGGGAACATCTCGGGCGGTTGCCTGGAAAGCGACGTCGCCGACGTCGCGAAGCTCGTGATGACCGAGGGGATCGCGCGCATCGTGTCGTTCGACCTCACCGCGGACGACGACGCCGTGTGGGGCTGGGGGCTCGGGTGCAACGGCGCGTTCGAGCTGTTCGTCGAGCCCGCCGACAAGGCCGCCGAGGTCGCGGGCGCGCTGCGCATGGCGCTGGAGGAGGAGCGACCGATCTCGATGGTGACGGTGCTCGACGCCGACGTCCCCGGGGTTGAGCAGGGCAACCGGATGCTCGTGAAGCCGGACGGCGTGGTGGAACGATCGCTCGGCGATGCCGCGCTCGACCGAGCCGCGCGCGCCGCCGCACTCGAGCTCCTGGAGGCCGAACGCAGCGAGGTGCGCATCCTCTCCGGCTCGAGCGGCCAGGCCCGCGTCTTCGTCGAGGTGCTCGAGCCGCCGTTGCGGCTGCTGATCTGCGGCGCTGGCCACGATGCCGCGCCGCTGGTGGAGGCGGCGGCGGACCTTGGATGGAACCCGATCGTCGTCGACGACCGGCCGGAGTTCCTGCACCGCGAGCGCTTCCCCAAGGCCGCGGACTTCGTGCTCGTCGAGCGTCCGGACAAGGTCGCCGAGGTCGCCCCGGTCGACGCGCGCACGCACGTCGTGGTGATGACCCACAACTTCCTGCGCGACAAGGACTACGTTCGCTCGCTGCTCGCCTCGCCGGCGCGCTTCCTCGCGATGCTCGGCCCCGCGGTGCGGACCGAGCGCCTGCTGGCCGAGCTCCGCGACGAGGGCCTCGACATCTCGGAGGCCGACCGTGCGCGGATCCGGGGTCCCGCCGGGCTCGACCTCGGCGCCGAGGGCGCGGAGGAGATCGCCGCCGCGATCGTCGCCGAGATCGTGGCCGTGAAGCGGGGGCGCGGTGCCGGGTTCCTCAGGGACCGCCCTGGGCCGATCCACGAGCGGCACACCGCCCGGTAAGGCGGGAGCCTCCGCGCTCGGGGTACGCTCGGTGGAGACGGGAGGGCCGCCGAGGAGAGCAGATGGAGATCGAGAACGAGTTCGACGTCCCGGCGCCCGTCGACCATGTCTGGACGTACCTGCTGGACGTGGAGCGCGTGGCCCCGTGCATGCCCGGCGCCGAGCTCACCGAGGTCGTCGACGACCACACCTGGAAGGGCAAGGTCACCATGAAGCTCGGGCCGGTCTCGCTCGCCTTCGCCGGGACGGTCACGATGCAGGAGCGAGACGACCAGGCCAAGCGCATCGTGCTGGCCGCCAAGGGGATGGAGCAGAAGGGGAAGGGGGCCGCCAACGCGTCGGTGACGAGCTGGCTCGAGCAGGGTGACGGCGTGACGAACGTGAAGATGCGCGCCGACATCCATCTGACGGGAACCGTGGCGCAACTGAGCCGGGGCCTGCTGCCCGAGGTCAGCCGCAAGCTCACGCAGCAGTTCGCGGACTGCCTCCTGGAGAGCATGCGGGCGGCCGAGGTGCGGGCCACCGAGTCCGCCGACGTCGCCGCCGAGGTGGCCGCTCCCGTTGAAGCGTCCGCGCGGGCCAAGCCGATCGGTGGGATCCGCCTCGGGCTCGCCGCCGTCTGGGCGTCGATCAAGGGCTTCTTCCGGCGTCTGTTCGGCAAGCGCGAGGCGTGATCTCCGCGCTCGTCCTGGCGGCCGGCGAGGGCACGCGGTTCGGCGGCACCAAGCAGCTCGAGATCCTCCGCGGCAAGCCGCTCGTCCAGTACGCGATCGACGCGGCCTCGGCGGCGGGCGTCGGCGAGATCGTCGTCGTCCTCGGCCACGACGCGGTTCGCGTCCGCGACGCGCTGGAGCTGCCCGAAGAAGCGCGGGTCGTCGTGAACGAGCGTCACGCGGACGGTCAGTCGACCTCGCTCACCGCCGGACTCAGGGCGCTCGATCCCGCGAGCGAGGCCGCGCTCGTCCTGCTCGCGGATCAGCCGGGGATCGCGGCGCGCCACGTCCGGGCGCTGATGACCGCGTTCGAGGCGGACCCGCCCGAGATCCTGCGGATCCGGTTCCGGGACGGGCCGGGCCCGGCGATCCTCGCGCGCTCGGTCTGGGACGAGGCGATGGAGCTGAGCGGCGACGCCGGCGCACGCGCGCTCCTCGACTCGGAGCCAAAGCGCGCCCGCTGGCTCCACGTGGAGGAGGACGCACCACCCGACATCGACGTCCGCGACGACCTCGAACGCGCGTAACGGGGTGAACGAAGTGAGGCGCCCCGGTCGCCTTTGCGGCCGGGGCGCCTCGTCTCTACAGCTAGGTCGGGAGGGGCTAGCCGTAGAAGATGATGGTCACCCAGAAGTTGCCATCCGACTCGACGACGCCGACCGCGAAGTGGTCGAACTCCCTGTTCAGGATGTTCCGGCGGTGCGGCGCCGAGGCCATGAACATGTCTTCGAGGTCCGCGAGGCTGGGGGCCACGCCCACGTTCTCGCCCCCGATGGACCAGTGCTTGCCCTTCAGCTTGGCTGCGAGATCCTCCGTGTGGAAGAGGCTTCCCGCGTCCGCCATGTCCTGCGAGTGCTTCTTGGCGTACCGGGACAGCTCGAGGTCCAACTCCAGCGCCGCGCGGTCCCTGGCCGCCCGGTCGTCGTTGATGAGCGGGGCCATCTGGGCGCGCAGCCCTGCAGCGTGAGCCGGGGTGATCGCGATCCCCGACGAGACGAGGACGGCTGCGAGCAGGAACACCAGCGCCATCCGGCGCCGGCTACCGTTCCCCGACTCCCTCATGCCGCCTCCCTCATCAGGGTCCCTGCGGGCTCGGGCTCCAGATGGAGACCCGGTCCTTCGGCAGCTCGGCCGCCCGCGCTCCTTGTGAGCGGTAGGGCCCGGAGCTTTGCGTCGCACCGTTCCCGGCGCTTTGCCGTTGTCGGGACCAACCCTTCGGGGGGGTTATCGGTGTGAGGCGGAAAGCAACTGAGTCGTGTCGGGAGGTTCGAGCCGGAAGCGCTAGCCCGGATGACGCCGCACCCGGGCATCGGACCATCGGCCGAAAGGCTTAGCTGACAAGTAGAGAGCTTCGCGATTGGCGAATGGGGGGCTTCCTCGAAGGGACGGAGGGTCTGAAGGTCTGAACGGGCGTCTTCGCGGGTGGGTGGGGCCTCAACGGGTGGGTGGGGCCTCAGCAGGAGGGCTGCAGCCTCCGGTGCCGCAGGGACGGGAGGATCTGCCGGACCTGCTCGACCCGGGCGAGATCCAGCTCTGCCAAGGTGACCCCGACCTCGTCGGGGGCCTGGGCCACCAGGTTCCCCCAGGGGTCGGCGACCAGGCTGTGGCCGAAGTTCCGCCGCTCCCGGCCGGGCGGCCCCCAGCTCCCCCACTGCGCGGCGGCCACGACGAAGGCCTGATCCTCGATGGCTCGTGCCCGGAGCAGGGGCTCCCAGTGGTCCACGCCGGTCTCGAACCGGAACGCGGCCGGCACGAACAGGATCGTCGCGCCCTTGACGGCGAGCGCCCGGTACAGCTCGGGGAACCGGAGGTCGTAGCAGATCGACATGCCGACCCGGCCGAACTCGGTCTCGGTGGTCACGACCTGGTCGCCGGCGGAGAAGACGGACGACTCGCGGCTCGGGACCGCGCCCGGAGGATCGGCGTCGAAAAGGTGGATCTTGCGATAGGTCGCGACCAACTCGCCCGAGCGGTCGAACAGCACGCTCGTGTTGAAGATCCGCTCGCCGTCGCGTTCGAGGACGCTGCCCCCGTGCACCCACATCCGGTGACGCGCCGCGAGCTTCGCCAGTCGATCCGTTCTCGGGCCGGGGACGGGCTCGGCGGCGTCGCGGATCTCCCGAGCTGAGCCCTGCCGTGGCCACACCTCCGGCAGCGCGGCGAGGTCGGCCCCGTCCGCGGATGCCCGCTCGAGCAGCCCGAACACCTGTTCCTCGTTGGCGGCGACGTCGTCTCCGCAGTTCGTCTGGCACAGGGCGATCTTCACGACCGCGATGCTACGTCCTCCTTTCCCGGGCGGATGGGGATCCGCCTCCAAGAGGATGATTCCGTTCCACTTCGCCGCAATGGGGTGCGGCATCGATCGTAGGGCGATGTCAGGACTCGGAGCTTCCGGTCGTTGTGGAAAATCCATCACGTGGGGCGGTCTGCATCCAACCGGAAGGTCCAGTCCAGACACCGAATCGAGCGCGGAGCTCCGATGAGCACCGGCGAACGGAAACCCTCGTGAGATTCCCCCAACACTCCGCACGATTGGGGAGCACGTCACGTCACAGGGATGCCCTGACACGCAACCGACAAACGAACCTGCGCCCCGCTTGGCTGGGGCGCAGGCCGATGCTGGGGCGACGGGGACGCCTCTACTGCGTCGGGTTGAGCTCGGTCTCGATCTCGATCTGGACCTTCTTGCTCACCAGGAAGCCGCCGGTCTCCACCGCGACGTTCCAGGTCATGTCCCAGTCCTCGCGGTCGATCTCGGTCTTCGCCGAGAAGGCCGCCAGCGGCGGATTATCGGGGCTCGCGCCGGCGCCCCAGCCGTTGAACTCGGCGTCGACCACTACCTGGCGCGTGATGCCCTTGATCGTCAGGTCGCCCACCAGCTGGAAGGTGTTCTCACCGGTCGGTCGCAGCTCCGTGCTCCGGAAGGTCATCGTCGGGTACTCCTCGACCTCCAGGAAGTCGTCGCTCCGCAGGTGGTCGTCCCGCATACCCGTGTCGGTGGTGATGCTCGCGGTCTGCATCTCGACCTCGACATGGGAATCCTCGGGGCGCTCCCCGATCGTCACCGTGCCGTCGAACTCCGTGAACCGACCCCGCACCTTCGAGAGCATGTGCCTGGCGACGAACTCCAGCCGGGTGTGGTTCTTGTCGAACGTCCACGTCCCCGCGGGCGGCAGCCCGCTCCGGTCGATCGTCTCGGGCGTCTCCGTTGCCATCGGACCTCCTCCTCCTCGGGGCTCTTCCGTTCGGGAAGAGACCGCCTCCGCATATCGTTCCCCACTAACGTGATGAGAGTTTCTCCTATTCCCGAAGGTAACGAGGTTTCCGAAGCGCGACCGGCTACGATGCCGAGCGTGGACGATGCCGGCGCGCCCGAGACCGAGGGGCAGGTCTGCGAGCACTTCCAACGCGCGGCCGAGATCCTCGGCCGGCGATGGAACCCCCAGGTCATCCGGGTGCTCCTGTACGGGCCCGCGCGGTTCGGGGAGCTTCGCGAGCGCGTGCCGGGGATCTCGGACAACCTGCTCTCCGAACGGCTGAAGCGACTCGAGGCCGAGGGGATCGTGCTTCGGACCGTGCGCGGGGGCCGGCCGGTGCTGATCGAGTACTCGCTGACCGAGTCCGGCGCGGGACTCGGCAAGGCGATCGACGCGCTGGGCGAGTGGGCCGAGCGCTTCGCGACCGGGAAGACCCGGGCCGTCGTCCGCTAGTCCGGGGGCGGGCGCTCCATGACGCGCTCGCCGGGCGGCTCGAATCCGAACTTCGCGTACAGGGCGTGCGCGTCCCTGGTATGGAGCAGCCACCGGAGGTCGCGCAGCGGCCCCTCGTCGACCATGGCGCGCACGAGCTCCACGCCGAGGCCGCGCCCGCGATGTTCGGACAGCACGTAGACGTCGGCGAGGTACGCGACCATGCCGTCGGTGAACGCGCGCTCGAACCCGACCTGCAGCTCCCCCAGGTAGAGGCCGATCACCCGGGCGGCCTCTCGCACCTGGCGCTCGAACAGCTCGCGCGTGCGCGTTCGGCCCCAATAGGCCTCGGTGGACAGGAACGCCCAGATCGCGTCGAGGTCGAGCCGGGCCGGGTCGTCGTCGAGCTCGTACCCGCCGGGGAGCTCGCGCCTCACGACTCGGCTCGGAGGTCCACGCCCGCCTCGTCCTCGAGGAGCGTGACGAGCGCGGCGTAGTCGAGCTCGCCCCGGCCGGCGGGGAGCATCGCCTCGAGCCGTTCGGCGACGGCGCGGAACCCCGGGATCGGCGCGTCGAGGCCTTCCGCAGCCGAGACGACGATCCGTCCGTCCTTAGCCATCAGCGCCGAGCGGAACCCGGGCTCGAACGCGTGGTCGAGCATCCGCCGCCCGTGCAGGTCGAGGACCTTCGAGCTCGCGAACCCGCCCAGGAGCGCTTCGCGCACCTTCGCCGGATCGACGCCGGCCTTCGCGGCCAGGACGAAGGCCTCCCCGACCGCCTCGACCGCCGACGCGATCACGAGCTGGTTGCACGCCTTCGCGACCTGTCCGGCGCCTGAGGGCCCGATGTGCACGATCGTCGAACCCATCGCCTCGAAGAGCGGACGCGCCCGCGCGAACGCCTCGTCGGGCCCGCCCACCATGATCGACAGGGTCCCGGCCTCGGCCCCGACCTGGCCGCCGGAGACCGGCGCGTCGAGCATCGCGACGTCGCCGGCCGCCAACCGCTCGGCGAACGCGCGCGTGCGGATCGGATCGATCGTGCTCATGTCGATCACGAGCGAGCCGGTGGTCGCCCCCTCGGCCACACCGGCCTCGCCGAACAGCACGAGCTCGACGTCCGGCGTGTCGGGCACCATCGTGATGATCACGTCGGACGCGGCCGCGACCTCGGCCGGCGTCGTGGCGCGGAGCGCGCCATCGCCGACCAGGGCGTCGACCGGCGGCGCCGAGCGCGAGTACACCGTGAGCGGGTATCCGGCCGCGAGCAGGTGACGCGCCATCGGCGCGCCCATCACGCCGAGCCCGACGAAGCCGACGCGTTCGGTCACGCCGCTAGGCGACGGCGCGGTCCGCGATCTCGAGCGCCTCGTCGATGATCCCGAAGCCCTCCGCGAGCTGCTCCTCGGTGATCGGCAGCGGCGGGTTCGTCATGATCCCGTTCCACCGGACCATCGTGAACAGGCCGCGTTCGTCCAGGTGCTTGCCGACCGCCTTCATCTCGTAGCTCACGCCGTTGAACGG
>Ga0307302_10001181_pt1 | contig 11478 bp, 10 predicted proteins | sample ER_DNA_183_FD_194490 | JGI IMG/M metagenome (GOLD analysis project Ga0307302, IMG submission 194490) | Bulk soil microbial communities from the East River watershed near Crested Butte, Colorado, United States - ER_DNA_183 | ecosystem: Environmental > Terrestrial > Soil > Floodplain | place... | reverse complement strand
GAACGTCAGCTGCCGTGGATTGCCGCCGTCGGCATCGACCAGGAAGAGGTTGCTCGTGGCAAAGTCGTCCGCGCTACACGGATCCTGATAGCACGTCTCCCGAGCGACCACGAGCTGCTTGCTATCTGGCGACCACGACGGCGACCACGCGTTTTTCAGAACCAGCCGAAGATCGGATCCGTCGGCCCCGACGGAGTACACGTCCGCGCCGGAGTCGTCCCAGATCTCGAACGCAAGCAATCGCCCGTCCGGCGACCACGTCGCTTCCTCTGCGCCCTTGGTCTTGGCGATGAGGCGGTGCGCGGAGGTTTGCGAATCGATCAAGGAGATGCCGTCCCGGCCGCTGGCGGCGATCAACCCATTGCGAGGCGTAGGTGAGTTGCCCGCGACGGCGCCCGAGCCGACCAGCAGTAGCGGCAGGGTCCCGAGCAGCGCGAGCCAGGCCTTCACGTTCATCTCGTTTCACAAGGTGCGCTTTTCAAACGGTTAACGGCTGGTAAAGGCGGCTCGGGCTATCTCCGTCGGCCTCGCTAGCGGCCTTTGAATTGCGCTTGCCGTTTCTCGGTGAACGCCGTCAGGCCCTCCTTTGTATCTTCGCTCGCGAAGAGGTCGCCGAAACTCTCACCCTCCGAGATCAGGTTCTCGGGATGGTCGCCCTGGAGCGCGTGGTTCGTCGCAGCCTTCGCAGCGGCGAGCGCGAGCGGGCCCTTCGCCGCCAGTGCCCGCGCCGTCTCCAGTGCCTTCTCCAGCAACTCGCCCGGCTCGAAGACCGCATTCACGAGGTGGATGCGAAGCGCCTCGTCGGCGTCCACGACCCGGCCGGTGAGGATCAGGTCCTTGGCGACCCCGACCCCGCAGACCCGCGCGAGGCGCTGAGTGCCGCCCCACCCCGGGATGATCCCGAGGTTCACCTCCGGCTGGCCGAGCTTGGCCGTCGAAGCCGCATAGCGGAGATCGCATGCGAGCGCGAGCTCGCAGCCACCGCCGAGCGCGAACCCGTTCACGGCCGCGATCGTCGGCTGCGGGATCGTCTCCAGCAGCCGGCCGACGTCCTGGCCCAGCGCACCCCACCCCTTGGCCTCGTCAACGCTGAGGCCGCTCATGTACTTGATGTCGGCTCCGGCTGCAAAGGCTCTGTCGCCCGCACCCGTGAGGACGATCACGCGCACCTCGTCGTCATCGCGCAGATCGAGCAGGCGGTCGCGCAGGCCGGTGAGAGTCGCGACGTCGAGCGCGTTCAGCGCCTCGGGCCGGTCGATCGTGAGGACGGCGACACCGTCCTCCCGTGCAACCTTCAACGTCAAGAAGGCACCGCTTACGGTGCCGTCGTCAGGACGCGCGGGCTGTGCTCGCGCGTCCGTCTGAACTGACCGGTCGATTCATCTGTGTTCAACCGAAAACGCCTCTAAGCGGGGACCTTCTGCTTCAGGAAGTCCACGATCTCGCTCGTCGGCGCGCCGGGCGTGAAGACCTCAGCCACTCCGTGCTCCTTCAGCTCAGCGGCGTCCTCGTCCGGGATCGTCCCGCCAAGGACGACGAGCACGTCCTCGGCCCCGTTCTCCTTGAGGCCTTCGAGGATCCGCGGCACGAGCGTCATGTGCGCGCCCGACAGGATCGAGATGCCGACGGCGTCCGCATCCTCCTGGATCGCGGTCTCGACGATCTGCTCCGGAGTCTGGTGGAGACCCGTGTAGATCACCTCCATGCCCGCGTCGCGCAGGGCTCGTGCGATGATCTTTGCGCCGCGATCGTGCCCGTCCAGGCCCGGCTTAGCGATCACGACACGTATCTTTCCGGCCATGCCGCCAGTATAGGAGCCTCGAACCAGGGAAGATTTCGCCCAGGTCGAACGTCCACGTGATGGGGAAACCGTGTCCATGAAGATGACCGTCGTCGGGTGCTCGCCCGCGTGGCCAAACCCTGGCGGCGCTCAATCGGGCTACCTGCTGGAGGGCCCCGGACGGGTCCTGCTGGATTGCGGCCCGGGCGTACTCGCGCGTCTGCGCGCCAACGGCCAGAACGACTGGCCGCGGGTCGACGCGATCGCGATCACGCACTTCCACCTCGACCACTGGGGCGACCTCGTACCGTGGGTGTGGGGAATGATGTGGGGCCTAGGCCGCGAGTACGAGAAGCCCGAGCTCTGGCTTCCGCCGGGAGGCCGCGAGGAGCTGGCGGCTTTCGGCACGCGGTTCGGGACACCCGACATGTTCGTCCGAGTCTTCGAGCCGAAGGAGTACGCGGAGGGCGAGCCGTTCGAGGCCGCCGGGCTCGAGCTCACGGCTCTCCGTCTGCCCCACTACACGGTGCAGACCTACGGGTTACGCGTCTCGAACAGCGACCGGACGCTCGCGTACTCGGGCGACTCCGGGCCCAGCGAGCGGCTCGCACGGCTGGCCGCGGGCGTCGACCTCTTCCTCTGCGAAGCGACCCTCGAGCGCGGTGAGCTCGACGGCGAGCCGCGGGGCCACCTCTCTGCGGAAGAGGCGGTCGAGGCCTTCGAGGCCTCCGGCGCGCGCCGGCTGCTGCTCACGCATCGGCCACGCGAGCTCGCGCTCGACGACGGGCTCGAGCAGGCGCACGACGGCCTCGAGGTCGTCGTCTAGGAGGGTTTGGCGGAACGTTGCTCGTCGCCAGGGTGCGATGGTCGTTCCGAGGCAATGGCGCTCGGCGCTTCGCGCCTCACGAGCGCCCCAATGCTTTTCAGCATTGGGGTGACTGAGGACGCCGTCTCGGGGCGAGCAGCGCGGCCCGGCGACACAGACCGTATTTCGTCAAACCCTCCTACGAACGCAGCAGTGCGCGCTCGGCGCGCCGCGTGCGGTACCAGTGCAGGCTTGCGATCGAAAGCGGGAGCAGCACGATCAGGCTGAGCAGGCCGGCCGGCAAGAGCAGCCAAGCCTTGCTCTCCTTGGCCGTGCTCACAGAACCGCTGCTGCCGCTCGGGGGCGCTTGACCGGCGGACCCCGCGGCTGAGACCGGAGCGGGCTGCCAGTAATCGACGACCCAGTGCCGCTGCTTGCCCGATCCAAGTGGACGCAGCCCCATCAGGAACTCCTGCGAAGGCTGGTGCGAGCCTTTGGCCGGGAGGAGCACGACCGAAAAACCGACGCCCTCGGAGTCTGCGAATTGGAGCCTGAATCTCGCTTGCCCGACGGGATACGGGGTGACGGGCATGTCGCCCGTCTCCCATTCCTTGCGCGAGAACCCGGAACGGAGTTCGGACGATGCGAGTTCCCAGGAGCGGTCGATGTGCTTGCGGGCGACAGCGGTGTCGATGAACTTGGAGGCGACCGCGAGCATCTGCCCCTCGTCATGATGCTTGAGCCGAACCGGTTTCGGCGCGCTGTTGTCGATGCGCGCCGGGACGTTCGAGGGGCCGTACTGCTTCGGAACCTTGTTCCACGTCAGCCCAGTCGCCAGTCCCGCCGCGATCGCGCCGGCGACGATGAACACCGTGACCGTGAGCCATGCAAGACGTCGTCGCCAGCGATACGACGCGAGAATGCCTCTCACCCTGCTAGGTGCGGAGCAGTGCGCGCTCGGCGCGGCGCCCGCGGTACCAGTTCACGATTGCGATCGACAGCGGGACGAGCACGATCAGGCTGAGCAGCCCAACGGGAAGGAGCAGCCACGCGGCGCTTTCGCGGGACTCGCTGGTTGGGCTCAGTCGGGGGGTCGCCTGTCCGAGCACGTTCCCGCCACCGGCACTGCCTTCGCCGGCGACCATCTGGATTGCGCTAATCGGGGCGGCCTGCCAGGTATCGACGACCCAGTGCCGCTTCTTCCCCGAGCCGAGCAGGTGGAGCCCGATCATGAAGACCTGCGCCTGCTGATGGGAAGCTTTCGTCGGGAGGAGCGCGATCGTATAGCCCACGCCTTCGACATCCGAATACTGGAGTTTCCATTTCGATTCCTGGACGGGAAATGGGACGACAGGCAGATCCCCCGTGTTCCACTGCTCGCGCGTGAACCCGGCACGGAACTCCGGCGAGACCAGGCTCCACGACTCCTCGAGGTCCTTGCGGGCGACCGCGGTGTCGATGAATCTCGACGCGACCGCAAGCGACGCTGCCTTGTTGTGGAGGTTCAGCCGAACCCGCTTGGGCGGCGTGTTGTCGACGTGCACCCGGACGTTCGAGGGACCTGGTGGTTTCGCGGCGGTGTTTGGCCATTCCAGCGCCACTGTGACCACACCGGCGACGGCGGCCGCCGTAACTGCCAGCCACATAAGTCGTCGCCGCCAGCGGTAGGACGCGAGAAGGCGTCTCACCATTGAAGGATAGCTCTGACCGCACTCCGCTCGAAGAGCGGCTTCATCGTCAGTGGGTGGGGACGGGAGGACCGCCGAGCGGCTGGAAATAGCTGACGAGCCATCGCGCGTGCGAGCCCTTCCCGACCTTTGTCAGGCCGATCTGGGCATAACCCGGCCGCAGCTTCGAGGCCTTCGTCGGGATCATGATTATGTTGAGCTGAGCGTCCCTCGGATGTGCGTAGTTCGTGTTCTTCCAGTTGAACTTCAGGACCTGAGCGACCGGCATCTGCACCACCGGCAGCTCTCCGGTCTCCCATTCCTTCAGGGTCAGTCCGCCCCTCAAATCGGGGTGCGTGAGCGCGTAGGACTCGGCCAGGTGCTTGCGTGCGACGGCCGTGAACACGAACTCACGGGTGACGCGCCACGCTGCCGGCGGGAACGGGATGTTCTTCTGGGGCACCTCGGCTGGAATCACCGGACCCGTAGGGTTCTTGGGCTCAACCGTGGCCGTGTTCGAGAAGTACATGCCCATGACCGCGACGAGTCCGGCGACGAGAACCAGAGCGGACACCCACGGCAGCAGCTTCTTGAACCGCCTCGAGTTGACGACTCGCTTCGGCGCATCCAGCACAGTCATTGCTGTCCTAGACGCTAGCAGGCGATATGAGTTAGAAGACCGGCGTCTCCCGCCACACTCCCCAGGTCTCGCGGAGCGCGTCGCACATCTCGCCCATCGTCGTATAGACCCGGGCTGCGTCCACGATCAACGGCATGAGGTTGACGCCTTCCCGAAGCGATGCCTCCTTCAACCGGGCGAGGGCCTCCTCGACGGCGGCCGAGTCCCTGCGGGCGCGTAGCGCCTGGACGCGCTCGATCTGCTTGCGCTCGAGCGCGGGGTCGACTCGCAGGAGCTCGATCGGGGCCTCCTCGTCCAACTCATACCGGTTGACGCCGACGACGACGCGCTGCTTCGCCTCCACCTCGGCCTGGTAGCGGAATGACGCGTCGGCGATCTCGCGCTGGAAGAAGTTCTCCTCGATCGCAGGGATGACGCCACCGAGCTTCCGGATCCGCTCGAAGTAGTCGTAGGCCTCGGCCTCCAGACGGTTCGTCAGGTCCTCGACGTACCAGGAGCCGCCAAGGGGGTCGATCGTGTTCACGACGCCGGTCTCGTGCGCGATCACCTGCTGGGTGCGCAGCGCAATTCGGACTGCGTTCTCAGTCGGCAGCGCGAGCGCCTCGTCAAAGGAGTTCGTGTGCAGCGACTGGGTGCCGCCGAGCACGGCTCCGAGCGCCTCGAGCGCGGTCCTGACGATGTTGACCTCCGGCTGCTGGGCCGTCAGCGAGACGCCTGCCGTCTGCGTGTGGAAGCGCATCAGCCACGAGCGCGGGTTGCGTGCCCCGTAGCGCTCTCGCAGCTCGCGGGCCCAGATTCGCCGCGCTGCCCGGTACTTCGCGATCTCTTCGAAGAAGTCGAGGTGCGCGTTGAAGAAGAAGCTGAGCCGGGGAGCGAACTCGTCGACGTTCAGCCCCCGCTCCAGTGCGGCCTCGACGTACGCGAAACCGTTCGCGAGCGTGAACGCGAGCTCCTGCGGAGCATTCGAGCCGGCCTCGCGAATGTGGTAGCCCGAGATCGAGATCGGATGCCAGCGCGGCATCTCCTCGGCGCAAAACTCGATCATGTCGACGACGAGCCGCATCGAGGGCTCGGGCGGAAAGATCCACTCCTTCTGCGCGATGTACTCCTTGAGGATGTCGGTCTGGATCGTGCCGCGGAGCTCTGAGCGCGGCACGCCCTGCTGCTCGCCGACGCAGACGTAGAACGCGAGCAGCATTGCCGCGGGGGAATTGATCGTCATCGACGTCGAGACGTCGCCGAGCGGGATGCCGGAGAAGAGCGTCTCCATGTCGGCGAGCGAATCGATCGCGACTCCCTCGCGCCCCACCTCGCCGAGCGAGCGCGGATGGTCGGAGTCGTAGCCCATCAGGCTCGGCATGTCGAAGGCGGTCGAGAGCCCGGTCTGACCGTGTTCGAGCAGGTAGCGGAAGCGCTCGTTCGTCTCCTCGGCGGTACCGAAACCGGCGAACTGACGCATCGTCCAGAGCTTCCCGCGGTACATCGACGGGTAGACGCCGCGCGTATAGGGATAGACGCCGGGATAGCCCAGGTCGCGGTCGTAGTCGATCTCGACGTTCTCGGGGCCGTAGAGCGGCTCGTTTGGAAGGCCGGAGATCGTCGAGGAAAGCTCGCCTTCGCGTTCCGGCGTCGCGTCGTAGAGATCGCGGCGCCATTCCTCGGCGCCGCCGCCGATCTCCGGCCGGTCCTCGGTCGTAGCCATCACTCTAATTCTAGGTGGCGCGCGCATCCCTCAATTTGGGGCCCCCGTTTGCCGATGAGTCTCTCGTCGCGACAAAGAGGGTCCTCGCGCGCGCGAGAACAACTATGGCTGACAAACCCCCACGGCTCACACTCCGCATCGCCTCCTACACGGCCGTCGCGCTGCTGTTCGCGGCCGGCGGGATCCTCTGGTTCGTCGATCAACGGGCGACCGCACAGGCTGAGAGCCAGGCGGCCTCGCGCGCCCAGTTCTTGACAACCGTTTTGCTCGAAGACGAGCTAACGGCGCGAGACTTCGCAAGTCCGTCCCGGGCTGAGCGACGCAGGGAGCTGAACCGGCTGTTTCGCCGCGCCGTTCGGGCGGAGGGAATCCTCCGCATGAACCTGATCGCCCCGAGCGGCCTCATCACGTATTCGACCGATGTGGGGCTGATCGGCCGGGTCTCCCACCAGTCCCGCAGCCAGGTCGCGGCAGCGCTGCGGGGCCATGGTGCCCGACAAGTCTCGTGGGTGAATGCTCGAGGCGGGCGCGTGAAGGTCCTGGAGACATACCTTCCCGTACATCAGGGCAGCACGCCCCGCGCGATCGGCGTCTTTGACCTCTACCAGGACTACGACGATCGCGTCGCCTCCCATGCCAAGAAGACGCTCTACCCGGTTGCCGGCTTCCTGTTCCTCGCAGTCCTCGTGCTCTGCGGTGCGCTCGTGCCGATCCTCCGCCGCGTGACGGCCGCGGTCGAGGAGCGGAACCGGCGGCTCGTCGAGCAGGCGGCCAAGCTCGAGCGGTCACTGGCCGGCGCACATGAGGCGCGGAGCGAAGCCGAAGCCGCCCGCCGGGCGATGGTGCAACAGAACAAGCGCCTCCGGGAGCTCGACCGCCTCAAGGACGAGTTCCTCTCGCTCGTCTCCCACGAGCTGCGAACGCCGCTGACGTCGATCCGGGGCTATCTCGACCTCGTGCTCGAGGAGGAAGCAGGCGAGCTCAGCCCAGAGCAGCGCCGATTCCTCGGGGCGGTCGAACGCAATTCGGGCCGACTACTGCGCCTCGTCGGCGACCTGCTCTTCGTCGCTCAGGCCGATGCAGGCCGGCTTTCGCTCGAGCAGATCAAGGTCGACGTCGCCGCGCTCGCCGCCGAGTGCGTCGAAGCCGCGCAGCCCGCCGCGAACGAGAAGACGATCGCTCTGTCGCTCTCGGCCTCCCCAGTGCCTGCGCTCGTCGGTGACCGCGGCCGGCTGGCGCAGGTGCTCGACAACCTCGTCTCGAACGCACTGAAGTTCACGCCGGAAGGCGGCACCGTGTCCGTGGAGACGTCGTCAGACGGGGAGCATGTCGCGGTCGAGGTCTCGGACACCGGTATCGGGATCGCTCTCGAGGATCAGCCGCGCCTGTTCGAGCGCTTCTTCCGCTCGACCGCGGCGGCCGAGCAGGCCATCCCGGGCACGGGCTTGGGCCTCGCGATCGTGAAGGCGATCGTCGAAGCGCACGAGGGCCGGATCACGGTTTCGAGCACCGAGGGTTATGGCACGACCTTCCGCGTGGAGCTCCCGCTCGCTGCCCGTACCAAGCCGATCGAGACCATGGACGTCGCGGCATGATCGAGCCGAGGCCCGTCACCGGCCCTTTGCTGCTGATCGCCGACGACGACGAGGACATCCTCGAGCTGCTCGCCTTCCGGCTCGAGCGGGCGGGGTACGAGGTCGTCCGTGCGCGGCACGGCGAGGAGGCCCTCCGCCTCGCCCTCGAGCATATGCCGTCACTCGCCGTGTTGGACGTGATGATGCCCGGGCTCGACGGGTACGAGGTCACTCGCCGCCTGCGGAGCGACGCGCGAACGATCGCCATGCCGGTCATCCTCCTGACTGCGCGCGCCCAGGCGTCCGACATCTCGCGTGGCATGGCGGCCGGGGCCGACGACTACATCAAGAAGCCGTTCAACGCGCGCGACCTCAAGGAGCGCATCGAGCGGCTGCTTCGCCCCAGGCTCGTCTAGCCTCGGCCCGCCGTTCTGAATCGGTAGCCGAAGCCGCGGACGGTCTCGATCGGCGACCCACCGGCACCCCGGCCGAGCTTGCGCCGAAGGTATCCGACGTAGAGCTTGACCTGGTCACGTGAGACCGCGTGCGGGTCCTCCCAGGCGAGCTCGAGCAGCTGATCCTGGCTGAGTACCTGGTTCGGGTGGCGGACGAAGGCCTCGAGGAGGTTGTACTCGAGTCTTGTCAGGGGAATCGCGCGACCCTCGACCGACACGGCGCGCTGCACGAAATCGACCTGGATGAAGGAGTCGGTGTACGAGACCGGCTCGTGCTCGCGGGGGGCGCGCCGAAGCAGCCCCTCGATCCTCGCGAGCAGCTCGTTCCGGTCGAACGGCTTCGCCACGTAGTCGTCGGCCCCCGCGCGTAGACCGCGGACGCGATCGGTCTCCGAGTCGCGCGCTGTGAGCATGAGAACAGGCACCTCGCTCAGGTCGCGAATCCGGTCGAGCACCTCCCACCCGTCGAGATCGGGCATCGTCACGTCGAGCACGACGAGGTCGTGGTGGCCGGTGTGAAAAGCGCGGAGAGCAGCACGTCCATTGGACTGCTCGTCGACCTCGTATCCCCCACGTTCCAGGATCAGACGCAGAAGCGCCCGGATGTCTTCGTCGTCGTCAACGACGAGCAACCGAGGCTTTGTATGAGGCGAACTCATCCGAACGGGGTCACTCATAAGAGTGATTTCGAGGCCTCATACGGAATTCATACCTTGCCGCCGTCCCCATTCCTACGTGGAAGGACGACAACTCGTCTGAGGATCGATGGCGAGCTTTCCAGATCAGCGGCCACTAACCCGGAGACGTTCGTCACTGCGACAGACGACCGTCCTCGGCCTCCTTGCGTTCTTCCTCGCGACCTGCTCGATGCTTGTCGTCGAGGCCCGGCAGGGCGCCGATCTCCCCACGCCGTTGCTCGCCGATGCCCTCGGCGCCCCGAAGGCGAATGCGCCGCTCACCACGCATCCGGTGCATGGCGTCCAGGTCAAGATCGACCGCAGCGGCTTCCAGGTCGCCGCCCCGAAGAGCGCGGTCGCCCTCCGGGCCCTCGGCACCGGCACGCGTCGCTGGGCTCGGTATTCGCGGGGCGTTTCGCGGTCGACCCGCTTCGGCCACGAGACGATCGTCGTCACTCCGGAACGGGCAGAGCACTTCCTCACCGTCGACGAGCACCAGGGCGCCAAGACGTGGCAGTGGCGGCTCGACGCAGACGGGCTCGCGCCGCGAGTCGGCGCTGACGGGGCCGTCGCGTTCCTCGCCGCTCACAAGCTCGCCGACATGCACGTCGAGCCGGTCGCGATCCTCGACGAGCGCGGTCGCGACCTCACGCCCGAGGGCCTCCGCTGGTCGGTTGCCCGAGACAGCGCCGGCTGGCTCCTCGAGCTCCGGCTCGACGACCGCAGCCTTCCGCTGCCCTACGTGATCGACCCGGCCGTCAGCTACCGCCTCGCGCAGGTGAGCGACAACAGCGCCGCCGGCGGCACGAGCATCGTCCTCAACCTGCCTGCCGGGGTCGTCCAGAACGACCTCCTGTTCGCGCACATCTCTGCTCGCGGGGGAACCAACATGACGATCTCGACGCCCACCGGCTGGACGCTCCTTCGGAACGTCAACAACTCAAACGTCGAACGCCTCGCGACCTTCTACCGAATCGCGACCTCCTCGGAGCCGGCTTCGTACACCTTCGCCTTCGGCGGCACGGCGCCGAGCCAGCAGGCCGTCGGCGCGATCACGGCGTACTACGGCATCAAGGCGAACACGGCTCCCGGCCCGCTCGACGTGAACGGCGCGACCAACACCGGTAACACCGCAACGCCGACGACGACCTCGATCGGTGCTGCGGCCAACTCGGTCGTCGTCGCCGCCTACTCGCACGGCACCGGCAACGGGACGGCGGGCAGCGCGATGTTCACGACCGCAACCGGAATGAACGAGCGCTACGACACGCAGTCCCAGGACGCGACGGCTGCCAACCGCTCGAGCATCGCGGGCGACGACATCGTCTCGGCGGCCGGAGGCCCGACGGGCGCCCTGTCCGTCACGGCGAGTGCCTCCGCACGCTGGGTCGCGCACCAAGTCTCGTTCAGCGTCGACAACGTCAGCCCATCGTCCACGACGACCTTTCCGAGCGCCGCCGGCAGCTACAACATCGCGACCTGGAACGCGGGCTGCTCGCCGAGCGGCATTTGCGGTACCGCCTCCGACAACGACTCATCCGTCCAGAAGGTCGAGGTCTCCATCCGCCAGGGCTCCGGGAACTACTGGAACGGCTCGGGCTTTTCGAGCGCGAGCGAGGTCTGGAACGTGGCCGGCGGGACGACAAGCTGGAACTACGGGTTCACTGCCTCCAACTTCCCCGCCGAGGGCAGCTACACGATCCGGGTGCAGGTCACGGACACGGCCGGCAATGTTTCGACGCCTTCCAGTGTGACGTTCACCGCCGACACGACCGCCCCGGCCCTCCCGACCTCACTCGCCTCCAACCCCACCGGCCCCGCGAACAACAACTCGCCGGCCGTCTCGGGCACCGCCGAGGCGGGCTCGACCGTGAATATCTACGCGACGGCCGCTTGCACCGGCGCCCCGGCCGCGACCGGTACGGCGGCTGCGTTTGCCTCGCCCGGAGTCACGGTCTCGATCTCGAACGACACCACCACCACGTTCAAGGCGACCGCGACGGATGCGGCCGGCAACGTCTCGGGCTGCTCGACGAGCTCGGTCACCTATGTGGAAGATTCGGCGGCGCCCGCCCTGCCGGCCTCGCTCGCCTCCAACCCGGTCTCGCCCGCCAACAACAACTCGCCTGCGATCTCCGGAACTGCGGAGGCGGGCTCGACGGTCAAGATCTACACGAC
>Ga0307302_10001180_pt1 | contig 11479 bp, 9 predicted proteins | sample ER_DNA_183_FD_194490 | JGI IMG/M metagenome (GOLD analysis project Ga0307302, IMG submission 194490) | Bulk soil microbial communities from the East River watershed near Crested Butte, Colorado, United States - ER_DNA_183 | ecosystem: Environmental > Terrestrial > Soil > Floodplain | place: USA... | reverse complement strand
CGCGCTCAGCGAGTCGCTGCAGGCGCTCGCGTATGCCGCGCTCGGCCAGCAGTCCCCGCAGGTGCGGCGCCGCCGCGCCGGTTAGCGGCCCTTCCCGCAGCCGACGCGCTTGAAGGTGAACTTCCACTGCATCGTCGTCGTCATGTGCCAGTGCGGCCAGGACGGCGAGTTTGGATCGTCGCCACGCCACGCGTCTACGGGCCCTTCGGTCTCGCGGCGGACACCGTCGAGCACGCTCGTGAGCGTTTGCACCCTGCAATTGAAGAGCCTTCGCGAGGAAAGCCGGCTTGCGTACGGCTCGTAATTGGCGGTCTTCCTGAGCAGGCGGAGCTCCTGCGCTCCGAAACCGCCGGGGAGCAGTATCGGCAGGAGATCCGTGTAGGAGGCGGTCGGGCACCGACTCGAAGGCATCCCGTGGCCCTTCGACGCGTCGGCGCCTTCGAGCCAGCCGTCACGGTGCTCCTCTTCTGCGAGGAGCATCTGGATGACGGTGTTCGACCGGCAATAACCCGGGTCGAGCGAGCCGACATGAACCTGATGCGGGTTGCAGGCAGGCTCGACGGGGTCAAGCGGAGCCCAGTCGTACCGCAGCCACCCGAATCCCTCGAGGCTCGAACGGACGTCGAAACCCCCGATCCTGCCTCCTCCAGGGCTGTGCCAGTAGACGATCGGGCTAGCGAAGCTATGCGCAACGAGCGCATACGTGGGGCGAGGCGCCTCGAAGCTCAACGTCATCTCCCCCGCGCCCGACACTCCGCGAGCGCAGCCGTTGACGACGCCTCCCTGGCCCGCCGGCAGCGTCCAGACATGCCGCTGCGTCGCCTTGAAGGTGACCGCGAAGAGCTCGTAACGGTGGCGCGCACAGTCCCGTGTCCCGTGACACTTGCGCGGCCGCGGCGGGCTTCCATTTCTCAGAGCCCCGACCGGTGAGACGATCGCGATCGCGAGCAAGCCCACGACCGCCAAGAGGAGCAGCCGCATTCCAGGCAGTATCCCGCGAACGCGGGTGAGAACCTAGCCCGCGAGCTTGTAGACGTTCCCGCTCTGGACCGATGCAAGGTAGAGCTCGCCCTTCGCGTCCTCGCCGAACGCGGACAGCCCGTCCACGGTGAACGGCTCGGTGCGATACGAGTCGCTGGCCCCACCCGCACTCGTGCTGTGGATCTTGTTCACGCAGTTGTCGCCGAAGAAGTACCGGCCCTTCGCAGCCGGAACCGCAGTCCCGCGGTAGACGAAGCCGCCGATCACCGAGCAATACGGCCCGTTCGGCAGCACGATGTACGGCATCACGAGATGCCCCGCGGCGTTCGGCGTCTGTCCGGGCGTGTAGCGGGACTTGCCCTCGTAGACCCGCCAGCCGTAGTTCTCGAGCCCGGCCGTGCCCTTCTTCGTGTAGTCGAGCTCCTCCCAGGAGTCCTGGCCCACGTCGCCGATGTACAGGTCACCGGTCAGCCGGTCGAACGAGAAGCGCCACGGATTGCGCAGGCCGTAGCCGACGATGATCGGGCTCGGGCGCCTCTTCCCGACGTTGAACCTCAGGAGTTTGCCGAAGGTCGACTTCAGGTTCTGCGCGCGGTTCTCGGGATCGCCGCCGGAGCCGCCGTCGCCCGTCCCGGTGTAGAGGTAACCGCCGGGGCCGAAGACGAGGTTGCCGCCGTTGTGGTTGTCGTACGGATCGTTCTGAAAGAAGATCTGGCGGAGCTTCCGCGGCTTGCGCGAGAGCCCGCGCGACTTGTACTCCACGATGCGTGCGTCGCCGTTTCGGTCCGTGTAGTCGACGTAGAAGTGCCTGTCCTTCGCGTAGTTCGGGCTGAACGCGAGCCCGAGGAAGCCCTGCTCCCCGTTGTCGAGCACGAGCGAGCGGATGTCGAGCAACGGCCTCGCCCGCAGGCGGCCCCTCACGATCACCCGGACGCGGCCGACCTTCTCGGCGACGTAGACGTTGTTCGGCTCGTTGCGCGGCGCGGTGACGGCAACCGGCTCCGTCAGGCCGCTCGCGACCCGGACGATGCTGAGCTGACTGCGCTCCGATTCGCCGTCTGCGCGCAGGGCGACGATCGCGGCAAGCGCGGCTAGCGGAATGGCTGCGAGGGCGATGCGGCGCATTCTGTGCGTCACTTCTTTAGCAGAACTCGCCGGAGCTCGTCTTCCTTCCCCGGCTCGAGGATGGCGAGCACCTGGTCGCCCGCCTGGAGCTCAGTCTCGGCGTCGGGAATCTCGGCGCGGCCCTCGCGCATGACGGAGATCAGGCGCGAGCCGGCGGGCAAGTCGAGCCCGGACACGCGCTTTCCGGCCGACGGGGAGCTCTTGTCGATCTGAACCTCGACGATCTCGAGGTTCTCCTTGCGCAGCTCGAGCAGGTGGATCAGCTCGTGCTCGGGAACCTCGTGCTCGATCAGCGCCATGATCGTCTGCGTCGCGCTCACGGTCGGCGAGATCCCGAGCAGGTCGAAATGCGGCTCGTTGCGCGGATCGTTCACGCGCGCGATCACCTTCTCGGCTCCGTAGCGCTCACGCGCCATCTGGCAGATGACCATGTTGTCCTCGTCGTCACCGGTGACCGCGACCACGAGGTCAGGCGGACGTGCGATCCCGGCCCGCTCGAGAACGAAGATCTCCGTGGCGTCGCCGAGGATCGCGGCGTGCTCGAACTCGTCCTCGAGCTGCACGAAGCGCTCGCGGCGCTGCTCGATGATCGTCACCTCGTGCCCCATGCGGCGCAGCGCCCGCGCCAGGTTCGAGCCGACCTTGCCTCCGCCCGCGACCAGGATGAACATTTATGAGGCGGCCGCTGGGGCGCGGGCCGGCTTGACCACGCACGACTTCACGGCCTCCGACAGCACCTCGATCGCGGTCGAGGTCGGAGAGACCGTCCGGAGGCCGAGCGTGGCGTAGAGCTCGGCGCGCGCCGGGTCGAGGATGCGGACGACCGTGCACTCGATCCCGAAGCGCTTCTGCGCCACCTGGCCGACGACGATGTTCGTGTTGTCGCCGTTGGTGGCGACGACGACGGCGTCGGCCTCTTCGATTCCAGCCTCACGGAGGACGTTGACGTCCATCCCGTGGCCGACGACGAATCCGCCCGTCCAGTGCTCGCCGAGCCTGGCCAGGGCCTCCTCGTTCTCGTCGATCGCGGTGACGTCCCAGCCGCTCTTCGTGAGCTTTTTCGCAACTGCCGAGCCCACGCGGCCGCATCCGACGACGATCGCCTTCATATTCGAACTCAGATTAACTCTTACGCGAGGGCTTCCTCCAAGACGTCCTGCGGGTAGGCGATCACCATCACCTCGCAGGGTGCCTTCCGGAGGACGTAGTCGACCGTCGGGCTGAAGAAGCGCGACTGGCGCCGCCAGCGAGGAGCCGAGCCGAGGACGATCAGGTCGACACCGTGGATGGCCGCCTCCTCCGTGATCGCCGAGCCGATCGAGCGCGCGCGGACGATCCGCACCTCGATCGCGACGTTCGCCTCGGCGGCCATCAGCTTCGCCTCGGCGAGCGAGGCCTCCGCCTGCTCCTCCGCGCCGATCATCGGCGCGTCGAACGGGCTCTCCATCGGGACTCGGATCACGTGCAGGGCGAGTACGGCGCAGCGCTGCTCTTCAGCGAGCCTCAGCGCGGTGCCGAGGACCTCCTCCCCGATGAGGCCGATCTTCATCGGAACGAGGATCCTCTTGTAGGCGCCCTCGATGTCGGGGACGAGGTCTCCGATCGCGGGCGTCACGCGGCCCAGCACGCGCTCGCGTGCCGCCAGCCGCGAGGCGATGAAGAGGAGCGCTCCGAGGCCCAGCCAGATCGGCCCCACGACGCGCGCCGCATCGTGCGTGAGCAGTGCGGCGAGCCAGATCGCGAACGTGAGCGGTGCTCCTACGAGCGCTGCGACAGGGACGTCCGTTCCGCGCACCTTCACGTTGCCGGGAACGCGGAACGGCCGCTCGAGGTCGGGCTCGGTGAAGCGGAGTCGGATCACGGCCACCTGCGCGGCCGTGAACGCGATCAGGACGCCGAAGCTGTACAGGCTGGCCAGGAACCGGACCGGATCGTTGGCCGCCTTCGAGATCAGGAGGATCGCGGTCGAGATCCCGGCCGTGGACAGGATCGTCGCCGGGGAGATCAGGGTCCGCCCGCTGAGCCGCCCGAACGCCCTCGGGAGCATGTCTCGCCGGCCGAGCGAGTACGCGAGACGTCCCGCACCGGAGAACGACGTCGTCACGACCGCGATCAGGATCAGCGCGCCGGTCAGCCCGATGAAGACGCGGAGCGCGTCGACGAACATCGCGGGCAGATGGCCGCTGAAAGCATCGGCCAGCCCGACGAGTGGCGCGCGCAGCCACGTCGTCCCGAGCGCCGTCTGGGGATCGGCCGGATAGGCCGAGAGCGCGACGAGGCCGATCAGGAAGGAGACCGCGACCGCAGCCCCGATGCCCACGAACAGGCTGCGCGGAAGCGTGCGGCCCGGCTCGCGGGTCTCGGCGGCGAGGTTGGCCACGGTCTCGAGCCCCGTGAAGGCGATCATCGCGACCGGGATCGCGAACGCGATCGCCGACCACGTGGGCGCCGTTCCGAGATCCGTGCCTTTCGAGAGGTTCTCGGCCGAGAAGAGGATCGGCAGGCCAAGGACGATCAGGAGCAGCTCGCCGACGAGCGTGACGGCCGCGATCGCGATAGCCAGGCGGTAGAGGCTCGGCCGGCGCACGAAGCGCACCGCGGCCATGACGAGGATCACGCAGATCCCCACGAAGAGATCGGTGGGGCTTTCCGTGAGCGCGTTCCAGCCGAGCGCGTTGCCCAGGTAATGCGGGACGAAGAGCCCCGCGAGGGCGATCACGATCACGTAGTCGAGGAGGATCGCCCAGCCGGTCAGGAAGCCGAGCTGGTCGTTGAACGCGCGCCTGACGAAGGTCGCGGCGCCTCCGGTCTCCGGGAGGGCGGCCGTTCCCTCCGCGTACGAGAGCGCGACGACAAGGAAGAGCACGCCGACTCCGAGCAGCACCCAGGGGGTGAATCCGAGCGCCTCGAGCGCGACGACGCCGAGTGCGAAGAAGAGCGAGGAGGCGATCTCCCCGTACGCGACCGCGGCCAGCGACGGCGTCTCGAGAACGCGCTGAAGACCGGGAAGCTTCCTAGCCACTTAGGCGCCTAAGGTACAACCGGAGCACCCCGGCGAGGATGAGCAGGCCGCCGAGCACGAGCCCGAGCCCACCCCCGACGCCGACGGCGATCGAGCGGACGACGATCACGAGCCCGAGCGCGATCACGACCACAGCGAGGGCACGGCCGAGCACGCGCGGTTACGCGGCCTTCTTGCCGGCGACGACCGCCACGCGCGTGGGGGCGTTCCGCAGGACGTAGTCGACCGTCCTCCCGAAGATCGGCTTGCCTCCCCGCACCTTCGACCGCGCCGCGCCGAGGATCACGACCTCCGCGTCGCGGCGAGCCGCCTCCTCGACGATCGCGGGCCCCGCGCTTCGAGCGCGCTCGAGACGGCTCACGATCTGGACGCCTGCGTACCCTTCGAGCAGCGCCTGCGCCTCGTCGAGGATCGCGTCCGCGACGGCTTCCTCCTCCTGGAGCTCGGCGTCGAGCAGCCGGTCGAGTGGCACCTCGAGCACGTACAGGATGACGATCCGCGAGCGCCTGTCCGATGCAAGCCGGGCGGCGGCGACGAGCGCTTCCTCGGATTCCGCCGTCCGCAGGACCGGCACGAGGATCGTCCGATACTCGACCGCAAGGCCGAGGAGGATCGCCGGTGCGCGGACGGTCTGGCGAAGCGGCAGATGCAGCGAGCGCCCGCGATAGAGCGCGTACCCCGCGAACCCGATGACGAGCCAGCCGAAGCCGACCCAGCGCGTGCTCTCCTCCTGGACGACGATGACGAGCCAGGCCGCACCAGTGCCGAGGCCGCCGAGGATCGCGAACAGGGGCCAGTCGATTCCGCCCACGCGCAGGTTCGGCCGCGAGCGGTAGAGGATCTCCTCGTCGCGGTCCTTGACCCGGAGAGCCACGATCGCGGCATGGGCGATCGTGAACGAGAGCATCGCCCCGAACGCGTACATCGTCCCGAGGAAGTTCGTCTGCCCGGGCAGGATGACCACGATCGACGCGATCCCGGCGAAGATGACGAGCGCGAGCCACGGCGTATGGAAGCGCGGATGCAGCCGGCGGAAGACCTCGGGCAGCTGGCGGTAGCTCGCCATCGCGTACGTGATCCGCGAGGCTCCGATCACGCCCGCATTGGTCGCGACGAGCAGGATCGTGGCCGCGAGGACGCCGACGTAGATCTCCAAGCCGTGCTCGACTACGCCGTGCAGGTTCAGGTTCTTGACCAGTCCGAGCACCGGGTCGTTCGCGTAGCCGCCTTCCTCGGGCGGCAGGCCGAGCAGCGTCTGGTACTCGCCGTTCACCTTGTGCACCGGCAGCGCGGACAGTGCGATGAACGGCAGCGTGAAGTAGATGGCGAAGACGGCGATCGCGACCAGGCGTATCGACCTGGGGATGTCGCGGGGCGGATCCCGGGCCTCCTCCGAGAGGTTCGAGACGGTCTCGATCCCCGTGTACGCGATCATCGCGACCGGGACTGCGAGGAAGAAGTCCTTCCAGGTCGGCGCGACGCCCCAGTGCACATTGGCCTTGAGGATCGACGGGCTGAAGATGAGCACGAAGCCGATCACGACCAGGAGCAGCTGGGTCGCGAAGTCGACGACCGCGAGGAAGATGTTCAGCCCCGCCGCCTCCTTGATCCCGACGACGTTCAGGCCCACGAGCAACGCGATCACCAGCGCCCCGACGACGACGTCCCACGGGTTGTCCTTCAGCGGCTCCCAGAAGATCGAGAGGTAGTGGGGGACGAAGAACGCCGAGATCGCGATCGTGATCACGTAGTTGAGGAGCTGCGCCCAAGCGGCGCCGAAGCTGACGAGCTCGTTGAACGCGTGGCGCGCGAAGCTGGAGGAACCGCCTGCCTCGGGGTAGCGGACCGTGCCCTCCGTGTAGGTCAGGGCCGTCGCGGCGAAGATCAGGCCGGCGATGATGAAGACGAGCGGCGTCAGGCCGAGCGCGAAGACCGCGGTGACGCCGAGCGCGTAGTAGATGGACGAGCCGACGTTGCCGTACGCGGTGGCGAAGAGCGCGGGCGTGCCGAGGACACGTTCGAGCCGCTGCTCGCGGCGGCGGCGGCTGCGAGGCGCGGGGGACGGTTCCGCAGAGTCGAGCGCAGCGCTCACGGGCAGAGGCTAAGCCTTCAATCGGCTATGGAGCTAAGGAACAGGCGTCGACCAACTCCGGCCACCGTCCGACGACCTCCAGCTGTAGAGCGGGTGGCCGCGGTCGTCCTCGGCAAGAACGGTGAGCTCAGGCCACGAAGCGAAGAGCGTCAACGAATCGATCCGCAGGGCCGTGGCCGGGTCGGGATCCCGAAGGCGAACGAGAAAGTTCCTCGAACCGCGCCGGATCAGCACCCGGACCACGGGTGCATCCGTAGCGTCGCGATTACGCAGGACCGCACCGGCAACTCCACGCGGGACCCAGGCTAGATCGTCGAAGGACCCGTCCTTGATCGCGCCGATGCGCCGCAACCGAAGAGGCGTTTTTCTCGAAGGCAACCAGTTCGTAACGCGATACAGCGAGCTTGCACGCGCCCAGAAGAGCAGCTGACCTCGTCCCGCGAGGTTGATGCCTCCTTGCCAGAACGGAGGTAGCCGCCGAGTGAAGTACCAGTGGCGCCCGTTGTCGAGGGTCCAGTACTGCTCGGGTGCCTTCAAGTTGATCGAGATCACTCCGCCGGTTGCGGACGTTCGTAGGAAGCCCATGACGTCGTCGGTCTCGCCGTTGAAGATGCGATGCCAGTGATGTCCGCCGTCTTCCGTCGCGTAGAGGCTGCAGACGCCGTCGCGGGCACACCGCATCTCCCAGCCGTGCCTGGGGTCAGGCCAGGGTGAGTGATTCGCCGCGCTGCCGGACGCGAACGTCAGAAACGCAAGCGTGAGGAACGCCGCCAAAGAACGCATACCAACGGATTCCCGTCTGGAACCGGAACCATTCACCGTGCCGAGCCTTCCCCGGCGACGACCTCACCCGTGGATGGAGACGATCAGCGGGATGAGGAGGATCGCCACGATGTTGGCGATCTTGATCATCGGGTTGATCGCAGGGCCGGCCGTGTCCTTGTACGGATCGCCGACCGTGTCGCCCGTAACCGCGGCCGCGTGTGCCTCCGAGCCCTTGCCGCCGTAGAGGCCGTCCTCGATCAGCTTCTTCGCGTTGTCCCAGGCGCCTCCGCCCGACGTCATCGCGATCGCGAGGAAGATCCCCGTCACGATCGTCCCGATCAGCAGTCCGCCGAGCATCTCCGGCTTGATGATCCCCGCGACGAGTGGGAAGACGATCGGGATCGTCGCAGGCAGCATCATCTGCTTGATCGCGGAGCCGGTGACGATGTCGATCGCGCGCCCGTACTCCGGCCGCGCAGTGCCCTCCATGATCCCCGGGATCTCGCGGAACTGGCGCCGCACCTCCTGCACGACCTGCCCACCGACGCGCCCGACCGCCTGCATTGCCAGCGAGGCGAACAGGAACGGCATCAGGCCGCCGATGAAGAGGCCCGCGATGACCCACGGGTCGGAGAGATCGAAGGTCACATCCGTCAGGCCCCGGTCGCGGAGACCGCGCGTGTATTCGTCGAAGAGGATCAGCGCGGCGAGGCCCGCCGACCCGATCGCATAGCCCTTCGTGACGGCCTTCGTCGTGTTCCCGACCGCGTCGAGCGGATCGGTGATGGCGCGAACGGACTCGTCCAGATTGGCCATCTCGGCGATCCCGCCCGCGTTGTCGGTCACCGGCCCGTAAGCGTCAAGCGCGACGATCAGGCCCGTCATCGAGAGCTGGGCCATGACGGCGACGCCGATCCCGAACAGGTCCTGTCCGGCCGCGTAGTAGGCGCCGATGATCCCGGCCGCGATCACGATCACCGGCAGCGCGGTCGCCTGCATCCCCACGGCGAGCCCCTCGATGATGTTCGTCGCATGCCCGGTGCGTGACGCGCTCGAGATCGACTTCACCGGCCCCCAGCGTGTCCCGGTGTAGTACTCCGTGATCGCGACGAGCAGGAACGTGATGCCGAGCCCGATCAGGGCCGAGCCGTACAGGTTCCAGAAGCTGAAGGTGTCGCTGTCGAAGGCACTCGTGACCGGGATGAACCCGATCGCAGACAGGATCGTCGCCACGATCACGGCCTTGTAGAGCGCGTTCATGATCGACCCGCCTCGACCGACGCGCGCGAAGAACGTCCCGATGATCGAGGCGATGATCGAGATGCCGCCGATCCCGAGTGGATAGAGCCAGAGCTCGCTGGCCGGGAAGGCTCGGGCGAGGAGCATGACGGCCACGGCCGTCACCGCGTAGGTCTCGAAGAGGTCGGCGGCCATGCCCGCGCAATCGCCGACGTTGTCCCCCACGTTGTCCGCGATCACAGCCGGGTTACGCGGGTCGTCCTCGGGGATGCCTGCCTCGATCTTGCCGACGAGGTCGGCGCCGACGTCGGCGGCCTTCGTATAGATGCCGCCGCCAAGACGCGCGAAGACGGAGATCAGGGAACCCCCGAAGGCGAGCCCGATGAGGTCGTTGATCGCCGAGTCGGGCGAGTGATTCAGCCAGTCGGTGAGCACCCAGTAGTAGCCCGAGACGCCCAGCAGCCCGAGGCCGACGACGAGCATGCCCGTCACCGAGCCTGCGCGGAAGGCGACGTTCAAAGCCGGCTTCAGCCCATGGCGAGCCGCTTCGGCCGTCCTCGAGTTCGAGCGCACTGCGACGTTCATCCCGATGAAGCCGGCCGCGGCCGAGAGGAGCGCGCCGATCAGGAAGCCGATCGCCGTGCCCCAGCCGAGCTTGTTGTAGAAGCCGATCAGGAGGAACGGGACGACGGCGACGATCGCAATCGTCTGGTACTGGCGCTTGAGATAGGCGGTCGCGCCCTCCTGGATCGCTTTCGCGATCTCCTGCATCCGCTCGTTTCCGGCGGGGAGCCTGAGCAGCCAGATGGTCAATCCGATGCCGTACGCGACGGCGATGAACCCGCACAGAAGCGCAAACAGAACGGCGTGATCTCGGAAGAAGCTCATACCCGGCCTTTACGTAGTCGGCGCCGAGGAGCCCCGGCGCGCCGTGTTTCTAACACACGCGCACGGATTGCGGGGAGAGACTCGTTCCGTTAACGCCGGCCGACGACGAGGCTGACCGGGAAGCCGCGCCGGCGGAGAGCGCCGGGCCGCGGCGACTGGCCGATCACACGGCCGCGCAGCGAGCGCCTGGAGCGCGCCCTGCGGACCCTGCCGACCGAGCAGTGCCTTGCCCGGATCCTCTGCTTCGCGGGTCCGAGCCGCAGGCCGAGCACGCGTGGCACGCGGCAGCGGACCGGCGGAGGCGGAGGTGGCGGAGGCGGAGGTGGCGGAGGAGGCGGTGGTGGTGGCGGAGGCGGCGGCGGTGGTGGTGGAGGCGGCGGAGGCGGCGGAGGTGGAGGCGGTGGAGGCGGCGGTGGTGGAGGCGGCGGTGGAGGTGGTGGAGGCGGCGGCGGAGGCGGTGGTGGAGGTGCCGTGGGCGTGTACGTCAACTCCTGACCCGGGTTCTCCAGATCCGCCGTATTGCAGAGGAACTGATCCGCGCGCGTTGGGCTGTCCTGGAGGCCGACCGTCTCGGACAGTCCGTTGTCAGCGTCCACGCCGAAGCGCATCCGGATCACGTCGCTGCCCTCGGTGAAGATCGCCTCGAAGTTCGCGTTTCCGGCTCGGTTCGCATAGGTGGTGCGCCACTCGACGATGTACTGCCGGTCCGGCGCGGAGCCTGTCGTCGCCGTGAAGACGCCGCCGCCCTGGTCGGTGCGGAGGTCGTCCCAGTAGACGATCACCGACGACTGGAGCGCGGTCGTCGGCAGGCAGCTGTTGATGAACGCCGTGTTCTGGGTGCCGCCGAACTGGATGTTGCCGTTCGAGCTCGCCCGCGCGTCCGTGTAGGTCTGCCCGTACAGAGTGATCGGGAACGGAAGCGTGATCGGCGTCGTGCAGTCGTCGCAGTGGTTCCCGATGTCGGCCGTCCCCGGAATGATCGGCTGGCCGCCGGCGCTCGAGATCCCGTAGCAGGGCGGCCCGCCCTCGATCGTGAAGTCGACGGTGTTCGAGCCCTGAGCCGTCGTCACCGTCAGCCGGAGCTGAATCTGCGTGCCGCAGGGGAGGGCGTCGGTCGCGACCCCTGCGAAGTGCGTCGTGTTCGTCCCGGTGCCGCCCTCGACGATGTCCGGGTAGCTCGAGGTCGCCTGCGTGATGTCGATGCCAGGCGTCGTGGTCGACAGCGTTGCGCTCACGCCCGTTGCCGTTGCGTGCCCGGTGTTCACGAGGCGCTCGTCGACCTGGAACGTCTCGCCCGGCTCCACCTTCCCGTTGCCGTTCTGGTCGGTGAGCGTCGTCAGATCGTGTTCGTGAGCCGGAATGGGAGC
>Ga0307302_10001179_pt1 | contig 11480 bp, 11 predicted proteins | sample ER_DNA_183_FD_194490 | JGI IMG/M metagenome (GOLD analysis project Ga0307302, IMG submission 194490) | Bulk soil microbial communities from the East River watershed near Crested Butte, Colorado, United States - ER_DNA_183 | ecosystem: Environmental > Terrestrial > Soil > Floodplain | place... | reverse complement strand
GAAAAGATCGTGCGCGTTTGACCCCCTGTCTGCCGCGTGCAAACGCGCACGATCTTGCTGCGGCGCCCAATACGAGACGTTCGTACTGGGTCATTCCCTCGCCAACGTGGGTCTAGATCCGGAAGAACATGCCGAGGAAGCGGTCAGCTAGATCCTTGTCGCCACGGACCGTGCCGCCGTTGAAGCGCCCGAACGCGGTGAGGACGAAGCTGCCAGGATCGAACTCGACGACGGCTGGCAGGTCGCTGGCGTCGCCCTGCTCATATGTCATGCCGTCTTGCGACACGGCGATGCGGTTGTCACCAGAATTGGGTCCGGTTGTGATGCGAACGCCGATAGTGAACGGCTCAGTGTCTTGTGTGGCGCGTATCGTCCCTGCCCAAATCCCGAACATGAACGGCACGAGCAGGTCCGCCACATCGCTGTGCAGGCCGTGTTCACGTCCAATGCCTTCGCGAATGTCCCAGGAGTGAATCCCGTAATCCATTAACTGGAACGCCGGGTAGAAGAACGCCGGCACCGGGCCCATATAGAAGTGCGGCACCATCAGCCCCGTCCAGTCGTCCGGCGTAAGGGACTCGAAAATGCCCGTCATCTTGTCGAAATCGGTGCGCAGTCGGTCGACCATCTCTTTTTGGGGTAGCTCCCGGAACGACTTGCCCTGTTCCTCGGCGCGTTTTGCCATACCGACCAAGCCATAAGCAGGATCGACCTCTGCGTGACTACGGGCTGCAGCGAACCCCTCGAAGTAGGTCTCCGTGGTGTCGACGATGTGCCCAACGATGTCACGCACCTCCCACTGCGGGCAGGCCGTCCCAGCTGTCCAGGTCTCCGGCACCTCCGCCAATGTGAAGAAGCCATCGGCCTGGTCTCGCACAACTCGAAGAACTGTGTCTTTGCCCTCGTACGTCATCGCGTTCCAATTCATTGCTTACCGTCCTCCCATGTGACTGTGGCTGTGGCCGTCCTCGCTCGTCGGGCCCTCCGAGCATGTTCGTATAGCGAACAGTTGTGCGCATACCATTCAAAGCGTCTCGCCGCAGCAGAACGCTGTCAATGACGTCTCGGCGGATGCCTGTCGTAGTGTTCGGCATGCGAACGTAGGTAAGGAGGCTTCATATCTCATGGCTGAGTCCATCGAGCGGCCAGTGGGCTATGTCCAGTCCCTCGACCGCGGTCTTGCCGTGATCCGCAGTTTCTCGGCCGAGCGACCACGACTCACCTTGTCGGAGGTGGCACGTCAGACTGGGCTGTCCCGGGCCGCCGCGCGACGTTCACTGATCACGCTCCAAACGCTGGGCTACGTCGGCAGCGATGATCGGCACTTCTACCTGACTCCGCGCGTCTTGACCCTGGGCTACGCGTACCTTTCGTCGCTGTCCTTCGCCGATGTGGCACAAAGCCATCTCACCGACCTCGCCAACGATGTGCATGAGTCGTGCTCGGCGTCGGTGCTGGACGGCTTCGACATCGTGTACGTGGCGCGTGCGGCCACCAAGCGCATCATGACCATTTCCTTGTCGGTGGGCACGCGGCTGCCTGCCTACGCGACGTCCATGGGTCGGGTGCTGCTTGCCGCTCTTCCTGGCGACCGACTGGAGTCCTACCTCGACACCGCAACGCTTGCGCCGCTGACCGAGCGCACGATTGTCGATCGGGCCCGGCTGCGTGCGGAAGTGGAAAGGACCCGCGCTCGCGGATGGTGTCTGGTCGACCAGGAACTCGAACACGGCGTCCGCTCCATCGCGGTCCCCGTACGTGATGCAGCCGGCCGAGTGGTGGCTGCCGTGAACACCAGTGCCCACGCGACCAGGGTGCCGCTCGCGACGCTACAAAGGACCTTCCTCCCCAAGCTCCGAGACTGCGCTGCCGCGATTGACGCCGAGCTCCGGACGGTCCGCTGACGGATCCGCCGGGGTGTTATGCGGTCTGAGATAGGTGGGCTTTGGCATCCTCGTACGTGCCCACGGGAGCTGATTCGGCCGGAGTGTAGATGAGGTACAAAACGCCGGTCGTGAAGGTCTGGGAGGAGACCAGCCGTAGCGGGAACGGAGATTCGCCCTCGTCGAACAGGCGCATGCCCTTGCGTACGGCGATTGGGTGGACGAGCAGGTGTAGCTCGTCGAGCAGACCGGCGGCGAGCAGTTGACGAACGACGGAGACGGATCCGCTCATGGCGATGTCTGTCACGCCCGGCTCGTTCTTCAGCGTAGTGACGGCCTCAACGAGGTCGCCCTTCAGCTGCTCGGAGTTGCGCCAGCTGAACTGGAGATTCCGATTCGAGACGACGATCTTGCGTGCATCGCCCAGCGCCTTGCCCATGGCAGCGTCTTCCTCGCCGGCGGCCGCGCGGTCGGGCCAGGCACCGGCGAAGCTGTCGTAGGTCTTGCGGCCAAGCAAGAGCGTGTCGGCGGTGGCCAGCTGGCTGTCGACGGCCGCGCCCATCTCGTCGTTGAAGTACGGGAAGTGCCAATTCTGCGGATCCTCGACGACGCCGTCGAGTGAGATGAACAGACCGGCGGTGATCTTCCGCATGGAAGCTCCTCCTTGATCATCTTGATGAGGTGTGTCATCTGATCCGACCATGGTCGGCGCGGCAACTCGTCGCGAGGGGCAGGAATTGTTTCGAGACGCGCACTGATGGACCCGACCCGACCACGCTCTGGGCGCAGATCCGGGCAGAATTCTGAATGGCTACAGCAAGCAGGTCGACAAGGTGCGAGGTCCGGCCCCTGCGGCGACAAGCAACTCGCCCGGCGACGTCGTGGCACGTCTGCGACGGCATCGATGGTTGTGGGCATCACTGGAGCGCTCGGCCGCGCCGATTCACATCGTGGTCGCGGCGCGCTTGATCGCCTTGCGGATCCGGCAATACGTACCGCACCGGCACACGTTCATGATCTGGTCGATGTCGGCGTCGGAGGGGCTCGGCTTGGACTTGAGGAGCGCGGCAGCCTGCATGATCTGCCCGGGCTGGCAGAAGCCGCACTGCGCCACGTCCTCCTCCACCCACGCCTGCTGTACCGGGTGGAGGCCACCTTCTCCAGCCATGCCTTCGATCGTGGTGACCTTCTTTCCTACGACGTCGGCCGCAGTGAGCATGCACACCTGAACCGCACTTCCGTTCACATGACAGGTGCACGCTCGACACACTCCAACGCCGCATCCGTACTTCGGCCCGGTCACGCCGAGCAGGTCGCGCAGGACCCAAAGAAGAGGCATGTCGGCCGGCGCGTCGACCGTGACGTTCTTGCCATTGAGCTTGAATGCATAGCTGGGCACCGGGGTACTCCTCAGAAGTTGATCGGGAAGCTACGGGGCTTGCTGCCGGTCGCGCGGGCGTAGGCGTTCGCCACCGCGCCGGCTGCAGCGGGAACGGACAGCTCGCCGACTCCACCGGGCGACCCGGTTCCGCCGATAAGGTACACGTCGCACTGCAGTGGCGCGTCCGCCTGGCGGGCGTACTTGAAGTCGCTGTAGCTGCCCTCCCGGAACGCCCCGTCATCCAGATGATTACCGGCCAGCAGCACGGTGCTGATCCCGTCCATGAGGCTGCCCATGGCCTGGGCCCGCAGACCGCTCGGATTCACCTGGCGCCCAACGTCCAAGGCCATGACGGCTTTGGTGACCCGCGGCTTGGCGCCGTTGCAGTTGATCTCGACCAGGCATGCCGCGATCGATCGGTACTCGGCGTGCAGCGCCACGCCCTGCGCGGTCCCGGACGACATAGCTCTGCCCCAGTTCCCTTCGGTGGCGACCTTGTCGAGGACGGCGCGGGCATCGGCGGTTTTGAGGAACTTCCGGCGCATGGCGACGGGGTCGGTTCCCAGCGCCTTCGCAATGTCATCGACGAGGATCTCCTCGGCCGTACGAGCCTGGGCGGAGTAGACCGAGCGCCATGCAGCGGTCGGCATGTCGTAGGAGACCTCGGCGAGGGTTTCGCTGACAACTCCAAAGTTGTACGGGCAGGCCTCGCTGATGTGGAAGAACGCGGAACCGATGGTCGGGCTGACGTAGCCGGCGTCGACGAGTGCCTGCCCGGTGCCGCTTCCCAGGTCCAGCTCTACGCACGACATGCGGTGCTCGTAAGAGAGGACTTCGCCTTTCGCGTGCACGGCACGCAACTGGTGGTGGCTACGCGGCCGTACCCGGCCATGGCGCATGTCATCGTTGCGAGTCCACATGAGCTTCACGGGCTTCCCGATTGCCTTCGACACGCGCGCTGCCTCGACTGCCGGCTCGTGGTAGATCCGCCGCCCAAAAGAGCCGCCGCCCCGGATCACGTGCAGGGTCACGTCATCGGCGTCGAGTCCGACGGCGTCGGCGACCGCAGACTGAGCGCCGCTCGGCGACTTGCTCGCCACCCAGATCTCTGCTGACCCAGATTGGACATCCGCCACCGCGCTGCCGACCTCCATCGGGGCGTGGTTGACGAATGCGAACGAGAAAGTCGCGTCAACCCGTTCGGTCAGCGGAGGCGCTGGCGTCATCGACGGGATCGCTGCCGCGAGCCGGGCCTTGATGTCCGCATCGGAGACCCCGTCGACAGTGCCGGACCCCCAGGTCACCTTTACTGCCGACCGCGCCTTCAGGGCCTGGTCGAACGTCTTCGCGCTCACCGCCACCCCGCTGGGCAGCTCGGTCACGGCGACGACCCCCGGCATCTTGAGAGCCGCTGATGCGTCGTAGGCCTTGACCTTGCCCTTGAGAGTGGGCGGTCTCATCACGACTGTCGGCAGTGCGCCCGGAACATCGACATCAAGCGCGTACTTCGCCGCCCCGGTCACGATGCTTCGTGCGTCGATCCTGGGCGTCGCCGTGCCGATGAGACGGTACTCCGACGAGGGCTTGGGGTCGGTGGATACCGCTGGCACGGTTACCTTGGCAGCCGCCTCGGTGAGCGACCCGTACGTGGCGGAGCGCCCGTCAGCAGCCCAAACCTTGGTGTCCCGCGTGGTCAGGGAACGTGCCGGCAGGTTCCACCGCTCCGCTGCCGCGGTGACGAGCCGGGCGCGCGCCTCCGCCGCAACCGAGCGCACCGGGCCCCACAGTGAGCGGACACTGGACGACCCGCCGGTGGACTGCGCAGTTCCGAGATCTTGGCGAGCGTCCTCCAGCGGAGCGTCGACGTCAACGAGGCGCGCGTCAATCTCATCGGCAACCACCATCGCGAGTGCCGTCGTGATGCCCTGCCCGACTTCCGCGCGAGGCACCCGGAAGACGATCTTGTTCTCCGGCGTCACTTCGAGTACGAGAAGGTGCTGAGCTGCCCTCGTTGCCGCCACCATAACCTCGCCCAAGTCGGCGATGTTCTCCGGCTGCGGCGGGCTCGGCACGACGGCGTACGCCTTGTCGGGCGTTATGAGGGCGCCAGCACTGCTGGCGGCGACGGTGAGCACCGGGGCTGCGACGACGTAGGTGAGGAACCAGCGTCGAGTCAGCGGCCCACCACTGGCCGTACCCTCCGACATCACGGCGTCTTGCGAGGCGTCTGCTGGCATGGAAGATCCTTCTCAGCGGGTTGGTGTCCGGGCTGCGTCAGGTCCATGTGCGACTTGTGCGTCGGCCCACGCGGCAGCGTAGCTTGCCAGCCTCGACCCCGCAGCCGCTCTGGCGGAACTCTGTGCTGCACTGCACCGGCCCGATGCCGGTCTCCGTACGGGATTTGAAAACGGCGGGACTCGAGCGGTCGAGCCTAAGGATCAGATGCGCTCCGAGGACTGGCCAGCAAAAGGGCGGATGCTTCTCACTTAATTTGCCGCCGCTCAGGATTAAGCGGTCCCTAAGTGTTAGTTAAGGGCTGCCTGCCATGGTGATCACGCGAGCGGGCTGGTCCAATGTGACGGTGGCGACCTTGCTCGGGTTGACAACGTCGGCTTGTTCTTCCTATCGACCCACGGCTACCACATCGACACCGATGCCGCCGCGCGCTGCTAGACGACCGTCGCCGGAATTCACCACAGAGCAAGAGGCGGAATCATGAGCTGCAAAGACGTGTTTCAAACTCACGTAGAAGTCACCGCCCGCCAACTTTGGCGGAGAAAATGGGACATTTCAGGTACCAGGCGATGAGTGCCTCGTCATTGAATACTTATCTGCCGAGGCCTTCATGCCGCAGGGTCAGAAGGCGCTGTTCGGAATCATCACGACTGCAGGAGGTGTGCAGGTCCGCCATTACCTCGGTACGAACGCCGTAGGCGCCTTCGGTAGCGCGGATTACTTTGGGTGAGTACCCCTGCAAAGATCTATGCCGATCCCGGTACAACAGTGACACTTCGCGCGGACCGCGACGTTGCGACCGGTACCAGCACATTCCGCTTCGCCATCTCCGGGCGGTTCCGGTAGCAACCGGCGCGCGATCTCGCACCTGGTTGAGTCGGGTTGTCGATCACTATGCGCCAGGTCTGGTCATCCTGCCGTCGGTAAGCGGCTTGCGCACCCATACGGCCGTCATCATCCAGCACTGCGTCCAGTAGTCCGGGTCGTTCAGCAAGGCCGAGGCTGCGTCGATCGTTGCCGCGTCGAGCCGCCCAGCAGCAATGACGCGGTCGCGCACCTCGGCCAAGAACAGTTGAAAATAGAGCGCCCCACGATCTCGGCCCCGAATGTTTTGCACGTCGGTCTTAGCCTGCGGATGCCCGAGACCCAGGGCGGCCACCAGGCTGGGCAGCTTGCGGCCTACGAGCCAGTCGATTCCATTGGCGTGTCCCCACTCGATAAGGCCCTCCCAGGTGCGCGCCCATACCTCGGGCTCGGTGGTCGGCGCGAGGTGAAAGTCCGGCTCTTGGATCAACAACCAGCCGCCGGGCTTGACGGCCTCGGCCATCCGCACCAACACCTGCGGGCCATACTCGGCGATCTGGTGCAACAGCGCGCGACACGTCACCAAGTCGTACGACTCCGATCCCAAGTCGCCCGCGCGCACGTCCATCTGCTGCACCGACAGGTTCTGTGCAGGAAGCAGTTCGAGAAGCACCGGGTTGATGTCGATCGCGGTCACGCTTCCCGAGGCACCTACCGTGGCGGCGAGCCACTCGGCGATGCTGCCGTTACCGCCGCCGAGCTCAAGGCAATGCCAGCCCTTGCCGACGCTGAGCATGGTGAGGTATCCGCGTGTCCAAGGATCCAGGATCTTCGACATCAGGTCGAGCCGTTGGTACTCGACGGCCGCGGCGTCGTCCAATATGTAGGGCTGCACGGTGCTCCTTGCTGTCTCTTCGATTTTATGGATCTCGTACGCGTGACTGAGCGCCCGAATGTCTCGAAACGGCGGACTGAGCGCTTTAATGCGTCGCCAACTGCGATCAGTCGCGCGAACAGGACAAACCTGAGAGAGAACAGGACAGCGCAATGCACTCGCACCCTTCTGACGACCGCCGCCTGATCGAGCTGCAGGCACCGCGGCGGAACCGCTACTTCAACGGCAAGCTGCTCGCCCCGTCGGACCTGGCGCTGGAACAGGACTACGGCCGCGGCTCGGACGCGCAACTGGCGAACCTGGTGCTCGGCGCGGGCGTGCTTTGCGGGCTGGACGTGACGGCGGTGTCCAGCGGGTCAGAGCTCGGCGTGCACGTGTCCCCTGGCGTCGCGCTCGACGGCTGGGGACGTCGGATCGTGGTGCCCGACGACGTTGACATCGTGCCGCTCAAGGTGACCGACGAGGGTGGGGAGCCGCTAGGGCTGGACGCGCCGGTGCCGCCAGAGCTTGTTGTGAAGCTCTGCTACCGCGAGTGGCAGGCGGAGTCGATGCCGGCACTCGCGTCCGATCCGTCCGCCGAGGGCAACGAGGCCACCGAGGCGGGGCAGTGGATCGAGAGCTATCGGATCGATGTTCGTGCGGGAGCGGTCGGTCCCTCCGGGCTCGCCTGCACCGACCGCGTCCTCGACCTGATGCGAGCGGGCGACCTGACCCGCGCGCTGGCCGTACTCGCGCAGGGTGCGTGTGCCGAACCGCCGCAGGATCCCTGCATCGTGCTTGCGACGCTCAGCGTGAGCGACGACGGCGGGCTGACGGTCGATGCGCTCGGACCGCGCACGGTCGTTCCGACGAACCTCATGCTGATGCGGATGGTCGCGTGCCTCGCGGCGAGGATCGAAGAGTGCTGCGCGCACCCAACGCCCACACCGTCTCCCTCGCCCTAGCTGTTGCCCCGCCGTCGCGGGCGGCTTCCGCGCCGTCAGGCCAGGAGTCAGAAGTAGGCGAGGCGTCAGCCGGGTTCGTCGCCGGTAGGTGATGTCCCGGCGGCCTCCGATGCAGGGGTACGCGTCGTGGCGCTCCAGGTGGCCAGCAGCTTGAGCTGGTCCTCGGCCTGGCTGCCCGGTTCGGCGGAGTAGGCGATCATGGTCAGCCCGTCGCCGGCCAGGTCGAGGGCGTCACCGGTCAGTTCAATCTCCCCGACCACCCGGTTGGCCAACCGTTTGAGGGCGGTGCGGTGCAGCCGCACGTCGTGTCGGGCCCACCGCGCGGCGAAACTGTCACTGCGGGTCGCCAGCTCCCCGATCAGGTCGCTCAGGCCGCGGTCGGACGGGTCGCGGCCGGCCTGGGTGCGCAGGGCACCGACGATGTCCAGGGCAACCGTGTCCCAATCCAGGAAGAAGGCCTTGGCATAGGGGTCGAGGAACACGAACCGGGCCAGGTTGAACGGCAAGTCGTCTTGGACCAGGACGCCGTCATAGAGGGCCAGGCACAAGTCGTTGGCGGCCAGGATGTCCAGCCGGGCGTTCCGCACGTATGCCGGTGTGCCGGTCATTCCGTTCAGGATGCTGAGCACGGCGGGCCTGACCCGGGTCACCGGCGGCTTGGCCGGACGCGGCCGCGAAGCTGGGACTGACGCCGTCTTAGCGAGGTCGAACAGGTGCTGCCGCTCCGCCTCATCCAACTGCAAGGCCCGGGCCACGGCATCCAGAACCGAATCCGAGACCCCCGACAGGTTCCCACGCTCGAGGCGGGCGTAGTAGTCGAAGCTCACCCCGGCCAGAGAGGCGACCTCCTCACGCCGCAGCCCCGGCACCCGCCGCTTTTCGCCGTAGGTCGGCATCCCCGCCTGCTCCGGGGTGATCCGGGCCCGGCGGCTGACCAGGAAGTCGTGCACGGCTTGGCGGTCCACAGCTCGACACTACGAGCCGGCGACCAGGCTAAGGAAGGTACTGCCAGTACACGCGTCAGCAGGCCCTAGCATTCAGCTGCCCGACGCTGATGGCATGGCATCTATACCCCAAATCGCACCGACGCCCAGCCCACAAGTTCGCCGAGAGGACCACGATGACGCCACCCGACGAAGCCGCACGACCAACCGACTTTGACCCGCATCGCGGACCCAGCCCCCTCATGGCCCAGAGGATGCGACACACCGATGCCTGACACCAACGAACGCAGGATCCTGCTCGCCTACTACTCCCGAGCCGGGGAGAACTACCACTACGGAGGCCGCAGGACCCTGAAGGTCGGCAACACCGAGGTGCTGGCTGGCATGATCGGCCAGCTCATCGCGTGCGACCTCTACCGGATCGAAGCTGCCGACCCCTACTCCGACGACTATGACGCCACCGTCGATCGCAACGTGCGCGAACAGAACGACAACGCTCGACCCGGCATCGCGAACCTGCGGACCTCGATCAGCGACTACGACACGGTCCTGGTCGGCAGCCCGATTTGGAACAACCGAGCGCCAATGATCATGTCGACCTTCGTGGAGAGCTTGGACTTCAGCGGCAAGACCCTCTACCCGTTCGTCACCCACGCGGTGAGCGGCCTGGGTTCAACCGAACGCGACTATGCCGCCTCGGCACCCCGCGCCACGATCGGCGATGGTCTCGCGGTACACGGCGAAGAGGTCCAATCAGCCCAGGCCCAGTCCGCGGTGTGGCTGCGCCGGATCCGCCTACGGACCTGAGCGCGCGCATAGGTCATGAGTTGCCGGTATTGGCGTGTACTGGCAGTGCCTGTTTCATCGTCCGGTTGAGTTCTAACGTCGAGAAACGTGGATCGCCGCAAAGATGTACACGAAACGAGGGAACGAGGTAGATCATGCCGAATGTCTCAACAGTGGCGCTGAACAACGGCGTCGAGCTGCCCGCGCTGGGTCTGGGCGTGTTCCAGACACCCGCAGAGGAGACCCGTGCCGCGGTCGACGCGGCGCTGTTGGCCGGTTACCGGCACATCGACACAGCCGCTGCCTACGGCAACGAGCGGCAGGTCGGAGACGCGGTCCATCGCTCCGGGCTGGACCGCTCCGAGGTGTTCTTGGAGACCAAGATCTGGATCAGCGACTACGGCTACGACAAGACGTTGCACGGCTTCACCAAGAGCGCCCGCAAGCTCGGAGTCGACCAGATCGACCTGCTGATCCTGCACCAAGCGCTGCCGTCGGACTTCGAGGCGACCCTGGATGCCTACCGGGCCTTGGAGACGTTGCTCGGCGACGGGAAGGTACGAGCCATCGGGGTCAGCAACTTCATGGTCGAGCACCTCACCACGCTGCTCGAGCGCACCGCCGTGGTCCCGGCACTCAACCAGATCGAGGTCCATCCCTACTTCCAGCAGAGACAAGTGCAGGCCCTGAACGCCGAGCACGACATCTTGACCCAGGCCTGGTCCCCGATCGGCGGCATCACCTTCTACCGCGATGGGCAGCACAGCAGCACCCTGCAGGACCCGGTCATCGGCGACATCGCCAAGGCCCACGGCAAGACTCCCGCTCAGGTCATGCTGCGCTGGCACCTGCAGCGGGGCCGCTCTGTGATTCCGAAGTCGACCAAGCCGCAGCGGATCGCTGAGAACATCGACGTGTTCGACTTCGAACTCTCTACTGAGGAGCTCGCGGCGATCGACGCCCTCGACACCGGCCAGCGGGGTGGGCCCGAGCCGGAGTTGATCACGTTGGAGAACTTCGGGCGCCCAATCCCCGAAGGCTAGCTAACGTGCAGCCGTAGCGAACTCGGACACCAGAGTCGCGTAGTGGGTCCCGCTGGATCCACTAGTTCGCTGATTAGGGCTTTCGCTGTGGAGCGGGTGACGAGAATCGAACTCGCATGGCCAACAAACGCGCAAGGCTTCGTCACCCTCAGAAGCGAGGATCGTGACTCCACCTGCCGCCCGCCGGCCGTATGGGACGCTCGGTTCGGATGCGTTCGGGCTGCACGCGTACAGGTTGAGACCGTCGACCCGTCACGCGAGAGAGGATGGCGGTGCTATGCCGCGGAAGCAACGATTGACTTGGACCGTGGTGCTTCGGCTCGCCGTGGTGGTCACAGGCTTCGCCAGCCTTGTCGTTCTCGGAGGCGGCACCGCGCTGTGGCTGGTCGAGGGTGAGAGGCCCGAAAGCACCATCCGCTCCTGGGGTGACGCGCTGTGGTGGTCGCTCACCACCCTGACGACGGTCGGCTATGGCGACCACGTTCCCGTTACAACGACGGGTCGTCTGATTGCCGCCGGTGTAATGGTGGCGGGAGTGGCTGTCATCGGTGCCGTGGCGGCAGTT
>Ga0307302_10001178_pt1 | contig 11483 bp, 9 predicted proteins | sample ER_DNA_183_FD_194490 | JGI IMG/M metagenome (GOLD analysis project Ga0307302, IMG submission 194490) | Bulk soil microbial communities from the East River watershed near Crested Butte, Colorado, United States - ER_DNA_183 | ecosystem: Environmental > Terrestrial > Soil > Floodplain | place: USA... | reverse complement strand
TCGCCCGGTTTCTGGGTGGCTCGAGACTTGGTTCGGATACCGGGTGCGATCCATGTCCAGGTGGGCCAGATCAGTTACGCGGACGCCGCGGTCATGGTCGAGCAGTCGCGTCCTGATCTGACCGAAGCCCAGCGTCAGTTGGTGATTGCTCGGGCTGAGGGCGTTCCGCTCGTGATCGAGGAGCTGTTGAGCGGCACATCAGATTCGTCTCGGAGCACGGCGGCTACCGTTCCAGAGTCGTTTGCCGAGCTCGTCCATGCGCGGCTTGGCCTGCTGACCGATGAGCAGCGTCGAGTGTTGAGTGCGCTGGCGCTGATCGGTGGGGAGCCGGACTGGTCACTCGCTGCCGCCGCTACTGATCTTGACGAGCAATCGGTCTGGTCTGCGGCTCGCGCCGCGGCGGAGGCTCATCTGCTCGTCGCGGAAGAAAACCGGCTGCGCTGGCGGCACGCGCTCACCCGGGAAGCGGTGGCGGCCGTACTGCTGCCTCCTGAGCGGTCGGCTCTCGCCGTACGCGCGGCTCGGGCATTGCTGGCCCGCGGCGGAGAGGACGATGAGTCGGCTGCAGCGGACCTCTTGGCGGCTGTCGGCGACCGCGGGGCAGCGGCGGAGATCCGGCTTCGCCAGGTCGGACGCGACATGACGAAAGGGGCGATACGCAGCGCCGAACAGCGCCTGGACCAGTTGGCCGAGGAAGCTGCTCTGCCAGTCCAGGTGGCGATGGAACGCGTACGCCTCTGCACGCTGATCGGCGATGCCAACCGGGCGCTCGAGGTCGGAGCTACGGCATTGGATGTCTCGACCGGCGATGATCACGCGGAGCTGTGCTTGCGGCTTGCCCGGGCAGCAATCATCGCCAGGCGCTGGAAAGAGACCGAAGAGTATGTCGGCCAGGCCGGCCGGCCGGACGACGCGCGATCCTCAGTGCTGCTCGCTGAGGCTGCTCACGGAGCCGGACGGATCGACGTCGCCGTCGAACACGCGAACCGTGCAGTCGAGCGGTCCGAGGTCGACCAGCATCCCGAAGTGTTGTGTGAGGCGCTGTGCATTGTCGGACGGCTGGCTCGGCTCAGCGATCCTGCTGCCGCCTCGGCTGCTTTCCGCCGGGCCGGTCGGGTCGCCGCGGAGTTCGGCCTTCGGCCATGGCGGGTGGAGGCCGAACTTGGGCTTGGCACGGCCGAGGCGCTGGACCAGGAGTTCTCAGCGAAGCTGGTCAGCGCGCGGGACCTGGCGCTGGACGGTGGCTTACTCCTCCAAGCCAGTGGCGCTGAGGTCATCCTCGGCGAGCAGGCATACGTGACGAACGGCACTCATGGCCTGGAAGAGCCGGCACAGCGAGTGCTCGATCTTGGAGCAGTCCTCCACTCGCCATATCTACTCGGACTCGGCGATCTGCTACTGGCACAGAGCAACGCAGTGCCCGGTCGTGAAAGGCAGATGACGGCCAAGCTGGCCGCGGTCAAGGCTCACGGAGGATTGCCCCCGGATACTTTCGCCCAGATCTGGGCAGTCCGGGCTCTGCCGCGGCTGCTGAGCCACGATCTGCCGGGAGCGTTGCTGTTGCTGGACCGCTTCGCCGAGGCTTTGATGGGCCACGCTGCGGCTGCTCCGCTGCACCAGTTCGGGCTCTGGGTGCTGGTCCGCACCATTGTCGGCGAGAACGATGCCGAGGCCCGGACAGCTCTGCGGCAATTGCCGGCGGGCCTGCGTCGGGCGAACAAGGGAGCACTGCAGTATGCCGATGCCGTCGCCGAAGGCCGCCAAGGACACCGTGATCGAGCGGAGGAGGCATTCGCTGAAGGGGAGCATTACCTGTCGCCCGTGCCGTACTGGCATCGACTGCTGAGGCTGTTCACCTGTGAGTGCGCGCTCCGCGATGGCTGGGGCGACCCGTTGAGTCAACTCAGAATCGACCTCGTCGCTCACGAACGCAACCATGACGCGGCGCAGGCCCGGATCTGTCGGGATTTGTTGCGGCAAGCCGGGGCACCCACGAGACGGGGACGCGGTGACTCCGATGTCCCGTCGGCGCTCCGTGGCCTGGGCGTCACGAGCCGCGAGATGGACGTTTTGCGCCTTGTTGCCGGCGGCCTGTCAAATGGCGACATCGCGCAGCGGCTCTATCTTTCACCCAGGACCGTCGAGACCCATGTGTCCAGCTTGCTGGCCCGCACCGGATGCCGAAGCCGACAGGAGCTCCGTGGTTACCTCGACCGGCTAACTCCGTAATAAGCACGGATCCGTGCGCGGCGGCCAGCACCAAAACTGAAGGTCATCTGCTACCTCGGTGAAGGAGCCATGGCCATGAGTCAGCTGGACACCCCGTACGACGTGCTGGTGATCGGAGCCGGACCTTCCGGCCTCGCCACCGCTATCGCGGCGGCGCGCTATGGGGCGCATGTGCTGCTAGTCGACCGGCACTCTGGGGTCTCGATCTTCCCGAAGGCCACCGGAATCCGAGGCCGCACGATGGAGATCATGCGCGGCTGGGGCCTGGAGGATCAGGTCCGCAGCGGAGACATGACGTTGCCAACCACGATGTCGATATCGGAAACGCTGGCCCAGCCGGCACAGGAGGTCTCGTTGGGCGTGCCGCCGCTCGGTTTGAGCCGCACCGTTAGCCCGACAGACCTGGTGACCGCGCCCCAGGACTATCTCGAGCCCATCCTGCTTGATCACTTCCATGATGTTGGCGGCGAGTCGAGGTTCGGCACCGATCTGTTGTCGTTCAGCATGGACGACGATCTGGTCCGAGCGGAGCTACGCAGCCGCGACCGCGGTGACCGCTATCAGGTGCGCGCCCGCTACATCGTGGGAGCCGACGGCCGGCGCAGTCTGGTTCGAGATCAGCTTGGTATTGAGCTGGCGCCGCTTGGTATGGAGGGTGTCCACCTCGCCGCCCTGTTCGAGGCAGATCTCGCGCCGTTGGTGAATCATCGACTCTGCGTTCTGCACGCGGTGATGAAACCTGCGGTCGAAGGCGTATTCGTGCCGACCGGCACCGGCCGGTGGGTCTACGACATGGAATTGGAATCTGGTGTGCCGGAGGCGGCGGCCCGATGGACGCCGGAGCGCCTTGCTGAGCGCATCCGGACGGCAGCCGGCGCGTCCGACCTCATCATGAAGATTCAGGCCACCTTCCGTTGGGACTTCTCGGCGGCAGTGGCTACTCGCTACCAGTACGGCAGGGCCTTCTTAGTCGGTGATGCGGCGCACGGTACGACACCGCGGGGTGCGACAGGAATGAATACCGGCATCGCCGACGGTCACAACCTCGGGTGGAAGCTTGCCTGGGTGTCCCGGGGCTGGGCTCACGAAACGCTGCTGGACAGCTATCAGGACGAGCGTGGCCCAGTGGGCCGGCGCAATGCGTCGAGGTCCATGGAGAGCAGGATCGGCGGCTCTGCGGAATCGTCGCTGGCCGCGGATTTCGGGGTGACATATGGCTCGACGGTCATTGCCGATGGACAAACTGGTGAGCTCTCGCTCGACGAGATCGGCCAGCGGGTGCGACCGGGTGCTCGGGCACCCCATGCCTGGGTAGACAGAGAAAGCAAACGCCTGTCGACGATCGATCTGTTCGACGGTCGCCTGACGCTCATCATCGGCGCAGCCGGTGGGGCCTGGCGAGCCGGGGCAACGATGCTTCCCCCTGGGCCGCCATTCCAGGTGTTGGCCGTCGGTACCGAGATATCCGATCCGACTGGAGAACTCCTCCAGCGCTACGGGCTTGCCGGTACGGGTGCTGTCCTGGTACGTCCGGACGGGTACGTCAGCTGGACCAGCCAGGCGGCCGAGCAGGACGCGGCCGAAATTCTCCGTGGGGCGGTCGCAAAGAGTCTCGGCGAATCGGTACCGGCAGCAGATCGGCTCGTTGCCGTCGCCTAGCCAGCCGACGTGTCAGACACCCGAGAGACCGGCGCGATGGTCCGCGTACGCGCCCCTTCGTACGCGGCCAAGATCAGACACAGCACGTCGATCCCCTCCTTCTCGGTATGCAACGGGCGGGTGCCGGTGTGCAGACAATCAGCAAACCGGCCGATTTCCACTGCATAGGTGTCCACAGGATCGAAGGCGAACGTCTCACTGCCCGATCCACGCAGGGTCAGCGTCAGCGATCCTCCATCGCTGTGCATCGAGCCACGCTCTCCGACAATGGAGAACCGCTCGGTGCTCGGCGGCGGGTCGTACGCCCAGCTCGTCACCAGCTGGCCAACGACACCGTTGTCGAAGCGCACCAACACCTGCGCCGAGTCCTCGCCTTCCATGAAGCGCAACCGGTGCCGTGACAACAACGCGGTGGCCTCGGTCGGTGAGCCTCCTGCGAAGTGAAGCATCAGGTAGGTCGGGTGGTAGCCGGTGTCCATCAGCTCTCCACCACCACTGGTCGCGGCCGTCGCGCGCCAGCCCATGTTCTGCGGGTCGAAATCGTTGTAGAAGCTGTCAGTAGTGCGAACCTCGTAGACCGTGCCGAGTACGCCTTGCTCCAGCAGCTGCTTGGCCTTGGCCACCGCCGGCAGATAGAGCTGGTTGTGAGCGCACATCAACGTCACACCAGCCGCACTGACCGCCCGTTGCACCAGTTCGGCCTGCTGCACCGTGAGGCAGAGCGGCTTCTCGCAGAGAATGTGTTTGCCAGCGTCAGCCGCCGCGACGATTGCGTCGGCATGGAGGTGGTGCGGCAAGCAGATATCGACGGCGTCGAGGTCTGTCTCGGAGATCATCTGCCGAAAATCGGCGTACGCGACGGCATCGAGCTCGGCCGCCCGGCGCTGAACCGTCTCGGTCATCACGTCGGCAACGGCTACCACCCTGATGGCATCCGCGTACGCCCGATAGCCCCGGATATGCGCACCCACAATGCCGCCGCCGCCGATCACACCAACCTTGATCGGGTTCACACTGCACCGCCCGGGTAAGGCACCGTCGCGCCGCTAGCTGCCGCGCTGTTCGCGGCCGCTACGAGGCGGGTGAGCTCGACTGCGCGGGTCAGATTGTCATCGGCTCGGGTGCGGTCGCGAATATGAGTCACCCACCGGCCGAAAGCGTCTTCCTCGTCAGGAGGCACCGGACGTGCCTCCCAGCTATCCGATCCGGAATTACGGATCCGAAGCTGGCGATCCGTACTCTCGTACGCGATGCTCGCGCTGGTGCCGTGGATCTCAATGCTGAACGGGTCGCTGCTCAGGAAGCCGGTTTCGACGACCCCGATCGCCCCATCCGGGTAACCGAGCGTCACAACGGCCTGGTCTTCGACCTGGCGTCGGGTGAACGAGGCGTACGCAGCGCTCACGGTAGCCGGAAGGGCACCCAGGAATAGCTGCGTCAGGTAGACGGGATGGCAGCCGAGATCACTGAGGGCGCCGCCGACGGCAGCCTGCGGGTCATAGAAACGGTCCGGCAGCCACCCGGCGATCGCGCCATCGTGAGACAGCCGAATCCGGCTGTAGGTCAGGTTGCCGAGCCTTTCCTCGCCAAGCTGATCGGCAATCGCCCGGGTGTAGCCGTGATACAGCCGCGGCAAGGACACCACCAATGCGATTCCGCCCTGATCGGCAGCGGCAATGATTTCCTCGGCCTCGTCGACCGTCGGAGCGAGAAGCTTCTCGGTGAAGATGTGCTTTCCAGCCCGAGCGGCGCGGAGCATCAGCGGGTGGTGCGCGGTAGTCGCTGTCGTTACGGTGACCGCGTCGATGTCGTCGCGGGAGAGCAGGTCGTCGAGATCCGCAACGAAGCTCGCCCCAACCGCGTCAGCGCCCGCTTGTCCCCGGGCGGCATCGTCGTCCCAGGCCGCGACGAGCGCGGTGTCCGGATGCTGCTGAGCCCGTGCTGCGTACTCCGCCGCGTGCACATGCCAAAATCCGAGGACCGCAACATTGATCGGGTTGGGCACGGGCAGTCCTTCCGAAGCGTTCAGCTGCGTAGTCATCTAGCAGGAGGAATCGTAATGGCGAACACGCCGCCGACAGCTCAGGAGTTCGCCGACAAGGTCTTCGCGGCCACGCTCGGCACGATGGAGACCTTCAACCTCTACCTCGGCGAGCGTCTCGGTTGGCTTGACGCACTTGCGCAAGCTCCGGCGACTCCGGCAGAGCTCGCGGAGCGAACCGGAACGAACGCGCGCTACGCCGTTGAGTGGCTAGAGCTTCAGGCGGTCTTTGGCAACCTCACGGTCGTCGATGACGGTGCCGGTAATCGGCTACAGAGACGCTATGCCCTGCCAGCTGGCGCAGCGGAAGTGCTGACCGATCGCCACAGCCTTAACTATCTGGGTGCCCTGCCACAGATGATGGCTGCGACCGGCGGACAGCTGGACAAACTCTTGGCGGCATACCGCGCCGGTGGGGGAGTCAGCTGGGCCGAACTTGGTGACAATGCCCGCGATTCCCAGGCAGCACTCAACCGGCCGTGGTTCGAGTCTGCATTGGCACCAGCTCTCGCCTCGGTGCCGGAGGTTCAGGCCGTACTCGAAAAGGCGGGCGCCCGGATTGCCGACGTCGGTTGTGGTGCGGGCTGGTCGACTATCGCGCTGGCACGCGCCTACCCCTCGGCGGCCGTCGTCGGTGTCGATGTCGACGCGCCTTCGATTCAGGCGGCGAACGCCAACACCGAAGCCGCCGGGGTAGCTGATCGCGCCACCTTTCGCGTCGCGCAGGGCAAGTCGCTGAGCCAGTTCGGGCCGTTAGATGCCGCATTCGCTTTCGAGTGCGTCCACGACATGCCGCGCCCTGTCGACGTACTGGCAGCGATCCACCAGGCCGTCCGGGCCGATGGTTTGGTCGTGATCATGGACGAGGCCGTTGCCGATGACTTCACTGCGCCAGGTGATCCAGTTGAGCAGGCGATGTACGGCTACAGCACGCTGATCTGCCTTCCCGACGGCCTGTCGTCGACGCCTTCGGAAGGCACTGGCACGGTGATGCGCCGCTCGATCCTCACCGACTACGCCGAACGCGCCGGTTTCAGCTCGGTCGAGGTCTTGCCTATCGAGGACTTCGGCTTCTGGCGGTTCTACCGACTCCACCATTGAGCCGTCGGCTCTCTGGTCACGTCTGCGGGTAGCTCAAATTTCCGACCAATGCTGGGTTATAGGCCTCGAAACCGCAGTGGCAAGGTCGAATTTCCGACCGTTGCAGAGTTTTCGAAATCTCAATAGCGAGAGAGAGTCGCTCAGTAGCGACGTACCGATCCTGAGGTCACGAGCTGGCGGCGGGCTGCCCGCCGATGCAAGAGCCAGGCTGCCAATACACCGCCAACTGCACCGCCGAGGTGCGCTTGCCAGCTGATTCCTGCGCTGCCGGGAAAAACGCCCCAGATCAGCCCGCCGTAAAACAGCAGCACCAGTACGGCTAGCACAACCTGCGCTGGACGGCGGGACCAGATGCCGCGAGCCAGCAAGTAGGTCAGCCAGCCAAAGATCAGGCCGCTCGCACCCAGAATGATCGTGTGCGGCGGCGTCAGGGACCAGGCCGTCAGGCCCGATGCCACGATGATGATCAATGACGAGACGAGCCACCTGGCCAGCCCACTCAGCAACACGAGGAATCCCAGCACCAGGAAGGGCAGCGAGTTGCTGATCAGATGATCCCAGCCCGCGTGCAAGAACGGTGCGGTGAAGATCTCAGGCACCCCATCGATTTCCTGAGCGTGAATGCCCAGCTGGTCCAGCTCATTGCCGCTCAGCTGATCAAAGAACTCCAGCACCCACATTCCTGCGAGAAGCAGCAGCATGATCAGCAAGGCCCAGCCGGGGCCTGGCACTGAGCGTTCGACCGGGCGTTCGACCATTGTTCACCTTCTCCTGTCCCTAACCAGGTTGCTAGCCGGGCGACCATTCCCGCGCATCCAGCGTGCCTGGCTTGCCCAAATGAGGAGTCTCACAAATGGATGTGCGACCTGGCGGGTCACCCTCTTGTCGAACTGATCCCTGATCACCCGTTGGATTCGCCTGGCGGAGGGGCGCCCCGCAACCTTACGAGGAACTCGCCACGTCCGGCGAACTCGCCAAACCATCGCCCCAGCCTGTCTCGAATTCAGTGTGGAGGAGCCGCTACCAGCTGTATCACCGAAGGCGGTGGATCCTCAGTATTCGTAAGTAGCTTGACGGTTTCTCGCCAAGCATGACGAGCTTTGGACGATTGCGATGTTTACACCTTCCGAGATCGTGGCCCAGGCAGGCCAGTTCGGTGGTGCTGATCTTGCTCAGCAGCGCGGCACCCTTGCCGAACTGGCTCAGATCTGCCAGGCATGGGGTGCGGCGATCGCCACTTTGCACACGACATCGACCCGCCGCCTGCCGGCATCGCTCGCGCCGCGACCGCGAGTGTTGAGCCCACGGCGCCTGATGCCCTCGATGAGGGACGTGGCAGGGGGGTCGGGGTACGCGGCAGTCTTGGAGGCTTACGAGTCCTCCCCCGACCTCCGTGCCGCGGCAATAGAAGTTGATCAGCGCTGGACCGAGCTGCACTGGATCCACGGCAATCTGAGTGCCAGCACCGTCATGGTCGAGGAACAGCCTGCCTTGCGGCTCAGCTTCTTGGATCTGGAGAGCGGTGGCCTGGGCGATCCGGCTTGGGACCTGGCCTCCGCCGTTGACACGATCACCTGGCTATCCCCTCGATGGCATGCAGTCGCGCAGCCGCTGGTGGACTACCTGATCTTGGGATACCGGCGAGCCGGCGGACCAGGTCGGCTGTATCCGGCAATTCAGGCCGTACGAGCGCTCGCCACCGCTATCTGGGTCGCGGAGTCACCGCAGGAACGGACCGGACGAGAGGCTGAGGAAGAACTGGAACTCTGGCTGGACCGGGCCCGGGCGTACGCCGCGCGCGTCGGATGGTTGATGGCTGTCGCCTAGTGCCGTGCATGCGACTTCGGATGCTCGGCACTAGCAGCTTCAGGCCAGCACCGTGGTGCCAAGAAGACGCCCAATGAGGAAGGTTGCCCCGAGTGCGAGCGCGCCGCCGACCAGCACCCGAACAGTCGGCCGTAGCAAGGGGCTGCCGCCGAGGTACGCGCCGGCCGCGCCGGTGATCGCCAGAGCGATGAGAACTGCGACAAAGGTGGCAGAGATTCGCATCGAGGCCGGAAAGATGATCATGGCTAACACGGGCAGCAGGCCTCCGATGAGGAAGGACACCGCTGAGGTGTACGCCGCCCGCCACGGACTGACGATGTCATCTTGATCAATGTTGAGCTCCACTTCCAGGTGCGCCGCTAAAGCGTCCTTGGCCGTCAGCTCTTCAGCTACCTGACGTGCGGTCTGCGGACTCAACCCCTTGTCCTGATACAACTGGGTGAGCTCGGCCAGCTCTTGGACTGGCATCGTTGCCAGCTCGTTCCTTTCCTTGGCTATCAATGTCCGCTCGCTGTCGCGCTGGCTGCTCACCGACACGTACTCCCCAAGGGCCATGGAGATCGCACCACCAACGAGGCCAGCAACAGAGGCGGTCAGGATGGGCCCGAGCTGGGGAGTGGCGCCCGCCACCCCAACCGCAATTGCTGCAACAGAAATGATGCCGTCATTGGCGCCCAGCACACCAGCGCGCAGCCAGTTGAGCCGATTTGCCAGCCCCCCGGAATGTGGCTCGCCGGCGTGCGTCCCCTCCAGCTCTTGCATGTTGCCGAGTCAAGCACGACGCCCAAGCGATCTGCCAGCGCTTACCTGTGCCTGGAGCCTCCGTTCCGGGCGCACTCTCTCAATTCCGCATCCGGGCGCACCCTCTCATGCACTTCCGTCGCAACCTACGTTCACGTGGATTTCTGACGGTCTGCATGGGTTGCTGCCTGTGCAGACCGCCAGCAACCTAGGTTTACCTAGGTTGTCGACAAGGGCGAGTGGCTGCTACCCAGAGGGAGGCCAGCAATGACGGTCGGTTATTCGGGCACACCTTTGCCACAAAAACTGGGCATCAAACCGGGCATGTCAATGACGGCGCTCAATGCGCCGCCCGACCTCGATGCCATTCTCGGGGAGCTGCCTGACGGGGTGACGATCACTCGGCGATTGGGCGGCCATCGCGATCTGGTGCTGATCTTCGTCACCCGCCAAGTCGACATCGCCGCCCGCATTCCGTCCCTGACCTCCGCGATTGCGCCCAACGGCATGATCTGGGTGGCCTGGCCCAAGCGCGCGAGCAAGATCGAGACCGACATGACCGAAGATGTTATCCGGGAGATCGTGCTGCCCACTAGCCCACTGGTGGATGTCAAGGTCTGCGCGATCGACAACGTCTGGTCCGGGCTGAAGCTGGTGATCCGCAAGGAACATCGCTGAGATATCGCCTATTAGCCGAGTGGCTGTACGCGGAGCGTCACGTAGCTCGTCAGGACCTCGCTGGGATCGATCAAGACCGTACTGCTGGACACCCGCCGTGCCTCATGAACACCATGGGCCGGCCAGCTGGTGCACGGCGTCAGGCTCAGAAAGTATCCGGCCCCGTACCACGGAAAGCCGTCGCGCCGACCAGCTTCCAGTGCATACCAGACGTAGGGAAAGACACCTGCGTCCCACTCGATGTCGATCGCTAGTCGACGCGATGGTCGGCTGACTGCGATCAAGGGCTGAGAGAAATCGCTGAGGTAGGCGAGTCTGGTTTCTCCGGCGTCGGGACCTGGCAGCAGCCGCAAGTTGATCATGGCCTCGGGGCCGTGTGATCGTGGCCACGGCATCAGGTCGTCGTAGTTCGCACGTGGGCTGACGTCAGGGTCGGGACGTACCACAGCGGCAGCGGCGTCGACGACGGTTTCCGGACCGAGCAGTGCGCCCCCGAGCATCAGCTGGCTGCCCCACATGGTTTCGATCCGCTCCCGGCCCGCATTGCGTACCGTCTCACCGATCGTGATCTCGCTGTCCTGCATCGAAATGATCTTGGTGATCTCGAATGGCGCGCGGACCAGGCGGCCGGCCATCCGTACCGATGACCCGGTGAACTCCCAATCCAGCCAGGTGAGTCGAGCCTCCCCGTCATGCCCCCACTCCACGCCGTGTAGCGAGATCGAGTCACCGCCATTGGGGAACAGCGTCTGCCAGCCACCGGCGAGGCTGTCGATCATCTGGGCTTGGGACGTGCCCGGCACCGAGTGCGCCCCACGGTGCCGCAGCCCCCAGGGAGTCGACCAGAGCACCTCGGCAGCGTCAGCCCGGCGCGTCAGGGACGTGATGGTGCCACCCAGACCAGGGATGATCTCGGCGGTGAGCGCCTCAGTGGAGAGCCGGAGAACGTCCCAACCTCTGAAGCGCCGCTCCTCCAGCTCAGCCATGCGCTGAGCCTATTGGCGCGCTCTACCTATTGCTCGCTCCGCTCGCTGAGGCTGCCGCCTGTTGGCCGCTGCCTTCCTCACTCACTTGCAGACGAGAGGCGTGTCTGCTCGCTCGTTCGTCCAGGACAGCGGCGCGGCAGCCTGGACCTATTGCTCGCCCCGCTCGCTGAGGCTGCCGCCTGTTGGCCGCTGCCTTCCTCACTCACTTGCCGACGAGAGGC
>Ga0307302_10001176_pt1 | contig 11492 bp, 9 predicted proteins | sample ER_DNA_183_FD_194490 | JGI IMG/M metagenome (GOLD analysis project Ga0307302, IMG submission 194490) | Bulk soil microbial communities from the East River watershed near Crested Butte, Colorado, United States - ER_DNA_183 | ecosystem: Environmental > Terrestrial > Soil > Floodplain | place: USA... | reverse complement strand
TCCCGGCGCCCGCGCTCGGCCAGCCCGGTGTGCTGCGAGCGGTGATGATGACCGGTGCGGGCTTCTGCCTGGTCGGACTGATCGGGCTCGGCCTTGGCGCCATCATCCGGCACACCCCGGCCGCCATCGCCGTGCTCGTCGTCGGCGTCTACATCGTCTCCCAGATCGTCGGCGCAGCCGCTCATGCGGTGATGGGATACGTCCCGATATCGATCGTCGCGAACTCGCTGAGCACGACCCAGCCGCTGCCCGGCATGCTGCCGCCCTGGACCGGGCTCGGCATGCTCTGCCTCTACGCCGCCGTGACGCTCGGCGTCGGCGGGTGGCTGCTCGGCAGGCGGGACGCCTGAGCGGGACAATGAGCGCATGGGCACCACGGGGGTCTCGGTGGCCCCGATGACCGCGCTCGCCCGCGCCGCGCTGCGGGAGCCGTTTACCCGCCGGGCACGCGGCGAGCTCCTGTTCTGCCTCGTCGGGGTCCTGGTCGGCCTGGCCGTCATGGCCGTCATCGTGGCGCTGCTCGTCCCGGGGACCGCCCGGTCCGTGACGCGCGCCGCCGCGATCGTCGGGGTGCTGCTGCCGCTGGTACTGGCGACCGGCATGGCGCGGAGGCTCGGCGCGGCCCACCGCCACCTGGCCGAGCGGCTGCTCGGCGAGCGGGTCGCGCCACCGCCGCCGGTCAGCCCCCGCCGGGGCATCCTCGGCCGGCTCGGCGCGGGGCTGCGCGACGGCCCCGGCTGGCGGGCCGTGGCGTACACGCTGCTGAAGCCGCCGATCGCCGTGGTCGAGCTCTACGCCGTCTTCCTCTGGGCCGACGGGCTGGCGAACCTCACCTACCCGTTCTGGTGGGGAATGTTCCGCAACCATGCGCCCGGCGTGCGGTTGAGCCCGGTGCTGGTCGGCACCCCGTTCCCCGGCCGCGTGTTCCACGTCGGCACCTATCCCGGCACGTTCCTGGCCCTGGCGCTCGGCGTGACGATGGTGCTCGCCGCCCCCTGGGTGACCAGGGCGGCCGTCTCGGCGGACCGCTGGCTCCTCCGGGGCCTGCTCGGCCCGGGCAGGCTCGCCGAGCGGGTCCGCGACCTGGAGCAGACCCGGGCGCTGGCGGTGGATGATTCCGCGGCGCTGCTGCGCCAGGTCGAACGCGACCTGCACGACGGCGCGCAGGTCCGGCTGGCCGCGCTGGCGATGCACCTGAGCATGGCCAAGGAGAAGCTCGGCGACGACGGCGACCCGTTCGACGTCACTGGAGCCCGCGAGCTGGTCGACGCCGCGCACCGTGGCGCCAAGGACGCCCTGGCCGAGCTCCGCGACCTGGCCCGTGGCATCCACCCGCCGGTGCTCGACAACGGCCTGACCGACGCGCTCGCGACCCTCGCCGCCCGCAGCGCCATCCCGGTCGAACTGGCCACCGACATCCCGGTCCGGCCCACGCCGGCGATCGAGACGATCGCCTACTTCTGCGCCGCCGAGCTGCTGGCCAACGCCGCCAAGCACAGCCTCGCGAACCGGGTCGGCGTGCAGGCGACCGGACGGGGCGGGATGCTGCTGCTCACCGTCACCGACGACGGCGCCGGCGGGGCGAATCCTCACGGCAGCGGCCTGGCCGGGCTCGCGCAGCGGGTCAGCACCGTGGACGGCCGCCTGGACGTCGCCAGCCCGCTTGGCGGGCCGACGCGGGTCACCGTCGAGCTGCCGCTGCGCGCGTGAGAGCATTGCCGGCCATGCGGGTCGTGATCGCGGAGGACGCCGCGGTGATGCGAGAGGGGCTCATCCGGCTGCTGCTCGACCGTGGCCACGAGGTGTGCGCCGCCGTGGCCGGCGGCGACGAGCTGCTCGCCGCCGTGGCGGAGCACCGTCCCGACGTCGCGGTGGTGGACATCCGCATGCCGCCGACCCATACCGACGAGGGGCTGCGGGCCGCCCTCGTGCTCCGCCGCGACCATCCGAGGACGGGTGTGCTGGTGTTCTCCCAGTACATCGAGACCAGGTATGCGGCCCGGCTGCTGGAGGGCGGCGCCGCCGGCGTGGGCTATCTGCTGAAGGACCGAGTCGCCGACGTGGCCGAGTTCGCCGACGCGCTGGCCCGGGTCGCCTCCGGCGGCACCGCGCTCGACCCGGAGGTGGTCGCCCAGCTCCTCGCCGCTGGCCGTCACGCGCAAGGCCTGGCCGCGCTGACCCCGCGCGAGCGCGAGGTCCTCGCCCTGATGGCCGAGGGCCGCTCCAATGCGGGGATCGCGGCCGCCCTGGTCGTCTCCAGCGGGGCGGTGGAAAAGCATGTGGCCAGCATCTTCGGCAAGCTCGGCCTGCCGCCCTCAGAAGGCGACAACCGCCGGGTGCTCGCGGTCCTGCGCTACCTCGACCCCTGAGGCGCGACCTGTTGAGCGGCGGGGAGCTCGCTTGGGGTGGGGTTGGCTGGTGGGTCGAGTGGTTCGCTGGGGAGGTGTTGGAGGTGCTCGTAGACGAGCGATGTCCGATCAGCCGCCGGGTACGAGGTCCTTGGGGCTGGCGTGGACCTCGGTCTTCGCGATCCCGCGCAGGTTGGTGGAGCTGTCGAGCCGCACCGGCACCGCCCCGCCGGCGGGGACGGCGTCGACGCTGTCGGACTGTCCGCCGATGATCCGCCCGGACCGGTCGTAGTAGACCGCGACGACGTCGGCGCCGCTGAGGGGTTGTCCGAGCGTGGAGCGGACGGTGGCGGTGGTGATCAGCTCGCCCGCCACGACCGAGGTCCGCACGCCTGATGCGCTCAGCTTGCCGGTCAGGCCCTGCCCTGGCGCGAAGCCGCCGACCAGGATCTGGACGCGCATCCTTCGCGCGCCGCGCACGCCGGTGGTGTCGGCGACCGCGGCGGTCTGCCCTGGCAGCAGCGCGTCGAGCTCCTCGTCCTTGGTCTCCACGACGGCGCCGTTGGCGCCGGTGAAGGTCACGATCACCCGAACGTTCTGCGCGACCTGGTCGTTCCTCGGATTGCGGAGCACCACGGCGTAGCTCACGTCGACGTCGCCGTCGGGCTCGGGCGGGAGCTGGGTGAACCCTGACCGGACGACCTGGACGGTCCCGGCGACCGGCACCGTCTGGGTGGTCGGAGCAGCGGTCGTCTGGCTTGGCGCTGTCGACGGCGCCGCCGCCGTCGTGGGCGTGGCTGCGGTGGAGGCGGTCGTGGGCTGGTCGTCGCCGGTGAGCGACGGTAGCGCCAGGGCGGCGATGGCCACGAGGGCGATGATCGCGGCGCCGACGCCGACCAGGACGCCGGTGCCAGGACGGCGCCTGGACGGCCTTCCTGCGGTCGGCGGTGCCTGCGGCGTCCATGGGGCGTCGACCGGCGTCGACGCGAACTGCTCGGTTTGCCTGCCCTGGTTCACGGGTGGCCCTGTGGCCGGGTGCTCCCGCGGGAGTTGCTCGAACTCCTGGGTCGGCTGTTCGGTGACCGGCAGGTCGGGCTGCTCGGCGCTCGGGGGCTCCTCCGGCGGGAGCTGCTGGAATGCTTGGGTCGGCTGTTGGGCGGCCGCCTGCTGGTCGCGCTCGACGGTGGGGTCGCTCTCGCCGGGCGCACCCGGATGCTCGACGGGCTCGTCCGCGCCGGTGCCGCCCTTAGACTCGGTGCTCACGATCATGCCTCCCGTCTGCGCATCGGTCCGCCGCTGCTTGGGACGATGGTCCACTTGAACCGTGATGGCAAGAACCGAACGCGTCAGGCCTGGCGGTCCCGCCTTCAGGATCGGTCACTGTTCGTTCCCGGTCGGGGCCGACGAGGTCGGGCCCGGCCTGGCTGGCGTGGTCGCCGTGCGGGGCGGCCGGCCCGCGGTGGCACGCCGGCGCAGGTCTTCCCACAGGCCCGGGTCGGCCCGTAGGTCGTCGCGGGTCAGCGGGGTCAGCGCGGACGGTTCGACCTGATCCAGGGCCGAGCCGGCGACGTCGGGCCCAAGGCCGGCGTCGGCGGCGGCCAGCGCCCGCTCGGCGCCGACCATGCGGCCGAGGGAGACAAGCAGCTCGGCCACGTCGGCGGCGAGCACCTGGCGGTCGGCCATCGCCTCACTGGCGTCGAAGTCGACCAGCCAGGGCCGGTGGCGCTCATCCACCATCACGCTCCACCGTCCGAGGTCGTGGTGGGCGATGCGGTTGGCGTGCAGCTGGCCGACCTGCCGCCACAGCTCGGCCAGCAGCTCGTCGGCAATCTGCTCGGGTGGCAGCTCGGCCAACGACATCCCGGGGATGTAGGCCATCACCAGCAGGCCAGCCCCGTTGCCGGTCGGGCGGGCCAGCACGACCTTGGGGACCCGCACCCCGGCCGCACCGGCCAGGAGGGCCATGTACGCCTCCCGCTCCACCTGCTCGGACGGGGAGCCGAAACGGCCCGGGTCGACCTCGCCCCGCTTGGCCAGCCGCCGCCAGACCCGGTAGGCGAGATCCCAGTCCCGGCGCTCGCGCGGGATGAACTTGACGAACAGCCGCTCCCCATCGGCGGTGGTGGCCAGGAAGCGGGCCGAGCGCGGCGCGTCGGGACGGCCCTGCGCCTGGACCTTCACCGGCTGGAACCCGCTGTCGAGCAGCGCCCGGCGGATGCGGTCGGCCGATGGGCTGCCGCCGGGAGCGCCGAGGAGCAGGTGCACGGTCGCGCCGACAGCCCAGCCGACCGCCGCGCCGCCGATCACGTCCAAGGGCAGGTGGGCGCCGACGTACAGGCGGGACAGGCACACCACCGCGGCCAGCGCCCAGGCGACCCGGCGGGCGCGCCGGCCCAGGTAGGGGCTGGCCACCGCGGCCAGCCCCACGGCCACCGCGGCATGGCCCGAGATGTAGCCCAATCCGGTCGCGGCCGGCCCGTGGAGGGTCACGTCGGGCAGGTACTGCGACGGCCGGCCACGCTGGACCAGCCCCTTGACCAGCCTGGCAAGGAAGTAGCCGCCGAACCCGGCAATCGCCAGGTTCACCGCCAAGCGGTAGCGGCGGCTCAGGGCCGCTGCCACGGCCACCACCGGGACCACCAGCACGTTGCCGAGCTGCATGACCGTCCACACCAGCGGGTACAGCACGCCGGGGAGGTCGTTGACCAGCCGGAAGGCGTCGATCTCGAGCTCGTCGATGTGGTTGCGGTTCACCAGCTTGATCGACAGCAGCAAGACCGCGACCGCGGCCACCAGTCGGACGGCGTCGCCGGGATGGCGAGGCAGGAACAGGTCAGGCCTGACCCCGGCCCGCCCCTCCTGGTGCTGGATCGACATGGCGCTCCCCCGGCCGGCATCCCACCCAACACTCGGAATGCTACAAGCGCCGGTTCCCGGCCGGCTCGGAGCCGCCGGAACCGCTCCAACGCATGCCGCAGGAGCCGCTGTCGGGACCACGGCGGGCGGTCACAGGTCCCGGCGCCGGAAGCAGGCGACAGCCAGGCCGAGGCAGAGCGTCGGGTAGGCCACTGCCCAGGCGAGCAGGGCTGGTGCGATCGGGGTGGTGGATCCGAACGGTAGCTCCAGGTCGGCACCGCCGGCGACCGAGCTGGCGATCAGCAGCCCCGACGGCAGCACGTGGTACGAGGCCCCGCGCCAGACCGCGTCGGCCGGGAGCAGCAGGCCCACCGCGGTCCCCAGGTTGGCCAGGAGCTCGTTCCCGGGCGGGATGCTGCCGATGAACCCGACGATCCCCCCGAGCCACGCCAGTCCGAACAGCGCCAGCATGATGACCCCGTTGGTGAGGGTCGGCAGGACGCTGCTGCCGAGCACGCTCACGGCCAGCAGGACGAGCACCTCGAGGATCATCAGCCCCACCGCTCGGGTCGCGTCTCCAGCCTCGTAGCCGGCGACGACCCGGGCGGTGAGCAGCAGCGAGCCGCTCATCACCACCACGTAGACGGTGAGCATGCCAGCCAGGGCGAGGAAGCGGCCGAGGAGGTAGTCCAGGCGGCTGATCGGACGGGCGAGGACGGCGTGGAGCGCGCCCGAATCGACCTCCGGGGAGACCGACGCGACCCCGAGGAACAGCCCGAGGAGCGCGGCGAGGAACTGGACCCCGTACAGCCCGAGGACGACCAGGATGGTGGAAAGGACCAGCAGCTGCTCACGCGGGCTCACCGGGCCGCTGTCCCCAGCCTGCGCGCCGAGCAGGTTTCGCTCCTGGCTGTGGTAGAGCAGGGAGAAGGCCAGCGCGAACACGACCACGAAGGCGATGCTGAGCACCACGCCGGCGAGCAGCAGCCTGCGCCGCCGTGCCTCCAGGACGGTCCAGCGCGCCACGACCAGGAGGTTCACTGTTCGTGCACCTCCCCGACCAGGTCCACGAAGACGTCCTCCAGCGACCGCTGCACCGGCACCAGCCCGTAGAGCCGGTAGCCCGCCCCGACCACCGCGGCGGCCAGGTCGGGTGCCACGTCGAGGGTCGCGACGGCGAGGGTGACGGCGGTGCCCTCGACCCGGGCGACGTCCCCATGACGAGCTACCAGCGCCAGCAGGTCCCGGTCGACGCGGTCGAGCAGGATTCGCAGCTGGGTCACGCCGTCGGCGAGATCGTCCAGCCGCCCGCTGGCGACCATCCGGCCCTGGTTGACGATCGCGACCCGCTCGCAGACCGCCTCAACCTCGGTGAGCAGGTGGGAGTTGAGGAACACCGTGACCCCGTCGGCGGCCAGCTCCCGGACCAGCTCGCGGACGTCGCGGCGCCCGACCGGGTCCAGGGCCGAGGTTGGCTCGTCGAGCAGCACGAGGTCGGGCCGGTGCAGGATGGCGAGGGCGAGACCGAGCCGCTGGGTCATCCCCTTCGAATAGCGGCGGACGCGCTCGCCACCCCGCCCGGTCAGACCGACCCGCTCCAGTACCTCGGGGATCCGCTCGGCCCGCTCGGCGCGGCCCAGCCCGCTCAGGCGGCCGTGGAAGTCCAGCAGCTCCACGCCGGTCGCCCACTCCTGGAAGCGGAAGTGCTCCGGCAGGTAGCCGAGGCGGCGGCGGGCGGCCGGGTCGGAGGGTGGGCGGCCGAACACCAGCGCCTCCCCGCCGGTGGGCCGGACCAGCCCGAGCAGGATCTTCATGGCGGTGGTCTTGCCGGCGCCGTTGGGTCCGAGGAAGCCGAAGACCTCCCCGGCGCCGACCTCGAGGGTCAGCCCGTGGAGCGCGACCCGGTCGCCGAAGGCCTTGTGCACGGCGGACATGGCGATCGCCGGGACCGGCTGCCCGGTCCCGGCGACCCGTTCCTTCCGGTCAGCCGAGGCTGTTCGCGACATCGAGTGCCTCGCCAGCCCCGATCACGCCTGCGACACCCCAGATGTACCCGCCGTGCCTCCAGAGCAGGGCGTGCACCTTTCCGGTCGAGTCCGCGAAGCTGAGCGCCTCGCTGCCGCCGACGCTCGCCGCCCGCCAGCGCACCTGGTCGGAGGGGACCGGCAGCGGCAAGGTCGTGCGCCAGTCGCTGAGGTTGCGGAGCTGCTCGACCGCCCCCTTCGGCAGGCCCGGCAGGTGCAGCACCAGCTCACGGAGTTCCTCGAGGCTGGCGCCGCCGGCGGCGTCCATGCCGATCGTGCCGGCCTTGCCGACCAGCAGCCGCGGTGTGCCGTCCCGCCCCGCGTACTGCTGCACCACGATCGCGGGGACCTGGATCACCAGCTGGGCCCCGTCGAACCGCTCGGGGATGGTCACCTGCGCCTGGCCGTTGCGCCGGAAGTAGGCGATCGCCTGGTCGCGGTCGAAGGTGAGCCGTGCGGTGTGGGCCCGGTTCACCAGGACCCGTTCCGGCGTGGCGCCCACGCCACGTGGCAGCGCGGACCGGTCGACCGCGTGGACCGGGAAGCCGGCGAGCCGGCTCGCCTCGGCGAGATCCCGCACGGCCAGCGGTGTCACCAGGCGGTCCAGCTCACGCTGGTCGCCGCTGAACACACCGGTCTGCACCAGCTGGGTCATGGCGGCGTTGAGCTGGACCGCCTGGCTGTGGTCGAGCGCCACCACCTGGAAGCGCTCGCTGCGGAAGTGCGCCAGGAAACCGGCGGCGGCGGCTCTCCCGCCTGGTGTGGCGATCATCGTGGTCAACACGACCACCACCACCAGCGCCGCCGCCACACCTCGGGCCCTGGTGCCCAGCCGGGCGAGCCGGCCCCCACGGCGAAGCGGTACCACCGGCTCCGGCGGGTCCGCGGTGCGCGCGGCCGGCCCATCAGCGGTGGCCGCCCGTACCGCGAGCAGGCGGGCGCGCCGCTGCTCGAAGCGGGTCAGGGCGGCCTCGACCGCGGCCGGGGACAACCGGCCGTCCGGCCCGGTCATGGCGATCGCCGGTGCGGCCAGCTCGGCGTTGCGCCGCAGCTCGGCGACGGTGTCGAGGCAGGATGCGCAGGCCTGCACGTGGTCGCGCAGCCGCGGCGGGGCGGCCCCGGCGTCGTCGTCGAGCGACACGCGCAGGGTACCGAGGTCAGGGCAGGGCATCGTCAGCTCCCGGGTCGGCGTCGTTGCGGTCGAGATAGGCGTCACGGAAGGCCCGCTCCCCGCGGGCGAGCAGGACCCCGACCGAGCCGACGGCCAGGTCAAGCGTTGCCGCGATCTCGGCATAGGAGAAGCCGGCGTGGCGCAGCAGCAGGCATGCCCGCTGCCGTTGCGGCAGGCTGGCCAGCGCCTGGCGCACGGCCCGCTGCTGCTCGGCGCGGAGCACGTCCAGCAGCGGGCCGCCCCCGGCGTCGGCCTCTTCGTCCGCCCGCTCCAGCCGGCCGGCGCGGTCCAGCCGTGCCGTGGCGCGGCGCCGGCCGCGCAGCCGGTTGTAGGTGGCGTTCAGGCAGACGCGCCGCAGCCACGCCGCCACCTCCTCCACCGGCCGGCCCAGCACCGGCTGGCCGTCCAGCTTGAGGAACGTCTCCTGGACGACGTCTTCGGCCTCGCCGTGGTCGCCGAGCAGTCGATAGCTGAGGGAGTACAGCTCGCCGTAGCGAGCCCGGAACACCGCCTCGAACCGGTCCCGCGTGTCGGCGGCAGCGGTGGCCTCGTCCCGTACGGCTATCACCCAGCCGCTCCCCATGTCGTCCGATCGCCAAGGTAGCTTCCGCCCTGTCCAACACCGCCCGCCAGCCGCTTCTTACACGACCTCCCCCCGGAGCGTCACGCGGCGCCGCACCGCGTCGGCCATGGACACCGGCAGGCCTTGCGTCGCGCCGGCCGGAGCGCTAGCGTTCGCCGGAATTAGGTCAACCTAACGGTCTCCCCAGGAGCCAACGATGTCGACCAACCAAACGATTGTGCTTGGCGCCATCGCCGGGTTCACGATTTTCCTTGGCCTGCCCATCGGGCGTCTGCAGATGGCCAGCCCGCGTGGCCGGGCATTCCTCAACGCCATCTCCGCCGGCATCCTGGTGTTCCTGCTGTTCGACATCCTTGCCCACGCCACCGAACCGGTCGAGGAGGCGATGACCCAGGCCAAGGACGGCGTGACGGCCTGGGGCGAGTTCGTCGGGCTCAGCCTGGTCTACGTGCTCGGCTTCGGGGTCGGCCTGGTCGGGCTGCTCTACGCCCCCCGGCTGTGGAGGCGTCCCGAGCGGACCAGCATCGGCCCGGGCGCCATGGCCGCGGTCGAGAGCGAACTGCAGAAGCCGGCCGCCCAGGCCGCCGCGCTGCGGGTCGGCATGTCGATCGCGACCGGCATCGGCCTGCACAACTTCTCCGAGGGGCTGGCGATCGGCCAGGCGGCCAAGAGCGGCGCCGTCTCACTGGCCGCGCTGCTCATCGTCGGGTTCGCCCTCCACAACGCCACCGAAGGGTTCGGCATCGTCGGGCCACTGGCGGCAACGAACACGCGAGCGTCGTGGGGCTGGCTCGGGCTGGCCGGGTTGGTCGGCGGCGGCCCCACCTTCCTCGGCACCGTCGTGGGCACCTGGTTCGACTCGGTGTTCGTGTTCGTGGGCTGCCTGGCGTTGGCCGCCGGCGCCATCCTCTACGTGATCGGCGAGTTGCTGCCCATCGGCCGCCGCCTGTCCTGGGAGATCACCCTGTGGGGCCTGCTGGTGGGCTTCCTCCTCGGCGTGGCGACCGACCTCATCCTGGTAGCGGCCGGCGGGTAGGTGGCGACCGGGTCGCGGCGAGCGCCCGGTCGAGCTGCCTAGGTCAACGGCCACGACGGGCTGAACCGCGCTGGTTGCGACCCGGGTTCAGGTGACGCTCAGGGCAGCCTCGGCCTGGACACCGCTGGCGGTTCCGGCGGCCAGGCCGAGACCGGTCCGTGTTGGGGTCCACCACGTAGCGGCTGGGGCGCCCGGCGGCTCGATGGCCTGGCGCCGGCGAAGGCATCCAGGGTCGCCTCCAACAGTGGCAGCATCGCGTTGACCCGGCGGGCGCGGATAAGAAGATCCCACAGCGGCTCGAACCGCTTCCAGCCACCGGCGTAGGCGACGTGCCGTGCCGCCTGCCGGGCGGTCGACTGGCCCGCTGCCCCGCGGGCGATCGCGCTCCAGCGATAGAAGTCCCGGTAGGCGCGGCGGTAGCCGGCGAGAAGCTGTTCAGGCCGCAAGCGGCGCGGTTGGTAGACGACGTGGCGGGTGTCGTAGTGGTCCCAGTTCGCGTCGGTGATGCGACCCTCGCCGGCCAGCCGGGTGTGCAACGCCGTGCCCGGGTAGGGCGTCATGATGTGGAAGGTTGCGGTCTCCATGCTCCGGCTGGTCGCCCACTCAACCGTGGAGTCGAAGACGTCGTCGGCGTCGTCGTCCAGGCCGAACACGAAGCTTCCGTTGACCATGATGCCCAGGGAGTGGACCCGCCGGATCACCTGGTCGTAGTCACGCGCGAGATTCTGACGCTTGGCGTGCCGCCGGAGGTTCTCGGGGTTGAGCGTCTCGAAGCCGATGAACACGCTGCGCATGCCGGCTTCGGCGGCCTGCTCGATCAGGTCGGAGTCCAGGATCGCGTTGACGGTGCTCGCGCCCTGGAACACCCGCCCCATCCCGCGCATGCCTGCGAACAGGGCGGCGGCGAAGCGCCGGTGGCCGAGCAGGTGGTCGTCGAGGAAGTACAGGTGTCGGCCTGGGAGCCGCTCGATCTCGGCCAGTACCTGGTCGACGGCTCGGGTGTAGAAGGACTTCCCGCCTTGATAGAACGCGTCCTTGTAGCAGAAGTCGCAATGGTGCGGGCAGCCACGCGAGACCACCAGGGAGTTGGGACAGAGGTACCGTCGTCGGTCGATCAGGTCGCGCCGCAGTGGCGGGGCACCGAGCAGCGTGCGCTCGTGCGAGGCGTAGCGGGCCAGCGGCTGTCCACGCCGGAAGTCGACGAGAAAGCGCGGCCAGGTGTCCTCCCCGGGCCCGAGGAACACCGTGTCGGCATGGTGGGCGGCCTCGTCGGGCAGTGCCGTGACGTGGAGGCCGCCGAGGGCCACGTGGCTGCCGCGCCGGCGGTAATGATCAGCGAGCTGGTAGGCGCGGTACGCCGAGGTGATGTAGACCGACATGACCACCAGGTCCGGTCGGTCGTCGGTGGTGAGCGGCATGACGTGCTCGTCCTCGAGCACGACCTGGTCGTCGGCGTCGAGGTACCCCGCCAGCG
>Ga0307302_10001174_pt1 | contig 11495 bp, 13 predicted proteins | sample ER_DNA_183_FD_194490 | JGI IMG/M metagenome (GOLD analysis project Ga0307302, IMG submission 194490) | Bulk soil microbial communities from the East River watershed near Crested Butte, Colorado, United States - ER_DNA_183 | ecosystem: Environmental > Terrestrial > Soil > Floodplain | place... | reverse complement strand
TCGCCGACCCCGACTCTGGGTACATCACCGGGGAGATGTACGGGATCAACGGCGGACTGTACATGTGAAGGTGCAAGGCAAGGAGGTTCAGCGTGGCTGAAGCGCGTGAAGTCGTCGTCCTTTCCGGGGTCCGCACGGCCGTCGGGAAGTACGGGGGCAGCTTGAAGGACATGCCGCCCGCCGACCTGGGGGCGGCGGTGGTCCGGGAGGCGGTCAGCCGGTCCGGGCTCGAGCCGGCCGAGGTCGGGCACACGGTGTTCGGCAACGTGATCCACACCGAGACCCGCGACATGTACCTGTCCAGGGTGGCCTCGGTGAACGGCGGCCTGCCGGTGGAGACGCCGGCCTTCACCCTCAACCGGCTGTGCGGGTCGGGGCTCCAGGCCATCGTGTCGGCCGCCCAGCTGGTCATGCTCGGTGACACCGACGCCGCCCTGGCCGGCGGGGTCGAGTCGATGAGCCGCGGCCTGTACGGGCTGCCGGCGTTGCGCTGGGGGGCGCGCATGGGCGAGACCAGCGCCTCCGACATGATGGTGGGGGCGTTGACCGACCCCTTCGACGACTGCCACATGGGGGTCACGGCCGAGAACGTGGCCGGCAAGTGGGGCATCTCCCGCGAGGACCAGGACGCCCTGGCCGTGCAGAGCCACCAGCGCGCGGCCAAGGCGACCGCCGAGGGCTACTTCAAGGAGCAGATCCTCCCCATCGAGCTCAAGTCCCGCAAGGGCACCGTCACCTTCGACACCGACGAGCACATCCGGGCCGACGCCTCGCTGGAGGGGATGGCCAAGCTGCGGCCGGTGTTCGACAAGAACGGCTCGGTGACCGCCGGCAACGCCGCCGGGATCAACGACGCCGCCGCCGCGGTGGTCCTGTGCGACGCCGAGGTGGCCGAGCGCAAGGGCCTGGAGCCGCTGGGGCGGCTGGTCGCCTACGCCCACGCCGGGGTCGAGCCCAAGTACATGGGCATCGGGCCGGTGCCGGCGGTGCGGCTGGTGCTCGAGAAGGCCAACCTGAAGGTCGACGACATCGACGTGTTCGAGGTCAACGAGGCCTTCGCGGCCCAGGCCCTGGCCGTGGTCCGGGACCTGAGCCTGCCCGAGGACCGCACCAACCCCAACGGCTCCGGGGTGTCGCTGGGGCACCCGATCGGGGCCACCGGCTGCATCCTCACCGTCAAGGCCCTGTACGAGCTGAAGCGGACCGGAGGCCGGCGGGCGCTGGTCACCATGTGCATCGGCGGCGGCCAGGGCATCGCGGCGATCTTCGAGCGTGCCGCATGAGCCCTCACGTCCGAGGAGGGGGTTCATCGATGAGCGGCGAGGACCCCACCGCCAAGATGGCCCCGGGCGACGAAGCCCCCAAGGGCACCCCCGGCGCCGGCACCGGCGTGGTGATCGAGGAGGTCGGAGGAGCCTAAGGAGAGCTGCCTGGAGCCGCCTTCGGCGGCAGCTGATCCATTCCGCCCGGCAATGTCGCCGGGCGGCTACTTCTCGTGGATGTAGGAGCCGGGGGCGTCGGCGATGGGGGGGTGCTTGTCGCCGCCCATGGGTGGGGGCTTGCGGCGCTGGCCGCCGTGGGCCTTGGCCCAGTCGAGCCAGTCTTCCCACCAGGAGCCCTGGTGCTCGGTCGCCCCGGCCAGCCACACGTCGGGGTCGGGGGGGTTGTCGTCGTTGGTCCAGTGCTTGGCCTTGGGGCTGGGCGGGTTGACGATGCCCGCGATATGCCCCGAGGAGCTGAGCACGAACCGGCTGTTGCCCTTGACCAGCTGGGTGGTGTTGTACGACGACTTCCAGGGGGTGATGTGGTCGGTCACGGCCCCGACCAGGTACAGGTCCTGGATCACCGCGTCCAGGTGCAGGCGCACCCCGGCCAGCTCCATGTCGCCCCGGGCCAGCTGGTTGTCCAGGTAGCAGGTGCGCAGGTAGAACGAGTGCATGGCCGCGGGCATGCGGGTCGAGTCGGCGTTCCAGGCCAGGATGTCGAAGGCCGGCGGGTCCTCGCCCATGAGCCAGTTGCTGGCCACGTAGTTCCAGATCAGGTCGTTGGCCCGCAGCAGGTCGAAGGTGGTGGCCATCTCGCGGCCCTCGAGGTAGCCCTGGCGGGCCATCTTGGCCTCCAGGCGCTCGACCGTCTCGGCGTCGGTGAAGGTCCCCAGCACCCCGGGCGAGGAGAAGTCGATCAGGGTGTTGAGCAGGGTCGCCGACCGGACCCGCTGGTCGCCGATGGCGTCCAGGTAGGCGATCAGCATGGTGGTCAGGGTGCCGCCCAGGCACAGCCCGACCACGTTGGCCTGGGGCGCCCCGGTGATGTCGCGGACCACGTCCAGGGCGGTCACCGGGCCCTGGAGCAGGTAGTCGTCCAGCTTGATCCCGCGCATGGTCTGGTCGGGGTTGCGGTAGCTGATGGCGAACACGGTGTGGCCGTGGTCGACCGCCCACTGGATGAAGCTGCGCCCGGGGGCCAGGTCCATCACGTAGTACTTGTTGATCCAGGGCGGGCTGCACAGGATCGGCGTCTCGTAGGTGGTGCGGGTCGTCGGCTCGTACTGGAGCAGCTCCATCAGGGAGTTGCGGAACACCACCTTGCCCTTGGTGGCGGCCAGGTTCTCGCCCAGGGTGAACGGGGTGGTGTCGACCTGGCGCGGCTTGCCGCCGTTGCTGACCAGGTCGTCCAGGAAGTTGTTGAGCCCCTTGGCGGCGCTGCGCCCGCCGGTGTCGAAGGCCCGCTTGAGCGCGGCCGGGTTGGTGGCCAGGAAGTTCGAGGGCGCCATGGCGTCGATCAGCAGCTGGGTGGCCAGCTCGGCCTTGCCCTGCCAGCGCGGCCCCAGCTCGGCCGCGGCCACCAGCTCCCTGGCCAGCCGGGCCGTCAGCAGGTAGCCCTGCTGGAGCCCGAAGAACAGGGGGTTGCCGTCCCAGGCGGTGTCGGCGAAGCGGCGGTCCCTGGCCGACGGCGGGATCGGGGGGCTGTTCTGGGCCCCGAGGAACCTGGCCGCGCCGACCGCACCGGTGGCGGCCAGGCCGGCGGCGTACCGCAGCCCGGCCAGCGCCCCGCCGAAGGGATGGCGGGCCAGTCCGGCCCCCACCTCGGCCATCGCCCGGGCCAGTGAGACCGGGTCGACGCTGGCCACCAGCCCGGCCTCGGGGCCAAGGGCCTCGGCCGCGCGCTCGGCGACCCGTTCAGCGTCCTGTCGGTCCATCCCATGGTCACTATGACGAGCAGCCGCGTACTACGTCAACTGGCCCCGGAAAGCACGACGAGGCCCTGGATGGGCCTCGTCATACCGGGGGATTCCCGTTCGGGGGGACTGGGTCAGCTCTTGACGCTCCTGGCGGCCTTGGTGCCCTCCGCCTCGATCCGCTCGTAGAGGGGGGTGGTCACCTCGAGCGCCTTGTGCAGGAACTCGCGCTGGGCCTTGAGCAGCTCGGCGGCGAAGTCGTAGGCGGTGTCGACCAGCTCGGCCGGGGAGGGGTAGCGCTCGGCGCCAGGCCAGGCAGCGGTGCGGGGCACGAACTGCTCGGCCGCCTCGGTCCAGCTGCGCAGGCCGTCGACGACGGCCTCCTGGCCCTTGCGGATGGTGTCGAGGACCTGGCCCTGCAGGTCGTCGGTGGCGGTCTTGGTGGTGGCCAAGGTGCTTCCTTTCCGTGAAGTCGTTCTCCGTGGAGTCGTTCCGTGCGCAAACTATACTTAGCACACCGATGGTTTGTCAAGTGCTAGCATCATCCGGAGATGAACGACCTGTGGAAGTCGCAGATGGAGGCCCTCGGCTCCTTCATCCGGACCCAGCGCAAGATGGCCGACCTGTCGCTGCGGGAGCTGGCCGAGATGACCGAGGTCTCCAACCCGTACCTCAGCCAGCTGGAGCGGGGCCTGCACCAGCCGTCGGTCCGGGTCCTCAAGGCGATCGCCGACGCCCTCAACGTGTCCGCCGAGACCCTCCTGGTCCAGGCCGGCCTGCTGGAGGACGGGGGCGGGGAGGCCGAGGCCGCCCGGTCCTCGGTCGAGTCGGCCATCCGCACCGACCCGGTGCTGTCCGACGACCAGAAAGACGCCCTGATCAACGTCTACCGGACCATGGCCCGCGACCGCCGGTCGGGCTGACAACCGGCCGTCACAGGACGTGGGCGGCCGAGCGGCGCAGCAGCAGGGTCGCGGCCAGGCAGGCGAGCACGACCGCGAGCACGCTGGTCGGGATGACCGCCGGCGTGCTGGCGTCCACCAGCCGGCCGATCGCCACCGGCACGATCACCCCGCCCAGGTTGGCGGCGGCGAACACCATGGCCGTCGTCCCCCGCGCCCCCGGCGCGGCCAGGGCCAGCCAGGCCAGGGCGGTGGGGAACACCGGCCCCAGGGCCAGGCCGGTCAGGGTGTAGGCGGCCGGGGCGAGCCCGGGCAGGTGGGCCAGGCCCAGCCCGGCCGCGGCCGCCAGCAGGGCGGCGGCGACCAGCACCGGCGGGGCGACCCGCAGGGCCAGCGGGATGGCCAGCAGCCGGCCGGTGGTGATGGCCGCCCAGTAGCCGGCCGTCCAGGTGGCCGCCGCCGCCGCGCCGATGCCGCCGGCCAGCAGGCTGGTCGTCTCCCAGCCGCCGACGCCGCTCTCGGTCCCTACGTACAGCGCGCACAGGGCCACGAACCCGCCCACCAGCCCGGACGGCGGCCGGTCGCGGCCCGGCTCCGGTGGCGCGGGCGCCGCCCCCGGCAGGTCCCGGGTGAGGGAGAGGGCCACCACGGCCAGCAGGGCCATGGCGCAGAACGGCAGCCGGTACCCACCGGTGGCGGCGACGGCCAGCGGCCCGACGACGGCGCCGGCGCCGAAGGTGGCGCCGAGCAGGTTGAGCATGGCCGGGGCCCGCTCGCCGAAGGCGTCGGCGAGCAGCACGTTGATCTCGACCACCACCACCCCGAAGCCGACCCCGAGCCCGAACGCCGCCGCCAGGACGACCGGCCAGGTGGGGGCGAAGGCGATCCCGGCCGCGCCCGCGACCAGCAGGGCGGTCGCGGCCCGCAGCCAGGTCCGGGCGGCCAGGCGCCGCTCCAGCCCCCACCAGGCGATCCCGGTCATGGCCCCGGCGAAGTGGGCGCTGAGGACCAGCGCCGACCCGCCGCCGCCCACCCCGTAGGCCTGCCGGAGCTGCGGGATGGCCGGGCCGTACAGCGACAGCAGCAGCCCCGCGGCCGCCCCCAGGACCAGCGCCCCGACGGTGCTGGTGCGGCTCACAGTTCCTCGGCGCCGGTGATGCGCGCGGTGGCCTCCTGCTGGCGGCGGGCGGCCTCGGTGAGGAAGTGGAGGATCACCTCGAGCTGCTCGTCGCTGTAGCCGGCGTACAGCTCCTGGAGCGAGCGGGCCCAGTCGGCGAACATCGGGGCCACGCGGGCGTACATGCGCTCCACGTCGACCTCGACCAGGATGCTGCGCCGGTCGCTGGGGTTCTGGATGCGCCTGGCGAAGCCCTTGTGCTCCAGCCGGTTGATCAGCCCGGTCACCGACGCCGGGGCCAGCCCCGACTGCCTGGCCAGCTCGCCGGCGGTGAGCGGCCCGGAGCGTTCCAGCAGGTCGAGCGCCTTCTCCTCGCTGGCGCTGAGCCCCTGCCTGGTGGCCACGGCGGTGTGGAACATCACCGTGGCCACGCTGGAGGCCCGGCCGGCCATCTCGAGCTGCTCGAGCAGCTCGGCCCGCCGGCCGGTCCGCGTCCGGGCGCCGTCCGGTTCCGAGGGGGTTGTCATGCCGGCCAGTGTAGCTTATATTTAGTTCGTCCAAACGAAATATCTCTCGCTCTCGGAGGAGCAGCCAGATGGTCAAGGCACTGATCGCCGGGGGCGGCATCGCCGGCCCGGTCACCGCGATGGCGCTCCAGCGCGCCGGCATCGAGGCGGTGGTCTACGAGGCCCACGTCCCCGGGACCGGCGACGCCGGCTCCTACCTCACCGTGGCCACCAACGGCCTGGACGCCCTGCGGGCCATCGACGCCGACAAGCCGGTGCTGGCCGCCGGCTTCCCGACCCCGGCCAACGTGCTGCTGAGCGGCACCGGGCGGCGGCTGGGAGTCGTCAGCAACGGCGGCCGGCTGGCCGACGGGACCGTGGCCCACACCATCAGGCGGCCCCGGCTCTACCGGGCCCTGCACGACGAGGCGGCCGCCCGCGGCATCCGCACCGAGTACGGCCGGCGGCTGGTCGGGGCCGAGGTCACCGCCGACGGCGTGGTGGCCGCCTTCGACGACGGCACCCGGGCCACCGGCGACCTGCTCGTCGGCGCCGACGGGATCCACTCGGCGACCCGCCGGCTGCTCGACCCGGCCGCGCCCACCCCCCGCTACGTCGGCCTGGTCAACTTCGGCGGCTACACCCCCGACAGCGCCGGCGCCACCGAGCCCGGGGCCTGGCACATGATCTTCGGCCGGCGGGCGTTCTTCGGCTACGTGGTCGACCCCGACGGCGGGACGGTCTGGTTCGCCAACGTCCCCCGCCCCGCGGTCACCGCGGCCGAGCAGGCGGCCACCAGCCCCGAGCGCTGGCGGCGCCAGCTGGTGGAGCTGTTCGCCTCAGACCACGGCCCGGCCGGCGACCTGATCGCCGCCGGCACCCTGGAGCTGGCCGGCGACAGCACCCACGACCTGCCGTCGGTGCCGACCTGGCACCGCGGCCCGATGGTGATCGTCGGCGACGCCGCCCACGCCCCGTCGCCCACCTCGGGCCAGGGCGCCTCCATGGCCGCCGAGGACGCCGTTGTGCTCGCCCAGTGCCTGCGCGACCTGCCCGGGATCCCCCAGGCCCTGGCCGCCTACGAGCGGCTGCGGCGCGCGCGGACCGAACGCATCGTCGCCCAGGGGGCGCGGACCGGCAGCGCCAAGACCCCCGGCCCGGTCGGCCGGGTCCTGCGCGACCTGGCCCTGCCGCTGGTGTTCCGGTTCCTCGTCACCGACCGGTCGACGGCCTGGATCTACGACCACCACATCGACTGGGCGGCGCCGGTCGACTACCGGGTGGCCACGAACAGCTCGTAGGTGCCCGGCTCAAGCTCCGAGTGGTCCACCGGGACCGCCCTGGCCCGGAAGCCGGCCTCCTCCAGCAGCCGGAGCCAGGTGGCCCGGGGGAACAGGCCCTGGAGGTGGCGGTCGTGGGCCACCCGGACCGAGCCGTCGGCCTCGCGCAGCAGGTAGGCGTAGTCGACGGTGCAGGTGGAGTCGAGCGGGTCGGGGTCCCAGGTCCACTCCAGGAACCGGGCGCCGCGGCCGTCGCCGTCGTGGCCGCCCCAGTCGGTGCCGGTGCGGAAGTTCTCCCGCAGGTGGTCGGGGGCGAACAGGGCCGCCCCGCCCGGCCGGCAGTGGACGAACGCGGTCGCCAGCACCTGGGCCAGGTCCTCGGTGGTGGTCATGTAGCCGATCGCGTCGTGGACGAACACGGCGTCGAAGCTCCGGCCGAGCCGGACCGTGCGCATGTCCCCCTGGAGGTGCTCGCACTCGGGGTTGAGCTCCCGGCTGACCTGGAGCATGCCCGCCGACAGGTCGACCAGGGTGAGCTGGAAGTGGGCCTTGAGGTGGGAGGCGTTGTTGCCGCCGCCCGAGCCCAGCTCCAGCACGGTCACGGGCGGCCGGTCGCCGGCCTCGACCAGCAGCCGCCGGTAGATCTCCGCCTCCTCGGCATAGCTGGCCGGCGCCGACAGCAGCGGCCACCAGCCGGCCAGCTCGCCGTACATCAGTGGCTCCATGGCCGGGAGTCTAGCGACCCAGCCCCGGTCGGTAGCGAAGGAACAGGAACCCGTCCTGCTCGCAGACCGAGCAGAGGCGCAGGGGCGTGGTGCCAGGGACCTCGAGGCCGTCCAGGATGCGCTTGGCGGCCCCGCCGACCAGGCGGGGGGAGAGGCTGAGGCAGAGCTCGTCCAACAGGCCGGCGGCGGCCAGCTGGGCGTTGAGGGTCGGGCCGCCCTCGGCCAGGACGGCCCGGTGGCCGCGGCCGCCCAGGGCGTCCAGGGCCACGGCCAGGTCGACGTCGCGGTCGCCGGCCACCACCACCTCGGCCACCTCGGCCGCGCGGGCCAGGGCGTCGGGCGGCGCGCCGGCCACGGTGACCACGATCGGCCGGGCCACCGGGGCGGTGAAGAACGGCGCCTCCCAGTCCAGCCGGCAGGAGCGGGTCACCACCGCCACCGGCACCCGGGACGGCCCGTAGCCCTCGGCCCTGGCCGTGCCCGCGGCCACCAGCACCACGTCGGCCAGCGAGCGCAGCAGCGCGAACAGGTCGTGGTCGGCGCCGCCGCCGAGGCCCCCGGACACCCCGGCGACGGTGGTGGCGCCGTCGACGCTGGCGATCATGTTCAGCCGCACCCCGGGCCGGCCGCCGGGCCCGGTCCGCGGGGGGTCGCCGTAGACGCCGGCCGGGTCGACCGGGTCCAGCGGGTCCGGGAACAGCCGCCGCATCGCCGCTCAGCCCTCCTGCTTCAAGGCGTGCTCCACCCGGTCCAGGACGCGGCGCTGGAAGGCGTCGACGCGGGCCGGGTCGAGGGTGCGGGACCGGTCGCCGTGGCGGATGGCCAGGGCCGCCTCGACCGTCGCCGGGTCGTCGGTGCGGGCCAGGGCCCAGGCGCCGGCGTCGTCCTTGGAGGACCAGACGCCCTCCTCGGCGAAGCGCCAGCCCCGGCTGGCGTTGAGCACGCTCTGCTGGAGGCCCGGTTCGTGCGCCCCATGCCAGGCCAGCGAGTCGCGCAGCGCCTCCAGCAGCCGCCGGCGGGGGATGGGGCCGACCAGGTCGCGGGCCGGCGGGCCGGCCAGCGGGCGGCCGTGGTCGCGCAGGATGGCCAGGTCGAGCACGAACCAGTGGGACGGCTCGGCCGCCGGGTCCAGCGACAGGTGGTACGGCATCCGGGGGCCGACGTCGAGGTTGAGCTCGAAGCCCGGCCGCTCGCCCGGGGCGACGACCGCGGCCCGGGTGTAGAGCACGAGCTCCAGCCCCCGCACCGGCCAGCCCATGGCCAGCTCCCCCAGGCCGTCGACGATGGCTCGCCGCAGCTCGTCGCCGGGGGCGGCGGCGCAGACCGCGACCAGGTCGACGTCGCTCTGCCCGGCCGCGACCCCGCCCAGCGCCCCCGACCCGCCCAGGTAGACGGCCACCAGGTCGTCGCCGAGCAGCCGGCCCAGCAGCGCCGCGGCGTCTCGCCCGCACGCCTCGAGCTGCGCTTCCGGGCCCATCGGCGTCCGCTCTCCTCCCACGGTCCGGCTCCTCGGCTGGAGCGGTCGCGGCCATCGTCCCCCGGGACGGGCAGATACGGCCACCGGGTACAACGCCGGCGGGCGGCCCGTCGCAGCGGCCGCATGACCCGGAGCAATTTCACCCAACTCGGGTGATGCGTGGCCGGGCGGTGCCCGTCAGGCTGCCGTGCGTGACTGCTGCCATCTCCTCCAGCTGGCCGGCCAGCCGAAATGAGTTCTGGTCCTGGCAGGTCCGAGGCGCCTGCCGGACGGTCGGGCCTTCCCTGTTCTACTCGCCCGAGGGCGAACGGGGCTCGCGCAAGCGCCGCCGCGAGAGCTCGGCCAAGGCGATCTGCGCCACCTGCGAGGTGGCCGAGATCTGCGCCGCCTACGCGCTCGCCTGGCGGGAGCCCTACGGCACCTGGGGCGGGTTGTCGGAGTCCGACCGCGAGGCCCGCTACCCGGACCTCGACCCGGCCCAGGCCGGCGCCGACTACCGCGGCGCCCTGGCCGCCTGGCAGCGCCAGGCCGAGCTGGCCGGCGACCCCGTCGGTCCCCGCCCGGTCAGCCTGAGCGGGTGATGTCGAGCCTGGCCGTGTGGTGCCGGAACTCGAGCGGCACCTGCAGCAGCCTGGTGGCCGCGACCAGCTGGGGCAGGTAGCCGGCGCGCAGTCGCCGCAGGTCGCTCCAGGCCTGCTCGTGGGGGTGCAGCGGCAGCCCGAGGGCGGCCAGGCGCTGGTAGCCGGCGCGGAACCGCTGCTCGTCGCCGAACGAGTCGGCCACCTCGGCGTCCTCGAGCCCGACCGTGGGCAGCCCCCGGAGGTGCTTCACCAGCATGGTGCCCCGCCGCAGGAGTCGCGCCGCGGGCCCGTTCCGGCGCCCGTCGATCGTGGCCACGCAGATGGCGGCGGCGTCCATCACCACCGCGAGCCCGGTCAGCCAGTGCTGGCCGGGCTGCCGGGAGCGGAACAGGGCCAGCATCGGGTAGGCGCTGTGGCTGTCGTACACCTCGTCGCACCACCGCTCCCAGTCGGCGAACGCCGCCGCCACCGCCTCGACTCCGCCGCCGGCATGGGAGGCCTCCAGGAACCCGACCGGCGTGGTGGCCTCGTCCGTGAGGTCGTCCAGGGCGAGGAGCTGGACCTCGCGCCGGCTGTAGGCGCCGTACAGGGTGGGCAGGTAGCCGATGACCAGGGCCATGGTGACCAGCCCCATGAACGCCTCGACGAGGACGAGCAGGCGGGCCAGGTCCCCGGTGGGCAGGATGTCGCCGAACCCGACGGTGAGGAACCCGACGCCGGCGAAGTAGACCGCGTCGATGTAGTCGTCGACGCCGCTGACCCTCGACCGGAGCCCCCACCAGACGGCGCCCCAGCCCACGACCAGCAGCAGCACCCAGAACGCCAGCAGGCCGAGCAGGGACAGCGGGCCGTAGCTGCCCAGGAACCCCTCGCGGAGCTCCGGCGCGGCCCGCCGGCCGACGGCCAGCCAGGCGCGCCAGGTCTGTCGATAGAACACCGGGGTCGGCCAGAACCTGCCCGGGCGGCGCCGGGTCGTGACCAGGGTGCTGACCGCGTCGGAGGCGCTCACGAGCACCAGGGCCAGCCCGGCGACCACGGCCAGGACCTCGACGACGCCCTCGGCATTCAATTCGACCGCCAGATTCGGTGGTCAGAGCGATTTCGTCAACGTCCCACACCTGTGCCGGGAGCTGCGGTAGCGTCCGCGCCGTTCGACGAGCCTTCCGTCTCCTTCCCCACGGAGGCCGCCTTGCTGACGCCTGCCTTCCGCCGCCCCGACCGGCGGCGACCCACCGCCATTGCCGTCGTGCTCGTCGCCGCCCTGCTCGCGCCCGGGCTGGTCATGCCGGCCCAGGCCGGCCAGCAGGACCGGGCCGAGCTCTCCCAGGTCCAACGCAAGCTGGACCGGATCCGCCGGGTCCTGAAGAACGCCAGGGCGGACGCCGCCGAGATCGCGGCCGCCCTGGAGCAGGCCGACCGCGACGTCGCCGAGGCCCAGGCCGCCCTGGCCGAGGCCGAGCGCCGCTACCGGACCGCCCAGGCCGCCCGCGAGCAGGCGGTGCTCGAGGCCACCCGGGCCAAGCTGGAGGTGGACGCCCAGCAGGCCGTGATCGACCGGCGGGCCTACGCCACCTACGTCAACAGCGGCGCCTCGACCATGCTCACCCTGGTCATGGACGCCGACAGCGTCGGCGACCTGCTCGACCGCTCCAAGCTGCTCGACAACGTCGCCAAGGCGGCCAACGGCGAGCTCCAGGCCCTGGTCGACGCCAAGGCGGTCGCCGACGCG
>Ga0307302_10001173_pt1 | contig 11499 bp, 14 predicted proteins | sample ER_DNA_183_FD_194490 | JGI IMG/M metagenome (GOLD analysis project Ga0307302, IMG submission 194490) | Bulk soil microbial communities from the East River watershed near Crested Butte, Colorado, United States - ER_DNA_183 | ecosystem: Environmental > Terrestrial > Soil > Floodplain | place... | reverse complement strand
CCGCGGGACGTGTTCAGGAGCTTCCTGCCCACGCTGACGCAAGGGCGGCCGCCGCTCGAACGGGCCCGGCTGGCACTCGCCACCTTCACCCGGGGCGGCCGCTTCGCGACCGCCTATACCGTCGCGGCCTGCGAGGTGGGGCGGGACGCGGCCCGTCGCCTGCGGCTGCCGGAGGAGGTGCAGCGCGGCGTCTACCACGTCTACGAGGAGTGGCGGGGCGGTGGCGACCCGACGGGGCTGGCCGGCGACGACCTCCCGCTGGGGTCGCGGGTGGCCCGGCTGACCGGCATCGCGGTGCTGTTCGACACCATCGGCGGGATCGGGATGGCGGTGGACGCGGTGCGGCGGCGCGGCGGCGACATGCTCGACCCGTGGATGGCCGGGCGGTTCGTGGACCGCGCCGAGGCGCTCCTGGGCGAGGTCAACGCCACCGACCCGCGAGCCCTGGCGCTGGCGGCGGAGCCCCGGCCGGTGGTCACGGTGGCCGAGGACCGGCTGGTCGAGGTCGCGGCCACCTTCGCCGACCTGGCCGATCTCAAGTCGCCGTTCACCCACGGGCATTCGAGCGCCGTGGCCGCGCTGGCCCGCGGGGCCGGCGAACGGCTCCGGCTCCCGCCGGCCACCGTCGCCGACCTCGAGGTGGCCGGGCTGCTGCACGACGTCGGCCGGGTGGCCGTCGCGGACGTGGTGTGGGAGAAGGCGGGCGCCCTGAGCGTGCACGAGTGGGAGCAGGTCCGCCTGCACGCCTACCACTCCGAGCGGATCCTGGCCGGGTCGGAGCGGCTGGCGCCGCTGGCCCCCATGGTCGGGATGCACCACGAGCGGCTCGACGGCGGCGGCTACCACCGCGGCTGTGGCCGGGCCGACCTCCCCGTGCCCGCCCGGGTGCTGGCCGCGGCCGACGCCTACCAGGCGATGACCCAGCGCCGGCCGCACCGGCCCGCGCTGGCGCCGGAGCAGGCGGAGCGGCGGCTGCTCGCCGACGCCCGCACGGGCGTCCTCGACGCCGACGCCGTCGGCGCCGTGCTGGCCGCGGCCGGCCACGCCGCCGTGGTCCCCCGCCGGGAGCTCCCGGCTGGCCTCAGCGCCCGCGAGGTGGAGGTGCTCGGGCTGGTCGCCGAGGGGTGCAGCAACGCCCAGATCGCCGAGCGCCTGGTCATCTCCAGGCGGACGGCCGAGCACCACGTGCAGCACATCTACACCAAGATCGGCGTGTCCAGCCGGGCCGCGGCGGCCCTGTTCGCGATGGAGCACCACCTCCTGGGGCCGAGGGATAGGTAGCGCTACCGATGCGCGCCCCTCCCCGTCGGGCCAGTCTCGGGCCAGTCGACGACAGGAGCGGGACATGACCGGCACCGCCGAGGCAACCATGGCGCGGGTGGCGTCCCGCGACGGCACCGAGATCGGCTGGTGGACCAGCGGCCAGGGGCCGCCGCTGGTGCTGGTGCACGGGGCGGTGGCCGACCACGCGCGCTGGCGTCCGCTGCTGCCCTACCTGGAGCCCCACGCCACCGTCCACGCCATGGACCGGCGGGGCCGCGGCGCCAGCGGCGACGCCCCCGGCTACGATCTGGCCCGCGAGTTCGAGGACGTGGCCGCCGTGGTCGACGCGGTCGCGGCGGCCACCGCGTCCCCGGTCGACCTGTACGGCCACTCCTTCGGCGGGCTGTGCGCCTTCGGCGGGGCGGCCCTCACCGCCAACCTCCGGCGGCTGGTCCTCTACGAGGGCTGGCCGCCCGCCGACCCCGCCGCCCGCGAACTCCCCCCGGGGGTCGGCGAGCGGCTGGACGCCCTGCTGGCCGAGGGGGACCGCGACGCGGTCGTGGAGACCATGTTCCGCGAGGTCGTGCGGATGCCGGAGACGGAGATCGCCGCCCTCCGGGCCCAGCCCGCCTGGCCGGCGCGCGTCGCCGCCGCGCCCACCATCGTCCGCGAGCTCCGGGCCATCTCCCGGGTGCCCTTTGGTGCCGCGCGGGCGGCCAGGGTCACCGTCCCGACCCTCCTGCTGACCGGGTCGGACAGCCGCGACCCGTTCGCCGCCGACGTCGGGACCGTGGCTGCCGCCCTGCCCGACGCCCGGGTCGCGGTCCTGGAGGGCCAGCAGCACGTCGCCGACATCCTCGACCCCGAGGGGTTCGCCGGCCACCTGGTCGGGTTCCTGCGCGGGCGGCGCTGATGGGCGCGCACCGCTTCGACGTCCGGTCGGCGGACCGGACCCCGCTGGCCGTCTGGGCCGACGGCCAGGGTCCGTCGCTGGTGCTGGTCCACGGCTCCATGTGCGACCACACCGCGTCCGACCCGCTGGTCGCCGAGCTGCGGGACACCATGACCACCTTCGCCATGGACCGGCGGGGCTTCGGCGCGAGCGGGGACGCGGCCGGCTACGCCCTGGAGCGGGAGTTCGAGGACGTGGCCGCCGTGGTGGAGGCCGTCGCCGACCGGACCGGCGGGCCGGTGGCGCTCTGGGGCCACTCCTACGGGGCCGGCTGCGCCCTGGGCGGGGCCGCCCTGACGGGCGCCGTCCACCGCCTCGTCCTCTACGAGCCCGGGCTCGGCATCCCGTATCCCGCCGGCTCGATCGAGGCGGTCGAGGCGGCGCTGGCCGCGGGCGACCGGGAGGCGGCGCTGCTCCTGGTGCTGGTCGGGATCATCGGGATGACGGACGAGGAGATCGCCTCCCTGCGCTCGGGCCCGCGCTGGCCGACCATGCTCGCCAGCGCCCCCACCGTGCCCAGGGAGTGCCGGGCCGAGGACGGCTGGACCTACCGGCCCGGCGCCCTCGACCAGGTCTCGGCGCCGACCCTGCTGCTGGCCGGCGCCGAGAGCCATCCCGTGCTGAAGGAGGCGACCGGCCGGGCGCTGGCGGCCATCCCCGGCGCCCGGGTCGAGGTGTTCGACGGCCACGGCCACCTCGCCTACCGGACCGACCCCGCGATGGTCGCCGCCGTGATCCGGCGGTTCGTCAGCGACCCCGCGTGTCGAGGGTGTGGAAGGCCTCGGCGTAGCTGAGGCCGGCGTCGGCGCCGATGGCCGCGTTCCAGGTGCGGACCCGGCGCTCCAGGTCGACGTGGTCGGTGACCTGGCTGGCGTGGGCGCGCAGGGCGGCCAGCTTGGCGTCGATGGTGGCGGTCACCTCGACCAGCTCGTCGGGGGTGTCGGTGCCGAACAGCAGCACGGTGTGGGGCCGGTGGGCGGCCAGGCCCTCGGCGCCCAGGGCCGGGGCGTAGAGGGGGTCGCGGGCGGCGACCACGCCGTCGACGGTGAGCAGCCCGGCGGCGCGGTGGTCGGGGTGGAGCAGCCAGCGCCGCCCGGGGTCGTGGCCGAGGACCACGTCGGGCCGCACGGTCCGGACCAGGCGGGCCACGGCCAGGCGCAGGGCCATGGTGACCTCGAGCTCGCCGTCGACCGCGCCCAGGAAGTGGACCGGGGCGGCGGCGCCCAGGGCGGCCGCGGCCGCGGTGGCCTCGGCCCGGCGCACCGCGGCCAGCTCGGCCGGGTCGGTCCCGGGATCGGGGCTGCCCTTCTCCCCGGCGGTGAAGCAGGCCAGCTCCACGTGGACCCCCCGCGCCGCCCAGGCGGCCAGGGTGCCGCCGGCCTGGAGCTCGGCGTCGTCCGGGTGGGCGCCGAAGGCCAGCGCCCGCCGGATGGCCAGCACTAGCCCATCTGCTCCAGCACCGGCACCTGGACCAGGTCGCCGTAGAGCTCGAGCAGGCGGCCGGCGGCCCGGTCCCAGCCGTGGGCGCCGGCGAAGCGGGCGGCGGCGGCGCCCATGGCGGCCAGGCGGCGGGGGCTGGACAGCAGCTGGGCGACGACGTCGGCCCAGCAGTCCGGCTGGTGGTTGGCGAGCAGGACCCCGGTGGTGCCGTCGCCCACGGCGTGCAGCAGCCCCCCGACCCCGGCCGCCACCACCGGGGTGCCGCAGGCCTGGGCCTCCAGGGCGACCAGGCCGAACGACTCCGACCAGGAGGGCATGAGGACCAGGTCGGCCGCCCGGTAGATGGTGGCCAGGCGGTCGTGGGGCCGGGGGGCGAGGAAGCGGACCCGGTCGGCGACCCCGTTGGCGGCGGCCAGCCGGTGCAGGCGGGCCGGCTCGCCGTCGCCGTTGCCCGAGGCCCCGCCGACCACCAGCAGCTCGACGTCCAGGTCGGGTCGCCGGCGGCACAGCTCGGCCAGGGTGAGGACGGCGACGTCGGGCGCCTTGAGCGGCTGGAGGCGGCCCACGAAGGCGAGCACCTGGCGGTGGGCGACGCCGAGGGCGGCCCTGGCCGCGGCCCGGTCGCCAGGGAAGAAGCGGCCCTGGTCGACGCCGTGGGGCACGATGCTGACCTTGGCCGGGGAGGCGCCGTAGAGCTCGACCAGCTGGCGGGCCTCGGCCGGGGTGGGGACGACCAGGCGGTCGGCGGCCGCCACCACCCGCTCCTCGCCGGCCAGCCGGGCGGGCGGCTCGGGCTGGTCGCCGTCGGCCAGGCTGAGGTTCTTGACCCGGCCGAGGGTGTGGAAGGAGTGGGCCACCGGGCTGTCCCAGCGCTCCCTGGCCAGCCTGGCCACCCAGCCCGACACCCAGTAGTGGCTGTGCAGCACGTCGTAGGGGCCGTGGCGCTCCCCGGCCCGCAGCAGCGAGCACAGGAAGGCGCATAGGTAGCGGGGGAGGTGCTGCTTGGGGATGGGCTCCAGCGGCCCGGCGGGCAGGTGCAGCACCCGGACCCCGGGCTCGACCTCGACCACCGGCGGGTCGTCGGGGGAGCTGGCCCGGGTGTAGAGGTCGGACTCGATACCCGCCTTGGCCAGCTCGCCGGCCAGGGCGCGGACGGTGACGTTCATGCCGCCGGAGTCGCCGACCCCGGGTGGGGCCAGCGGAGAGGAGTGCACCGAGAGGACCCCGACCCGGCGGATCGGCTGCGCGAACGTCTCCACCCGGGCTCCCTGCGGTCGCTCCGGCTCCGCGACCGTGACGCGAAGCACCCGCGGGTACGTACCCGCGGGTGCTCACATGCTACCGGCGTTTGCTGGTGTCGCTACTTGTCGCCGACCTTGGCGGCCGCGTCCTTGACGGCCCTGGCGTCGGCGGCGGCGGCCCGGCGGGCGCTGGTGCCGGCCGACTTCACCGACGAGCGGGTGGTCCCGGTGCTCCGGCGGACCCGGGTGTTGGCCGCCTTGGTGCGGGAGACGGCGTTGCGGGTGGCCTCGGTGGCCTGGCGGGTCGGCCGCGACCGGCGGACCCCGGTGACCAGGTTCTCGCCCCGGCGCACGAGCTGGCCGTAGGTCTTGGCGGCCTCGCCGGGGAGGCGGTCGCGCAGCTTGGCGGCCTCGCCCGGCAGGTGCCGGATGGTGGAGACGGCCAGGTCGGCCGCGCCGGCGACGGCGTACAGGGCCTGCTTGGCGTCCTTGGTGGTAGGCGTCGGCATCTAGGAGTGCTCCTTCCTGTCGGCTGCTTCCCCGGCCGGGAGCGCGGTTGCCCCCTCGGCCCGGAACGAGCGGTAGACGTCGATCAGGACCTGCTTCTGCCGCTCGGTCAGGTGGGAGTCCCGGAGGATGCCGACCTCGAGGTCGGTGGGATCGCCGTCCTCGTCGAGGATCCCGGCCCGCACGTACAGCGTCTCGGCGCTGATCCGCAGGGCCTTGGCGATGTCCTTGAGGATCTTGGCCGACGGCTGCCGCAGCCCCCGCTCGATCTGGGACAGGTAGGGGTTCGACACCCCCGCCTGACTGGCCAGCTTGCGCAGGGACAGCTCCGCCTGGCGACGCTGCTCGCGGATGTAGCGACCGACGTCGCCGAGCTGGTCCATCCCGGCCGGCACGACCTTCCTCCTTCCTGACGCTAGCCAGGGTAGTCCGGGTGGTTAACTTTTGCAAGCACCAGCCGGGACGGGTCAGTCCGGGCGGGAGAGCTCCAGCTTGGCCGGGCGGACGGCGCCGACGGTGCGGCCGCCACCGTGGATGTCGACGGTGGCCGCGGGGAGGAGGGCGTCCCACTGGTCGTCGTCGAGCCAGCCGAGGGCGCGGAGGGCGGCCATGAGGGCGGCGGCCCGGGCTCGGGGGGCGCCGTCGAGGACCTTGAGGGCGAGGCCGGTGCCGGTGGCGAGGTCGACGGCGGCGTAGGCGGCCTCGGCGCCGACCTTGGCCAGGATCCGGCCGCCGGTGGCCTCCACCAGGAGGGTGTCGAGCTGGCCGGTGCCGGCGAGCATGAACGGGTGGCGGCGCACGGCCTCGATGACGGCCCATGGCCCCTCCTCGCCGGCCGCGGCCCGGGCGCCCAGGCGGGCGTAGGCGGTGGCCAGGCCGCGCAGGGGCATGGCGTGGACGGGCACGCCGCAGCCGTCGACGCCGACGTGCTCGATCGGGGCCCCGGCGAAGTCGCCGAGGGTGTCGCCGACCACCGCCTGGAGCGGGTGGTCGGGCTCGGTGTAGCGCTCGGGGGCCCAGCCGGCCACCACCGACCCGGCGAGCATGTAGGCGTGCTTGCCGGAGCAGTTGTGGTACACGGCCGCCGGGCCTGCGACCTGCTGGCGGGCCGTGCGGTCGGTGGGCAGGGCCGGCGGGCAGCGCAGGGCCGTCTCGTCCAGCCCGGCCGCCTCCAGGACCTTGCGCACCGAGGCCACGTGGTCGGGCTCGCCGTTGTGGGACCCGCAGGCCCCGGCCAGGGCCAGCTGGCCGAGGCCCAGCTCGTCCTCGACCCCGAGGGCGCGCACGGCCAGGGCCTGGAACGGCTTGGCGCAGGAGCGGAGGTAGGTGACCAGGTCGGGGTCGCCGGCGGTGGCCAGCAGCCGCCCGTCGGCGTCGGCGACCACGACCACGCCCAGGTGCCGGCTCTCCACGAACCCGGACCGCTCGACCTCGGCCAGGACCTCCACGGCCGCCTCCCTGGGTAAGGTTCCCACCGGGCACCCCCTTGGAGTTCCCCGGACCCCTCCGACACTGGAGCCCCGAGGCTATCAGGGCCGCCGGGGGCTGCAGGGGTTCAGGAGAACGGCAGGTCCACGACCGTGGCGACGCGGTCCCCGGCCCGCACCAGGCGGCCGTCCTCGACCACCCGGCGGACGTACGCCAGGCCGATCGGGCCCAGGCGTGGGTGGTCGACGACGCTGCGGAGCTGGCCGGCCCGGCGGCCGTCGTCGGTGACCAGGTCGGTCCGGGGCGCGGGCAGGGCTGCCCCGGCCCCGCCGGACCGCCGAGAGTCGAGGCCTCTGTCAGCGGACGGCTCGAACCGGAGCCCGGCCAGGCGGCGCTGGACCTGGCCGAGGTTGTGCACCCTGGCCACCGTCTCCTGGCCCGGGTAGCAGCCCTTGTCCAGGTGGACATGGGAGCCGAGCAGCCCGGCCTCCTCGGCCAGCACGTCGTCGGTCAGCTCGCGGCCGGCCCTGGGCAGGCCGTGCTCGACCCGGACCAGCTCCCAGAGCCCGGCCGGGGCCCGCTCCACCCCGGCCCGCTCCAGGCCGGCGGCGGCCGCCACCGCGGCCGGGCCGACCAGGTCGACCCCGACCGGGGTGCGCTGGACCACCAGGTCCGGCCCGACGACCCCGGCCCGGCCGGCGACCGGGACCGGGAGGCCGGCCGCGGCCAGGGCGGCGTCGGTGCCCGGGCCGAGCAGGGTCGCGCCCCCCTGGACCGGCCGGCCGACGCCGACGTCGTAGCGGAACACGAACCGGGCCAGCCGCTCGGCCAGCCCCGGGGCGGCCTCGGCCTCGGTGTCGAGCAGGGCGCCCTGGTCCAGCACGGCCAGCCGGAAGGCGAACTCGATCTTGCCCTTGGGCGACAGCAGCAGGGCCTGGGTGGCGTCGCCGGGGGCCAGGTCCAGGGTGTGCTGGGTGCAGACGGCGTGGAGGTAGCGCAGCACGTCGGTCCCGGAGAGGGCGATGGTCGAGAGGTCGGGCCGGTCCAGGGCCACGACCCGCTCGGTGGCCGCCTCCAGGGCGTCGGATGGGCTGGTCAGCGCGTGCATGCCCCCATGGTAGCCATAGTCGTTTGCGGTCCGGATCGGGCTATGGCTAACTGGGCGTACACGAGAAGGGAGGTGGTCCAGCTGTCAGAACCGGTACGGACCCGTGAGGTGACTGCCCGGTAGGGCGACCAACCTCGTTCGTGGGGAATGGATCACCCCCGGAATCCAAGCAGATCACCGAACCCAGGGGGCCTCGGCCTGGTCCGACCGAGGTGGCGCCACGGCGCCGACCCCCTGGGTCTTTCCTTGCCCGGGGACGGCCCCGCTCAGTCCTTGAGCAGGCGGTAGACCACGTAGACGGCGAACAGGCCCGCGGCCGCGAGCATCGTGACCAGCAGGGCCGTGTACCAGAACTCGAGGGTCATGGGGCCAGCGTATCAGGCGGCCACGCCGACGCCGGCCGCGCGGCCGCTCAGGACCACCGTCCCCGGCCGGGTGTCGACCCGCTCCAGGCGGACCCCGGCCGGCAGCTCCGGCAGCGGCACCTGGAAGGTGAGCTGGGAGGAGAGCAGGTCCAGCTGGCCCGGGTCGAGGGTGCGCTCGCCCAGGCGGATCTCGGTGGGCGTGAAGGTGACCCCGCCGTCGCGGGCCCCCAGCCGGCCTGTGACCACCGCGTCCAGCGGCTGGCCGAGCAGCTCGAGCCGGGTCCGGACCTGGACCCCGTCCTCGCCGATGGTCAGGGTCCCGCCCTGGAGGCGGTCGGCCAGCAGCCGGTTGACCTCGGCCTCGGTCAGCTCGATGGTCCCGTCGGCCCGGTCGACGGTGACCCGGCCCGGCTCGCCCAGCATCACCTCCCGCGGCACCCGGACGCCGTGGAGGGTGAGCTTGAGCTGGGCGGCGTTGATCCCCTTGGCGGTGGCGTCGGTGGCGGCCAGGTCGATGGTCGAGAACCGGCCGGTGGCCAGGTGGGGCAGGAACGGGACGTCGCGGACCTGCACCACCGGCCGCCGGCCCAGGTCGTACTCGCGCTGCAGGGCCTCGGTGACCCGGTCCTCGAAGATCCGGGCGGCGGCGAAGTCGGCCACCGCGCCCAGCAGGAGCAGGACGACGACGGCGATCAGCAGCTTGCGCATCAGGCCCCGCCGGAGAACGGCGGCAGCAGGGCCAGCTCGGCGCCGTCGGGCACCGGGGCGGCCGGGTCGCGCCAGCGCTCGCCGTCCACGAGCACGCTCGAGTAGCCGAGCACGGCCACGAAGCGGTCGCCGAAGCGGTCCCCGAGCTCGTCGAGGATGGCCTGGAGCGGGGCCGCCCTGGCCTCCACCTCGGGCACGCCGGCCGCCTCCCGCAGGGCGGCGAACAGTCGGATCCTGACCATGCCGCTATGGTAGGGTGCGCGGCTGTTCACTGCGGGGGCCGCGAATCCAGCCTCGGAGGAGATCGGGTGGCCGAGCTCGCCTGCCTGACCGGCCAGGCCGGGGGGGCGAAGGAGGTCCTCCCCGCCCTGGAGTACCTGGCCCACCCGGTGGCCACCCTACCCCTTGACGCCGACAGCCTGGCCGCCGCCGCGGCCAAGGAGCTGGTGGTGATCGACGCCACCCGCGACCTGTCCCGGGCCCAGGCGCTCTGCCGCCACCTGCGGGGCGGGGCCGAGCACCTGGCCATCCTGGTCGTCATGCCCGAGGTCGGCCTGGCCGGGCTGCAGCGCGACTGGGGCGCCTCCGACTTCGTGCTCCCCGGCGCCGGCCCGGCCGAGGTCGAGGCCCGGGTGCGGCTGCTGACCCAGCGCCCGGTCGTGGCCGACCCCGACGCCGCCATCCGGGTCGGCGACCTGGTCGTCGACCCCGTCTCCTACCAGGTCCGGCTCAGGGGCCGGCCCCTCGACCTCACCTACAAGGAGTTCGAGCTGCTGCGGTTCCTGACCGCCCGCCCGGGCCGGGTCTCGACCAGGGCCCAGCTCCTCCAGGAGGTCTGGGGCTACGACTTCTTCGGCGGCACCCGCACCGTCGACGTGCACGTCCGCCGCCTCCGGGCCAAGCTCGGCCCCGAGCACGAGTCGATGATCGCCACCGTCCGCGGCGTCGGCTACAAGCTGCTGCCGGCGGACCAGGCCAGGGCGGAGCGCGAAGCCGGCGAGTAGCGGCGGTACCCTTTGACAGAGCGCCGAGGACGATGGCACCATCGGCGCGCTCTGTCATGGGCCGCTAGCTCAGTTGGTAGAGCACCCGGCTTTTAACCGGGGTGTCGTCGGTTCGAGGCCGACGCGGCCCACCCCGCAACCGAGTCGGGCCCCCATCGTCTAGTGGCCTAGGACACCACCCTTTCAAGGTGGCGACGCGGATTCGAACTCCGCTGGGGGCACAGGAAGACCACCATGCGTGGTCCCGTGGAGCAGCTTGGCTGTGCTCGCCGCCCTGTCAAGGCGGAGGTCGCGGGTTCAAATCCCGTCGGGACCGCTCGGACCGAGGCCACAAGCCTCGGTCCCCCGGGCAGGTAGCTCAGTCGGTAGAGCGTGCGGCTGAAAACCGCAAGGTCGGCGGTTCGATCCCGTCCCTGCCCACCAGGAACGCCCAGCTCAGCGGCGTACACGCTGAGACTTCTCCGCTGGACGAGCCTCCAGATTCAGGCATTTTTAAGGCATGGCCTCCGGCTCACCCGGAGGAGAGGAGGTTCACCCATGAGCGGCATCACCCCGCGCAAGCCCGGGAACTCCGGCTCCAGGATCATCCACCCAGAGCCTGCCGAGGGCACAGGCCAGGCGTTCGACGCGACCGTGCAGACCATCAACGCCCACGGCATCCCTGGCGCCGACCGGGTGGGAGATGCCACCGTCGTCCGTGGCCCCCGTCACGTCACCGACCAGCTCGTGGTCATGGCCAGGCTCCTGGTGTGGACCCCACTGACCGGCCACCTGCCCGAGATGAGCCTGACTCTGTGGTGGACCCAGTTGTCGGAGCAGCCGACGTGGATGGTCGAGGTGGCGGAGGAAGTCCGGGGTCTGATCGACAGCGGGATAGAGTTGGAGAACGACCAGATCGGCGCCTTCTTGGGCGTGGCGGAGTCGTTGCTGCCAAGCGGCGTTGGCCCCTGGCGTCTGACGATCAAGGATCTGGCTGGCGAGGAGATTGACGGCGGGCTCGGCTACGACAGCATCGAGGGCCTGGCCACCTTGGCTGAGTCTCTTCTGCCGCGCCACCCCGGGTAACTACGCGGCCACCCGCAGCCGGCGGCCGCCCTTCGGGCCACCATCAGGCGGCGGGTACGGGGTGCCCTCGGACTCCATCAGCTCGGTCAGGGCCAGCAGGGCATCCGACTGGCTACGCAACACCAGGTTCAGGGAGACGACACGCTCCATCTGGCCGGCCGCCCGCGCCTGCTGCCAAGCCTCCAGGACCGCCTGGGCGGCCTCAGCCACCCGCTGAGCCACCGGGATCAGGTCGCTAGCCATCCCCGGCCGCCCGTGCCTCGATCACGTCCAGCACCCGGTTGATGCCGTCGATGGACTGCTCGGCGGACACGTCCCCATCCCCAGCCCAGCCAGTGCGCTCGGTCAGCTGCTCCGCCTTGTCCAGCATGATCCCGAGCAGGATGCCGGCATCCCGCAGGTTCAGCCGCTTGCGCTC